>Ga0316189_10001207_pt1 | contig 25724 bp, 21 predicted proteins | sample LowCovwburrow_MG_FD_204930 | JGI IMG/M metagenome (GOLD analysis project Ga0316189, IMG submission 204930) | Coastal sediment microbial communities from Maine, United States - Lowes Cove worm burrow | ecosystem: Environmental > Aquatic > Marine > Coastal > Sediment | place: USA: Maine... | reverse complement strand
TCGGTAAAGCTGAAGGCTCTGTCGGTAAAGCTGAAGGCTCTAACCATAATGAAGCGCTCCAGCGCGCTTTATTATTGAGTTTAGGAACCAGCTTAATTGGTTATGGTGCGCTTAGTTTTTCTAGTTTAGAAGCGCTTCAGAAGGTGGCGTTCTTTTCCTGTTGTGGATTGCTCATGGCCTGGCTAAGCGTTGTGTGCTTCGGCGAATGGGCGACGCGTACAACACTAAGCGTAAATCAGCGCATTTTCCCTAATTTGGTTGTCGGCTTGGAACGTATGGTGAACCTTCTGTCGCCACGTTACTGGTTTGGCCTCGCCATATTGCTGACCGTGATAGCAGGCTTGGCCATAGCCCTAATGGCACCATTTAACGATAGCCCAAAAATATTTTTTACTCCATCGCAGGACCTGATTAGTAGCGAACGTAAGGTGGCGGCCGCGACAAATGATTATGAGCCAGGTCGATACGTTATCATTCAGGGGGATAGTTCAACTGAAGTTTATGACCGCTATCAACAGTTGATGCAAGCGGTGGCTAGGGACTCAACATTAGAAGCCTCAAACCTGATTTCTCTTTTGTCTTGGGTGCCTAGCCCACAACAACAAACACAAAATTATCAGCAGTACGCTAAATTATATGCGCAAGGTGGTGCCGCCGAGTTACTCGCTAAGAACCTGGGGGCCAGCGCTTCGAGCATTGACCCTGTACTAATACAATACCAAGCTGCGGCGCAGCGTATCTTGCACCCAAGTGGAGTAATTTCGCTTGTGGGTGAGATGCTACCGCCTTTTTGGATGCAATCAAACACAGCAAGCGATGATCAGGTGATTACTAATTTTGTGTTGATACGCAAAGGAGTCGATGGTGACGCTTTAGTCAACCTAACTAGTGACTTAGAGGGCGTCGAATACGTCAACACTCTTCAGCGCACCGCAGAGGCCTTAGGCGAGCAACGTCAGTCTGCTATCGGTATTCTGCTCATGGCCTATGCGTTAATAGCCGCTTTAGTGCTAATCAGGTATCGCCAACTACGAGCGCTTTGGATGATTTCAGTGCCAATATGTGCTTCGGCATGCTTTGTTGTTACTTGTATTCTATTCGGGGTTTCCCTTAATCTTTTTCATATAATGGCGCTATTTTTAGTGCTCGGTTTTGGCATGGACTACACAATTTTTACTAAAGAAATGCAATGCCAATCGAAAACACAAAGAGCCCTAAGCTTGCAGGCCATTATGCTTTCTGCATTGACTAGCCTACTGTCTTTTGGTTTGTTGGGTTTTAGCAGCATGCCGGTGGTGGCCAGTTTTGGTTTAACCTTGCTCATAGGCAATATTTTCAATTTACTCGGTGTTTTTGTGGCTGCAAGACTTATAAACTCGACTAAAATATAGCTCCCTACTTTCCGTTATCTACAACATGCAAACCAGAAAAAATGACAAGCATTAAGCAAAAACGAATTTTAGTTACTGGCGCAAGCCGGGGTATTGGTGCAGCGACTGCTATCAGATTGGCGCAAAAGGAAAATGCCATTAGTGTGCATTACCATCAAAATAGAGGCGCTGCAGAGGCCGTGGTTGAATCAATAGAGGACGCCGGCGGTCATGCGTCGATACTTCAATTCGATATTCGTGATCGGCAACAAACACGTAAAGTTTTGGAATCGAATATACAAGAACATGGCGCTTATAGCGGTGTGGTTTGTAATGCCGGAATTGCCTCCGATGGCGCCTTTCCAGCCCTAGATGACGAACAGTGGGACAGTGTTATCCATACTAATTTAGATGGTTTTTACAATGTGCTTCAGCCATTAATTATGCCAATGATTCGACTACGCAGTGGTGGCAGGATAGTTGCTTTATCATCGGTGTCTGGGATAATTGGTAATCGAGGGCAGGTTAATTATAGTGCGGCCAAGGCTGGCATCATTGGCGCAACCAAGGCCTTGGCTACGGAGCTGGCCAAACGAAAGATCACTGTAAACTGTGTTGCCCCAGGTGTGATCCAAACTGATATGACTGATGATGTACCAGTGGATGAGGCGAAGAAGATGATTCCCTTAGGGCGCTTTGGAAAGCCAGAGGAGGTTGCGGCGGCAATTGCTTTTCTAATGTCGGACGACGCTGACTATATAACTCGACAGGTGATTAGTGTTAATGGCGGTATGTGTTGAGCCAGTATGTCATTGTTTGGCCTTACTATAATGAACCGAAAATTTTAAATATTTTATGTCTGAGCGAATAGCTATTATAGGTGCGGGCCCTGCTGGTTGCGCGCTTGCTTGTTTTTTAGTCGAAAGAGGAATTGAATGTTTTCTGTTTGACGATGACAAAAAGCCCAATTTGTTGGTTGGCGAATCACTGATTCCAGCCGTAATCCCCATTCTTCGTCGTCTCGGCGTAGAGGATCGAGTGGCGGCAATCTCACAATTGAAATTGGGTGCGGGACTACGTCATGCCAGTGGCGAGCCGCGAGTAGATTTTGAATTTCAAAAACTAGGCCGAGGTGTGCCTGAATATGCCTACAATATTCCTCGCCCACAGTTCGATGCCATTTTGCGTGACCGTGCAAAGGAATTGGGCGTCCACATTGTTATGCGCAGAGCAGCAGTTGTGGCCTGCGATGAAGATGATCGTGACTTGCGATTGGATGACGAATCTCTCGCAGCAGCCGGTTTAAACCGTGCTACGCAACCGGATCTATTGATTGATGCAACCGGTAGGTCCCGCTTGTTCAGTCGAGTGTTAAAAATTGCGGCCGATAGAGGGCCGCGTAACGATGTGGCGCATTTTGCTCATTTTGAAAATTATCCCAGCGACTCAGCGTTCGAAGGCCAGATAGTAATATCGGTGCTTGAGTGTGGATGGTCGTGGCAAATACCCTTAAAGGACCGAACCTCTGTTGGCGTCGTATTCAGTAGTAAAAGTGCCGACCTGTATGGGCGCTCAGCCGCTGAACGTTTGGATAATGCAATGGCGCAAAACCCAGCTCTACACAAAACTGGCTATCAGAGAATTACCGATGTTAATACCTATTCAAATTATCAGTTGGTCTCCGAGCGAGCACATGGCAAGGGTTGGGTATTACTAGGGGATGCCTTGGGTTTCGTTGACCCAATGTTGTCACCTGGCGTTTTCCTAACCCTGGAATGCGCTTCTTTGCTAGATTCTTTAATATTCGAACCACAAAACCTCAGCGCGCAAAAGAGGTCGGAACAACTTGATCGTTACTATCAAGAAATGCTTGAGTGGCATACAGCTTGGAGAAGTCTTATAGAGTACTTTTACGACGGTCGCTTGCTAAGCTTGGGCGAGATGCACACACAAATTCATGCTAGCAAATCTAGGTTCTCGTTTGGAAAACTGGCGGAACCAATAATTAGTAACATCATCTCGCGGCTCATATCCGGCGCAGGCACACGATCAAAATTCAACCAAAAGGCTCTATTTCAAACGTGCAATCACCTGACTACCGACGCCGATCTACTGGCAGCCTACGCGATAAAAGATGCGCCGGCAGAAAAAACTGAAAGCCTGTAATGGAGTTTTGAGAATAATTTGAGGGTGAGTCTAAATCTTAACGACTTTACCAATAACCGCCACGCTGGCGATAATATTTCCAATTTCACATTCGAATTTACTTGAGTTTGTTTTTGCTCGATGATCGTTGTTTGTTTGAATAAATACCGCATTGCCGCCTTCTTTAAGCGCTCTTTTTTTAAGCGAAATGAGCGCAGACATCAGTGCCCACTGACAGGCAAATTCATCGGTTTTGTTAAACGCATTGGTCTTTTTTAATGAAGGCCATTCGCCGAAAGTACGCTGTATTTTTACTTGACTGGTGCTACCAAAATAAAATTTTACTTCGGTGCCAACGCGGGTTTTATAGGAATCTAAGGCCTTGAGATCAGCGATAGAAAACTCTTTATATTCATTGCGCGCATGCGCTGAAAAAGAGCTTAGTAGAATTAGTACAAATACGATCTTTAATGTTTGTTTCATAGTTTTATCCTTAGAAAGAGCCAAGGTGTTTCTTGGCATATTTTTTCAATTTCTTATTGTTTGCAGTTTCAGCTATTTGTTCCAATGTTGGTTTAAAGTGGTCATCACCAGACTGCGCCAATGCCCTGATCAGCCAAGCCATGGCATCTATTAGCTTGCTATCATCGCCTGTATCTTGGTAACCCTTGAGTAGTCTTTTGTTGGCCAATTGTAGCAGCTCTTTATTACTGGCATGCGCATGATGCACTCTTTTTGCCCCCAGCTTGAGTATGTGGGCATTGTCGGCAGCCAGCATGTTTTTTACTCTGGTTTCCTTCAATTGACCCATTGGCGCCTGCAGAACATTAGCGGAAATGATCGGGTTCCAAACCACGAATTGGTCTAATCGCTCTAGCGCAGTAGCAGCGTGCTTTCTGAGTTTCCTAGAACCAGCATCAGATGCTAGTGCTTCGAGCTGAGGTCGATATTTTTTATTACCTGAAAGTGCTAATGCCTTGGCATACCAAGAAGCCTCTTCTTTGGCCTCTTTATTGTTCTGCGTCGCTCTTGTGGATAACTTCTCAGCAATAATGTCATACAGCTCTGGGTCCGAAATACCAGACCATTCTAGAGTACTAATCAGTTTGCGCTGTTCAGCAAAGCTGCCCTTAATAAATGCATCAATATAGGACTCCAATTCAGTTTTAATATCTGACTCTGCAGCGTAAATAAACTGCTGAGATGTTAAACAACTCAACAGCAAAGCAAGCAAAACCAATGCTGGAAAAAATCGTTTTATTACTAATTTCGACATGCGACCATCCTATTAGAAATACGTATTTTACAGCACATTCAATGTAAAACGCTGTACAGGACTTGCTATGTTAATCTCAAGGGGGGCTTTATGGCAAGACGGGAGCGTTTACTAATCCACCTTCTTAGTTACGATTAATGAGGTGTTGATTCCGCCAAAGGCAAAATTATTGCTCATAATGGCATCCGCCTTGAGTTGCCTAATATCGTTGCGAATATAATCCAAATCAGCGCACTCTGGCTCCAGCGAATCTAAATTCAAGGTCGGTGCAAACCAACCTTCTTGCATCATCTTGATGCTGGCCCACAGCTCAAACGCACCGCAGGCACCCAAACTATGTCCGGTGTAGCTCTTAATTGAGCTGATTGGTTTTTTACCCAACACATTGTAGGTCGCGTGCGATTCGTAAATATCGCCATGTTCTGTAGCGGTACCATGTGCCGACACATAGCCAATTTGCTCGCTACTGATACCAGCGTCATCGAGACTCAGGCGCATTACCGTTTCCATTGTGGATTGACGGGGTCTTATCATGTGCCCGCCGTCAGTATTGGTTGCATAACCGATGATCTCGGCCAAAATTTCAGCACCGCGATCTTTGGCGCATTGGTAGTCCTCTAGAATCAATGTAGTGGCACCTTCACCCAAGACCAGCCCATCTCGGTCCTTATCAAAGGGTCGCGGTGAAGACTCGGGTGATTTATTGTGCAAACTAGCGGCTAAAATAGTGTCAAAAACAGCGGCCTGAGTGGGGCATAGTTCCTCGGCTCCTCCGGCGATCATCACATCCTGCTGACCAGCTCGGATAGCCTCATAGGCATAACCAATTCCTTGGCTACCAGCGGTACAGGCACTGGAGGTGGTATACATCCTGCCCTGAGTTCCAAATACCACACCTATATTTACCGCGGCGGTATGGCTCATCATGCGAATATAAGTGGTGGTATTAATTCGGCTCATTGATTGATTTTCTAGCAAACCAAAAAACTCCAGTGCTGCAGCACTGCTGCCAGTGGCCGAGCCATAACTAACGCCGGTACGTCCGTTATTCAATACAGGGTTATCTAACAGACCCGCGTCTTCAAGCGCATACTGTGTGGCAAGTACTGCCATTTGACCCACCCTTCCCATGCTGCGTTTTTGTTTCGCTCGATAGTTAGACGGTAACTCGAAGTCTTCAATGGGTGCAGCAAGCCGTGTTTTCAAATCAGGAAATTGATCCCACTCATGCATATACCGTACTGCGTTTTTCTTATCGAGGAAACTGTCTTTGATGGTTGGCCAATCATGACCCAGTGCCGAAATATTCCCAGCTCCAGTAATCACTACTCGACGGTCTTTTTGATGTGTATTCATGACAGTTTGTTTAAGGTAATTTTTTTGGTTTACGAAATACCGACAAGCTCGCGCGAGCTATCTCGCGCTTGCTGTCGTATTGCTGAATGCTGCAATCAAAGTTTGCCAAGCTCTCGCCCACTAATGCTGCTTGCTTACAAGCAATCAACAATCTACTCGGGGCCTCAAAATATTCTATGTCACTATGATATTTTCGCGTGCCTAATAATAGTCCTAGGTGAGGACTAACTAGGCCTTGGCGTAATTGATAGCCAGCTATTAAAGCAGCCGTTTGCCCCATGTATTCCAGTCCAATCCAGCTAGGTATACCTTGCTTTTGATAAAAAGGCGCTAGTTCATCCACTATCACTATTGAGCTTGATTCGCTGTCACTCAATGACTGAATTGAATTTATCAACAGCATTGGTGGACGATGCGGAATCAAATCAAATATTTGGGGGTCAAATCGCGACTGTGCAAATATTTCCTCAGTCATGTTTAGCCCAAAAATCATAAAAATTGAACCATTGATAAGGTGCTACGGCGCAGTGCCGCTCAAGCGCATCTGCATAAGCTTGCGCATATAGCTGCAATTGGTGCTCGCGGTGTTTTCTGTCTAACTTTATCTGCTCAGCAAAACTATTTAACTCTACCGTTATGCGATAGTCTTTAGTTGCATAATCGCAATAGGTAAACAACAAATCAACTGGGCAGGCTAAGGCATTGGCTAGCATGTAAGGGCCAATTGGCAGGTAAGAAGTGCGGCCCATAAAATCAACTTCTAGCGTGCGCCTTGAGCCAGAGGGTGGCGAACGATCTCCGGCGATAAAAATCCATTCGCCGGCATCAATTTTCGCCTTGATTTTAAGCATGTTGGAAATATCAAATTCGCTTACTTGAAATATATTAATGCGAGATTCAGGATTTAACTGACGCATCAGAGTGTTGTAGTTCTCGGAATGCTTGTCATGGATCAAAATATTGATAACTCTTTCTCGATAACGATGCACGAAACCGCGACAATACTCCAAGTTGCCAAAATGTGAGCCTATGATGAGTCGGCCTCGGGGGTCGGCCATTGCTTGTTCGATATAATCTGGATTCTGTATATCAAACAGCTCTGCATCAATATCAACAAACCAAGACTGTAATTTGTCTACCACTGTTTCTGCGAATTCCCAGAAGTGTCGTGCCACGTTTATTAGACCAGGCTTTCGTTTCCAAAACGCCGGATATTTTTGGTGGTGAGCAATCAGAAATTGTTTTGAGCTGCGGCGTGTTTCAGGACGAAATAGTAAAAAATAGGCAACCGTCGGCACTAATAAAAATGACACCATGGCGCGTCCGAATATTTGATGCATCAGCCATAGAAACTTTAAACCAAACGAGGTGCCGGCCTCTTTGATCGATGACCAATGAGTGCTCCGTGATTCGGAATGAGATGCCATTAGTTGCTGCTCGCTCCGTGCCCTTGAAGCCGCCAAAAAAGTAATTTAGGCAAGCGTATCAACATGCCTAGCATCAGCCTAGTGTGTAGGTAAATGAGGCTCAGGTTATCTTTTATATAATGAAAATGAGATACATTGTTTTCAATATACCGAACCTTGGTGGGAATGAAGTGCACCTGCGAACCTTGCCAAACTGACTTAACCAAGACTTCGGTGTCAAAATCCATTCTATTGCCGAGCGAGTACTTTGCCATTACTTGTTCAAGTTGATCTAGCGGATAAATACGAAAGCCGCATAAACTGTCCTTAAAATTTAAGCACAGAGTTTCGAGAGCAACCCAAAAGTCAGTCACTTTGCGTCCGTATACTCTCGCTTTAGGTGCATCAGAGGAAAATACTGGCGCGCCTGAAATAATCTGCTGTGGATGATCTGTGCTGTATTTAAGAAAGAGCTTCACATCATTGACCTCATGCTGCCCGTCGGCATCAATTTGTAGAATATGAGTGTAGCCAAGTTCGCGAGCCTTCTTGGCGCCCGTCATCATCGCCGCGCCTTTGCCCCTATTTTCCTTATGTTCCACCAACACAAAACCATCCTTATTTGCAATCAAGCTTTCCAGCGCCAGCAACTGCTGACCTTGGCTTCCATCATCCACCACTACGCATGGTAAGCCTATAGAGCTAAGTTTGGGTAAGAATTTTTCCAGCGCCTCATAATGGTTGTAGTGAGGGACAACTAAACAATATCTAAATTTGCTCATGTTTCCCCCTGAAAAGACAGTACACCTGAGGACAACTTTTGTTGACTATCTTCATAGTAAAATTCAACACGACCTACATCGGCGAGGTAGCTAAGGCTAACGCTTAAGCGAGTGTTTGGTAGGATAGCGTTGTTAAACTTGATCTTGCTCATGGTTGAAAATCCGCTGCATGCAAATAATCGGCGTGCCAGCTCACCAGCCCAATGTACCTGAACCACGCCAGGTAAAACGGCCTGCTCTGGGAAATGGCCACTGAAGTAAGCAATCTCTGGATCCACAAAAAATTTAAGCTTGGCGCTATCTCTTGTCAGTTCAGTCTGGTTAAAAATCGGCCATAGCTTGGCACCCTGTTCTGGATTCAAGTCTTGATTCAACTGTTCAACAGTAAAATATTGCATTAAAGCTCTGAGTCCGGATTGCGTTGTTGATGGCGCTTTTTATAATTGTGTCGATAACACAGCTCAAACAAGGTAAATACTGCAAACACGAGGTATGCAATTAGGCCGTTATAAATGGCCCATAATTTGAAGGACACACAGCAAGCTGAATATAGAGAAACCAATGCATTCACTAGCAATAGAGCCGCCCAAGCTTTAGTCAAGCCCCGCATATAATGGAGCGCGTGTTGTGTAAGCTTTTTGTCAAATACAGAGGCAAAACGCTCTATTAGAGTTTTATCACCCTTTAGTGAAAACCAAAACAGCCCGGCAAAACAAAGGTTCATCAATACTGGGTAATAGCGTAATAATTTTTCGCTTTGAAACCATGCTGCTACTAAGCACAAACCACCAATCAAGGCCATTGGTATTGCTTGAGCAAGGTTTGTTGTGTCTCCAATCAGCACGAATCTTAGAACCAAAATACCCAGCAACATCAGCGCTAAACTTGCTGGTTGAAAATAAGCTAAGCCAAAATACACCGCCAATGGGTACAGGGCAGTTACTAGCGCGATTAGGCCAATGAGAGGAGCAGTTGAGCGCATATAGCTAATAGTTCGGCCTATGCCAACACCGAGTGACGATAGTCGCCGAACAACTCTCGCTCGTCATCACATATTTTATTGTTGGCATTGCTATCTAGCATATCGCTGATGTGAAGCGCTATACGCTCTAGGAGATCAACATTGACCTGTAGCGATTGCTGGGTGCTGGGTCCATCTTTAGTATCCAATACCTGATTGAAATATTTGAGACAGGGAACTTCAAACTGATTCATGAAGACGCCGACCGCAGGCAATGTCAGGCGTTGGGCAGCGCGTATTCGAAAGCTTGCTTGTACTTTAAAGTTGGCCTGTTGTGCTCTTCTCATTATTGGGTTCAATTCTCGCATCATCTCGATGTCCGTCATTGCGGATTTAAAAAACAATAGACTTAGTACGCCCCAATAATAGGCGTAATCCCAAACTAACTTAAGCGACATCATCCGGCGGTCACCAAAACCACCATATTGGCCGCTATACAGAGACAGCGTGCTGTCGAAAACCGACTGACTAATCGATTGAAATAAGCGGCTGTCAAACCGGATGTCTGCACCATTGAAATCCTTAACAATCAAGTCATTAATAAAGCTGTTATTAAATGCAATAAAGTCTGTACCAGGAGAATAAAACGGGTCGGCAAAAACACCGGACTCACCGGTCAATCCCCAGCCCTGATCAGAGAACATCTGTTTGCAGCTTAGGGAGTAATCGTTGATCACAACATAATCCAATACATCAGCACCTTCAATCGCTTGAGCGCAGTGTGGGTGATGAGTTTGCAACCACCTAAAGGTCGCTTCATAGTTGGAGAAATCGTTGGCCTGAAATGCTTGGTCGTCCATCACTACGCCGATACTGGTTGCGCCATTATCTAAGGGAATCACCCACACCCAATACCCTGGCCCCATTAAATGATTGGTGCTTAACCAGCGCGTGTCTGGTTGTTTTATTCGCTGCTGCCATTGATCATTCTTCGACCAGCTATCCAATTTGACCTGGCGGTCGATACGAAACCAAATAGCATTGCCTTTGTGCTGATTAGTTTTGTGTAAATCAAGTTTGTTTTTTAGTATAGCTTGGCGACCAGCGGCGTCTACTATCCAAGGACTGCAAAAAGTTCTTTCGCCATCGGCCGCATTTAGCTTAATAATCTTTTGTCTTTCTCCCACCGAAATATTTGCAATAGTCGCGCCATCGATAAGCTCTACGCCTTCGGCCATGACCAGTTGACTAAGGTAGTTTTCGATAGCGCCGCGGTCGATCTGATAAGTGGGCAGTCCAAATAATTCACTGACGCCCAGTTCATCGTGCTGCGAAAAATCATCTTGCGGAGTACCAAAAAAACAACGCAAACCATGCTTGCGTAGATGCCGCTCGTCGAAATGATCGCTTAGCCCAAGTGTGTGTTTTAAATAACGCGAACCAATTTCAACGGTAGATTCTCCCACCTTTGCAGTTTTCTCCGGTACCGGGAAAGTGTTCCTTTCCACCACCAGAATATCCAGCTCCGCTTGCGATTGCTTTAGCTGATGGGCAAGCGTAAGACCAGCCAGGCCACCGCCAATGATGATGACATCTTTTTTGCTTGCAGAAACTGATGTCATGTTGCTTGCGGTTCAGCGCTAATGCTTAAATGACGTTCGCTACTAAGCGGCATGGTAATGCTCTGCATAGTATTGGCATCTCTGTGGGCAAAGGCATGCAATAGGGGTAAGAGTTTCGCCGCCGGATTGTTGTTATAACACTCTTCCAATGGTTGCGTGCTTTTAAAGTTGGGCCATTGGTAAGCACCATTGGAAATTGTCGCTTGGTAATTTTGCGCATCCGGTGAGGTATCAGCAGGGCCAATAATTATGGAAGCAGAAAAAGCTGTTTCATTTTTCAATAGCTCTTTCAGGACAGTCGAGCTAGGTGCATCATAAAAAGTAATTAATATAGGTTTGCCTTCAATTTGACATTGTAAAAGCGCTTCCATAAGCGCTAAGGAAACTGCTTCCTGAAAGCCCGCCACCGAGTTGGCAGCTTGCATACAGCCAGTGCTGATTGTCCAATAGCCGGCCGCGGCATTATGCACCGAGTTGTGAAATTTAGTGGGGGATAGAGCCTTGCTCTCGCCGACTAATGCCTTACACATATAATCTGTTAGCTGTGTGTCACCTATGCCGGATACAAACACACTGGCTAAGCTTTCTGGTGCAATGTTGGCATGCTGGCATGCCTGCCAGGAAGACTCTACTGCCAAACGCACCGGTAGGGGGGCACGGCGTCGTTCATTGGCGGGAATTATTTCTGGCTTTGGGCCTTTTGAAATATCGGACTGAGACTCTTCGCTAGTGGTATCAAGATTGGTCTCAGACAAAATGCTCTGTAGTTGAGACCAATTCTGAAAACCGGGGCCCCAGCAACCGATACCGAGTATTTGAAAGGAGATCGGTTTCATCATGCATCACCACTCATGCCAAATAACAAACTACAATTATTGCCACCAAACCCGAACGAATTCGACATCACATAATTAAGCGGTACATTGGAGTTATTTGAGTCGATGTTTAGCGCTAACTGATCATCCAACTGGCTCAAGTTAAGCGACCCCGGGATAATATTTCGTCGAAGCCCATCAACTGCGATCAAGGCTTCAGTAATTCCAGCCGCGCCCAAGGTATGTCCCATCCAAGCTTTGGTCGAAGAAACTTTGGTGGTTTTTGGAAACATGGCTTCTACCAGTTTTCCTTCTATCAAATCGTTGGCTTTGCTAGCGGTGCCGTGCAGGTTGATATAATCGATCGAATCACTTGGCAAATCGGCCATGTCTAAGGCTTGCTGCATGGCCAATCTGGCACCTAAGCCCTCGGGGTGAGGATGTGACATATGGTGCGCATCTGAACTCTCCCCAAAGCCGAATAAAGAAACCCCAGCACCCTCCTCGGCATCCGAAGGCCGCATCAAAATTGCAAAGCCTGCTGCTTCGCCTAGGTTAATGCCGTCTCGTGCTTGGTCGAAAGGTCGACAGGGGTTTTCAGATACCAGTTGTAGCGAATGAAAGCCATACATCACGCTCAAGCAGAGAGTATCAACGCCACCTACCAAAACGGCATCTACTAGACCAAGTTGCAGCCATCGAGCCGCCGAAGCGAAAACCTTCGCCGATGACGAACAAGCGGTATTAATGGTCATCGCAGGGCCGGTGATGCCTGTGGTATGTGCCACAAATAGGCTGGGCGAATGCGGGTTATGAACCAATGCCTGTCGATAGGCTGGTGTTAGGCGGCCATCTTCATCAATGTTGCGGTAGCCTTCTTCCGTTCGATCTATACTTGCGGTGCTTGAGCCCATGACTAATCCAATGCGCGAGGGCGTATATTTCTCTTTTAGCTGTTCAAGTTGGGCGAGAATGCTGCCTTGGTTCAGGCCCATAGCGGCCAAAGCATTGTTTCTACTTTGCCACGGCCCTAAATCCATCTGCTCCAGACCGTCAACGCGTCCAATCCACGTTGCAATATCACAGAGCGGTAGGTCGTTCAGCCGTAGCCCGCTTTGTTGTGTGTCTATGGCTCGGCGCAAAGCGTCTATATCAACCCCTGCCGCGGTGGTCGATTGATAATCTATTAGACGTATTTCCATATAAAATTAGTGTTTCTGGAAGATTGTTATTAGTATTTCAGAATGTCAGATTCTAACAAACAATCGAATTTGTGTTCAGAGTCTGTTGCCACATAAAGCCAATTAATCGCGAGCGAGGGTTAAATACCCCGTGGCTAGCCGCGATAAAGATTTTTGCTTGCAAAAAGATAGCCCGCTGCTTGCGGCGGGGAGTTTCATTTAATTAGATATCAAAAGGGTAATAATGCGTTCAAATCAATCATTTTCTCCTGTTTCAATAGTCGGGATCTTAGTAGCCTGTCTAATGTCCTCAAATTCAAGTTTTGCAGAAGAACTACCTCTTTGGGAGTTAGGCTTAGGTATCGGTGGTTTGTACCAGCCTTACTACCCCGGCAGTGATCAAACACGAGGCTATGCCTTTCCGGTGCCGTTGCCAATTTATCGTGGCAGCATATTAAAATCGGATGATGAGGGCATGCGGGCGGAATTAATCAAAGATGGGCCATATAAGCTTGATATTAGCCTGGATTTTAATCTGGCTATTGACAGCGATGATGTAGACCTACGTGCTGGCATGCCAGATATCGACAGTATGCTACAGATTGGGCCCTCCCTAGAAGTTACTCTGGCGAAAGGGGAACACAGTGAATGGCTACTGAACTTTCCGCTTCGAGCCAATTTTGGCATTGGTAGTAACGGTTTAGATGAATCGGGTTATACCTTCTCACCCAACATCACCTACTTTCGACACCTTGATATTGCAGGCACCGCTTGGCGTGCTGGGCTGGCCGTCGGTGTGCAAGCAGGCTCGCGTGAGTATCAAAATGTTTACTACGGCGTTGATCCAGAATTCAGTACTGAGCAGCGCGCCAGTTATGAGGCGGATAGTGGTTTCTCAGGTTCACGGCTTTTGATGACTTTAAAATCTAATAATAAAAAGCGTCTGTGGGTGTGGTTTTTAAGATACGACAATATAAGTGGTGCAAGCTTCGAAGACTCGCCCCTAGTCGAGACTAGTGGAGGATTGAGCGCCGGCTTTGTTTACAGCCGTTATCTTTTCAAATCAAAACGTATGGTGTCACGTTAATAATATGTGTTATAGCTCAAGCCCAACGCTAGCATAGACTGAACCTGAGGCACTCTACATTACATGTGCTGTGTAAGGTACACTTAGTAATTACATGCTTTAGTGCCAGAGACCTGATGACTAATCATAGTGCCCGACAAGACTTGGAGTTGGAAGAATTTTTGGAAATATTCTTACAGAACACGCCCATAATGGATGTGCGGGCACCAGTGGAGTTTGCTGCCGGTGCATTTCCGGGAGCCGTTAATGTGCCCTTGCTGGACGATGATCAGCGGCATTTAGTCGGCCTTGAATACGCTCAACAAGGTCAAGATGCAGCGGTTGACTTAGGCCATAAACTTGCCAGCCCTGAGGTCCGCGCCCAGCGACTAAATAGCTGGAAAAAATTTATTTCTGCACATCCTGATGGCTACTTGTACTGCTTCCGCGGTGGCCTGCGCTCTACAACCACTCAGGCTTGGCTGGCGGATTCCGGATGTGAATATCCTCTGATTCAGGGCGGCTATAAAGCTATGCGCGGCTTTTTGCTAGGGCAATTGCAACGGCTATGTGACAAAGGCAATATTATTCTGTTGGCTGGGGCAACCGGTGTTGGCAAAACTGAACTGATTACCGCGCGATCGAGCGCAATAGACCTTGAAGGGCGAGCTAATCACCGCGGCAGCGCGTTTGGGAAAACTTTTTCGGAGCAGCCTAGTCAAATTGACTGGGAGAATCAGATAATAGTCGATTGGTTGCGCTGTGAAGCCGACAGTGATTTGCCCGTGTTGATAGAAGCCGAATCCAATATGATCGGCCGCATTCATCTGCCGACTCCGCTGCAAGAAGCGATGGCGCGCGCACCAGTTTTGGCACTTGAGGCAAGTCTACAAGATCGTACACAACGGCTGTTTAATGACTATGTAGTGCTCAATTTACAACACTTTCAAAACGCTGAGACGGAAACTGAGCAGGCTCCTTGGGATGCGCTGAATGCGAATATTCTTGAAAACCTGACACGTATTCGCAAGCGCCTGGGTGGTCTGCACTATCAGCAGTTGTGTGAAATACTGCCTAATGCCGTTGAGTTATTGCGAGGCCACAGCGACCAATCTGGTTTTATACGGATTATTAGCATTTTGCTGGAAAACTATTACGACATATCATATCGTCATCATATGGATCAGAATCGATCGAGAATCAAATTTACCGGTAGCATGTCTGAAATTAGCGCTTGGCTTGAGCAACACACTATGCCTGTCGTGAGGCAGGCTGTAGACCACGATCAGGTCGTACGCTGAATCATGAATCAATACGACTTAGTTTTGTTAGGTGGCGGACACACCCATGTGCTGCTGATCAAGACTCTGGCAATGCGGCCGATTGCGGGTGTGCGCATCACGTTGATTTCACAGCAATCCCTCACCCCCTACTCAGGAATGCTACCCGGCTACGTCGCCGGTCATTACTCGCTTGAACAGACCAATATCGACTTGAATAGGCTTTGCCGACGTGCGGGAGTGCGTTGGATTAATGCCACGGCTACTGATGTTGACCCAGACCTAAAATTAATTTCTTTGGCCGATCAGGCCAGTGTCGAATTCGACAAGCTCTCAATAGATATAGGCTCAACCCCGGACCAGCGCATAAGGGGTGCGCGTGAGCATGCATTGGGTGTTAAACCGATAGCCGACTTCCAGCGACGATGGAATACCTTGCTGGAGTCAGCGGCTGTTGAGCGGCCTGACGGCTTAGCTACTCACAGCGAAAATTGGGGAGTCATTGGAGCTGGTGCTGGGGGTGTGGAGTTGGTGTTGGCGATGGCTCACCGTATGCGCGACCAAAAGAACTTACACTTCCACCTTGTTTATCAAGGCGAGCAGGTGCTGCCCGGTTATCCCTCGCGAGTGGTTAGCATAGCGGAAAAATATTTGCGGGAGGCCGGGGTAAGCATGCACGCAAATTTCAAGGTTAAGGAGATTCTAGCCAACGGTGTCTTATGCCAAAGTGGCCGACATTTAGGTCTTGAGCAAAGCATATTGTGTACCGGTGCAATTGGTGCGCCGTGGCTGGCTAATAGCCCGCTGGCATGTACCGATAAGAATTTTATAAAGGTAAATCAGCACTTGCAAAGCGTTTCACATGCTAGCGTGTTTGCGGTTGGCGATATTGCCGAAATGGTGGATGATCCACGGCCCAAGGCCGGTGTTTATGCGGTGCGTCAAGCTCCGTTTCTGGCACAGAATCTGCGGCTTATCTTTGCTGGCAAGGCCATGCAGAAAATCAGCTTACAGACGCGTTTTTTGAGTCTGCTATCATTGGGCAACCGTGTGGCGATTGCTAGCCGCAATGGCTTGGTGGTGAGTGGCGCATGGGTATGGCGTTGGAAGGACTCAATCGACCGAAAATTTATGCATCAATTTTCTGATCTAAAAATGTCCATGAACATGCCGCCAAGCAGTGATTTCGCAAAGCAAGGAGTTGAAATAATGCATTGCGGTGGCTGTGGTAGCAAACTGGGGCCAGCAATACTAATGGATAACCTGAATCAACTGGCAAGCTTGAACGCAGGTGAGAGTAATAATCTGGAGCAGGCTGTGGCAGAAGATGCGACTGTTTGGAATCCCTCACCGAACACGCTTGCGGTGCAAAGCATTGATGGTTTTCGCAGTTTCACCACTGATGAATATCGCTTCGCTCGTATTTGCGTAAATCATGCAGCCAGTGATATTCAGGCCATGGGCGCAACGATGACTCATGCACTAGCTTGGATAAACCTTGCATTTAGCGACTCCGCATTGCACCAACGTGACCACCTAAGGGTATTGCAGGCTGTGTCCGACAGCCTGTCGACAATAGGAGCCAGACTTAGTGGCGGGCATAGTACAGAAGGGGCCGAGAGTCATTTGGCGATTGTGGCCAATGGCGAATTGAAGCCAGAGACACAATGGTCGAAATCAGGAATTCACGCCGGAGACGTATTGCTACTCAGCAAAAGCCTCGGCAGCGGTGTGATTCTTGCGGCCGATATGCAGGGCGAAGCAGATGCCGAAACAGTCGATGCTGCATATCAAACCATGCTGCAATCGAATCATGCGGCTATGCAACTATTGCTTTCGGTCCAACCCCACGCAGTAACAGATGTTACTGGTTTTGGCTTGATTGGGCATTTGCTGGAAATGCTGGATGGTGCGGCCGCCAAATCCGGACAAGCGTTGATAGCGGAGTTGGCTTTAACATCAATTCCAATTATCCCAGGTGCACTTGAGCTGGCCAAGGCCGGTTGGAGATCGAGTCTGTACCCACAGTTGCAACACTGCTTGCAGCGTTGCTCGCTCGATTCAGATTTAGCCACCGATTTAGCAACTGACGGTCAGCATCGAGCCATCATGCTTGAGCTGCTGATCGACCCGCAGACCAGCGGTGGATTGCTTGCAGCTCTGCCCGCGCCCGAGGCACAGACGCTACTTAAAACGGGCGACGAGTTTGTAGCCATAGGCCGAATAGCAAAGAGGCAAGAGGATGCTGTTGATGTGGTGGATATTCAGATTATTTAGATTTCACCAAAAATAATGAGCAATCCGCTAGTCACTGTACTATAACTAGTTTTAAGAAAAGATTTTGCAGAGTATTTTCTGCGAAAATGGTTAGGAAAAAGTGACAAAAGGGTAGGACTAAGCAAGTTGATTTAGGCCAGTTAATTTAAAACGGTTGTTGTAACACAGCTGAATTAAACAAGTTCGGCAGCTGCTTATTTAAACTGGTCATGGGAAATGGAGACTGAAGGAAAATTGTCGATGCTGTGCTTATTCATGGCTGACTGAAAACGATTCTGGTTTCCACTTCGTACCTTAATCTAGCATGGAGTTAACAATATGAATATGTTAAATACAGTTTTAAAATCTGCGGTGCTCGCATTTTTTATTACCGGGCTGAGCGTATCAGCACACAGTCCGAATGATACGGATGATGAGGGAGGCTTAAAGGAAATGGTACAACGATCGGCGGCAATCGTATTTGGCCAGGTTGTTGATATTCAGTACCGTAATTCGCAAGCAACCAGACAACAACCCAAGGGGGTTCCACATACTTTTGTAACATATCAAATTAGTGAAGTGCTCAGGGGCAAACTTCCGGCCAAATCGATAACACTGCGTATTCCTGGTGGAGCGGATGGCCATGGTGGAATTTACAGCGTTAGCTCAGCACCGGCATTCGCACGTAAGCAGTCAGATGTGCTGTTTATAGCTGGAGGAGAGCCTGAGGAATGCCATCTTGTGGGATGTGTCGAAGGTCGTTTTCGAGTCAACGACGGGCTTGTTTACAATGGCTGGGGCGTGCCGGTAGTGAGTGCCAAGGAGAAGCTTAGAATCGGTGGCAAGGCAAGGTTTGATCTCAATGTGATGGAAATTCCTCGGCCTTCATTTGAGTCGGTGATGGAAAATCCTGAGCTACGTAAACATATTGATGAAGATAAAAATCTTAGTTCTCTCAGTGCTCGCGAACTTAAGGCGCGCTACGAAAAAGAAGCTCCGAAGTTTTCTACGGTTGAATATGGTATTGAAACCAAACCCATGAAAAAGGATGAAGTAGAGGAGCCAGAAGCGCAGGAAATAGAAAAATATGCAGGCCCAATGAAGGCTGACGCATTTTTTGAGGACCTACGTCGCATGAGTGAACAGCTCGGTGAACCCAGAACTGAAGTGGTTTTGGCAAACCCAAAGAAAAAATTTCGTATAGCGGACCCACGGTTGCAGAAGTTCAAGCTGGATGAACCGAAGGAAACGGAGATTATTGACGAACAACGAAATGATAAGCAAGCATTGGAGGGAAGAGAACGATGAACACTATTAAACTATTAGTTGCCACTTTTGTGTTGGCAATATTTTCGGGGCCGGTTTATTCGGCATCATGGTTAGAGTGCAATGGCGACAGTGGTAAAAAACTTCGCTGGGGTGGGAATTCCACCAGCGCTCGAATAAACACCACCAGTTTTCCACCGGGTAGTGTATTGCAGGCAGCTCAGCGTGGTATTGACAGAACCAACGCTAATCCATCACCATTCTCAATTAACCGAACAACAGAGTCAGGCGGTGTTGGAAGTGGCAATGGCCAAAACGAAATCTGGGCCGCTAGCATTTCCCCACCAGGTGAGGCGCGTATGCGTTACCACTGTTACTGGGCGTTTGGCTGGCACTATGGCTTGGACGAAGTTGACATCGTTCTGGATTCGACTGGGCGCTCCTGGACCACTTCTCAGAACAAGAGTTCGAATTTCGTATACACCTCGGGTGCTAGCAGACCGATAGATGCGGTTATCGTGCACGAAGCAGGTCACTATCTTGGCTTAATGCACGTCAATTGGGAATACAATGTCATGGGCGACTCGTGGCGCCACCATCATACTAATGGTAATACTGCCAGAACCTACTTCGGCGAAGATGCATCGCACGGTGCGCGTGTGTTGTACGGAACTCAGAGCTCAAACTTTTTCGACGTATCCGCCTCACACTGGCGACGCACCGGAGCCAGCGGAGAATATTCCAGCCACGGTCGAGTGCGAGTGCGTAACAGTGCTAATACAGGTACACTTTCTGGCATTACTATTGCCGGCGAACCCGGCTATCGAGTTAATCGTGGAAGCGTAGTTCGACCGGAATTTACGATTGAAAATAACGGTAAGCAAACGCACTCAAATGTAAGCTTTGGCATATATGTATCGACTAACGACTACATCAGTTACGGAGATACGCGGATTGGAGGTGGTTCTTTTGGATCCATCCACCCAGCTAATGTCTATACCACAACAATCGGAGTTACCATTCCAAATAGCTTGAACGCCGGTCAAAACTACTGGCTCGGCATCATTGTTGACGAGGATAACGACATCAGCGAAGTTAGCGGCTCTAATAACCGAGCATACATCCCGATCAGGGTGCAATAGCTGCTTTGTTCATTAAACCCGGATTATGCATTAGAAACCTGCTACAAGTTAAAATATCTTCAAATTCAAAGACTTGCTCGATGATTGAACCTCACCATAGAATGACTATGGCTCGCTTCAATAACCTTGTGCGAGCCATTGAATTTATTGATATTTTCCCTTTCGCGACGATTTCCAATGCATAATCCGGGTTAAACAGTTGTCAGCTGCTGCATTGCACACAAAGCTGAAGCAGAGAGACTGGGGAGTGTTAAATTTCCCAGTCTCTTTTTTATGCAAGTACCGGCGCGTATTCGAATAGGTTTGCGCTCCATGATTTATAAACAAAAGGTCATGACCCTGCCGTTGATAGTTTTTAGCGCCACGCAAAAATCCTCAGTGGTATCACACACATCGCCAATTCCATTGCCATTGGAATCGGCCTGATCAAAGTTCTTGTGAAACGGGCAGTTATCGATGTCATCTGAAATCATGTCATTGTCGTCATCGGTATCAAAGGAATTACAAGCACCATCGCCGTCGTTGTCTGGGCCATCGTTGTTTGGGTTTGCGTCATTTAATGGGCCAAACCCATCGACGCCTACCGAACAATCGTCACACATATCGAAGTCCAGATCCTGACATATTTTATTATCAGTCTCGGCCGCATCAAGAGCATTGGCAATACCGTCATTATCCTTATCCGCATCACAGGCATCGCCCTGGGCATCACCGTCAATATTTTCCTGGCCGGAATTTGGGTCATTCGGACAGTTGTCAATGAGGTCAGGAATATTATCCGAATCAGTATCAACCGGCTCGCTATAAGGCGGTAAGCCGGCGGCGAAGTTCTGTGAGACTTCGCTTGAGCTCAACCCACTGCAATAGACTGCTACCAAATGCAGTTCGCCTAACCAGGATCGATCACTTCCAAACTCGTTGGCGAGAATTAAACTGTAACTATCATTCCAATTGGATAAGTTACCACCAACAGTACCAACCACCTGTGGAACTCCGTTAATATAAATAGAGGCATTGCCGGCTGAATCGCGGGTATAAATGGTATGCGTTAGTTCAGTTTTAACTGTTGATGCAGGTACTGTTAGCGACGGCGTGCCATTACTATTGGTGGTAGTAGTTCGCAAGCGAACATCGTAACGGTCATTCTCTTGCCCCAGAGTAAAATTGCGATTAAGAGTATCGTCTGACAATGAAACAATTCGCGCGGGCCCGCTTTGCGCAACGCTATTAGTTTTGACCCAGGCCTCTACGCTAATCGCATTGCTACTCTTACAGGCACTAATAATCTTGCTAGCCGCACTGCTGCTTGCAATGGATACTGGTGAGGTAATATCAATTCCGCCGCTGCCAAGCCAGGTTATTGAAGCCGCATTATCGATGGTTAAATTTAGCGGCGACCCCACTTCTGATACATCACCAACGGTTGTGCCAGCACCTTCTTCAAAAGTGTATAGGGCCTGCAAGCCGGTATTGATTCGCGGCGCCTCTATTACCGAAATAACAACTTCATCGCTGCCTACATCAATGCCATCACTTACCTCTAAACGAAAACGATAGACGCCAATAACGGTTGGCGTAAAATACGCAATTTCTTCAGTGGCATCTAATATCGTGACTGCAGGGCCAGCAAGCTGTGTCCATTGCTCTCCGGTTAGAAAATCATCGTCGCCATCCGGGTCTGTGGTACCACTACCATCCAGGCTGATACTTTGCCCAAGAAAGCCAGCTTTGTCAGCCCCAGCATCCACCGCTGGCGGTACATTGTTTTGCACATCGCCAATAATAAACACCGCAGAAGTTTCACTGCTGCTGTTAAACCCAGCCTTAAAACCGCGCGCACGTAGCACCGCACTGGTGGCGATAGTAAAGGGTGCCGTAAAGAGCAATGAGGATTGACTTGGGGAGGTATTGTTTAAGGTGTAGCGGATTTCAGCGGCCGGGGTGACTGTAATAATTGACACTTCAATGCCGGTGGTGGAAGTGCCGCCATCGGGGTTAAAAACGGGCGCAGCGACGGTCTCCAGTGAGGTAAATCGGATCCGTCGAATCTGGGCGCTATTAGTGGTATAGGTGGTGAGCATGTAAAACAACTCGCCAGTAAGTGGGTTTACCCGAGTTATTACCGGTTTGACAGAAATGCCATTGCTACCAACTACGCCAACGCCTGTTTCGAAGGCTTCAGAGGTGGTATCTGAGTTTGACTTTATAGTGTTGATTCGCCCGGTGCTGCTGGAGTTGCTACCCCATAACGCCGTGAAATAGCGACCGTCGTAGAGGTCGGGAAAATTGCCCACACCTGCCGCCGTGGGCATCCAGGCACCACCGGTGATCAGTTCTCCACCCGCACCAGAAGCGTCGGCCCATTGATCCCGTTCATTGCCGATACCAGTGCCCTCATGCTTGTAGTTGGCCTGCGCCTCTACAATATAGATGCTGGCCTTGTTATTACCGCGCGCTTCGTTAATGTAGAGTACATTGGTCTCGGGATGACGAGCCATTGAATAAGGATTGCGCAGCCCCAGCGCAAAAATTGCGCGGTGATCGCCAGTGGCAGAGCTGTAGAATGGGTTATCTGTAGGAATCGAACCATTGCCGTTGATCCTTAATATTTTGCCAGTAAAGGTGGAGAGGCTTTGCACATTGTCACCGGCAAATTCTCCTTCCCAACCATCACCGGTGCTTATGTAGAGTTTGCCATCTCCGCCAAACTCTAAGGCTCCGCCATTATGGCTGCCGCTGGAGCTAGTGCCATTGAACGGCAGATCGATTAATAGCAATTCGCCTGCATCGGCAATATCCGGATTAGCGGCGCTGGCTTTGATTCGCACCACCCGATTATGCAAACTAGTGTGGTCCATATAGAACGCATACACATAGCCATTGCTCATGAAATTTGGATCGAAGGCGATATCCCGTAACCCACCTGAACGGCGTGCCTCAGGGTTGCCATTGCCATCTTTAGGCGTGTCGAAAGTGTAAAACGGCGCAGCATTTACCGACCATGTATCGGCACCAGCATTGTATTTGGCAATTCTTAATTTACCGGTAATGCGCTCGCTGATAAAAATGCGCCCATCGGGTGAGAATGCAAAACCATCCGGGTCTTGCAAATTCTCGATAACAGGCGTGTCGGTAAAGTTTTCTGGCAGCGTAAATGCCAAGGCATTGCTTTGTACCATTTGCGCAAGTAGCAGCAATAAGACTGCGAAGCTAGCAAAGAGTTTACGATTGTTCAAATACGTCATAAAGAGAATCACCGTTGCAACTTGAGTCCTTAGGATCATAGGCCATGCGAACGGTGCTCTCAATAAATAAACGGGTGTTATCTTGACTATTAAATAAACGGCCTCTGTAAGAATTTAAGCGTTTAGCTACTATGCGCTGTTTGCAGTATTAAAGCACTACCATTAATTTGCCAGTGTTACCGCCAGTAAACAGTAGATTAATGCCTTCGATGGCGCTTTCCAGCCCTTCAAGCTTATGCGCCCGGTATTGAATTTTTCCGGCCGTTAAGTACTCGCCAAGTTTTTGCATCATCGATGGAATCTGGTCAAAGTGGTCAGGCATGGTAAAGCCCTGAATCATAATTCGTTTTTTTATTATGTTAATCCAGTTTGGTCCGGATGAAGGTATTTCTGCGTTGTAATCTGAAATCATTCCGCACACCATAATACGACTATGCGCATTCATGCGATCAAAAACCGCATGTTGAACCGGTCCACCAGTGTTTTCAAAATACAGGTCAACACCATCTGGAGTGGCCGCGGTAAGCTCCTCTACTAGTTTTTCAGACTTGTAATTAATTGCCTTATCGAAGCCCAAATCATTTTCCAGCCAAGCACATTTTTCATCTGTACCAGCAGTTCCTACCACGGTTAGGCCTTCGGCTTTTGCGATTTGGCCTACCATCGAACCGACCGAGCCGGCCGCGCCTGATACTACTAGGGTTTCACCTGGCTGCGGTTTGCCAACATTAATTAGGCCTTGGTATGCAGTTAAGCCAGGCAGTCCTAGAACACATAGTACGGCTTCAGCAGGCAACTCTGCAGGAATAGGGTTCAAGCCTGTGCCATCACTTACCGCATACTCGGTCCAACCTATCATGCCCATTAAACGCGACCCAACAGCGTAGTTTTCGTTCTTAGACTCAACCACTTCGGCAATGCCACTGGAGCGCATAATCTCACCCAGCTCGACGGGGGGTATATAACTGCCACGGTCGTCTGTCATCCAGCCTTTCATGGCTGGGTCCAGTGACATATGAGTCTGCTTGAGTAACATTTCACCATCTTTTAGCTCTGGTGTATCTAATGTTACCGTTTCAAACAGGTCTGGGGTTATCAGTAGGTCTGGGCGTTTAACGAGTTTTACTGCTTTGTATTGCATTGGTGTTCCTCTGGTTGGATGTGTCTAAGGGCTCTCTGATCAATATTAATCAAGGTCAGGATTGCCGGTGTAAATAACGCCGTCTTTCATTACAAAACTAATGCTCTCGAGAATGCTAATATCGTCAAGAGGATTGCCTTTTACAGCGATAATGTCAGCCAGCTTTCCTGCTTCGATTGAGCCTAAGTGATCAGACTCACCAAGCAGGTCTGCCGCATGTACGGTGGCAGATCTTATGGCTTCCATCGCTGGCATGCCAGCTTCAACCATGTATTTGAATTCCTGGGCATTGTCACCATGAGGTGAAACCCCAGTATCAGTACCAAAGGCGATTTTTACGCCAGCTTCAACGGCTTTTGTAAAGTTAGTTTTAAGTAATGGGCCGATGGCTGCCGCCTTGGGGCGAATGATTTCAGGGAAGTAGCCATCAATCTTGGCCTTTTCCATAACGAATTGACCGGCCAGAATTGTCGGCACTAGGTAGGTGCCATTCTTCCTCATTAGGCTGCGTGTTTCATCGTCCATCAAGGTGCCGTGTTCAATACTGTCTATACCTGCTCTGATTGCACGCTTCATGCCTTCGGCACCGTGTGCGTGTGCCGCAGTTTTGAAGCCATAGTCTTTAGCCGTCGCGATTATCGCCGCCAGTTCATCGTCTTGAAACTGTGGGTTTTGCCCGCTTTTGGCTTGGCTAAGAACACCCCCGGTTGCGGTAATCTTGATTAAATCAGCGCCTTCTTTATATCGTTGCCTGACGGCCTTTCTAGCTTCTTCGGCACTATTAACCACACCGTCTTTGGCATGCGGGTCGCCCATTAAGTCAGCGCGATACCCATTGCTTGGGTCAGCATGCCCCCCCGTTGTGGCGAGCGACTTGCCGGCGGTATAAATACGTGGCCCTTGCGCGACGCCCTGTGCAATCGCATTTCGCAAGGATGCTGTAACCGTACCGTCATCGCCGAGGTTGCGCACGCTGGTAAATCCAGCGTTCAATGTGATTTTGGCATACTTGGCAGCCCTAAACGCATAGTCGGCGGTGTTTAGAGTGAATCTCTCGATATAAGACTTTGGATTGCTCTGTGAAGTTAAATGAACATGCATATCGATCAAGCCTGGCAAGCAGGTTTGATCGCTCAAATTGATAACATCATCCATAGAGCTATCGATAGACGAGACTGACACTATCTTATTGCCGCTGATGGTGATGGTGCTTGGACCAAGTAGTTCTTTCGTGGTCACATCCACTAATGCGCCGCAATTCAGCTTGATGGTTGGTTCTTGGTCGGCTCTAACTGGCTCGTTACTGGCGCTTAGGTAGGCAGAGCTTGTCAGGCATACAAGCAGAGAAATTAATTTGAATGGCTTAGAAAAAGAAGTGTTCATAAATAACCCTTACTAGTCGTGGTTTTGCATG
>Ga0316189_10001206_pt1 | contig 25726 bp, 8 predicted proteins | sample LowCovwburrow_MG_FD_204930 | JGI IMG/M metagenome (GOLD analysis project Ga0316189, IMG submission 204930) | Coastal sediment microbial communities from Maine, United States - Lowes Cove worm burrow | ecosystem: Environmental > Aquatic > Marine > Coastal > Sediment | place: USA: Maine... | reverse complement strand
GTCACGGTCATTGACGTAGTGGCAGCTTCATTGGTTAGGTAGGCTACATCGGCGTAGATCCCTCCGGTAGACCCATCAGAAGCGATAGGAGTAGCCCCAGCAGTTGTAAGGGCGAAGTTGAATCCACCAACAGGCGCACCAGAAGTAGCCGTAGGGGTGAATGTGATTGCCCCATTGTAATCAGGGAACCCATTAGCTGCGGCTACAGTAGGATCACAAACGGTATTGTTGGCTAGAGCAGAAGCTACTGGATCGATTGTAGGGAGCGTTTCTCCGATGGTTACATCCAGAGTAGCAGCGGTACAACCTCTTTCGTTATCAGTAACAGTAAGGATGTAGGTGTCTCCTTCGACAGCAGTAAGAACAGGCCCAGTGAAGAGCAGTACAGCAGGCGTAGCATCTCTAGCCCATTCGAAGGTATAGTTACCAGATCCACCAGCAACGACATTGGCAGCGGAAGCATCAGCTTCGCCAATGAAGTTGGCAGGGTTACATGTATCGTTGTCAGTGATTGCGATGTTCCCGAGTGTAAGAGTAGGAACGGTAAAGTCATCCGCGATGGTGAATGGATGTGTGTTATCACAGAGGTTATTAGCATCTGTGACTGCCATGATGTAATTACCAGCAGGCAGTCCGGTCACGGTCATTGACGTAGTGGCAGCTTCATTGGTTAGGTAGGCTACATCGGCGTAGATCCCTCCGGTAGACCCATCAGAAGCGATAGGAGTAGCCCCAGCAGTTGTAAGGGCGAAGTTGAATCCACTAACAGGCGCACCAGAAGTAGCCGTAGGGGTGAATGTGATTGCTCCATTGTAATCAGGGAACCCATTAGCTGCGGCTACAGTAGGATCACAAACGGTATTGTTGACTAGAGTAGAAGCCACAGGATCGATTGTAGGTAACACATCAAGCACATCCAAAACGATGGTATCAGCAGTACAGCTATTTGGTGCTTGGACAGCTACAGAGTAGTCGCCACCATTTAAATCACTAAGTGTTGCAGTAGTTGAAGTTCCATTCAGTATTTTGCTAGCACCTGATCCATTGTACCAGGTGAAGACGTATCCAGCTAGGGGAGCTGGAACTACTCCATCAAATTCCACCTGCACGGTAAGCGATCCAGTATATGCTCCCGGATCACATGTGGTATTTGGTTGCTCAGAAGCTTGGGTTAGAATCGGCTTTATTTGAGCTTGCGTAACACTTTCATTACTGCTTGCACTACAGCTCAAGCCAGCATAGGTGACAACAACAGTGTACTCATCAGCAATAAGCCCACTAACCGTACTTGTTCCCGCTCCTGAAGGTGCTGAGTTATTTAGCGCATCTCCAGCTGTTGCACCGCCTGCACCGTCAGTTAAGTCAACTCCATTTAGTTGCCACTGGAAGGTAAAACCTGGATCCGCATCCGTACAAGGATTGCAAATTCCATCTGGGTCATTTGTGACGTGTGCGGTCAAGCTTCCATTCCCTGTTCCGCAATCAGTCTGAGGATTAACCTCAGTGATCACGATATTTGGCACATATGGTAAATCAAAAACTTCTTTTGTAACCCAAATAGCTGTAGGACATCCAGTAACAACACTTCGTGCTGATACGGTATACGTTCCGGCAGAAAGATCACTTTGAGAATTTAAGCCTACAGTAGGTCCTGTAAGTTCCGGAGCTAATGTGTCAGTACCAGTGTACCAGGTAAATTCATAATTACCCACAACATCTCCATCAATACTCACAGAAATAAACCCATTAGGTGTTCCGCATGAGGTATTGTCGTTTACCAGCTGACTAGCAGAGAAGGTAGGGGGGGTAGTCGATAAACCAACCACTACATCTTCATAATTGTCGCACTGAGTATCGTTATTTACCACCTGAATTCGATAGGAGCCGTCATCCAAATCGGTGTAAGTGACTCCAGTTGATCCGTCTGATACAGTAGTGATTTCATTTAGAAGGGTGGTAAAACTAGCACCATCGTACAAACGGTATGTGTAGTTTGCAGGTTCATCTCCACCCATCTGACTGGTTGCAGTAACTTGACCCGATCCGCCAACACAGTATGTGTTTGCTGTCACCGACGTTCCAATGATAGGAGCATCAGGAGCGGATGCAATCGAAAACTGCAATGGTGTACTCTCACATTCAGAGTCTTGATCTACTACTATAAGTGTATAAAACCCATCTGCTAGTGGAGAGAAAACACCAGTTATATTTTGCGTTGGAATCCCAGTGGTCTGATACCCATCATATAAGTCATATCTGTAGTTGGCACCAATAGGATCGACTAAACCGGTCATGTCCAATCTGCCATTAGGATTGGCTGGATCACAGCTAGTGTTTGGAAATCCAGTTGAAAGCGGACAGTCATAATCTGCAGCTACCCATTGTATCGCACCGACTGCTGCGCCAGTTTTTTGTGCTGTTCCATTATTAGACGTAGGATCTGCATCGTTACCCGGAATAGCATCATAAATATTACCAAATGCACTTTTATTAAAAATCGGATCTCCATCATCGGTGCCGATTTCATCGTTAAAATCATAGTAGAGATAGGGTCCACTGGCTGCTGCGCTAGGGTCACACACCGCTGCCAGGATGTCGTCCTCGGCTAATGCTCGGTGATACACTCTGAACTCATCGATGTTTCCAAAGAACTTATTGGCACCCAGGTTACCATCTCGGGCAAAATACATCTCTGGCCCTCCATCGTCCAATCCGCCAGTTCCCGTATGGGTTAAGGTACCTACGTTCACTCCGTCAACAAAAACTTTTAATAAACTTGCTGATTCATCCCATGTAAAGGCCACGTTTACCCACCCTACAGGAGAAAAATTGGAATTGACGGTTGCTGAACCGCCAGTATTAGTGGTGATGGTCGCAGAAATCCCCTGTGTTTCATCCGCCCACATTCCCATGACGGTTTTTGCATTGTCCCCTGCTGAGAAGAAGGCGTGGTTATTTGCATAGTTGTCTGCCGTAAGCTCCACCCAGAAAGATACGGTTACAGCAGTTTCATTGGCCAATGCCTGAGGGAATTCTGCAAAAGCTTTATTAGTTACTTCCATCACATTCCCGGCAACAATGTTTACCAGGAAGTTGTATGATGGATCAACAATAATTTCAGGTACCGTCACAGTCGTAGTGTCAGTACAAGTTGTTCCTGCATCCTCCACGACAACCGTATAGGTGCCGCCTGTCAATCCCGTTAATTCATAGTCACCTGCACCAAATGCTGAACCGACGAGGGCAGCAGGCATTTCGTTTGATGGTAATGTGTTGTTCCCCAAGTACCAGGTGAAGTTGAATCCTGAAACAGTTCCGGCACCGTCACCATCTGCAGTGGCAGCTCCATTTCCTACAGCATCGCAGGTAGTGTTTGTTGCGGTAGCGGTAGCGGTAGCAGTAGGTGCGTTGGCATCATCTACCATTGTTTCAGTTACTGGAGATGATGGACAGCTTGAGGTAATCTGTGTTGCTCTTACTGTGTAATCACCAATGTCCGAAACGGTGTAAATAGGACCAGTAAAATCTGCAACAGGTTTGACTCCAGGACCATCAAACCATTCGAACGTATAGTCAACTGTGTTTCCTCCGATGCTCGCGGCAAGTGTCCCATTGCCACCGCAAGTATTAATATTGGTTACAATTATGGTTGGGTCGGGAGGGAAGGAAAGGCCAGACGACACAGCAAGTGCAGAGGAAGTCACGCAACCAGAAAAGACTTCAGTTACGTCCACTGTGTAGCTTTGGTTTGTAAGATTTGAAAGTACATCACCGGTACTGATGGTGGTGTTTGTGGCATCATTCGTGATCCTCCAATTCAAACTATAACCGTCGGCTGTCGTCAGAGTGTCCTGCGCGGGGTTCGCAATCGAGGCAGGAAATGTTCCGTTTAGTGTCGTTGTGTATACGAAGGCAGTTAAGGAACCATTTGGCGCAGCGCAGTCCGTTAGAGGAGCCACTTCATAAATCCAACTGTGAACTTCATATGGAGGTGTGCTTGTAGTGTTAAGATTGTCAATGGTGATACCAACAGTATCGGAGCTACAGCCAGTACCTGGAAAGGAAGATATCACCTCGTAGTCTCCAGCAGCTAGTTGAGGGATAGTGCCTCCAGTGTACAGCGTGTCAGCATAGTTTCCAGCATTGAACCAGTAGAAGTTAAAGCCGTCAGCTTCGCTTTGTTCTTTGATTACGTCAGGTGCTGTCCCAGAAACATGAACGTTGTCTATGTAGTGATGTTCAGAACTGGCCGTATTGTGAATTTTGGCAATGATTACGAGTAGGGAATCAGGACTTCCTCCTCCGCTTGGGTTGATGTCCGAATGAGCTGCTTGTACGTATGTAAAGTCATCCTGAGTGTTTCCGTTGACGTTGAACTCCCCACTGGATGTGAGTACGTTGTTTACATCATATAATTCGTATTCAAGAATGACTTGATCATACCAGACGTTGCCGGATCCTTCTTGATTGCCACTCTCGAACACATCTACCGTGATGGAAATGTCGGTGTGGTCTGAAACATCAATACTCTCTGAGGTCCATGTTACAACACCCACACCGTTTGCAGTACCAGTCCTGGTAGCTCGGAACATTTTTGAGCTATTGAAGGTTGACACACCATAAAAACCAGGGCTGTTTGTGCCAGGGTCGGATGTCCAAGCTGTTGCGTCCATGTCGGACTTGTCCCCAAAATTTCTGTCGTCAAAATTCTCTAGATAGATGCTCTCAACGCCTCCTGGTGTTGAACCAAAGAAAAATGCTTTTGCACTTCCATTAGGTGTTTTTGTAAGATCGCATCGCCGATCATCTTCCAGTTTTTCGACCGACAAATCGAAGGTCGAAAAAGTAATTGGAAAGAAATTGTAATTGTTCCCAGTCTCACATTCGGGAATTACAGCATTCGGAAGATCAGCAAAGGAGGCGGCAATAGGAGGGGTGCCCCCTAAATCATTGACCACCACATATAGCGGGTAGTTACCACCAATACCATTGATTGTTTGGCTTATTACTACCTCGTCCATCACTTGAAAGTTCACTAGTACCTCAATTTTGGTGTCAAGATAGATGGAGTTAGCAGATAAAGGATTTCCAGCATAGTAGGAGACTGGTAACCCTCCTGAAATGTCTGTATCACCATTATTTGCAAGAGTGAAAGATACTGTTATTTCAGCATCTGGACACTGGGCATCTGTGGCAGTTATTGAGTTGCCAAGAATCACCATATCGGGGGACACAAACTCAACACAACCACTCTCATCCAATATTGGAGTCTGTGTGAGGAATGTATTTAGCGGGCGGCTTGGAAAGGGAATGGTTGAGCCATCCGAATATTCACAAAGGCCATCAGAAAAAATCAGTGTGTGATCTTGCAGTTCAGCTGGAACGGTCAGGTCATCATTAATATTTACGTTAAAGTATCCATGCTGATTCCATACACGTCGAGCGGGCATCCACGCCTCTCCATCAGATCCAAAAACTCGAATATGGGAATAACGTGTATTTGAATAAGGCGAAAAACTAGTGGCATCGTTAAAGTAGCAAGCAACGCAAATTTCACTAGCTCCGTCTCCATCAACGTCAGCGACAACAGGATACTCTTCATTTGTTCTTGACACGCAAGCCAATTCATTTCTTATGCTGCCATCAGTTCCGTCAAGAATCAAAACAGATTCCTCACTTCGATAAACTACTTCAACTGTACCGTCTCCATCAAAATCGAAAAGTGTACAGCCAGTAAACCCCGAAGAACCCTCTTTGATTCCCGCTATCCAATGGATGCCAAAATTCTCATCCAATGAGTACAACTTCTGGTTCATAACGAAATTTGCATTCATCTGTCCATCTCCGTCCAAATCTCCGATGTTGATTCGACCAGGACCTCTGACGAAGTTGTTAGAATTATCATGAAAGGTCGTAACGGCGGAATTGGCTACATCCCAAAAGAAAATCGTAGTCTCCCCTGAATAGTTAGATCCTAACGCTCCTGACATTAGCACATCCATGTTACCATCCAGATTATAATCAGCTGCTGAAACAGCGGACCAGTTGGTATCTCCCCAACTTCCAAAGTATTTTGGATGGTACGTTCTGGTTTCGCCCTGAGCTGCGAGATCATCGTTCATGTCCCGTGCAAGTGTGCGAGTGCCAGCTCCAATATTGATGGCCCAAATTTCATTTCCCGTGACCAATTCCAGACCTGAGCAATCAGCACAAAAAGCGTCAGGGAGAATATCTATGGCAATGGGTCCGTTTACGTAATCTCTTTCCCAGTCACCAGAACCTGTTACAAGGATGGCTCCCGTTTGCGCATTTACGATTTCGTTCATGTAGTATATCTCAGGAACACCGTTTTCATCGAAATCAGCAAACCCTGCGATACCCATATCGTTTCGGGAAGCCTTTGCCGACCAAATGACGTTTAACTCATGATCATACAAGATCATATCATCCCCGTTGTTCTGTGTGATTAAAATATCTGCAGCCTCGTCTTCAAAGACGTTTGCAATCGCAGGCGTATTTTCAGGGTCGAAGGGAACACTTTTGCTAAACTCGGTAGCACCAGTAGCACCATTCAAAATGAACACCCTGTCTGTCATATTGTTTATAGTAATGACTTCTGGAATTCCGTTGCCATCAAGGTCGCCTATGGCAGGAGAAACGTGACTAGTGGCAGTCTCATCTGCAGAGGCCCATTCTTGTGCGATATCGAAGCTTGTTACATCGACATCTTCAAAACAAACAACCGAGTTTCCAAAGAAGAAATCATCGCAGGAACTTGACGATGCACACTCTGGATCAAAGCAGTCAATTAGACCATCGCCTTCATCATCAACACCGTTGGTACAGTTTTCCTGTGCACTGGCAATGAAAAAGGAGAAGAAAAAGAGGGCTGCTAAAAGAGATTTACTGTAGCTATTCATTATGGTAGTTGAAATGGATTCAGTCATTTATACACTAATTAGGCGGATTGTAACCCTTCGGGCAAGGTAGCTAAACCCCCTGATAATCAAAAGATACACCTGCTCATCGTAAAGTTACCTATAAATTTCAAACAGAATTATATTAATATAGAATATAATTATTTCAAGTAAATTTTTAGATGAAATGGTAGGTTTTGCCGTTGAGTTTGCCGTTTCCTTAGATTAACGGGCAAGCAAAATACTACCAGATTTAGACTGATTTGAGTCGTCGCATTTCAATACAAAATAATATAATCCTTCGGGTACATTACTGCCGCTAGATGTGCCATCCCAGACTTCATTATTTACAAAAGGGGACTTCTTCACAAGGATGTTTCTTCCTCTTGAATCAAAGATAAAAATCTCGCATCCGTTGAGGACGTCGGTGTTAAGAATTTCCCAAGAGTCATTGGTTCCATCTCCATTAGGAGAAAAGGTTTTTCGTGGCCTGATATTGTCAAGAATGATAGTAACTGGTGTAGCTATTTGACAGTTGTTTGCATCCATTCCGGTAAGGATCACCGTTGTCGTCGATGTGGAAGGAAATACGGTCACTGTAGTTGCTGTGGAATCATCAACGATGGAGTTCGGGGACCACCTAATTCCAGAGACCACATTTTCAGCAGTCAGCACAATGGAATTTGCCTCCTCAAGGGTTACTGTGTCGCCAGAGACATCAAAGTCCGGAGAGGAGATATCCGCTGCTGTTGGGAAATTTTTAATCTTCACACTGTCTTTGACCGTACAGCCAATGGTAGTGGTGATCTCCAATACAGCATATACGGAATCAACGCCTATCAAAGTCGATGCACTGGCAGTAGCATTTGTACTAACATTACCATTTACCGACCAGGAATAACTTGCAATAGATGCAGCAGTAGGTGAGGTTACACCTACGGTTAAACTTTCTGCCTGACATTTTTGTGTGTCATCGGCGACATCGAAGGTGATGGTTGGTTCCGGTGAAACTGTAACCACCTGAACAACACTGTTAGAACAAGATGTAACATCCGCTGGATCGTAGCTCGTCGTTAAGGTCAGTTGATAGGTACCTTCAGTTGTCAGTGTTACATCAAAAACATCCCCAGTAAAATTGACTGGAGCGGTTACTGGAGCGGTTCCTACAATGATCCAGTCATTAACGCCAGTGAATCCTGTTTGAATAGTTGAAGTGGAAGTAAATGTAGTTTCAAAACCTACGCATGTTTCAGTAGGTCCAGTTAAGCTGGCAACAGGCTCAGATATTTCAGTAACTGTGTAAATGTCAGATTCATTGATGCACATGTTCGTGTCTGTAATCTCAACACTGTAGTCACCCGATTGATCAGCAGTGTAGGTGATACTTGTGGCTCCTGCAATGGCACCATTATTCCGTTTCCATTGGTAGGTCATGCCTGGAATATTTGATGTCTCAAGTTGAGGGTCATTTGCTGCATCACTGCAAAAAGTGTCATTTCCGTTGTTGAATACCTGTAGTCCAGGTGGTTGTACAACCACTATTGACTGCGTCATTTCGTCACTCGTACACTCGTTGTTATTCCGCACTCTGACTGAATAGCTACCTGCATTGTTGGCTTCCACTGGAGATAGACTAATGGTAGGTGACGTTTGCGTGGAACCATCTGGCAATGTCCAAAGGTAATTATCGTAGTTATTTAAAGTTGTTGAGATCGTGACGTTGTCACCAGCACATAAGGTACCAGCTGGGACTACTTGTATAGCGGGGAGAGGAGTTGGGGTAGTATCGTCCAATGTGTATGTCTGTTCGGCAAATGCGGTGGTACACAAACCATCAGCGGAGGTAATCGTGACTTTTATTGTGGTGGATGCACCACTTGAAATTTGAAAGGTCTCAGAGTTGACGCCTGTGCTAAAATTATTTCCATCCCCTGTGATATTATTTGGCGGCGTCACCTCCCAATTGTACATGGCACCAGGAGAGTTTGTGGTAGTGATCGTGAATTCATCTGGTGTATCGCAGAAGGAAGTTTCTGTCGATAAAGGGGATAGTATTGGAGCAATACAATTTCGATTCATGAAAACACCCAATTTTCCAGTAGCTCCTGGGCTGACATCCGTCGTGTAGGCAATGTCTGGTTTAGCATCGCCGTTCAGATCACCAACCGACACATTTTGAGTTGTGTTAGCAGTGGTTATCTGCTGCTCTGGGCCGAAGGAAATGTTTCCAGATGTCGAAGAATTGGGCACCACGATGACGTTGCCTACCGCAAACGAAGAGATGATATCTACCTTTCCATCCCCGTTTATATCTCCAAGGTCTACACCGAAGGGAGAAGCTCCGGAAATGGAAATATCTTCTCCTACGTCAAATGTAAAGGCGCTTCCGCTTGTTGAATTTCGAAACGTAGTAATTAGGCCTGTATTTCGACTCACGACCACAATATCAATTAAACCGTCTTCATCAAAATCACCAGCTGCTACATCATTTGTTTGGCCGCCATTTGTAATCGATGCCTGAGCTTCGAAGCTGAGAGATCCTACGATACTTCTGTTTTTTAGAATATGAATACGTGTACCATTTTGCCTGAATGGCATGGTGATAATGTCTGGCCTTCCATCACTATTCAGATCAGCGATACCTAGCACGCCAGAGAGATCACCATCAGCTGAGAATTCCTCAGGTGCTGCGAAAGAGAAATTAGTCGTACCTGTGCTGGTATTTCGAAATACATGAAACGTATTGTCCGTATCGTTTCCAACTACCAAGTCATTCTTGCCATCACCATCAAGATCCGCCGCTCTAACCACTCTTGGAATCCTGTTATCACCTCCCGAAGTAGGTGGCAATTTTAGAGATAGTGCCAAGAGGGGAGTAAGGGCAATGCTGCCAGTAATACTCGTATTTTGGTAAACGTAAACGTGCTTGACGCTGGTGCCTTGGTTTGTAGTGAATATTAATTCAGGTTTGCCATCATTGTCAAGGTCTGCGCAAGTGTTGGAAATGAATCCGCTAAGATTCTCAGCATTATTAATGTTGTTTGGTGCTGCAAATAGGGTAGCTGCTGACGCTGGTCCACTCTGATTTAGATAAACGGATATTTCGCTTTTCGAATTATCACTTACACTATGAGCAATTGTTGCATCATTCAATCCATCTCCATCAAGGTCGCAAAGACAGATGTCGTTTGCATCAGTCACCGTCGAACTAAGTGTATACTCTGCATCGTAGTCTGTAATTGATGATCCCACATAGCTTATATAAAATTGCTGAGATGACTGTGCAATTAAGGTGTTGTTTAACACAGTTATTGAACCATGTGTAACTCCTGCTGGAACTACCGCCTCCATGACATTGCCAGAGCCAGAAACGCTCGTGGCTTCAACTCCTCCGAAAAAAACGCTTCCTCCAAGATTCGACCCTGAAATTGTAACAGTCGAACCCACTTCGATATGGGTGGGGGCTATGCTATTGATCAACGGCTGTTGTGCTAAAGCCGCAAAGGATATGGCATAGAAGAATATGTAAATGATTTTTTTCATTATTCAGTCACTTGTAACACCCAAGCCTTCGATAAGACAGGCATTTTTCTCATTTCATCTCGTTGCGATCTTGTTCTGGAAATATCGTTTGAGGTAAATACAACAACATAATAGTAGCCTCTGGCACTTGAATAGCCAACGATTGTATCATGGAATCCTTGCTGGAATAACTTATCACTGTAGTTTTCCGCATGAACAAATTCTGCGAATGCTCCAGCTATCACAAAATTCCCGGCAGGCAATTCCAGCAGGTGATTTCCTCTCTTCACTGTCACGTGATCATTTGAGGTAGCTAAATCATCATGTGTTCTAAAGTCTTCCGTCAACAGGGGATCCCCCTTGGCTACTTCAGCTTGCTCTACATCGGTGAGGGAAGGGTTGTTGACAATTGTTTCGGCCTGTTGCTCGTTTATCACCTGATCCCATTTTATTACGGTTTCAGTGGTTCCATCAGGGTTTGTTCGCTCATACTTCACTCCTATTTCTTTGGTTCCATCTGCAAGTTCACGCTCCAAGTGACCGTCTGGAGCCACAGTCATGCTGGTAGCATCTGCTGCTGGAACCCAGCTAAGGACTACATCTTTGCCTCCTACGTCATTTGGCTTCTCTAATCGAATTCCCACTTCATTTTCTCCAAATTGATTAGTTCTTGCAAGTGTATCTTCTTCTTGATGGTCCCAATCATTTGAGTTTTGTTCGCCCGTGTTAGTGGTAGCACCAGCAGAAAGCGGTGGGGTGGGGGTAGTTCCCACGATACCCAGTGCATCACTATCTTCAGTTTGTCTGCTATCTTGTAGAGCGGCAATTTGCTTCTGACGCTCTAACTCCGCGAGCCTTGCTCGTTCTTCGGCAGAATGTTGATGACTTTTTATAAATGAAGAAACATGTTCGACGTGATCTTTCTTTGTTCCCAGGTGATATCCAACGTTGATTTCAAAAGTGGGTCCTAATTCTGAAGAGATATTGGAGTTTCCAAGCTCATAGGCAAGACCTATTCCAATTTTTTCTTTCACTTTGGCCCCAAACAACGCAATAATATTTGCGTCTTGTCTATAAGATCCTCCAACCCATACAATGTGTTTCAGGTGGGCAATAATTGTACCTTCATACTGATGAGGCACCACATTACTATATCTATATATAAAATGCGGTTCAATGGCAAAGTCACCGCTAATGTGCCCCCGATAGTTTGCCTTGATTAGGATGTTGTCTAGTGGAGTTACATTGATAGGAGCAAAATCTGTTTGTGTTACCACATCGTAGGTAAATAGGTTTGGTATCGAAAAACCCAAATTAAAATGATCAAAATGATAGGTCATTCCAAAATCGCCAATCAGGAATGAGTTTTTATCAAGAAAATCTACGAATGCCTGATCGTCAGGGGAGTCAAATTCGGAAATATTCACTGAATTGACCCCACCACCAATGGATAGACCGAAACGTAGGAAATGTGTTCGATCAATATTCACTAAATAGCCAGCTGAAATTTTCCCCGCCGAGGTGGATAGTAGTCCTTGACTGACGTTAAACGCCGAGGCACCAAACGCAATTCCACCTTCTAAAGGAACGTGAAAACTAGCATGCATTGTTTGGGGGGCACCATCAATATTCGTCCATTGCTGCCTGTACATCACGAAAAGAGCAGTGTGTCCCTCTACACCCGCATAGGCGGGATTGTACACGTACGGGTTCATGAAAAACTGATTGTGAACTTGAGGCTGCTGAGCGAATGAATTGAAGCTAATTAGAACCGCGAAGAGACAAATGGCAAATTGTCGAGTTCCAATATATAAATGACTTACAGTGATTCTGGAGTGTCTCAAATGTGATTATTTACTTATATATAACTCAAAACAAAGGTGAAAATTATTAAAAAAAACCCATTTAGCCTTACCCGTAACAAACTATAAGCAAAACCCAGACTCCCGCTCACAGGGAAAACCAATTAAATATTAGACGATGTATAAGCCCATTTCTAGTTTAATTTTGATATTTGAGCCTATCAGTGCGGATGTTTTCGTAATATTACAACGATAATCTATGTCACTTTTATATGAAGAAAAGTCTCTCCGTATTAATCTTGCTTGTGGTTTTTCAGTCCGCAAAGGCACAATACTGGTTCGGACCGAAGATCGGAATCAACTATGTTAATCCAATCTATCAAGAGGATTCATTTGAAGATGAGCTATACGATGTGGAGAATGATTTTGATTTTCAGTTTGGATTCGCTCTAAATTACACAGCTACGGATCTGTACTCTGTTTACACGGAAATTATCTATGAGCGCATGGATCGAAGGCTAACCAACAAAGTGTCAAATCCAATACTCTCTGTAAGTAACGCCTCCAATAGTTTTATAACGATACCTGTAATGTTGCGAGTCACGCTTGGGAGCCTGCCATTTCATTACTATGTTAACGGGGGACCGAAAATCAGTTATTGGCTTGCTAGCAAGGGCGAAGTTGTACTATCCTCGTTCGAGGAAAATATTGATCCTGAAACAAACGAGGTGATACCTCTCACATACAAGGTGACTTTCAACTCCAAAAAGGAGAATGGAGAAGATATCCTGCTAATGGATAATCCAAATAGGCTTCAATTTGGATTGACCGCTGGCGCAGGTGCCTTTTTTGATCTGACAACAGGAGCCAGGCTTATGATTGACTTCAGATACACCTTTGGTCATTCCAATTTGGGATTTGACACGATTGGAGATTCGTTTGATTTTCCAGAAGACCTGTACGTTGAGAGTTTTGAATACACAATGAACACCTTATCAGTTTCAGTTGGTTACCTGTTCGGTTACAGTTCAGAGTTCAAACGAAGAGGGCGTAGTACTTCCAAGGAAAGTAATGGAAAGAAGAAATAATAGCACTTTTTCAATATTCATAGTCGACATTAAGTAGACGACCTGTCTTTAGATCGGAAATTCGTCACAAATTTCGAAGGATTACCTAATTTAGTCTGACGCCTAAAAACCTGCTACTGTGTTACAAGCATTTTTAAAATTTCTTGGAGGAGAGGACGGAGAAGAAAAAGAAATGATCCTTTTGTTGGGAAAGGGTTTTTTCATGGGTATTCTGCTTGCAACCTACGATATTGGTGGAACCACCCTTTTTGTCAGCGTGATGGGAGAGGAATGGCTGGATGTAGGATTCTTTGCTGCTGGCGGGGCTGGAATTATAACAACCGTACTATTTGTACAGCTTCAAAAGAAAATCAATTTTTCCACACTTGTTCTTTCCACAACCTTCCTAATTCTACTATTCATAGGAGGCTTAAGACTAGCTTTTGAATTTGTTGAGTATGACTCAGCTTTGGTGGGAGAATTTCAGATTCTTCCATTCGTCTTATTTGCAATGATCGGACCCATCAATACGATAACCTTGTTAGGTTTTTGGGGACTGTTCGGTAGGATATTTGACTTGAGGCAGTCGAAGCGAATCATTGGAGGAATTGATACTGGTCAATTAATGGCAACAATGATTGCTTTTTTCAGCATTCCGTTGTTGACGTCAACGGGTCTTGTTAACGAAACATATGATTTATTGATCGTTTCCGCCATGGCAGCAGTTGGAGTTTTTATTTTCACCTTACTGTTGACATTAAATTTCAACATTGACAAAGCCACCAAAGCCGCACAGGGCGAGGATGTAAAAAAAGTGCGCTTCACAGATTTGGTAAAGGATAAATACCTACGAATTTTATCTATTTTCTTGATTTTCTCAATGGGTGCCGCAGTTTTTGTGGACTATACCTATTTGTCATCCACGAGTATCATGTATACCGATGAAAAGGAACTGTCCACGTTTCTTTCGTTCTTCTCAGGAACAGTAATCATTATGTCATTCTTAATTCAAAGCTTTCTAAATGATATGATCATCGGAAGGTTCGGATTGAAAGTTGCTTTGATGACCATGCCTTTCATTTTAGCACTCTTTACACTAGGAGCCATCATCACAGGGCACATTTTTGAGTATGAAGTTAAAACGGACGAGTTCATATTGTTTTTCGTACTAATCGCGGTAGGGAAAGCTTTTACAGCTGCGCTTAAGGATGCATTGGAAAACCCTGCTTTCAAATTGTTTTTCTTGCCGCTTGATATCAAAATCCGATTTGATATTCAAACAAGAATAGAAGGAGTTGTAAACGAAATTGCAGTCCTGTTCGCCGGTGCTGCGCAAATGGGACTTGGTCTCTTGGTTTTCTTTAAGCTGATTCACTATTCGTATTTTATTCTGTTGTTAGCTGGAGGAGTTGTCTACCTGGCGGCTAAGTTATTTGAGGAATACAAAAAGACACTAAAGGAAACACTTGAAATCCAAAAGCAAGGATTGCATGGTGAGGGCAAAAGAAATGAAAACAATACCATAAATATCCTTAAAGACGAGGTACGAGAAAAAGACCCGAAAAAAGTACTAAACGCTTTAAAGCTTTTTGAAAAATTAGAACCCATCGAGTTTGAATTTGCGCTATTGGATTTGCTGAATGCCAGATTACCAGAATTGCGGATCTACGCCTATCAGAAACTTGGCAATCGACTTTGTTGGGAAGCTTTAGAAATTATTGAAAAAGACATAAAGTCAGAAGGAAACGAAGAGGTGCTTGTTCACGCGAACAAAGCGCTCGCATTGCTGAAAGAGGCTGAATCTTTTAATCTGACAGATGTCAGTATCAAAAATCTTGTGAGATCTACTGAAGCAGCTGATCGGGTGAAGGGAGCACGAATGCTTGTAAAGGCGAAAGAAGACAGGCACATCGCTTACATCATTGAATTGCTGAGAGACATTAATCCAGAGGTGCGTTCATCAGCCATGATTACTGCTGGCAAAGTGCGAAGACCGGAATTATGGCCAATTCTAATTGAGAACTTGCACCTTGCTACGTACGGTAATGTAGCCATGTCAGCGCTCAAGGCAGCGGGAGAAAGCGCTTTCCATACGATCGATACTGCGTTTTATAAGACCGGTCAATACCATGCCACCATGATTCGAATCATCCAGATTTTGGGCCGAATAGGAGGCAGGGGGGCTACGGAATTATTGTGGAAAAAAATTGATTTCCCGGATAGAAAAATTGTTTCTCAGCTGCTGTTGTCATTGAGTTATATAGGATTTGTTGGACGTGATTTTCAGGCAGCCAGAATTAAGATAGCCGTTGAATCTGAGATTGGTGATATCGCGTGGAATTTGAAGTCTTCGCTGGAGATTCCAAATGAGGAGGATATTGATGTCAGCATCAAAAGGGCGATGCTTGAAGAAGACAAGAAAAACTATGACAACATCTTCATGTTGCTTGGGATGATTTACGACCCACAAAGTGTACTGTTAACGAAGGAAAACATTGTAGCTGGCTCCACAGAGAGTATAACATTTGCGGTTGAGATGATGGATATTTTCGTAGAAGAAGAATTGAAGCCAAAACTCATCCCTGTTATGGACGAGTTGAAAGTGGGAGAACGATTGATGAAGCTTCAAAACTACTATCCGCCTGAGCAGTTCGAATCATATGCTGATTTACTTTTTCAAATTATCAATCGTGACTATAACCGAATTAATCGATTCACGAAAGCTTTGGCGATGTTTCGAATTGCTAAGCTTAGTGATACAGTTACGTCGGATCTGATTGCGAATCTCTTTAATCCAGATCCTCTGTTGCTACAAACGGCTGCCTACGTCATCTATTCGCTAGACAAGACGGCTTATCACGAGCACACAAAAAGGCTTAAGCCAACAATCAAGAAGGAACTTGACAAAGCGATACTACCACCAGTGTTCCGTGGAGATGATGAAGAGTACCACCAAAAGCTCTTGCTAATTGAGCGCGTAATTCTGCTCAAGGATCTTGAGATTTTTAAGACGGTTCCAGGTGAGCTTATTACCTATCTGGCAGAGTGTTTTGAGGAAATTAAAGTGAACATGGGAGCTACACTACTAAGTGAGGGTGATAGTGGGATGGAACCTATGTACCTCATATTGGACGGTAGTGTCGATATTTACAAAGGAGATCAAAAGGTTGAAGAGCTTGGGAAGCATGGAATTTTTGGTGAGAAGAATTTGGTGGAGTCCCATAAACTCGACTTTACAGCGCTAACAAGAAATGAGTGTACATTACTTCTAATAAGAAAAGAGGAATTACTTAATCTCATGTCTAAGCACATGGAATTGATAAACTGCTGGTTAGATATTTTAAATGAAGAAGTGGGAGAAGAGGATAGGATGGAAATCGTTGATGCATTATTTGGATAAGAATAAATGAGAGGTCATTTTTTTAATAGTATAAAATTCAGTTATTTCACTTTTGAAATCACTGCCAAACTCATAACTAAATGAGTGAAAACCGTACAATAGCATTACTGTATTCAGAAAAGGATGATGAACCTTTTGAAGGAGCCGCCAAGGGCTGGGTGAGTAACTTTCATAAGTTCCTGACCACCTTGATGTATCAGATTACAAGGGAAAATGCAGAGATAAGATTGATGTCTGAGGAGACATTCGATGCTGGCAAATTAGATGATTGCGCTGCGGTGATTGCTATTTTGTCCCAAAATTTGGCCGCCAATAAAAGCATTACGGAATCGCTGAACAAGTACAGCAAAAGACTAAAAGACGAGGGTAATTTGGTTGCTGATGGAATCGCCCGTTTTTTCAAAGTACTCAAGTATCCGTTCGATGCTGATTCGCACCTTCCTGAGTTGGAAGACCTTCTTACGTACGATTTTTATCTCGTTGACCCACTAACTGGCGACCCACAAGAATTTACGAGATTTTTCGGCAATGATGCTGAGAGAAGCTATTGGATGAAGCTTGTTGACATGGCGTATGATATCAACCATGTACTTCATGCAAAAGCTGATAGTGCTGACGAAGGTTATGAGACCATTCCTCGTGAAAAGACCGTGTACCTGGCAAGCACAGGTGTTGATATGGTTATTCAGCGAGACATTATTAAGCGAGAACTTCTTCGACACGGTTACAAGGTATTGCCTGATCATTCGCTACCCAAGGAAGCCAAGGCACTGGATCGAATGATTCGAGAAGATCTGGACAGATGTCGCTTGTCTATACACCTCGTAGGAGAGGATTATGGATATAAACCCAGAGGTTCTGAGCTATCTGTCGTAGATATTCAAAATAGGGTTGCTTCTGATCACACCTATCAGATGGTAGAGAAGAATAAAGGCTTAAAGGATGAAGAGAAAGAACCATTTAGCCGACTTGTGTGGGTTTCACCTGAACTCAAGAATGTAACAGAACGACAAAAAATATTTATTGAGGATCTGAAGAGCGATGCAGCAGCTTTGGAAGAAGCTGAGGTGCTTCAAATTACCTTGCAAGAGCTAAAGTCCATCATTAGAGAAGAATTGGTGACGGGGGGAAGATTCAAAAACAAAAGAGACATCAAAGGATTTAGTCAAGATGCTAAGGCTGACGAATCAAAGATTATTTATCTAATCGCGGACCGAAGAGATGTCGAGGCAACAACTGAGATGCAGGAGTACTTGAAAAAGCAAGGGTTCAGCGTGGTGTCACCTACCTACGAAGGGGATTTAGTTGATTTAAGATATATACATCAAGAAAATTTGCGCAGATGCGACGCCTCTATTATCTATTTTGGTGAGTCATCTGAAGAATGGATACGTACGAAACTTCAGGATCTGTTGAAAGCTCCGGGTTTCGGTAGAATTAAGCCTATGATGGCAAAAGCTGTTTACCTCCGAGGATCAAAGGAAGTAGACGCAGAGCACTATGAAAAAAATAACGCTATGGTTTTGGGAAACAATGGAAATTTCACTCCAGATCACCTGAAACCTTTTCTAACTAAAATGGGAAGCAAATGAGCGATAAAGAAATAGATATCCATGGACAGGACGATGTTCAGGATATCGTTGACATTACCCAATTAATCAATCCATTTCCTGGTCTGAGACCTTTTGGAATTGAGGAGAGTCACTTGTTCTTTGGCCGTGAAGGCCAGAGTGACGAGATTCTTGGTAAACTATCAGAAAATAAATTTGTAGCAATTCTTGGTGCCTCGGGTAGTGGGAAGTCTTCGCTCATGTTCTGTGGGCTAATCCCTACTTTGTATGGCGGCTTCATGACCGACGCAGGATCTAACTGGAGAATTGTGGTAACAAGACCTGGTGGAGGACCCATTGATAACCTTGCCGAGTCACTGCTTACTCGAGATAAGGAGTACTCGAATCTAAACGAAGAAGACAAACTCATCCGAAAAACCATTATTGGAACGGTTCTTAGAAGTAGCTCACTTGGACTTGTGGAGGTGGTACGACAGCTAAAATCGGATGACCATCAGAACATCTTAATCCTTGTCGATCAGTTTGAAGAACTTTTTAGGTATCGAAAGCTGGAATCTGCAACATCAGATTTGGACGAATCGTCGGCCTTCGTAAATCTGCTGCTAGAGGCTATCCATCAATACGATGAGCCTATCTATATTGCCCTTACCATGCGTTCGGATTTCATCGGTGAATGCGCTCAGTATCCTGATTTGACGCAAATGATCAATGATTCTCACTACTTGATTCCCCAAATGACAAGGGATCAAAAGAGAACTGCGATTGAAGGTCCGGTTGCTGTAGGAGGTGGAAAAATTGCTCCTCGTTTGACGCAACAACTGCTAAATGATGTGGGGGATAGCCCCGATCAACTACCCATTTTGCAGCATGCCTTGATGAGAACGTGGGCTTATTGGACAGACAATAGAAAAGTCGGAGAGCTCATTGACCTACGACACTACAATTCCATCGGTACGCTGAGGGAAGCTCTTTCCTTGCACGCGAATGAAGCCTTTGATTCACTGAGCAAGAGAGAGAAAGAAATATGTGAGGTAATGTTTAAGGGCCTCACCGAACGCGGATCTGAAAATCAGGGGATCAGACGCCCAACCAAACTAGGAACTATCGCTGCAATTGCGGGAGTGAGTGAAGATGAGGTTTTACGAGTCGTAGATAGATTTAGAGAGCCAGGAAGGTCACTTCTTATGCCTCCATTTGGAATTAGGCTTGAGTCTGAGACGGTAGTTGATATCTCTCATGAGAGTTTGATGCGGATCTGGGTTCGTTTGAAGAGATGGCTGGATGAAGAATCCAAAGCTGCGGAAATGTATTTGAAGCTTTCCGAAGCAGCCGAAAGATACCAGGAAGGAAAAGCAGGACTATGGCAAATGCCAGATCTTCAGTTGGCATTGAACTGGAGAGAGGAAAATCGACCAACACTTGTTTGGGGACAACGATACAACCCAGCATTCGAACGTACGATGGTGTTCTTGGAAACTTCCGAGAAAGCCTACTTGACTGAGCAACGAAATAAGGAAATTCTTCAGAAGCGACAAGTACGAAGAATGCGGATTACAGCTGTGGTTCTTTCCATAGCAGCACTAGTTTCACTAACATTCATGGTGTATGGTTTTGTAAAGGCAAGTGAGGCAGAGAAAAACCTTGTAGTTGCCCAAGAGAATGAGGCTCTTGCTCAAAAAAATGCTGATGAAGCTACGAGGCAAACGGAAATTGCGGTAACCAGAGCGGCGGAGGCGGAAGATGCAAGGTCAGCAGCGGAGGAAAGTGCTGAAGAAGCAAGGCTAGCAACAATTGATGCTCAGAATCAGTCTGCTGAAGCGAAAAGGCAAGCGTTGATTGCACAACGGCAAACCGAAGCTGCAAATGCTGCGAATTTGGTAGCTCAGGAGCAAACCGCAGAGGCACAAAAACAAACGGAGCTAGCTAATCAAGCTGCGGAAGAGGCGAGAATCGCACAAGCTGCAGCAGAACAGGCGCGTTACCAGGCGATTGCACAATCCATGGCGATTAAGGCCAAAACAATTGTTGCAGAGGATTCGGCCACTGCGCAGTTGAAGGGACTCGTTGCCCGTCAGGCCTACCTTTTCTACGAGGAATACAAACAAGAAGGCAAGGATTACAATGGAGATATCTATTCCGGGGTTTATAGTGCATTGCAGGGGCTGTATGAGATTGAAGCTGCTGCAAACGGAGCGGCTGATGCAAAGTACGTGGGAGATTCTACACTTAGCTATTATCACAAGGCAATACCCAAAGACGCGGCAAATACCGAAGTAGGTGTTCGTTCAGTGGTCTACGCTAAGGATGGTAAAAGCTTCTACTCGGCGGGAAGTAATGGAGAAGTCTTGAAGTGGGATGTAGAGACTAGAGTACCTACTCAATTCTTTAAACGGCCGAATGTAGAGGTTGCGAGGTTGGTCAATGTAAGTGAGGATGAACGATACCTGGCACTTGGTACACAAGATGATCATATTCTAATCTTCAATGCGCAATCACCGGGAGAACCAACAGTACTGGATGGACATTCAGGAGGGGCGATTTATGATTTAGTATTCTTACCAGACAACTCAGGTTTCATTTCTGTCGGAAGCGACAACCGAATCCTCAGAAGTGATTTCAGAACTAGCGAGGAGCTTGCCATAGTCCCGGCAAGAATTAAAACATTGGATATTTCTCCTGATGCAAAAACCCTAATAGGAGGTTCTGAAAATGGGAACGTGTACAAATGGGATCTTACCAATATGTCATTGGAGCCCTCCATCATAGATAGAAAATCTAGCGCACGTGTCACATCAGTTAAATTCAACAATAAGGGTAACTTCCTGGCAATTGGGGATGAAAAGGGAATCGTTATAGTTTATCATTTCATTTTGGCAGATCAATTTGGCCCAAGCCTCACAGGGTTCCGAGCGCCTGTTACGGATATCGAGTTTAGTCCTGATGATAGGCTGTTGTTGGCAACTTCCACAAGCAAACAAGCCAGAATGTGGGACATCAAGAATTTATTTGATCTCCCAACCGAGTTAAGCGATTATCTAGGAGACAGAGAATCTGGTTGGGTGTATGATGCAAGTTTTAGCCCAGATGGAAACTTCTTCCTAACAGCCGCTGGTGACGGAAATATCCGAAGATACCCTACCACTGTTCACGCCATGGCTGAGGAAATATGTGAGCATATTTCCCTGGGAAACATGTCTGATTCTGAATGGCGGCAGTACGTTGGAGAACTTGAGGAACTGCCGTTTGTCGAAACATGCGAAGGCCTTGACCAACGTCCAGAATAATAACAAAAAGAATAGATGAGGTTTACTTTTATATGTTTGGCGGTTTTGTGTTCCTATGTAGTCATTGGTCAGACTGTTCAGTGTACCAGAAGATTGACAGATGCTGAAGATGCGTTTGATCAGGGTCGATTACAAGACGTTTTAGATGCTTTGGATAAAAAAGGAGATGCAAAAGATTGTTTTGCAGCATTTACCATAGACGAAAGAATTCGTGCAGAAAAGCTCCTAACCAAGGCCTACTTGTTTACAGACAATCCTGCAGAAGCGGAAAAATCGTTGGTTGATCTTTTGCATATAGATAAGGAACACCAGCTGGCAAAAGATGATCCTGCAGAACTTCATCACCTCTATAGCCAATTCAAGACAGAACCAATTTTCAGAATTGGTTTCAGAGCTGGTGTCAATAAGTCATTTGTGAAGGTTTTGCAGAATTTTGGAAATACCCAAGTAGCTAAACAGTATAACGGGGCAGGACCAAATGAAGTAGGCATTGGGGTGGGTTTTAATGTTGAAGCGCTGATCGAACGACACATCAAAAATGGGATAGAGGTTGGCACTGGCTTTCAATTCAGAAGCGCATCGTATGAATTCGATGCCAGTTTTATCCCTGGTTTGGAAAATGATTTTTTTATCACAGGCAAAAATCGAAGTAGTATGCTTAGAGTTCCCCTGCTGGTAAGATACAATTTCAACTACGACAAAAAGACGGCCGATGGAATCCGGCTTAACAAGATGTGGTATGTTTTCGCGGGTGGATCTTTTGACTATGTCATAGACGCGCAGTACGTGAACACAGCTCGAACTGGAGGTACAGCATTTACACTTAATGCTCCGAAAAATAGCCTTACCTCTGCTGGAGATAACAATGTAAGCCAGGTAGCGAGAAGCAATGGATCGATTTTTGGCGGAGGCGGACTTAAAATTAGGTTTGGAAGATCGAAAGTTGATTTTATCACCTTTGAGGTCAGGTACGACAATTCACTGTTTAATTACATTGATCCTGAGAACAGATATGCCAATAAGGACCTTAACATTGACCTTGGGTTTGTCGAGGATGACCTAACAATCAATACCGTTTCCTTCTCAGTGGGATACACAAAATCATTCTATAAGCCTTCCAAGCGTAAAGAGTATCGTTAATAATATGAAAAAACTGTTTTACATAGCAGCCTTTGCACTTCTATCTTCCTGTCAAATTGAAGATGACAATGCCCCGAAGCCTGAGGAAAGCTTCATTAAATACTTGGGTGTTATTGCTGATCAGGAAGCAAAAGACATTGAACCAGTGTACGCCGCTGATGGTGTCACGTTGGACGGATTTGTAATTTTTGGCACACAGAAGCAAGCAGACTCTCTTGATTCAGATTTTTACATTGTTAGGACAGATGAGCTGGGCAATATTGTTGATGAGGTAACAATTGATCCTAATAATGCAGTCGAGGGTTTGGACCTCGATGGGAATGACCAAGATGATATTCTAACAGGAAATGAGATAGCTGGACAGATCGAAATGCTGCCTGGCGGTGGATTTGTTGCAATTGGAAGCACATCTGTGACAGATCAGTCGAAGGACTTAACCGACTTCCGGTTTATTTCACTGGTAATATTGGATGCGGAGCTGAATGTACTTCGTGAGTTTAATGCGTTCAATGAGAATGCTACTGGGACTGTTCCATTAAACTTGGAAGGTAATGATATCACCATGCTTTCGGACGGGTCTTTATTAATCGTTGGAGCAATCGAAACGCTGGCTGGCGATACCGACTATTACTATCGAAAACTGGATGCGGGTTCAGGTGCGGTAGCTTTCACAAAGACACTAGGGCTTTCTGGAGCTGACAATGATGACGTGTTGGTTCGGGCGTTTGAAACGGACGAGCAGACGATCGCGCTGTTTGGGTATTCTGAAAGAATTGGAAATGAAGGGCAGATTGGTACCAATGTCGGCTATGTGGAAGTGAACCAAAATGGCAATCCAACAGGGGGATCTGGAAACTACGGTATTCCAGACACGTTGGATGGGTCCAATGTTCTCAGGGTCTTTAATGACGTCCTGACTGACGTAGTTCAGAAACCAGGAGGGTACATGGCAGTAGGAACTGCCACGGTCGATGCGAGCAATTTTGCCTTTTTTATAGATATCGATTTCGATGGGATTTCCAGAAGAAAAGGTCGACTGCTGAGTGAATTCGACCCTACACTAACAACCAAAGCTTTTGGAGTATCTGCTACACGCACGAATGATTTTGTGGTCGTTGGGCAGTATACAAACTTCCGGGTAGGTCTTGAACAACGGGGTGAAGAAGCCATGTTTCAACGAATTAACCAGGTTGGTGAGAAAGTGGAAGGTTTTGAATCTAATTATGGCCTTGGAGATGGAAATGACAACGCAGCTGATGTTATTACACTTGCTGACGGAAAAATTGTAGTTGCGACCACAATAGATTTCGGAGGTGGAATACGCATGATCGGTCTTATTAAGCTGAACGATACTGGGGAACTTGACCGCTAATTTTGCTGCTGTATTTACGTTAGGAAAGCCTTTTCTAAGATTAGTTCAATATTTTTTCGATTTATATAAATAATCTAACATTTTATCGAAAAAATTATACTTTATTTTGATTTGCCTTTTCCTTTCAAGAACTTCACAAACTGATTAAATTTAGGGTTACGTATGATCTCTAATTAAACCTGTCACTGTTACTGTTACTATTACCGCTTTTTAACATTCAACCACATGAAGATATTTAGCCTGTTTTTCACTGCTATTAATAGCTCACTATCTATTCTCAATTGCTTTGACAGAACACGATCTGACCGATTGATTATTTTCTTGCTAGCGATGATGGTGCTCACGTTTTCGAATGCGCAAACCACATTGACAGTTGGTGATGATAATGAAACCGCAACCTTAATTTCAACTCTAGATACTGATGGTCAAAGATTTTTAGTCTTTGATTTCGATTTAGTAGGTGATGGGTCCACTAAATTGAATTTTGACGCACTTACTTTTGATATTACTCCTAATGGAATTTCAGACTGGTCCTCTGTACTTCCTGCCGCGAATCAGATACGAATAGACAATGATGAGAATGCAAATTTTGAAGTTGCAGATGTAGTGAATTCAACTCAAATTATTTTTACAGGAATTGCTAATGAATTTGCGGGTGATGGTAATAACTCTTTTGGGGAGGTCGACGGAAACGAAACAAGGAAATTTACTTTAACAATTTATTTTAATAGTTCTATTCCGGAGATTATTGATAATAAGACATTTGAACTTACAATTTCTGATGCAAGTTTTAATGTTGTTGAGGGGGGAATTGATGTTGCGACCGTAACCAATACCTCAACTGGCGCCAATGTTATTACTGTTACTGCTACCAACTATTTCTTTCTGCAGCAACCTTCAGATGTGCAGTTAGGAACACCGATCACACCTGTGGTAACTATTGAAGCTGCTGATGTAAATGGAAATAGAGATTTAGATTACTCGGCTGCTGATGCTGTTACCATTACTTCCACTGGATCCGCAGCTATGCTATCGGGTAGCCCAACCGTCACTTTTGCAAGTGGAGTTGGTACTACTACAAACATCATTCATACTGGTGCTGCTGAGGCAGGAATAACGCTAGGGACTACGGGGGGAACATATACAAATGCACCAGCAAGCTCTGCTTTTGCTGTTACTGTGGATGTTGCGCCAAATGTAACGGTGGAACAGGGAGCAAGCCAAGCAGACCCCGGTGGTGCTTCTATTGTATTTGATGTCGTATTTGATGAGCCTGTGACGGGATTCACAGATGATACAAACGTTGACTTGACTACAGGAACAGCAGCTGGAACCTTAAGTGGTGCTGTGCTGGAAGTTGCGCCAAACGATGGTACTACTTATACACTGACTGTTACTGGCATGTCGGGAAATGGAACTGTCATAGCCAGCTTAAACGCTGGAGCTGGAATCGATGTTGGCGGTAGCTCCAACCTAAGTCTTGCAAGCACAAGCTCGGATAATACCGTGACTGTGGATATACTAGCACCTACTTTGATCAATGAGGCGCTGGTTCAAACGGCACCTGACGAATTGGAGATCACGTATCAGAGTGATGAGACAGGGACGTTGTACTATGTGGTCACGACAGATAATTCTACACCAGCCACAG
>Ga0316189_10001205_pt1 | contig 25728 bp, 21 predicted proteins | sample LowCovwburrow_MG_FD_204930 | JGI IMG/M metagenome (GOLD analysis project Ga0316189, IMG submission 204930) | Coastal sediment microbial communities from Maine, United States - Lowes Cove worm burrow | ecosystem: Environmental > Aquatic > Marine > Coastal > Sediment | place: USA: Maine... | reverse complement strand
ATATCCATTCTACTCATTGGAGCGCGCATCATCGTTGCTGCCAATGGTGTTGGTTTACCTTTTTCGTCTAAAGCAGAAACTAAGGCTTCTCCAATTCCGAGAGATGTTAATACATCAGCCGTATCATAATAATCAGTGTCCGGATAATTTTGTGCTGTGAGCTTAATTGCTTTTCTATCTTTTGCTGTAAACGCTCTCAAAGCATGTTGCACTTTTAAACCTAATTGTCCTAAAACAGCTTCAGGAACATCTGTAGGGTTTTGAGTCACAAAATAGAGTCCGACACCTTTACTACGAATTAATTTTACAATACTTTCAATTTGATTGAGTAAGGCTTTAGACGCTTCATTAAAAATTAAATGCGCTTCGTCAATAAACATAATCAGCTCAGGACGATCACTATCGCCTTGCTCAGGAAAAGTAGAATATATTTCGGCCAAAAGACTCAACATAAATGTTGAAAATAATTTGGGCTTATCTTGAATATCGGTGAGACGAATGATGTTGATATAACCTCTTCCGTTATCATCAACACGCAATAAGTCATCAACTTCAAACGAGGTTTCTCCAAAAAAGACTTCTCCACCTTGTTGTTCGATTTCAACAACTTTCCTCAGAATTGCTCCTGTAGAAGCGGTTGAAATTCTTCCGTAAGCTTCGGTGAATTCCTCTTTTCCTTCTTGGGTTGCGTATTGTAATATTTTTTTGAAATCCTTTAAGTCTAAAAGTGGCAGTTTGTTATCATCACAATATTTAAAAATAACAGCAACAACACCAGATTGTGTTTCAGATAAATCTAAAATACGAGACAGTAACACAGGTCCAAATTCACTAACCGTTGCACGAAGTCGCACACCATCTTGTTCAGATAATGTCATCACTTCAACAGGAAAGGCTTTTGGTTCAAATGGCAGACCTATTTTTTTGTGACGTTCGTCAATTTTTGGATGACCAGGACTAGGTTGTGCCAATCCACTCAAATCACCCTTAATATCCATTAATAACACAGGAATACCTTTTTCGCTTAGATTTTCAGCTAAAACTTGAAGTGTTTTTGTTTTTCCAGTTCCGGTAGCACCAGCTATCAAACCATGTCTATTCATGGTTTTGAGAGGAACATTCACAAAGGCATTAGTTAATGTTTCACCATCTAACATAGCAGAGCCTAAAGTAATATAGTCGCCTTTATTAGTGTTACCTTCTGTGATTTCTTTTAAAAAATCGTCCGTCCTACTCATCTTACAAAATTTCAACAAAAATAGTGTAATTTTAGTCAAGTATGAAATAGTTTTTGGTCCCTGTTTTCAGTTACAGTCTTTAGTCTTCAGTAGGGAGTCACAGTCGCAGTTGTGTTCATGATATTTATGACATGTGAAAAGTTGAAAAGTAAAATAAAGATTAACAAGACATGTTCAAAAAGACAAGATAATTTAGATATATCGATTTACTGAAAACTGCAACTGAATACTGCATACTATTTTATACATTTGCAGGCTATGACAAGAACAGAACGACAAGATCTCATTGATAAAGGATTGCTATTACCTTTAATGGAAGAATTTTATACCATTCAAGGTGAAGGTTTTCATAAAGGAACTGCTGCTTATTTTGTAAGAATAGGTGGTTGCGATGTCGGTTGCCATTGGTGCGACGTGAAGGAAAGTTGGTTAGCCGAATTACATCCACCTACAGAAACTTCAACCATTGTTGAAAATGCTGTAAAGTATAGTAACACTATCGTGGTTACTGGAGGCGAACCCTTAACTTGGGATATGGGACCTTTAACAGAGCAGTTAAAAGCTAAAGGGGTACAAACGCATATTGAAACTTCTGGCGCTTATCCGTTGACTGGAACTTGGGATTGGATTTGCCTGTCTCCTAAAAAAATGAAATTACCTACTGAAGAAGTCTTTGAAAAAGCTCACGAATTAAAGTGTATCATCTATAATAAAGATGATTTCCGTTTTGCCGAAGAACAAGCAGCAAAAGTGAATAAAGATTGCATTTTATATTTACAACCTGAATGGAGTAAACGCGATAAAGTTGTTCCACAGATTGTAGACTACGTGATGGAAAACCCAAAATGGAAGGTCTCGTTGCAAACCCATAAGTATTTGAATATTCCGTAAATTGTTAATAATCAATTTGTTAATATTCCAGCCAAAAACTGCTTCTATTATCGTTCATAATTAAAACTAAATCAACTATATTTAAGAGTTATTATCTTTTTATGAAATATACATTTTTAGTTGTTCTACTAGTTTTCGGAATCCAATTGACTGCACAAGATGTAGACTTAAAAAACAACATAAAATCAGTCAAATTAAAGATAACACAAACGCAAAAAGGCGAACAGCTCGTTTGGTTAGATAGCTTAACTAAACTCACACATCGTAACTCTGAATTACAATACGATTCTATTGTACGCCAAACCATTTCTTTAGCAATCACATTAGATTCCTTGCGCTTAGCGACGCGAAGAGTAACCGATTTAATAGGATTTCAAAACAATTATTTAGGGAAACCAGAAGAAGGTCTTAAGCTATTTAATACCTATAAGCAAAAATTAACTAAGAGCACCAATTATGGCCCTATAGGTTATATGTATTTAAACGCAGCAGACAGCTATTACTATACAGGTGATTTCGATACCTCATTTGAGTATTATGACATCGCTAAAGATTATGCACAAAAAGCAAAAGATGAGCGGTTAAAAGGCTATGCCATCATGTATACAGGCTATAATGAATCGGAGTTAGGGAAATTTGCAGAAGCATCTAAAAGTTTAAAAGAAGCGGTTGGTATATTTGCAAAATTAAAAGATACATCCAATATTCTTGGCGCTAAAAATGCATTAGCGATATTATATAGCAGAAATGCCTTTTATGAAGAGGCCGAAAAAGAACGTATTGAATCTATCGTAATGATAGGTGATACTGACAGATTCAGATCCTTATCAAACTTGTATTTCAATGCTGCAGAAGACAATAAAAGAACAGGTGATTTTGAACAACAATTAATTAATATCAAAGCGTCCATTCTCGCCAACGAAAAAACGAATAGTAGTTCTGTAGTAAAGCCTAGAATTTTAACACAACTCATTCATGCCTATTGTGAAAATGATAGTATCCCTCAAGCTGAAAAATATTTTGAAGAATTAAATGCGATATACTTAAAAGATGACACTGGAAAACTAGAAGAAGAACATCTAAAGGCAAAACGGATTTTAGCATATACAAAAGGTGATTATAAAAATGCTTTAAAGTACAGTAAAGCGTTATTATTAATATTAAAAAATAAAAAAGCGCATCTAGGTGATATTATTACTACCGAACAGTATGTGGCAGAAGCATACAAGGCTAATGGAGACGACTTAAATTATAAAAAGCATTTGCTTACTCATTATGTGCTGAAGGACTCGTTGTCTAGCGTTCAAAAGTTAAAATCGTTAGCTTACTACCAAACTCTCTACGAAACCGAAAAGCGGGATCTAGAAATTGAAAACCAAAAGGCAAGTATTAATGTTTTAAATCTTCAAAATGAAAATAAATTACAATTGCTAATTTTTGGATCTTTGGGCTTGCTCATGCTATTTGGTGGTATTGTATTTTATCGTTCGTTTATAAATGCAAAAAAGCGAGAATTGGCGCAACAAGAGTTTTCTCAACAACTTATCAAAACTCAAGAGCAAGAACGTACACGGATAGCGAAAGATTTACACGATGGTGTTGGACAGCAAATAACCCTAATTAAAATGAAGGCTCAAAATACAGACCAAACCGAATTATCTGGTCTGGCACATAATGCCTTAGAAGAAGTGCGAAGTATCTCGAGAGATTTATATCCGGTGACGTTAAAAAAGTTAGGATTAACCGATAGTATTGAACAACTCTTATTAGAATTAGATGAAGAAACAGATCTATTTGTTTCCGTAGAAATTGATGATGTAAATACAAGTTTCAATGACATCGAATCGCTTAATTTTTACAGATTTATTCAAGAATCTGTAAATAATGTATTAAAGCATGCCAATGCTAAAACTCTAGTGGTAAATATCATAAAGCAAACTGATGGCATTAAAGTTTTAATTAAAGATAATGGCCAAGGTTTTGAGGTGAGCAAAAAAATCACACAAAATAGTTTGGGTTTAAAAACGATGGCAGAGCGTATTAGTATGCTAAAAGGGAACCTATCAATAAAGAGTAAAAAAGAAGAAGGGACCTCCATATTAGTTCAAATTCCAATATAAAAATGATTCAGAATATCACACTTGTAGTAGCAGATGACCATCCCTTATTATTAAGTGGTTTAGTAGGACAGCTGAAAGATTGTAAATATGATATATTGGCCACTGCAGAAAATGGTGCTATAGCTTTAGAGCACATTATGAATTTTAAGCCAACTATTGCAATATTGGATGAAGAAATGCCAATATTTACAGGTTTTGAGGTCATTAAAAAATGTAAAGAACTTGCGCTAGATACCAAGTTTATTATTCTCACCTCACACAAAGAAAAAGGCTTTATTTATAAGGCTCAAAAATTAAATATTTCGGGTTATATTATAAAAGACGAACCGTTTAAAGAATTGCATAACTGCATACAAAGCGTGAGTAAAGGCGTTCCTTATTTTAGTTCAATTTTTAATAGTGTTTTAGAGAATGAGGTAACGCCACAACTTCAAAAAATGAAGTTATTATCACCATCAGAACGCACTATTGTAAGATTAGTTGGGCAAGGTAAATCGTCAAAAGAAATAGGTGAGTATTTATCCCTATCCTATAGAACCATAGAAAAACACCGTTCTAATATTATAGCCAAACTCAATCTTGCGGCAGATAAAGATATACTGACTATTTGGGCGAAAGATAATTTAGAGTTTATAAATTAGTTTTACTTTTCGATACTTAAAAAAGTTCTTACAATTTTGAGATGTATCTACGTCATATAAAAACCTGAACAATGTAATATCGTTCAGGTTTTTAGTAAATGATTTTAATCTTAATCAGTATTGATTGTTACAAGATTACTTCTTAAAAGGAACAGCAACTCGCACGTGATCCCATCCTAAATGCATGTGAACACCGTCTTTAGCTTCTTCAAAAGCAATTGAAAATGCTTCTAATGATTCTTTTCCTTTAGTAACAGGAACCGTGATTCTCGCAACATCATTGGCTTCTTTGTAATAATAACTTCCCCAAACATTCAGGTCTGTACTGATAATAGCCGTCCATTCACTTGCTCCAGGAATGACATAAAATGTGTACGTGCCAGCAGGAACTTTAGTTTTTCCTAACATCATTGCCGTGTAAAGCGTTAATTCGGCAGCTTCATTTGCTCCAGTTCTCCATACTTTTCCATAAGGCGCTAGCTTTTCTAGCGTACGGTCTTTAAGTTGAGGTCTGCTGTAAACAATTTTGATGAGCTTGTTAGCGTCTTTATAATCCGTAGGAAAGGATGCAGCATCCATAGGACTCTTATCCACTTTTACGAAATCTTGAGCATTCGTGTTTACTGAAATAAGCATTACAAATGCCATAGCGATTGTTGAAATAATTGATTTTGTTTTCATGATTCTGTGTTTTGTTTTTGTAAAATTCATAAAATTAAAACTCAATGGTCTTAATATTATATTAAATGTCGAAAAAGGAAGTCAAAGTTTACAGTTTCCCAAGAAAATATAATAAAATAAATAATGTTAGTTATAATATTACGTAATTATCAAATAAAAAGTTAATGATTGTAATCAATAGTGTATTATGTGTTTCGTAATTATAATTAGAATGCCATATTTGCCATGTTAATTAGAAATAAAAAATTTAAAATATAAAGTTATGTGCGGAATAGTATGTGCGTTTGATATAAAACAAAAGATTGATGATTTAAGACCTCAAGTCTTAGAAATGGCAAAAACAATTCGTCATCGTGGACCAGATTGGAGTGGGATTTATAGTGATGATAAAGTCATTATGGCGCATGAGCGTTTGGCGATTGTAGATCCAGCTTCTGGAAAGCAACCCTTATTGAGTCCTGATAAAAAATTAATTTTAGCTGCCAATGGTGAAATTTATAACCATAGAGCGTTACGTAAGCAATTTGAGGGTAAATATGAGTTTCAAACTCAAAGTGATTGTGAAGTTATTTTAGCATTATACCAAGAAAAAGGACATGACTTTGTAGATGATATGAATGGTATTTTTGGATTCGCTATTTATGATACCGAGAAAGATGAATACTTTATTGCACGTGATCACATGGGAATTATCCCTTTGTATATTGGTTGGGATAAAAACGGAACCTTCTATGTGGCTTCAGAATTAAAAGCTTTGGAAGGTATTTGTACTAAAATTGAATTATTTCCTCCAGGACATTATATGTCTAGTAAAGATGGTGAATTTGTAAAATGGTACAACCGTGACTGGACAGACTATGATGCTGTAAAAGATAATGAAACAAGTATCGCTGAGGTAAAGAAAGCATTAGAAGATGCTGTACACAGACAATTAATGAGTGATGTGCCTTATGGTGTGTTATTATCGGGTGGATTAGATTCTTCGGTAACCTCTGCAATTGCTCAAAAGTATTCTGAAAAACGTATTGAAGCCGATGATAAAGAAAAAGCATGGTGGCCGCAGTTACACTCCTTTTCAGTAGGACTAGATGGGTCTCCAGATCTGGCTGCAGCTAAAAAAGTTGCCGATCATATTGGAACGGTTCATCATGAAATAAAATTCACCATTCAAGAAGGTTTAGACGCGATTAAAGATGTTATTTATAATATTGAAACCTATGATATTACGACGATTCGTTCGTCTACACCAATGTACTTAATGGCAAGAGTCATTAAATCAATGGGTATTAAAATGGTATTATCTGGTGAAGGTGCCGATGAGATTTTTGGAGGATATTTGTACTTTCATAAAGCGCCAAACGCTCGTGAATTTCACGAAGAAACAGTACGTAAATTAGATAAATTACACATGTACGACTGCTTGAGAGCAAACAAAAGTTTAGCGGCTTGGGGAATTGAAGGTCGTGTTCCGTTTTTAGATAAAGAGTTTATGGATGTGGCGATGCGTATCAACCCTCAAGATAAAATGATTAACGGAGAGCGCATGGAAAAATGGGTAGTTCGTAAAGCATTTGAAGATATGATTCCTGAAAGTGTGGCATGGAGACAAAAGGAACAATTTAGTGATGGTGTAGGTTACAGTTGGATTGATACCTTGAAAGAATTAGTGGAGAAAGAAGTCACCGATGAGCAAATGGAAAATGCAGCATTCCGTTATCCAATTCAAACACCAATAAACAAAGAAGAATATTACTACCGAACGATTTTCGAAGGACATTTTCCGAGTGATGCAGCTGCATTGAGTGTACCGCAAGAACCAAGTGTAGCGTGTAGCACCAAAATTGCATTAGAGTGGGATGAAGCGTTTAAAAATATGAATGACCCTTCTGGTAGAGCCATTGCTAATGTGCATGATGAAGCCTATATTAAAGCTTAAAACTTAAAGTTAGTAGCAGGAAAGATCAATGGAAACATTGGTCTTTTTTTATGGAATAACCTATCTTTAAAATGTGAAATTAGAAATAAAAGTAATTCCATTACAGTTAGAACTCGCGCATCCATTTACAACGTCGAGATATACAGTAACGACGCAAAACACAGTCGTTGTTAGTATTTCCAACGGCATATACACAGGTTATGGAGAAGCCACTGCTAATCCGTATTATGACAGCACTATCGAGAAGATTCAAGCGTCTGTGGCGACCGTAAAAGATACTGTAGAAGCTAGTATTGGATTAGAGCCATCATTGTTATGGGGTAAAATCGAACCGCATTTAAAACACGATTATTTTGCCTTATGCGCTATTGATTGTGCCTATTGGGATTTTTATGCACGCTTTCAGAATACATCCATCCGAAATTATTGGAGTCCCTCTGAGGCGAAGTGTCCGGTAACAAATTTCACCATTGGGATCGATACCATTGCTGAAATGAAACGGAAAATTATTGAGAAGCCTTGGCCTATCTATAAAATTAAACTAGGAACAAAACACGATGTAAGCATCATTAAAGCGCTTAGAGAGGTTACAGACGCTTCCTTTAGAATTGATGCTAATTGTTCATGGTCTGTGCAAGAAACGCTTAAGAATGCTATTGTAATGAAAGATTTGGGAGTTGAGTTTATTGAGCAACCATTAAAAGCATCAGCATGGGAAGGCATGGCTATTTTAAAAGAACATAGTGCATTACCAATCATTGCTGATGAAAGTTGTCAGCGCCTAGAAGACCTAGAATTATGTATTAAAAATTTCCACGGAATTAATATTAAACTAATGAAATGTGGAGGTTTTACACCTGCTTTAAAAATGATTACAATAGCGACAGATCATAATTTGAAAATTATGGCAGGTTGTATGACAGAGTCTTCGATAGGTATTTCAAATTTGGTACAACTAGCGCCTTTGCTCGATTATATAGATTCAGATGGCGCTATGCTCCTAAAATCTGATATAGCGAAAGGCGTTACGTTTTCTGATGGTAAGATTGTGTTTTCCTCAGAACATGGCTCAGGAGCTAATTTGTTGTAATTCCAACCTCTGAATCATTTAGAAGGCTGATTTGAATCTTTTTTCAAAAGTTATTCACTGATAATTTATGGAATCAACTTGTCGTTTTTAAGAGGCTTTAACGTTTTTTTGGATTGTAAAATATCGCTTCAGAGAAAGGTTGCTTTATTACTCATTTTAAGAAGATGTTAAAAAACGCTAAAATCTAATTTAAGGTCTTTTTTAGACGATTTAAGACACTTTTGAGTAATTAACAAATGTTAATAATTATTGTATTCATTCGATGAAAACCTTTTAAAAAGCCTTGTAATGTTGTATATTTGTTTGTATTGGAAATCTCGATGTAATGCGGGATTTTTTTATGAATGTATAATTCAAAATAACAACAATTTATGAGCGAGAAAAGAGAAGAGTTTAATAAAGATAATTATTCAGCAGATAGTATTCAAGCCTTAGAAGGCATGGAACACGTGCGTATGCGTCCATCGATGTATATTGGTGACGTTGGTACTCGTGGTTTACACCATTTGGTATATGAAGTTGTTGATAACTCGATTGATGAGGCATTAGCTGGACATTGTGATAATATCACAGTGATTATTAATGAAGACAATTCTATAACTACAGAAGATGATGGTCGTGGTATTCCAGTAGATTTACATAAAAAAGAAGGCGTTTCTGCACTAGAAGTCGTCATGACTAAAATTGGAGCTGGTGGAAAATTTGATAAAGATTCTTACAAAGTTTCCGGTGGATTGCATGGTGTTGGTGTAAGTTGTGTGAACGCATTATCGGCACATTTAAAAGCTACCGTATATAGAAAAGGAGAGGTTTGGGAACAAGAGTATGAACGTGGTAAAGCCATGTATCCTGTAAAAAAAGTGGGTACAACTGATAAAAGAGGAACGATAGTTACTTTTAGACCAGATCCAACGATTTTTACTCAGACTTTAGAATATAACTACGATACGCTAGCGAGTCGTTTACGTGAATTGGCCTATTTAAATAAAGGAATTACCATTCATTTAGTGGATAGACGTAGTACAAAGGAAGATGGCGAATTTGAAGGTGAAACGTTCCATTCTACTGAAGGTCTTAAAGAATTTATCCAATTTTTAGATGCTACAAGAGAGCCTTTAATGAAGGATGTCATTGCATTTGAAGGTGAAAAAAATGGTGTACCTGTTGAGGTTGCTATGATATACAATACATCATATGCTGAAAATTTACACTCTTATGTAAATAATATTAACACCCATGAAGGTGGAACGCATTTGTCAGGTTTTAGAAGAGGTTTAACCCATACCCTTAAAAAGTATGCGGATTCTTCAGGGATGTTAGACAAATTAAAGTTTGATATTCAAGGGGATGATTTCCGTGAAGGACTAACAGCTATTATTTCGGTAAAAGTTCAAGAACCACAATTTGAAGGACAAACAAAAACCAAATTAGGAAACAGAGAAGTTTCCGCATCTGTAAGTCAGGCTGTTTCAGAAATGCTAACAGATTATCTAGAAGAAAATCCAGACGATGCTAAAATCATTGTTCAAAAAGTAATACTTGCTGCTCAAGCACGTCATGCTGCTCAAAAGGCACGTGATATGGTACAACGTAAAACCGTAATGAGTATTGGAGGTTTGCCTGGTAAATTGAGTGATTGCTCAGAGCAGGATCCTACAAAATGTGAAATTTACCTTGTTGAGGGAGATTCGGCAGGTGGAACTGCAAAAATGGGTCGTGATAGAGCATTTCAGGCGATTTTACCTTTAAGAGGTAAAATTCTTAACGTAGAGAAAGCTATGAGTCATAAGGTTTTTGATAATGAAGAGATCAAAAATATTTACACAGCTCTTGGAGTCACCATAGGTACCGAAGAGGATAGCAAGGCACTTAACTTATCTAAATTAAGATATCATAAAATTGTGATTATGTGTGATGCCGATATTGATGGTAGCCACATTGAAACTTTAATTTTGACTTTCTTCTTTAGATACATGAAAGAATTGATTGAAAACGGTCATATCTATATCGCAACACCACCTTTGTTTTTGGTGAAGAAGGGTGCTAAAAAAGCTTATGCCTGGAATGATGACGAACGCCTTGCATTAATGGAAGAATATGGAGATGGTGCAAAAATTCAACGTTATAAAGGTCTTGGAGAGATGAACGCCATTCAACTTTGGGATACGACTATGAATCCTGAATTTAGAACTTTACGTCAAATTCAAATTGATAATAGTGCAGAAGCCGATCGTGTATTCTCAATGCTAATGGGTGACGAAGTGCCACCACGTAGAGAGTTTATAGAGAAAAATGCTATCTATGCTAATATTGACGCATAATTGTCATATATAGTACTATGAAAAACACACCAATTTGGTGTGTTTTTTATTTCAAATAAGTTGCGTAGTATTTAGAGAAAATCTTGAGGTCTTTATCTGAAATAATGGTGCTTTTTCTGCAATTATATTTCAGATAATTATGGATGATATCAAAAACCAGAAAAAAAAAAATTAAATTTACAAACTCGAAAACTAAAACCAAATCAGCAATTATAATTAGATTTATACAATGACAAATTGTAAACGTAATATGTATGTTATAATTCTTTTTTTTCTTTCAGTAACTCATCTGAAAGCACAGGTGTATGCTGATAAAGAATTAAAAAGAGATAGTATATCTAATGATAGCATCAACAAGAAATACCCTTATCTACTGCCTATTTTTGGTCAAAAAGTAAAAGACTTAGGATTTAAGCTACCCCTTTCGGCTGGCTTAAGTGTAAATTATGTCCATCAGAAGGCCGAAATTATCATCAATAATTTAAATGTAGGTTTTAATGGTAATGATATGTATGACTTGGATAATATTGTCAGGTTTAATGAGGCTATTGGGCAATCTAGTATTGTAAATATACGACCCGATGTATGGGTATTTCCTTTTCTGAATGTGTACGGAATTTTTGCGTCCTCGAACACATCTACAGAAATAGATATTTCTTTAGTCGTACCTAATCAAGAAACATCAAGAGAAGTTTTAAACCTGCAAACTAAAGCAGAATTTGTTGGTGTTTCAGCTGGAATTGGTATAACACCTACGATAGGAATAGGAGGAGGCTGGCTAGCTTTGGATATGAATTTCACTTGGACAGATCTTGAAGGCATAGAAGATCCTGCTTATGCCTTTGTTTTTGATCCACGAATTGGTAAAACTTTTAAATTTTCAGAGACCAGTAATTTATCTGTTTGGGCAGGAGGCTTTAGAGTTAAACTAGATACACAAACCAAAGGAAGTATTTCACTTGGTGATGTCATTAATTTTGATGGCATAGATACAAAACTGACTAATGCAACCGCAGGTATTGGTGAAACACGAACAGAATTAGATACTTGGTATGGTGGTTTAACGCCTATTGAGCAAGCTCAAAATTTAGTGAAATATCAAGCCGCAACTGCTGCTTTAAATAAAGCAGATAATTTTGTTGATGGCCTGTCCAATGCAGTGTCTACTGCTGAAAGTTCTACAGTGCAATACGATCTTGAGAAAAGGCAAAAACAAGCTTGGAATTTTATTTTGGGTAGCCAATACCAAATTACAGATACCTGGATGTTGAGAGCTGAAGTCGGTTTCTTAGGCAGTAGAACTCATTTTATAACGGGACTTCAATATCGATTTGGCCTTTAATCATTTAAACAATTTAAATATGAAAAAAATAATAACAAGTGTAGTATTAGTGTTCTGTTGTAGTCAAATGGTACACGCTCAAGCGGCTCTTTTTGCTTTAATATTTGGCGATAAAGTAGCCACCGAAAACTTTAATGTTGGTTTAGAAGTTGGTTTTCCTGTAGGATCAATATCATCAATTGATGATTCTTCGGCTAAATTAGGTTTACACTTCGGAATTTCTGGTAATATTAAATTATCTGAAACATGGTCGATGAATCCATCTATCTTTTTTCTGAGTAAACGAAATGTAAAAACGGATCGATTTTCGTTAAATTCAAATAACCCAGCTTTAAATGCAGAATTTGTTAATGTACCTACTGATTTTTCATTAAGCTACATCGATGTGCCCATTTTCATTAATTATAATTTTACGGAGAAACCATATAAAATTGGCTTAGCACCTCAAATTTCTTTTAGGAGAGACGCAACCGCTCTTTTTACCAATGGTGACGGTGAATTTGAATATAACATTAAGGACCATACAGAAGCTATTGATTATGGCTTTATAGCGCAAGTAGGTTATATATGGGGAAAAAGAGGACAAGGAAAAGAAATACATATTCAACTGCGCTATTACCAAGGTTTGAGCGATGTGTTTAAAAATGATTTTATAAGCGGAAGTAATAACAGTAGTTATTTAAGTCTACACCTAAGTGTGCCTTTTGTAAAAAAACAAGACTAATTTAAAACGGAATTAACACCTACTATTTGAATACATTTTAAGAGCTGCAAGCCATTAATCTTTTTGTTTGTTGTAGTGTTTTTTCGGAAATTTTATGCTCTAAGAGAAGCGAGGACTTAAAACGATAGGTTCATTTTGAAAATATAATTTGAATGAAAATGTTATATTTGTTTAATTAATGGCTGTGATATCATCATATAATATTTAGAAGCGTTGTATAAGTATGCGATAAAACAAAAGTAATATTCATTTCAATTTGAATATTACATCCTACTTTTGTTTGATTTTTTACTAGAAAGCCTAAACGAAATTTTGTATATTTACATCCAAAACGCAATAATTTAATAAAATTAAACCAAAACTTTATGAAAAAACAGTATTTATCAATCTTGGCATTAGCCGTAGTTACCCTATGCTTTGCTCAAAAAAAACCAAACATCCTTGTTATTTGGGGAGATGATATTGGACAGTCCAATATTAGCGCCTACACAAAAGGTATGATGGGTTATAAAACTCCAAATATTGATCGTGTTGCTAATGAAGGATTAATATTTACCGATTATTATGGTGAGCAATCTTGTACTGCAGGACGTTCTTCTTTTATAATGGGACAAAGTGTTTTCAGAACAGGTTTGTCAAAAGTAGGTCTTCCAGGAGCTGCTGAAGGGATGAAAGTAGAAGATATTACTATTGCAACCGTATTAAAAGACCAAGGGTATGCAACGGGACAATTCGGGAAAAACCATTTAGGAGATAAGGATGATATGTTGCCTACTAATCATGGTTTTGATGTGTTTTTTGGTAATTTATACCATTTAAATGCAGAAGAAGAACCAGAAAATGTAGATTATCCTGGCGATATGGTTATGCCTGATGGAAAAACGTTTAGAGAAAAATTTGGCCCTAGAGGTGTGATTAAGTCTACAGCAGATGGCAAAATTGAAGATACAGGTCCTTTGACTAAAAAACGCATGGAAACAGTTGATGATGAAACATCAGCGGCTGCTATAGCGTATATTAAAGAGCAAACTGCAGCTGGAAAGCCTTGGTTTGTTTGGTGGAGTGGAACACGGATGCATTTTAGAACGCACGTTAAAGATGAACTTGCAGGTATTTCTGGTCAAGATGAATACAGTGATGGTATGTTAGAACATGATATGCATATTGGTCAATTTCTAGATGTTTTAGATGAATTAGGTATTGCAGATAATACGATTGTACATTATTCTACTGACAATGGACCACACATGAATACATGGCCAGATGCAGGTACGACGCCTTTTAGAGGAGAGAAAAATACAAACTGGGAAGGTGCTTGGAGAGTTCCTTCTATGGTACGTTGGCCTGGTGTTGTTAAACCAGGATCTGTAAGTAATGGTATTGTACACCATATGGACTGGTTACCTACCTATGCAGCAGCAGCAGGTAAAACAGATATTAAAGAAGATTTATTAGATGGTTATACATCAAAAGCTTTAAGTCGTAGTTATAAACTTCATTTAGATGGTTATAATATTACAGAGCACTTAAGAAACCCAGACAACGTAGAGTCGCCACGTAAAGAGATTTTCTATTTCACAGATGATGGTGATTTAAGTTCTCTTCGCTATGCTGATTGGAAAGTCGTGTTTTTAGAACAAAGACAGGTAGGTACTTTAGCTATTTGGGCAAATCCGTTTACTGAATTAAGAGTACCATTTATTTTTAATTTAAGACGTGATCCTTATGAAAATGCTCCTATAACATCTAACACATATTATGATTGGTTAATTGATCGTGTATATCTGTTAGTGCCAGCACAGGCATATGTTGGTCAGTTCTTATCAACGTTTAAAGAATATCCACCTAGACAAGAAGCTGCTAGTTTTTCATTAGAAAAAGTGATGAAAAAATTGGTAGAAGGCGCTGGGTCTGAATAACAACTATAATATTAAAAAAGGGACTATGTTTTAAAATGTAGTCCCTTTTATGTATTAAAACAGATAACAATTAATTAAACTATTACAATGAAAAAACAAATTTTACTTTTAGTCTTTGCCGCATTAATCTCTTATGGTGCAAGCGCACAAACCTATGAAATCACGCCGTCTTATGGCTATCAGTTTGGAACTAAACTCAGCTATGGACCAAGTTATGTTAAAATGGAAGGCAGTAGCCAATTTGGTATTAACCTAGGGGTTGAATTGCAAACGGGAATGATGTTAGATTTATCGTATTACAATATGAGTTCTGAAGTCAGAATAAAAGATTTCATTATAGCGCCGTTTGAAGAACGTTTGACAGATGTAAACCTTGACTGGTTTTTTATTGGCGCAACACGTTATTTAAAATCTGGTCCTTTAAAACCTTTTGTAGGTGGAGGTCTAGGATTAGTTATTGTGAGTCCTAAAAATGAAAATAGAGATCTAGTCAATGGTAGCTTTAGTAGTGAAACGAGGTTTGCTTTTAGTATTAAAACTGGAATTAATTATATGTTTTCAGATGTCATAGGCATCAACCTGCAAGGTAATCTCTTTTTACCAGTGAATTATGGCGGTTTTTATGTTGGTACTGGAGGAGCCGGTATTAGTACAGGATCTACATTAATTTTTGGAGGCTTTAGTGGAGGACTCGTATTCAGACTTGATAAAAATTAAAGAAATAAAGGCATTTGAAAAATAGTGCTTTTTTTATTAAATTAGTAAATCACATATCGAGACCTTATAACCTAAACAAATCAGTTGACTATTGAACTAATTAAAACAAACCATTGAAATGAAAAAACAGTATGTATCAATTATGGCTCTAGCAATAGTTACACTATGCTTTACGCTATCCACGAGTGCACAATCTAATAACGACTATCTAGAATTATCCCGTGATGTTCTTAAAGTCGAAAAAAAGGCTGCTATTGCCGATGTGATGGATTTAAGCGAAGCCCAAAGTCAACCATTTTGGAATCTTTATAACGAGTACCAGGGAGAACTTTACACGGTTCATAACAAGCGTATCAGCGGAATTAAGGATTTTGCAAAAAATTACGAGAACATGAGCGATGAAAAAGCTGATGAATTATGGATGAACTTTATGGGTTATCAAAGTGACCTTTTAAAACTTAAAAAAGGATATTACAAAAAGTTTAAAAAGATACTTCCTGCAGTGAAAGCAGCGCGCTTTTTTCAAGCAGAAAATAAGATTGAAACACTTATTAACGCCCAACTTGCGCTAGAAATACCAATGATCGATACCAATTAAAAACCCTTATTAAGGAAGTTTAAATTAATTATAATAATAAAATACACAGACTATGAAAAACCTTTTATTGACACTTTTAATTTTTGTTTCTGGCATCATATATGCTCAGGATAAGCCCAACATCCTAGTGATTTGGGGTGATGACATCGGATATTCAAATATCAGTATTAACAACCAAGGTATGATGGGATACCAAACACCTAATATTGACCGTATTGGTAAGGAAGGCGCTGTTTTTACGGATTGGTATGCGCAACAGTCGTGTACCGCAGGACGAGCTGCCTTTATTTTAGGACAGCATCCGTTTAGAACGGGCTTATTAACCATTGGTATGCCTGGAGCTAAACAAGGTATAAAAGCTGATCAACCAACTATCGCCGAATTATTAAAAGGACAAGGGTATACCTCTGGTCAATTCGGTAAAAATCATTTGGGAGATCTTGATGAGCATTTGCCAACAAATCATGGGTTTGATGAGTTTTTTGGTAATTTATATCATTTAAATGCTGAAGAAGAACCTGAAACGTATTACTATCCTAAAGATCCTGAATTCCATAAGAAATTTGGACCTAGAGGCGTTATACATTCTTATTCTGATGGGAAAACAGAAGATACAGGACCAATGACAAGAAAGCGTATGGAGACTGCCGATGATGAATTTACGGCAGCTGCTATTTCTTTTATCGAAAAAGCACATGCAAACGGTCAACCGTTTTTTGTGTGGTTAAGTGCTACAAGAATGCACGTATGGACACATTTGAAAGAAGAAAGTGTTGGTGTTACTGGTATTGGACTCTATCCTGACGGCATGGTAGAACACGATAAATCTATAGGTACTGTTTTAGCGAAGTTAGATGAATTAGGTATTATTGATAATACAATTATCATGTATTCTACAGATAATGGAGCAGAAAAATTCACCTGGCCTGATGGCGGAACGACACCTTTTGCAGGTGAAAAAGGATCTACTTGGGAAGGTGGTTTTAGAGCACCATGTGTTATTAGATGGCCTGGAGTTATAAAGCCTGGAACAATTAATAACAATATCCACTCTCATGAAGATATGATGCCAACCTTATTGGCAGCAGCAGGAGTTCCTGATGTTAAAGAAAAATTACTAACTGGATATAGTTCAGCAGGCAAAAATTTTAAAGTTCATTTAGATGGATATAATATGATGGATTCCTGGAAAAATGGGACCGAATCTCCAAGAAATGAAATTTACTATTTTGATGCAGGTGGGAATTTAAATGCACTGAGATATAAAAATTGGAAGATTCATTTCACAATAATGGAAGGTTCAATTAATGAAGCTTACAGAAAAACACCATCGTGGCCAATCGTAATTAACTTACGTGCAGATCCGTTTGAAGTATCCTATAAATCATCAATGTACACGAGATGGTATGGCGATAATATGTGGATGTTTGTTCCAGCTCAAGCTTATGTAGGTGAGTTTTTAGCAACATTTAAAGAGTTTCCTCCTGTAGCAGGTGGCTCTCTAGGAATAGATAATGTAGTTCAGGCGCTCGGTAAGAGACCACAAAACTAATATATAACTATTGAAAAATGTCATAGTATATACTATGGCATTTTTTGTTTCATAACCATAAACTAGACATTATGAATTATAAAAACATATTAAAACTCGTATTTAGTGTAATCATTATTACGACACTTTTTAATTGTCAAGAAGTAAAAGAAAAAGAGACGCAAGAAGTTGCTAAGGCGGAAGCATCAGACCCATTACCGTCTTGGAATGATAGTGCTAGCAAGGAAGCCATTATGTCCTATGTTTCTGATGTGACAAATACAGAAAGTCAAAATTTTATTCCAATTGCAGATCGTATTTCTACCTTCGATAATGATGGTAACCTCTGGGCAGAGCAACCTGCTTATTTTCAGTTGTTTTTTGCAATTGATCGCGTTAAGGAATTAGCAGATGAACATCCAGAATGGCAGACAGAACAGCCTTTTAAAGCCGCATTAGAAAATGACATGGAAACTTTAATGAAATCAGGCGAGCGTGGCTTATTACAATTAGTAATGGCTTCTCATGCGGGAACAAGTACGGAAGAATTTGATAGTATTATTAAAAATTGGATAAAAACCGCTGTGCATCCTACAAAAAATGTTAGCTACGACAAATTAGTGTATCAGCCAATGTTAGAATTACTGCAATACCTCAGAGCTAATGATTTTAAAACTTACGTCGTTTCTGGTGGTGGTGTTGATTTTATGAGAGCTTTTGTTTCACCTATTTATGATATCCCAGCAGAACAAATTATTGGTAGTCGCATAAAAACTGAATTTGATTATAATGACGGAAATCCAAAAATAATACGAACTGCAGGTATCGATTTCATTGATGATAAGGATGGAAAACCATTAAACATTCAAAAAATAATAGGTAAAAAACCTGTATTTGCCTCTGGAAACTCTGATGGAGATTTACCTATGTTACAATGGACGGCAAGTAATACTCATAAAAGTTTTATGTTATATCTGCACCATACAGACGCAGTTCGTGAGTGGGCATATGATAGAGATTCACATATTGGAAGATTAGATAAAGGTTTAGATCAAGCTAACAATGACGGTTGGACCGTTATTGATATGGAAAAAGACTGGAAAGTGATCTTTCCATTTGAGCTTACTAACTAAGTTTTTTTAAAGGAATTCAAAGCTAAAAGATAAGTACGTTTAACTATTTTTGTAGACTAGTACTTATCTTTTATTTTTTTATAAATCTCCAAAATATGTCAAATAATACTACTAAAAAATCATTTCTTTCCAAGTTTGAGGCGCTCTTTACCCTAAAATATTTTGCACTAATAATTTCTTTGATGATTATGTTATCAGGATTTATAGCCGTTGTCGTTGGTACTATCCGCTTATTTAAAAGTATTGTTCAACTTACTGGTTTGATTGAGGGTGATGGTAAACCAGGTGTTCATTTAATTGAAGCCGTCGATACCTATTTATTTGCTTTAGTTATTTTAGTTTTAGGAGGTGGAATTTTCAAACTGTTTGTGGGTAATGAAAACACATTTAAAGGAAGTGCAGTATTTTCAAAAATCAATACTTTTATGGATTTAAAAGTACTGCTATGGGAGACTTTATTGTTAACACTAACTGTTTGGTGTGCTTTAGGCTTTTTTGCGCATCCTAAAGATTTACAGTTTGAACAGCTCATATTGCCCGTTACCATAGTTTTATTAGCTTTAGCGTTAAAATTAATGAGAGGTATCAAAAGATAAGTATTGAATAGATTTAATACTGTATTATTATGCTTAATTTCAAAAAATAAGGTATGCCACGGAGGCTTTTATTTTACATACTAATACTTTGTATTTTTAATACTACTGCTGCCCAAGATAGTATTGTAGATCAAGATGTAAAAGTGAATCAACAGTTTTGGTTGGATTATAACTTTACCTCAGTTTTTGACGATAATAAAAATTTAAATACACAAGTAGGTTTTCGTAAAATCACCCCCGAAATTTATAATCGGTTTTTAGGCGTGTCAACCTTGAACTTAAAAAACAATAAAAAGTTAATAGATTTAAAAAACGAGAAACCTTTAGTAAAATCCTATCACTTGGGTGCAGGGTTAATTTATACTCAAAATTATGATAATAACGATAATTTTGAATTTCGATTAATGCAAGGGTTTAAATTTGAAATTCCAACAATAAAACCAATCACATTATATAATTATGTGCGCTTAGAAGAGCGATTTCAAAATTCATTCGATAATTCAGGTTGGACCAGTGCATTCAGACTTAGGTATAGATTGTCTACAATTTTAAGTTGGAATAAACACTATTTGTCATTTACAAAAGGATTATATATCCCATTGCAGGCAGAAGTTTTTTTTAATTTAAAAAAAGCAGACCGATTTAATGACGTACTTAGAATTTCACCAGGAATTGGGTATAGGCTGGAAAACGACTGGAGATTTGAAATGTATGTTATATTTAATCGAACTAAAAATATTACAGAAACCAATAATAAATCAAGTGATTTTATTTTGAGGTTTAGAGTACATAAAGGAAATTCTAAGAAAAAAGAATTAGATATTAATGAAGAAGACGGATTTTAAATTTACAGATTAAAAATATAACACTAAAAATCATGAAGAATACACAACAATATGTCATACTCGCTTTAATCTTGTTAAGCGGTTGGGGCATGCAAGGACAAGAAGAAAATGAGGAAGCAAATGAAGCGGATACGGAAGAGGTTAAAAAACATTCATTGGCCTTATTTTTTACACATAGTTATATAAGTCAAGGGGTTTCTGATGGTGAAAAAGACTGGTTAATTGTGCCTTCATTCGCTTTAAATTATAATTATAATTTCAATCATCAATGGTCATTGGGTCTGCATACCGATATAATTATAGAAGATTTTATAGTAGAACGTGCGAGCTCTGATGAAGAAGTTTTACAACGTGAATTTCCATTTTCAGCGCTCGTTGTTGGGTCTCATAAATTCACAGAAAATTTTGGAGTTGCTGTAGGTTTTGGTGCAGAATGGGAAACCAACGAAAGTTTTGCGGTTGCTCGATTTGGAGCAGAATACGGCATAGAAATTCCTGCTAGAGAAATGGAAGTGATTTTTGCATTTAATTATGATGTGATTTTTAAGGCCTATGATAGTTTTAACCTCGGTATAGGAATCGCAAAAAAGTTTTAATTCTATATATGGAGTTATCCTAGTTTTGATTAATTTGCATAGCATCATATTTCTAGGGTTTTCAGCAGAGGAAGGATAGGATACACATGAACAAATAAATAATTAAATAATCAAACAGCAGCTCTTTTTTTTACTATTAATTTGCCTTCCATTAATTGGGAATTGTCAGGCTGGTAAGGCTGCTATCGATTCTATTTTAGTTCGAAATCAGGATAGTACAAAAATTAAAAAAGTGAATTTTAGTGGCTATCCTTATGCGTTTTATTCACCAGAAACCCAAGCGGCTTTTGGAGGCGGCGGAATTTTTCTTTTTTATACAAAAAATAATAAAGAATTAAGACCATCTAAAATTGGTTTTGGAGCACATTACACAACCAACAAACAATATAAGTTTTCATTGAATCCTAGCATTTATTTTAACTCTAATAATTTAGTAGTAAATATGCCAGTTTCCTTTGGATACACTTTAGATAAATTTTGGGGGATAGGGAATGCGACTAGAGAAATAGGCACCGAGGAGTATTTTAGACAGGATTTTAGTTTTCAATTGGAAATTCAAGTGCCTCCACTTTTGTTTTTTGCAGATCGATCAGGTTTTATTTTTGAATATAGAAACACTGCTATTGTTGATGCGAAAGAGAATGAGTTTATAAACAACGAGACAGTTAACGGCTTTAACGGTGGTGATATTTTTGGTTTGGGTTTGAATTTGATATGGGACAGAAGAGACAATCTATTTTATCCTACAACTGGGCATTATCAGTATATAAAATTCTTGGTGTATCCTGACCCTAGCGATTATGTGTATACAACTTTTGAACTCGATGTAAGGGTGTATAAAAAATTACTCAAAAATCAAGTTTTGGCGACCAACCTGTATATAAAAACTGTTGGCAATAATGCGCCTTTTTATGAATTACCAGCTTTAGGAGGCCAAAACCGAATGAGAGGATATTTTCAAGGGCGTTATAGAGATCGAAGTTATATTGCTTTTCAATCTGAGTTACGACAGTATTTTACTGAAAAATTTGGCTTTGTAGCCTTTGGAGGTTTCGGTGATGTTGGTCAAGAATTGATAGATTTAAAATTAAAAGAATTGAAATATAGTGTTGGAGGCGGATTACGTTATCTCTTCAATAAAAAAGAAAATGTGAATTTAAGAATGGACATAGCTGTTGGTAGAGATGGCAATACTGGTGTGTATTTTGGAATCGAAGAGGCATTTTAAAATTATAATAATAGAAGTAAGAATGAAAATAGAAAAAAATACAAAAATTAAATTAAGACGTCAATATTTGCGTCGTAATGGACTGCTTATTTGTGTCTTTGTCAGCGCACTATCATGCAATGAAAACCCAAAGAGAGATACTATTGAAGTTCAGGCAAAAGACACCACATCTATTGGGTGTGTGGCACCAAAAAGAGCCATTTTGGATTCCAAAGATTTGGATGCTAAATTTTTGAGGTCAGTTTCAGAAATCAAAGAAGATCCAAATTTAGCAAAGGATTCTTATGGAATGGTAAAAATTCCAGGCGGTGTATTTGAAATGGGTGGTGATGCACCAGATGGTTTTGAAAACATGCCTAAAACAGCACTTCCTCAAGGTGATGAACTTCCGAAGCATCCAGTGCAAGTAAGTGATTTTTGGATGGATACACACGAAGTCACGAATGCTCAATTTGAAGCATTTGTAAACGCAACAAACTACATTACAGTAGCAGAGCGGCCAGTAGATTGGGAAGAATTAAAAAAACAACTTCCTCCGGGTACGCCTAAACCTCCAGAAGAAAACTTATTGCCGGCATCAGTCGTGTTTTCTTACGCTCCTAAAGGGGCTTCTAAAGAGAATTTGGGTAATTGGTGGTCCTTGCAGCCAGAAGTAAATTGGCGACAGCCTCAAGGGCCTGGTAGCTCCATAAAAGGAAAGGAAGATCATCCCGTAATACATGTTAGTTGGTATGATGCCCAAGCCTATGCAAAGTGGTCAGGAAAACGTTTACCAACGGAAGCAGAGTGGGAATATGCCATGCGAGGTGGTTTGAAAAACGCTATGTATCCTTGGGGAAATGATAAAACGAGTCAAGGCAAGCATAATGCAAATCATTTGCAAGGTGAATTTCCATATTCAAACACTGTAGAAGATGGATTCGAACGCACTGCTCCAGTGAAATCATTTCCACCTAATGGGTATGGTTTATATGATATGGCTGGTAATGTCTGGGAATGGACAAATGATTGGTACAGTGCTATTTATTATTTGAAGCTGAAAGAACAAAATGAAATTGCACTCGATCCTCTTGGACCATCAACCTCATTTGAGGCTTACGGTTCCTATGAAAAACGAAAAGCAATCCGTGGTGGTTCATTCCTATGTCATGATGATTGGTGTTCTGGCTATCGCAATGCAAGACGAATGAGAAATACACCAGATACCTCCATGGAACATGTTGGGTTTCGCTGCGTCAGAGATATTATTGATAAATAATAAGTATATTAAAATTCTAAAATAAACAACCAATTATGACACCATTTGAAGCTATTACACAATTAAAAACACAGATGTCTCAAGCTATTATTGGTCAAGAAACTTTAATTGATCGGATAGTTTTGACTTTGCTGGCCGATGGCAATATGCTATTGGAAAGTGTACCAGGTTTGGCAAAAACAAGAGCCATTAAATCTTTGGCAAAAAATTTAGATTGCGGCTTAAGTCGTATCCAGTTTACACCAGATTTATTACCATCCGATGTTACAGGTACTGAGATATATCTTCCTGATGGTGATGAAAAGTTCGTTTTTCAAAAAGGGCCAATTTTTAGCAACCTTATTCTAGCAGATGAGATAAATAGAGCACCTGCAAAAGTTCAGTCGTCACTATTAGAAGCGATGGAAGAACGCCAAGTTACTGTTGCAGGAAAGACCCATAAAATGGAAAAACTGTTTATGGTAATGGCAACTCAAAATCCGATTGAACAAGAAGGGACCTATCCATTGCCAGAGGCTCAAATGGATCGCTTTCTAATGCATTGTATTATTGATTATCCAGATGATGTAGCTGAACTGTCTATTATGAGGCTTAACAAAGCGGAAGCATCCCAACAAAAAACAAAAGTATCAAATGACACCATTTCACAAGACGTTATTTTTGATGCACGCAAAGAAATTTCAGCAATTAAAATAGCTGAAAATATCGAAAAATATATTGTAAGCCTTATATCGGCCACACGATATCCAGAGAAATTTGATGCCGATTTGGCCAAACTAATTGATTTTGGAGCGAGCCCAAGAGGAACCATAGCCTTAGAACGTTGCAGTAGAGTTAATGCATGGATGCAAAACAGAGATTTTGTAACACCAGATGATGTTCAGGAAGTTATTAAAGATGTCTTACGTCATCGTATCGCATTAAGTTATAAAGCACGTGCAGAAGGCGTTTCTGTAGATACAATTATAGATAAACTTATTCAAGTGGTTGCCGTTGTTGGATAACTGTAAGAATGTTAAGCTGTTAATGAGTTTATGAAGGTCGAAAACAAAAATCCTAATATACATCTCACTCTAAATCGTCTTTTGGAGCTTGAGCGTTTTAGTGCTGTCTTGAATTTAAAAGCAGGAAAACAAAAGTCGAATAGTGTATTGTCTGGGAGTTATGCTTCAAAATTACGAGGAAGAGGCTTAGACTTTGAAGAAGCTAGACCTTATATAATGGGTGATGATATTCGGAACATTGATTGGAAAACAACAGCAAAAACCGGAAAAACACATACCAAAGTATTTACCGAAGAAAAAGAAAAGCCTGCATTTATTTTTGTCGACCAGTCAGAGTCAATGGGCTTTGGGTCACAGCATAAAACAAAATCAGTTGTCGCTGGAGAATTAGCTGCCATCCTTGCACACAAGGTTAAAAAAAGTGGTGATAGAATTGGTGGAATGGTTTACACAGGAGAGGATTATGATTTGGTGACTCCCAAAAGAGACACTAAAAATATCATTCATTTTTTACAGAAAATAGTATTGGCAAATGAAAAGATATATGATCAAAAAGCCTTTGATTTCCAATTGTCGTTAACTGAAATAATGAGCAGATTACACCATGTTATTACACATGATTATTTAGTGTTCATTATCAGTGATTTTCATAGGTACAATGACACTGTATTGCAATATATAAATCAATTGGCATTGCATAACGATGTTGTTTTAATAAAAGTATACGATCCTATGGAAGAAGAACTTCCAACAAAAAAAATTGTGCTTTCTGATAAGGAACGCCAAATAAGTATTGACGGAAAAAACAAAAATTTACAAAAGGATTTACAAACCGATTTTGAAACCAATTATAAATCTTTTAAATCAAAATTAGGAATGTTAGGAACGACGATATTTAAAATTAATACTGTGGATGCAGTAGAAGACCAATTGATGGAACTTTTTAACAATTATAAAGATTAAATGCAAAGCGAACCAGCTAACATATCTAATCAAACGGTTGAATTGGGTGCTTTACTCGAAGCAAGTCCAGTGCCTTTTTCTATGAATACCATTGGTTGGAAGATGCTCTTTGGAATGCTTGCATTGCTATCTATAGCTCTACTCTATAAATACTATAAATCTTATAAGAAGAATGCTTACAGACGTGAAGCGGTTCTTCATATTAAACAGTTGGCCAGTACTCATAAAAGCGATCCTATGTCTCTCATTTCAGAAACAATGTTTCAGCTAAAACAAACAGCATTACAGTCCTATAGCAGAGCAGAAGTGGCCTCTTTAAAAGGCGCAGAATGGCTCCGCTTTTTAGATGAAAAAGG
>Ga0316189_10001203_pt1 | contig 25744 bp, 32 predicted proteins | sample LowCovwburrow_MG_FD_204930 | JGI IMG/M metagenome (GOLD analysis project Ga0316189, IMG submission 204930) | Coastal sediment microbial communities from Maine, United States - Lowes Cove worm burrow | ecosystem: Environmental > Aquatic > Marine > Coastal > Sediment | place: USA: Maine... | reverse complement strand
ACCCTGGCGAGTTGGCAACCTGGCCGGAACTCAAGGCACGTCCGGGCCACTGGGAACTCAGTTTTCTCAACTTCGACGCGTAGCCCGCGATATCCATCGATATCGGCGGGCAGTGCCGTGGTTGTCGCCGATGGGCTGTCGCAGTGGTTGCTGTGTCACGGGCGCTGTCGCCCACACGCGACCCTCGATTGACGCTCTGCTTTGCCCTTCAGCGACCCGATGAGTTCGCCGTATCGGATGGGTACGCCCCGAGGCCTGCACTCGGCCTCCCGTCCCAACTCCAAATTACGGCATCGGATCGCCTATACGCCTAGTCAACAACGCGGGCGTGATGGCGACTCCCCAGGGGAAGACCGCCGACGGGATCGAGACGCAATTCGGCGTGAACCATCTCGGGCACTTCCTGCTCACCGAGCTTCTCCTCGACACCCTCCGCGAGACTGCGCCTAGCCGCATCGTCTTTGTCGCCAGCGCCGCTCACGCCGGGATTCAGGGCCAGCCTGGCGAGCTGAAGCTCGATGATCTCGACTTTTCCGAGCGCGAGTACGAGCCGTACCTCGCGTACAACCAGTCGAAGTTGGCGGTCGTGCTTTACGCCCGCCAGCTCGCCCGGAGGCTGGAGGGGACTGGCGTAAGCGTCTTTTCGACCCACCCCGGTTGGGTTCGTTCCAACCTGGTCAAGCACTCCATGCCTCCGTGGGTCCAGAACGTCATCATGCGTCCGTTCGGGCGCTTCATAGGTCTGATGTCAGCCGAAGGTGGCGCACAGACCCAGCTGCACTGTCTGTTGGACAAGCCCGGGGGGTGGCCGATGCGCTCGCCCAATCCGCTCGTCGACGACGACGCGCTCGCCGAACGCCTGGTCGAGGTGAGCCACCAGATGGTCGGACTGAGTGCTTAGCGACGGGTCGATGCACGAAGGGGACTCCCGAATCCAGCCGCGCACACGCCACGAGGAAAACGACCGTAGAGCGGAGCCTACGGGCGTATAGTCGTGGAGGCGGCGGGAATCGAAAGCGGCACCAACCCTGCTCAACCCCGCTCAACCGGTTTCAAGACGTGTCGATGGGGTAGCTCGGTACCTGTTTGTATGGGTTTGATGGGGACTGGTGATGGGGCTGCGTGGTGCGTCGCCGGCCGCGCTCGCGATCAGCCGCACAGTTCGTCGAAGGCGACGAACTCGTCACCGCACGACGCATCCAGACACGTCTCGTTGAACCCACATCCCGCTGACGACATACAGCCGACGAGCTCCTCGAGGGCTGCACCGGCGTCGCCCCCGAGGCTCGCCGCGCACTCGAGCGCGCAGGCCTCGTCGGTGCCGCAGTCGAACACGCATCCGTCCAGCGCTTCGTCGCACACCACGCCGCCGTCACCACCTCCGTCGGCACCCGGAGGGGGAAGGTTGTTGCACCAATCCCGTATCGCTTGGAGATCGGCGGATACCTCCGGGGCGTAGGTGGAGTCGTCAAAGGGTCCGGGCATCACCAGCTCTCCAAGCGGGACGACGAAGTTGGTATCGCACTGAGCCCGGTGGCAGGTGGTGCACTCGTTTTCGGGGGCACCGTCGTGCTGGGGCTGGGCGAAGCCTTCTCCTGCCACGATGTAGGGCGAGTCTTTCGATCCGCCGAGCGGCACGAGCGGCTTGGACGGATCGTCCGGATCTCGGAGCTGGTCGATCCACGGCGAGTGCAGCCACGGGTCGGCCTGGTGGCACCCCTGGCAGTGGTCGGCCGCGACGACATCGGCGGTTTGCCAATAGTCGTCGTAGCCTGGGTCCTCCGACCCTGGGTACTCGGCGTCGTTGGGGAAGGCCATGTTGATGTGGAAGAAGCAGGTGGCGCCAGTTTCGGAGTTGTGGCCGATGACACCCATCCCGCCGTCTCGACAGAAGTTCACAAACACCACCTCGGGCCGCGGGGACCCGTCATGGTTCGTGCCCTGGTAGCGAGCGGAGATTCGCTGCCCCGTCTCGCACGTCCCGGTGAGGGCCGACGGGCGGTCACAGTCTGCTGGTGTCTCGAAGACTTCGACACCATCGACGGTGATGGGCATGAGTTGGGCGTCGGCGCAGCTCATGGCGGGGATCGGCCCGAGGTACTGCGCGCAGGTCTGAGCGTGGTGCAGGGGAGTGCCCGGTTCGGCGCTTACCGGAGGGGCGTCCGCGTCCGGTACGAGGCTGCTGGAAGGGTCGGTTGGCTCCGCGGAGTCGGCGCAAGCGGCGATCTGCATGAGCGCAGGGATGGAGCTAGCGATGAAGAGCGCGCGAACACCGAGACTGCTGCGAGAGGCCATCACTCAAGGTCGCACACGACGCTTCGCGCCTCCAGGCTGCGATTGTTCGAGAATTGTAGAGGGGCTGGAACAGGTGCGCCGCAGCGGTGACACTCATCGAGGAACACGAGCCACCTCCATGTCCACTGCACGTCCTCGAGCGAACCCTGATGGACCTCCCCGAGTTCTTCTCGTGGACGACGACGTGCGTCTGGCGGCCGAGGTGGCAGCGTTCCTCGAACGACATGGTCTCTCGGTGCGAACGCTGCACCGGGGCGAGCCCGCCCTGGCAGCGGCGACGGAGGCTGACGTGGTGGTCCTGGACTGGATGTTGCCGGGTGTGGATGGTCTGAGCATTTGTCAGGCGCTGCGCGCGAAGACCTCGGTTCCCGTCTTAATGCTCACCGCGCGAGTCGGCGATGAATCCGAGATCCTCGCCCTGCAGCAGGGGGCGGATGACTACCTTGCGAAGCCGGTCCGACCCCGGGTAATGCTCGCCCGTCTGCGGGTACTGCTCCGACGGGGCAGGCCGGACGCAGCCAGCACCGATGTCCTCAGGGTCGGAACGCTCCGCCTCGACGAGGGGCGACGGGAAGCTTCCATCCATGGCGATCGACTGAGCCTGACGGACGCGGAGTTCCTCCTCCTGCGCGAGTTCATGGTTCATGCGGGCACCATGCTGTCGCGGGACGCGCTGAGTCTCGTCCTCACGGGTCGTCCGTTCGACGGAATCGATCGCACCATCGACCAATACGTCTCTCGCCTGCGCCGCAAACTCGGCGACAGTGCCCGCTCGCCGCGTGTGCTCAAGACCGTGCGTGGTTTGGGCTACCTGCTGGCCGTAGGAGAAGATTGATGACGCGCTTCATCGCGAGCTTCTTCCTCGGCGCGCTGGTGTTGCTGGTGCTGTACGAGGCGAGTCAGGCTCTGGGATCACGAGAGCATGAAGCGTCGGATGAGGACGCCTGGCGCTTGGCGGAATTAGTGCACGAAGGGCTCGCCGAGGCCGCTCGAGCGGGCGCGAGCGATCCCGCGCGCCTCGAGGCGCGACTGGGTGTGTCGGTGGAAGCGATCTCCCACGCCGCATACGAGCGAGCGTGCTCCCGGGGACCCTTCGCCACAAAGCGAGGGGAGGTCGAGTTGTGCGTTGCGGTGGCAGACGACGAAGAATCCTGGCGTGTCGTCGCGGCGCTCCCGTCGGGCCCGATCGCCCTGGACGGGGCGGCGATGTTGGAGGAAAGCGAGGGCGAGACAGGTGCACCCTTCGGGTTCAGTTTGGTCCTCCTCTTCGCGGGGATGGCGGCCCTTGGCGCTGTGCTGGCCTGGTCGCCGTCACGGCAGCTTCGTCGGTTGGCCGGGGCCGCGACCGCGCTGCGGGATGGTGACCTCGACGCGCGGGCGGCTGTCCCCCGGAGCGGACTCGTCACGCCGGTGGCGATGGCCTTCAACGACATGGCCGCGCAGATTCAAAAGACGGTCGCATGGCAAGAACTGCTGTTGCAGACCGTCGCTCATGAGGTGCGCACTCCACTGTCACGGGTCCGCTTCATCGCCGAACGGGTGAGTGACGCAAAGGAAGACGCGGAGCGGGACGATGCGCTGGGGGACTTGGACCTGGAGCTGACCGACATGGAGGCTCTGATCACGTCTCTGCTCTCGCTGCTGAGTACGCACGGTGACGCCGACCTGGTTCGAACGCCAACCGATCTGGCCGAGTTGCTCGACGACCTGCTCGAGCGACTCGAGCGTCGCCAGCGGCATCGAGATCCGCCGTTGGTCATCGCGCGCGTTGGTTTCGAGCGCACCTCACCTCTGGCGCGCGTGGACCGGCGAGCCGTCTCGCGGGTGTTCGATAACCTTCTCGAGAATGCGGCGGCGCATGCTCGCTCACAGGTGCAGGTGACGCTTGACCTCGAGGAGCACACCCTCATGGTAGCGATCGAGGATGATGGTGAAGGCATACGGGACGACCAGCGCTCGCAGATCTTGGAGCCCTTTGTCCGTCTCGACGACGGCAGGGCTCGCGCTGGAACGGGCCTGGGACTCGCGATTGTACGGCGACTCGCGGAAGCTCATGGCCATCCGGTGGTTGTGTGCGCGAGTGGCCTCGGCGGGCTCCGGGTCGAGACTCGGTGGCCCCTTGGGGGCGAGGCCGTACAGGTCCTCGCCGAACAGCGGGGCCTGCGGGTCCTCGACGGCGGTGCAGCCGCTCCCGGAACTGGCAGGGAAGTGGCAGGGAGGAAGCGCAAGAAATGAAAACGGCCCTCAGCGTAAGCTGAGAGCCGTTTAGGCAGTGGAGGCGGCGGGAATCGAAAGCGGCACCAACCCTGCTCAACCCCGCTCAACCGGTCTCAAACCGTTTCGATGGGCCCGGTCGATACCTGTTGATGGGGGGTTGATGGGGGTTGGTGACGGTCAGCTCAGTGCAGTTCGAGCGCGAGCAGGAGCCGGTCGATGCCGATGGCCCACCCGACGCCCTCCGCATACGGGCCTCCGCCCGCGACCTGTTTCTGCGCACCGAGACGGTCGCACTCGACCTCGAAACCGGGTGACGTGTAGTACGTCAGCCCCCGACGAACCGAATCTCGGAACTCGTACTCGAGGCCGAGTACCTCCAGTAGCCCGATGAGCGTCTGCTTCGCCTCAGTCAGCCCAGCCGCGGGATCACCCCCGAGGATCTCGACGCCGACCTGCGTGAACTCCCGGTAACGCCCTCGTTGCGGCCTCTCGTAGCGATAGCACCGCGACTCGTAGAACAACCGGTATGGCCTGGGCTGGGTCTTGGCCCACGAGTCTCGCCACCGTTCCTGCACGATCGCCGTCACCTCCGGGATCAAACAGATCGCTCGCCCTCGCTTGTCCTCGAAGGCGTACATCTGATTCAGGATCTCCGGCCCCGCGCGGGCGGTGAATGTCTGTTGCTCCCAAACGGCAGGAATGACGAGTTCGTCAAAGCCCCGGTCGATGAAGGAACCTCCGCATCTGGGCGATGACGGAGCGGTAGGTTTGGGCCTCGGCCCCCTCGATGATTCTCGTTCCTCGTAGCATTGGTCGTTCCTCTCTCGTGCGCTTGGTGAAGCCGGCACTGGAGAAATGACCGCAGGTTGGTTCTTGGCGTCTCCAGTGCGCACGGAAGTGTGCCGTCTGGAAGCGCGCTCCAGACGGGTCAGCGGTGGTGATGCACCTGCGACGCCATGAAACTGGTTTACGGTGGGGAAGGTAGGCTGTCAAGGAACGGTGCTCCGACCGCGGGTGGCGGCCTGGCTGCTACCCTCCGGCTGCGGCCTAGTTTGGGGGCAGTCGTGAGGTTGTTCGTTACGTGACTCTGCCGGGCCGGACCATCGCGTCGCCTTCGCGGACTTGTTCGGGGCGATGATCCGCGGCGATGAACCGTCACCTCAGTGGCTCGTATCGTTCTGCATGGTTGATCTTCAATGGACAGAGGTTCGCATCGCCGCAGAGAAAGAGCGCGAGTCGGGGAATCCCATGAACGACTCTGAGGCGTGCGAGATCGTAGACGTTTTCACCGGGGAGTGGTCAGGCTACGACCTGTTCGACACGGCGGACGAAGCAAATACCGCGACAGCCGTTCCAGCTGTTTTCTGTCTCGGCCATCGACCGTCGTGGCCGCATGCAGATTCATGCCGAACGCATGCACGTTCAGCTTCGCCTCGCGCTGAGGCGATGCAGCCTGGGGGCTGACCGTCGCAAGGCCGAGCTGAACGCAGGCGGCGATACCAGGCTCGACATCCTGCTCACCCGCGTCGATGTGCTCGGCGAGGCGGCGGTCGCTGGCAACGGCACGGAGCACCGCGACGAGGTCTTCGTCGGTGGGTTCGGGCACCGCTAGAAAAATGGGCGGCTGTCGTTGTCCCTCTGCTTCGGTCGCATCGCCGACGGCTTCCTCGAACACGCCGTCGGCAACCAGACAATGAAAGTGGACGTAGAGCCCAAGGTCGATTCGTCCTTTCGGACGTGTCCGGTTCAAACGGGGGCTACAACAGACACGTACCGCGGGCCTTGCACGAAAACGGCACCCGGAGCTCCTCTCCGGAGCGCGTGCAGTTGAACCGCAAAAATCCGTGCTCGAAGTCCCCGCAGCGGACCATGCTCTGCAGATGCCTCAGACGACGGAGGCCGCCGGGAAGGCCGGGAAGTCCAAATTGCCGTCGAACAGGACAAACAACCCACCCGCAACGACCGCCAGGAATAGCAGCGGGGAGAGCCGCACCACCGGACACCAGGGAAGGTTCGTGCTGTTGCCGGTATGTTGGATCTGGATCACGTCGGTCGCGGTGATGCCAACGCCGCGAAAGAGACGGATGCGGAACTGCTTGCGGACGCCGAAGGCCACGCTGCTATCCAAGAGCCTAATGTGCGAGGCGTCGAGCCAGCGCGCTGTCTTGCGCTCGCCGAGGTCAAACGCGTGCTCCCGATCGACCGGATCGGACAGATCGCAAGCTCAGCTCAATCCCCTCGGCGGCCATTCCGGTCGTCGCGAAAACAAAAAACATCTGCGCCTGCAGCAGCGAGCCATCGTCAGGCACACAAGAGACCCTACCGCAACCGCCTAGACATGATTCCCATCACCGCGTCATCGGACCTCGATCCCGCACGACGCCCGTCGAACGAGAGCTTGGGCCTCGGTCTGTAGTTTGATACCGGCGCCCACGGCCGAGCACATACAGCCAATTGGCACCCAATACGCTCAAGTGCCTCCCAACGCCCTACGCTCCCCCGATGGCCAAACTCGTTGAATCGCTGATGTTCGACCTCTCCGGTACCGAGGTCCAGGTGGACATGGACGGAGAGTCGTCCTTGGCACTCATCTTCGATGTCGATGAGCTGGACGATGACTGGGTGGAAGAACTGGAGATTTGGCTGGAGACGGCCGAAGATGAACGCAAAGACAAAGATCTGATCCTGTTCGGCCTTCATCCCGTCGGCGATAACACTCAGGTCGATCGTCTCCTGTACTTCCGCAAATCGACGGGAGGCGCGACCGGCCCGATCTACGGTCTGAGCGTGGACGGAACCGTGGTGCCCGGAACGCTCGGCGAATGGGCCGAGAGCTGCGAAGCCCTCAACATGCGGGCAAAGGACTAAGCACCGCCGCTCTAGGGCACGTCTTCGGGCGCGTGGTTGAAGTGCTGATCAACAAAGCACAGCAGCTCGTCGGGGTCAGTCGTGTCGAACCGATGCACCCATGTCCACGACGCCGCCGCGAACCGTGTGTCCTGCAGATTTGCGTCCGGCGTGAGCAGCAGGCGGGCGTCGGGGCGCGCGGTGACTACCGCGCGGAGAACTTCAAGGTCCGCCTCACATCCGTCCGGGCAATTGTAGAGCAACACGATCCCACCGTGCTCGAGGTTGTGGACCCAATAGCCGCGCTCTACGGGCTCCATGTGCTCACCCCATGCTTCCCACGATGGAAAATGGGGCCCGGACTGCGGCGGGTCGGTGAGCCAGTCGATGTCGGTGCCGACATCGACATGGCGCTGCCCTTCGCTGCAGTACGGCTGGCCCAGTACCTCGCCGCAGCCCTCGATGTCCCCGTACTCGGATGGCAAGTTCCCGGCCGCGCACTCCAGCTCGCCGGTTCCGGATTCGTCGGCGGCGCTCGTGCTCGAGTCGCCTGCGCCCGTGCTGGAGTCGGCTGCGCCCGTACTACCCGCGGTGTCGAATCCGCCACCACTGGACTCAACAGACCCACTTCCGCCGTCGCCGTCGGTGGATCCAGTTAGGGTTCCGTTCATAGCGGTCGTCGCTTCGTCATCGCTCGAGGGGACGCAAGCCGCGAGCGTCGCGAAGAGAACAAAGCAACGTGGCACACGGCAACCTTGCCCGGACCCGACACCGCTGTCCAGTTGCTGCTCCGTCATGAACCGTGCATGCGCAAGGTCGAGACAGCACCTGAGGGCCTAGGCCGGCTCCATCTCGAACGGGCGGGGTTCTCACTGCACTGGCAGATACCCTCATCGTCGACGAGGTGATCACCGAGGAACGCGAGATCGACGGATTTCCGGACTATCGGACGGATGTGGGAACCACCGCGGTCGGCTGGGGAAAGAGGTTGACGATGGCACTGAGACAGTCGCTGGTGGTCGTGTTTGCGCTTGGGGTGGCGGGGTGTGATGGCGAGGACGCCGGCAACGGCAGCGACGAAGAATCCTGCTCCGAGAACGCGTTTAAAGTCGATACGGTGAGGATGATCCTGGATCTCACCGACGACGATCGACCAGCGGGCGCGGTCCGGCTCCAGGCCGCCGGCAGCTGCAGCAGCGATGCGCCCGCCGACATCATGATTGTCGCCTTCGATCCCGAGAGCGGTGAGCTAGAATTCAGCCGTGGTCTAACGCTGACCGGGGAGATTCCGGCCCGTCTCGACGCGACGTACTTGCACTGGAAACGTCTGGGCACGACCGCAGAGATCTGGGGCGACGACCAGCCGAATGTCGTCAACGTTGAGTTCAACGCCGAGCCCATACAAGCCGCCGCCCAGTGTGTGGGGTTTGATGGGGTCGTCGAATGCTACAGAATCGAGATTGAGTAGTCGGTTCAGCGCTTGCCCGACGGTCGCGTGCGGCTGGACATCACACGATGCGGTCGCTCGGTGGTGATGTCCGCTGAGCAGTTCATCGCCAAGCTGATCGCGCTTGTACCTCCGCCGGGCGAGAGGTCCAGCGTCTTGCTCGGGCGTGGGCACGGACCACGGAATCGAGCGCCGCGTTTCTCCTGCGATTTCTTCTGGCCCGCAGACGCCATTGACCTCGCGCGCCTGGGACGCGTTGGTGACTACGAGACGTGTGTCGCCGAGATGGTCAGTTTCCTGCGGTTCGTCGCAGCAAGCCTTCTCCAGGATGACGAGGCCCTCGAAGAAATCGAGATAGCGAAAGCGCTGAAGTAGCCGTCTCGAACGAGGATCCTCGCTCAAGACGAGCGCGGTCGGTGGCGGCCCGGCTGTCTTGCTACCCCACCTCGGAGTATTCTCATGCGATCAAGTGTGTCCTCAAGACCTTGTTTGTGTGCAGCGCGAACCGCTGGCGCAGTCCGACGGCCGAGAAGGTCTTCGCGGCGCACGCCGGTATCGATGTTCGGTCGCGCGGGCTCTCCCGTGCGGCCCGGCGCAGGCTGAAGGGCGCTGACCTGGAATGGGCCGACGTGATCTTAGTGATGGAGGACGACCACCATGATCGATTGCTCGAGCACCATCGAGATGCCTTGCAATCGAAGCCGGTTCACGTCCTCGACATCCCGGACGAGTACCGCTTCATGGCCCCGGAGCTGGTCGAGATGCTCGAGGTGGCGGTGACTCCGATCCTCGAGGCTCACCTCGCAAAGCGAGGCTAGGGCTCGGACAGCAGGAGCGCCGCGGGTGGCGGCCTGGCTAGCCGCTGGCGAACAATGAAAACGGCCGCTAGCACATGCTAGCGACCGTTCAGTCAGTTGGAGGCGCCGGGAGTCGAAAGCGGCACAAACCCTGCTCAACCCCGCTCACCCCTGCTCAACAGGTGCCGAGAAGGCCGTTCGGCATGAACCTGCATGCGGCCACGACGTCGATGGGCGAGACAGAAAGCAGCTTGAACGGCTGTCGCGATATTTGCTTCGTCCGCCGTTTACGAGTAGCAGCGCGCCGACGGGGTATTCGCTGTACGCCGTCATGCTCGGTCCTTCGCGGTAGTCCCGTGGTCGCGATGACCCGCCCCACGGAGTGCGTCCGGCGCTTCCACGCGTATGGGTGATCCGCCTTGTAGCGAGCGCGGCACCCTTGCGATCGACGTGGTGCGATGCACTTTTCGCCCTTCGCCGTGGTCGCCCCTCGGGCCAGCGCATCCCGCGTTCAGTAGACGTAGGCCGCGCCCGCGTTGGAGGCCAGCTCGTTGGCCTGGTCGCCGCCGACCGCTGTCCTCGTTGTAGGCGCCCGTGGTCAGCGTCTGGCCGTCGTCGCTCAGTGAAACCGTCCAGCCGAAGCGGGTGGTGGTGTTGGACGCCTTCACGTACGCGCGCGGGGACCACAGGTCCTGGGCATCGCGGACGAAGGAATACACTGCACCGCGATCGCCCTGGAAGCCGCCGGGGCCTTGGTTGCCCGGGTCACCCCCCAGCCCGGCCGCGACCGACCTCACCGCCGCGTTCCCCGACGTCGCGACCGAGAGGATCGAGGGTGCCATCGACCTCGTTGTGAACGCGCTGCGCGTGCAGTGACAGCACAAGGACTTGGACCACGCCACGTCCGAGGTCCTGACGTGTGTCAGCGTGTCGGCCTGCTACGACGACCGGCCGCTCAAGCCGGGGTCGAATCGACCTCTTGTTCGAGGTTGCGCCCAATGGCGACGTGAGGGGCGTCGAGGTCGAGCCGACGGCCGGGCTGGATCACACGGGGATCCACGAGTGCGCGCGCCTGGCTATCTGGGACACCGACTTCCCCGCGTTCGACGGCGCGGACATGGTGGTCAGCTACCGCCTCGATATCGACTGAGCAGGCCGACTGTGCCCGGCGTCTACGGGCTCGCTGCTCAGAAGAAGACCGTCATCGCGCGCAGCAGCGCCGCGCGGGCGGCCTTGTCCCCTGAGACGAGTGGCCACGCGCGCTTGTCGAACGCGCGCCCGTGCAAGTAGTCGGTCATCGCGGGCTTGGTTGTTGCGACGCGCGCGTCCGGTTCGGCGCTCGTCCGGGCGGTCACACGGGTCTGAGGGCCGAGCACGATTTCCAGCGGCTCGTCGTCGACCGCGAGCTCCACGACGATGCGGTCTGGGGGGAGCGCGTCGCCGGCTCGGGTGAGAAACGTGTGCAGCGCGACCGCGACCGACCGGATGCTGCGATCGTGCTCGAGCGGACCGAGCTTCGGCGCCTTGCCCCCCCACATACCGAGCGCTTCGATGATGGGGCGCGTGGCAGCCCCTGCGTCGGTGACCGTGTACAGCGTGGTGTTGGTCGTGCTCACGCGGCGCACAAGCCCGTCCCCCTCAAGCCGACGCAGACGCTCGGTCAGCAGGTTCTTGGCGATGCCCACCAACCCCGCCTGAAGCTCGAAAAAACGGGCCGGGCCGCCCAGCAGCTCCCGAAGGATAAGCAGCGTCCACCGATCCCCGATCACGTCGAGCGCGCGGGCCACGGTGCAGATCTGGCCGAAGCATTTGCGGTCTGCGGTTCCCCGTCCGGTCACCAAACTATGGTGGAGTATTTATTTTGAACTTACAAGTTGACTTTATAAACCTTGGCTCCTATCTTCGAAACAGCCCGAAGAGGACCCAATCCGATGACGCCGACTAGCCCCACTCCCGAGCCCCTCCCGCCCTTTCTCGCTCAAACGTCCCGTATCGGCTCTGAAATCAGCATCACGGGCAAGTGGGTCCCAACCAACAAGAGCGGCTTGTTTCGTCGATCGGCGGAATCGCGCGAGATGGTGCGCGAGTGGAACGAGATTCACGCAGATGCGCGAGAGCACTCTGGCGTGCTGTCGACGGAGATCAATCTCGGCATCGGAGAAGAATCCGTGTTGGTGCATCACGTGTTCCGAGATGCCGAGGCCGTGCGCGACTACTTCGCCTCGACGGCCACGAACCACATGGAGGCGCTCACGCGCGTGGCCAAGCCCGCGCTTCATCTCGTCCGCGGCGCGAGCATTCCCGACGCGGTTCGCCAGGCGCTAAAGGCCAAGCACGTGCCGGCCACGTTCGGCGAGCACCTCTTCGGCTACGTCAAAAACGACCATCAGCGCCCCGACCTCGCCAACGCGATCATGGTCACCGCCAAGTGGACCTGCACCGACGATGACGCTGGTGCACTCGACCAGCTGACGCACTGGTGGCAGCGCGTGGGGACGGATGCCCACGCCATCGAGAAGGGCCTTATCCGCTTCGAGGTCTACAGAGTCCCGGGGGAGAACGCACTCATCATCCACGAGACGTTCGACAGCACGGCCGAGCTCCAGTTCCATCTCGCCAAGGGCACGGCCCACAAGTACAAGAAGGACATCGATGCGATCGCGGCCCCTGAGGCGTACTTCTTTCGAGGCCCGGTCTCGTGGACGATCCGAACGTACTCGAAGTTTCTCCACCTGCCCGCCACGTACACAAGCCAGGGCCCGCAGTTTGCCCGCCCGGGCGGGACGATGAGCGAAGGCACGTTTGCCTGAGACCTCACCGCAGAACAAAGACGAATTCCACCCAACCCAACGAGACAGGACAAGACAATGACCATGACCCAATCCCACATCACCGTCGTCTACAAGTGGACCGCAAAGCCCGGCAAGCTCGACGAACTCGCGAAGATCTACGGCGAGGTCACTGAAGCCATGCGTGCGAACGAACCCGACGCGCAGGCCGTGCACTGCTACGTGTCCAAGGAAGAGAACGCCCTGTACGTGCGCGACGAGTTCAAGGACGCGGGCGCTCTCGGACTGCACCTGAGCACCACCGCCCCGGCTCACTTCCCGAAGTTGCTGGAGATCGCCAGCCCTGGATCGTTCTCGTTCCTCGGCGACGTCCCCGACGAGCTCAAGCAAGGTGCGCTGCAGATGGGCTTGGCCGCCGAGTTCGGCACACACGCGTGCGGCTTCGACCGCTGACCGGGGGTACTGGCTCCGAGTTGGGCAGACAATATGCAACTAAAGGTCTGCACATCTTCCGAGCCCAGCCAAAAAAACCAGCAGGAGTCACGCACGGTGGTTGTTCACAAACACCAAGATCAAATTGACAAAGGTCGTCGAGCTCGCGGCTTCGGTGGTCGACGAGGACGGCCGCGACGCTTCGCGCTCGCTGTGAGGGGCACTTTCGATCTTGTCCCGGACACGATCGACGAGCCCAGCGAGTGGGACGAGATGATCGAAGGCGTCCAAGTGCGCGGCTTCGAAGGCAGCTCCGCCCGTCGGTCCTCAGGCTCGACGAACCGGTCGGTACGTTCCTGATCCCTAGGGCTAGCGAGACATGGCTTGCGCCGCCGACTCAAAGGGTGCGTAGATTAATCTCCGCCACAACACCAGCGAGTCTGGTGAGGTCTCGGCTACGGGCGGGAGGGCGACATCGGACACTCCACCTTTTTGGGTGCGGGCGGATTGCACAACCCAGCGTTGGTCTTCTCTGGCGCACATCCGAAGTGCTTCCAGCAAGACCCGTCGGCGTAGGCTTCGATCTTTGTGAACGGCCTCGTTTTGGGGATCTCGACCTGCCGCCGCTCAGGGGGCGCCTGCGCTGCTGGTGTGGGGGTGTCGACAACCGTAGGCGGTGGGGTCGGCGTCGGCTGTGCTGCGGGCGTCGGCTGTGCTGCGGGGGTCGGTTGTGCGGCCGGAGTCCGCTCTTCGTCGGGGGGCCGCGGGTCCTGGGTTGTGGTGCACCCACCCAGATCAGGGAGCGCTACGGTGACGACGACGGAGGCAGCGAGCAACCGGTGGGGCATACCGACAAGCGTACCAACCAAGCGATGCCAATCAGCCTGGGCCGCGCTATTTGCTTCGTTCGCCGCTTGTGACGGATGCGGTTCAGCGCTTGCCCGGTAGCCCATGCGCCTCTACGTGGGCGGTCGCCTGGACCGGTGGTTTCACGATCTGTTCTCTTGATCGGGGCACATCCGGGCGCGGTATGACGAGCGACTCTTAACAAGCTCACACGGCTCGAGGGTGCTACACCGCACAAGCATGAGCGTGCACGGAGGCAACGAGCTGGCGGCGCACCGCAGCGTGCTGATCGTCCGGCCGGGCTACGAGGCGCAAGCCGAGGCGATAGCGTCGCTGTCAGAGCGCTTCTTTGGGGAAGTCTTGGTCGACCCGGCCACACCACCGTTGGGTTCTGAGGAGAACCGGCGGGTGTACCTGTGCGGGGATCTGCGAGGGGTCTCGCTTGGCGACGAGACACCGCTGGTGATCGCAGAGCTGTCGCTCGGGCACGAAGCGCTGGGCACTGGCGTGCGGCGCGTCAGGGTCGGTCAGGTGCCGATCTCGGTGCATGGGCTGGGGGTCCTCTTTCCGGAGCTCTTCGACGCCTCGGACTGGTTCGGGCGGTTGACCACACAGCACGCGTTTCAGGCCCTGACCGAGTCGGACAAGCCGAGCGCGGCTGCGCGAACTGGCATCTACTTGAGCGAAGTGCGACGCACCGAGGCGGGGTTGCGGTTTCACCTGCTGCGGTGCTCGAGCAACCTGGCCGGGCCGACCGACAGCTTTCGGGCGGCAGACCACGCCATCCTGCGGGCGCTGAGGGATGCCGCCGCGCCGCTGTTCGACCGCGCCGTCGACATCAACCATGTGCTGGCGCAGGTTTACAACAATGCTGCCCTGCCCAGCGGCAAGGAACGCAAGGCTCGCATCGGCGCCCATGCAGACAAGACCAAGGACATGCATCCCGACGGCATTCTTGCGTTCTGCTCGTTCTACGACGCCCAAGCGCTCGCGAGGCTCCAGGTCTCGAAGAGCGATCCGTACGACCGAGTGCACGGCAGCCAGAGCGGGCTCATGCGCCTCCACTTCAAGCGCAAAGACGATGTGGATGGCCAGGGCGGGGTTCCGGCGTTCGACGTACCGCTGTACCCCAACTCGGTGCTGCTGGTGCCGCTGTCGACCAACCGGCTGTACACCCACGCGCTGAGGCCCTCAATGCTCAACGCCGACCGGGCCGCGACACGACTGGGCTACGTGGCACGGTGCTCGGCCCGAGAGGCGGTGTTCACCGATGGACGCACGCACTTGGTCGAAGGTGATCGGCTGGTGCCCTTGGCCCCGATCAGCGTGGATGGGGTTCGCGGGCTGCGTGAAGACTACCGACGCGAGAACAGCAGCGCTGAGCCCATCGAGTACGGGGCGCTGCCGTTCAGCATGAACGCGGGCGACTACCTGTCGCCAATTGAGTGATGCACGGGTTCACGACCATCACCGTCGATCTGGGGGCACCGCCCGCCGCTGCATTCCAGCAGTTGCTGGCGGCCGTACGGTTCGAGGCGGTTGCTCCGGGCCGACACGGTCTGCACCTCACCCGGCCCGGCCCCCGCGGGGTGCCGATCGTACGTACGACGACCCGCTACCGCCATTCATCCCAGCCGTTTGCCCCTGTACACGAGGCGCTCATCCAACGGATTCATGCTGCCGCGCCGACCTGTCGATCGCCGTTCAACCACGCCTTGACTGAGCTGTACGAGCCACAGTATCGAAAGATGGGCTACCACAGCGACCAGGCGCTCGACCTGGACCCCGAGTCATGGATCGCGGTCGTCTCGTGTTACGAGCGCGACATCGCTTCGGGCGCCCCCGGCCTGCGCCAGCTGATGGTCAAGTCGAAGAACACCGCAGACCGCTTCACGTTGCCCATGGCGCACGGATCGGTGGTCTTGTTCTCAGTGGCCACCAATGCCCGCTTCTCGCACAAGATCGTACTGCCCTCACCGAGCCCGAACGCCCCCCGCTGGATCGGTCTCACCCTGCGGTGCTCGAAAACATTCCTCAATTGGCGCGACGGTGTCGCCCAGTTTGCGGACGGCACCCCACTGACCCTCGCCGACGAAACCCAACGGCGGACCTTCTTCCAGATGCGCGGGGCCGAAAACCGGGATTCCAACTTCGTCTACCCACCTGTGCCCTTCACGCTCAGCGAGGGCGACCTGCTGCCACCGATCTGAGCCACAGAGTCCCGATTTCCACCGCTAGGTCCGTCCCCCCACGTGCGGCCGATAGGCTCCATGTCTTGACCCGCCCGCGGATTGGATGCGGTGGCCGACTCAAGGCGACGGCCGCGGTGTTGCAACCGGCCGAGATAAAACACGCAGATAGAGGCCGCAGAACGCTGTTCTTGTAAAAATTACGGTTTCGACCCAACAAAGTCTAGCCCCCGCGCATCCTGGTTAGTGGAAAGTGTCGGAGCTCCAAACCACTGACCGTTCGCAGCTGGTCGTTCACCTGCCCAAACTGCGCGCGCTGGCCCAGCATCTGACGCAGGGCCCAGACGCCGACGACTTCGTGCAAGACACGTTTGTCGCGGCGCTCGATAACTCAGCGGCCCCGCGCCGTCCCGGGCCTTGGCTTCGTCAAGTGCTTCGGAACTCTGTGCGGGCCAGTGCGCGCAACAACGGCCGCCGTGATGAGCTCAAGGTGCTCATCCCGGAGACATCGGAGGCCTCGCGGCCCGACGACATCTCGGAGCACGCCGAGATCGCCACAAAGGTTCGCGAGGTCTTGAACGAACTAGAGGAGCCCTATCGCACTGTGCTTCGCCAACGCTTCTTTGGCGAGCACTCCACCCAAGAGATCGCGAACCTGGCGGACTGTCCGCATGGAACGATCCGATGGCGACTGCACGAGGGCCTGCGGCGAATGAAGCAGGCGCTCGACCAACGTTTTGGCGAACGAGCCCGCTGGTACGGCGCCGTCGTGGTGCTGGGCGGGGGAGAGGCCGGCGCGGTGGCACCTGCACCGGAGACGCCAACAATGACCACCACCTCCATCACCACCGCCTCTTCCCTGTTCGCAAGCGGCATTGCGCCCGCCGTCGCCGTTGTCGGGTTTGCCGCGATCGCCTGCGCTACGATGGGCCAATCGGAACCCGAGCCGTCGCCCACAGCGGCTGGCCCTGCCAACGCGACGGCCGTAACTTCAAGAGCACAGGACCCCGCTGTGCATTCCGGCGGTACTCTAAGTGCGCCGACTCGGTCCGCCCGGCGCGCGGTTGCCGTTTCTGCCTCTGGTGCGACGTCGGCCGCCAGTCCCGCGCTCGACGCAGAACTCAGTGCCGCCGAAGCACGCAAGTGCGGCGACGATGCACTCGCAGCGTTCAACGCCGACGCTGACGACCCCGACGGCCTCGAACACCTCGTTGACGCCGCCTATTGCTTTGAACTCGCCGGCATGGCCGCCAAGGCTCTGCGGTTGAACATGGAACTTGTCGCGCGCTATCCCGATAGCGACTATGTCCAGGAGAGCCAGACCGCGATCAGTCGGACCTTCACCGCAATGATCGATCTCGACGCTGGCGCCGCCACGACACTCGGCCGTGAGTGCCTCGCTCCGGTCGCTGAGCTGGGCACGGCAGCAGGAGGCCCTGAGCTCATCGCGGCGGCCGACTGCGTCGCGGACGGAGTCCTGGTCGCAACCGCACTGCACTACCGCGAGCTCGCGGCGAGTCACCCCGAGACGATTGACGTCAAAGACAACGACGAGCAGATCACCATGCTGTCTCGGGTCCTCGAGGGGCTACAAACCAAGGCCGCAGCGCACGAAGAGGCCGTCGCCGCGACCGCCGAAGACAGCGTGACGCACGAGTAAGCCGCGACGCTACAGTTCGCCGGAGCAGCGCGTCGCTGACGTCCGGCGGGCCTCCACCCCCGAGCGCGCATTCGCAGGGGGAAACAAGCTGTACGTGAGCGCAGATCGCTAGCGAGGCATCGTGAATCGATGGAGCGTGGGTCCCCGCGATGACGACGCAACCGAGATCGTCACTTGGTCGCCTATCCATTGCGCGCCACGGGGGTATGCGCTTTTCGGGAGTTGCCCGTGTTCGCGTTGAACGACCGTGCCGTTCCGATCCATCTCAATCAGCTCTACCGCCCCAGGCTCAGCGGAGCCGGTTCGCGCGGTCGCAAGCGCAAGCGTTCCCGTGTCGACACCAAGCGCTGCCACGGTGCCATACCCGACCGTACCCTCCAGCGCGATCTCGCGGGTGGCTTGCGGCGTCCCATCGCGGCGAAACTCGAATAGCGCGACCGTGCGACTGTGTTGGTACATCGCGACCCAAACGCGGTCTTTCTCTGTCGCGATGGCGGCCCACCCGGAGGACTGGGTCGGCCCCGGAAGGCCCTGGATACGGGCCTCGCCGGTTTGCGGTTCAAACCGAACGAAGTAGGCGTGCCCCATGGAGTCCGAGGGGGTCGCGAGCATCGCGATGGCGTAGACGTCGTCTCCGGCCACGGCCAGCTCCCGGATCGCGCCTGCGGTATTCCCATTCGCGACGAGCAGCGGAGCCTGCCAGACCAACGCCCCTTCGGGGTCCAGCAGGCCCGCCCATGGCCGCACGCCTTGTCGACCCGCTTCGAGGCTCCCCCCCATAAACAGCCCGCGCGAATCGGCGTGGGCGGCCGTGATTACGTGGTCGCAGAACGGCGGTAGACTCCGATCCCCCATCGACAGGCCACGTCGATGTTTCCCTCGCCTCGGCGCAGGTGTGGAGGCACGAGCAGGAACGGGGCAGGCTTTTACGCTCCCCTCGAGCCCCACCTCATTGACCACGCGGTAGGTCTCGACCCCCGAGCGCCCCTCGTCGGGGGCGCCTCCCAACGGAACCTCGACAGGGTCGCGGCGTGACTGAGAATGCTCGGAAGACTGCGGCTTGTGGAAGAAGGAGGTTTTGTCGACAAACAGGCGCCACACCGCATCACGGCTGGCGTCGTAGACGACATGCGCCGCGAGCCGCTTCGCCTGCGCACGACTCTCGCGAACCCGGACGAACGCATCGCCATCGGGAGATGGCGACAAATGCACCAAACCGTTGTTGTTATCTTGAAGCAGCCAACGGGTGCGCCCCCGGGCATCCCGGGCCAGGCCAACCGACCGCAGGGCCATGTCCTCAACCGCAAACACTTTGCCTTCGAGCGACGGCTGCCCTTCCGCCTCGGCTCCAGGCGCCGTCGTCGTTTTGTCATCGGCCGGCGGCACCAGGGGCTGCGGAGAGCTCACCGGGGGACAAGATGCGAGCCCTAGCGCGAGCAACCCCATCAATCGCGACATCGGCTTCTTAGACTCCCCACGCCATGGCGCGAACTGTACCGCGCGAAGGGGCCTTGGCTCGCCCTGTCGTCGAAGAAAACGAGCGAAATCGCCGCTGCGATCGAGGCAGCCGTCTGCCAGCACCGACGGCACGCAGTGATCGACGCCGGCCAGGCCCTTCAGCAGCCAGCCATCGACCTCGAACGACTCAGCCGCGAAAGTGCACGGCGATTTCGGTTCGGGATTTCGGTGTATCATCTCGTTGCTCCGCCGTGACGAACCTAGCGACAGGGATCTTTCGCGGCGCCGCGGCCAGCATTGTGGTCGTTGTTCACAACGCCACCTCGCCGACGGACGAGGAGTGGGCGCGTTACGTCGAGAACATCGGCGCGTGTCTGGGCGACGACGGCGCCAGCGGGCTCGCGGTCACCGACGGCGGCGGCCCAAACGCGCTCCAGCGCGGCCAGATCAACGATGCGTTGGACGGCCGTCGCGCACGGTCTTCCGTCATCTCTTCGAACATCGCCGTCCGAGGGATCGTCACGGCCCTGCGCTGGTTCAACCCAGACATCGCCGCCTTCGGTCCCAAGGACGTCGCAGCAGCGACCGCCTTTATCGGCGTCGAGCCAACCGAAATCGACGCCATCTGGGCCTTCGTGAAGGCCCTCGACGAACAGATCCGCCCTCGGTCCCGGGTCGTCGAGCTCGCCTCCTCCGCGCTCGGCAAGAAGAGACAGATGTAGTCACACGGCTGAGGCCACGCCGTGGTGTCGAGTCCGCTATTGCAGGCATTCCTGGTCGAGGTCCGAGGGCAAGGCCAGGGCCCAGGTTTCGTTGCCGTGCTGGACGGTGTAGTCGCCCGGCGGGACGTCTTCGAGGGTGCACTCGGCTTGCAGGGAGGCGCAGACGGCGATGCAGCCCTCCTGAGGGTCCGACCATTGGCCCTCGCTGTGCACGACGATGGTGTCACCCTGAAGTTCGGCAGTGCAGGTCGCCTCGGGGTCATTTGCGCAGGCGCTGATGCACTCGTCGAGGAGCACGGTCACCAAGAGAGGCCCGGCTTCCTCGAAGGCCTCCACGACCTCGGGCTCGACGCAGACCCGTCCTGCGTCCGACACCATGTGGTCTGGACCAACACACCCAAACAGTGAACCGTGCGCCACCAGAATCCAAATCTTTCTCATGCCGGTTGGTGTCCGGCAACAGCACCGATCCGTGTGATCAGCGACAACAACGAGGCCCTCCGATGACCTTGTACCCAGCCTTCGCAGGCTGCGCCGACCAATGTGTGGACTCCAATTCCACGTCCTCGCCGGGGACAGTGTCGCTGGATTTTTGGCGTCGGGGTCGGTGACCGGCGCGAGACGCGAACGCTTGACAGCCGAGCCGCCGGGGCGATACGGGATGCTCAGTGGTGCCCAGGTTGTGGTGGTATGTGTTCGTTCTTACCGTTGTCTTGACGGGTTCCGCCTGCGAGCCGAAATGGGCCACATTCACTTCGGACCAAGACAAGTTCTCAGCTGAGTTTCCGGGTCCCGTGGAGGTGAGTACCAAGTCCGACGAGACGGGTCTCGGAGCAATGCACTCTCGCGCCTATCGCGTCACGCACGACTGGGGTGACTACGGGGTGTTCGTCGCGGACTGGGGCATGCTGCCAGACATCAACAGGTTTGACCCGGAGGCGCTGGCCGTCGAGAGCTTCAAGAACGAGTTGCTCGGCGACCTCGGTGTCAGAAACCCCGAGGTTACCGATCATACGCTCGTCAAGGCATGGGGCCAGCCGGTCAGTCAGCTAGAGATCAAGCATGACAAGGGAGTGGTCGCCATTCGCACGTTCACGCTCGACAGGGTCGTCTACGTGGTGGGCTTGGAGATTGCTGACCACAAGAAGTTTCCTCAGCTGCGGGACCGCTTCTTCACTTCGTTCACGCCCAACTAGCGATGGGACAAGACGGGGCCGATCCTGCCCTGGACGTGCCGTAGCTGTTCGATCCTGCGTTGGGACAGGAGCTGACATATCGCGAAGAGGCCTGCCTGCGGGCCCGACAAGTGGACCAGGCCGGTCAAGCGAGCGAGTGGTCGCCGCTCGCATGCGCGAATGCCATCGTGGTCGACCTTGAGCCGGAGACTGATGACGAGGACCCGATGGACGTCGGTGCGGCCTCGGGCGAGTCCCAGGGGGGCCGGATCCAGCCAGACGGGTCCCGCGGCTCCTGTCGGGTGGCGGCGGCCGCAAATGCCGGAATGCGGCGCGCGCGAGTTCTCCCGTTGGCCGGTAGAGACTGAAGGCGTGGGCGCTGGCCACTCTTCACGGGCAAGCCATGTCGAACGCAACGATCTCGGGCTCACAGAAACCGCCGGCATCGATCTCCATGCAAGACAGCATATTGATGCATGCGACGACTTCTTCGTACGCCGCGCCGCATGCAGCGCCCTGCATCCCGTAGTAGTCGATCGAGTACTCGCAGTAACCAACGCCGACCATCGGGTCATATCCGAGGCACTTGGCAAGCAGGTCGCCGTACGCCTCGCACAGGCGGGGCATGCCACCGGTGGTGGCGCCATCGGTGGCGCCATCGGTCGTGCCATCGGTGGCGCCATCGGTCATGCCATCGGTCGTGCCGGATCCGTCGCCGCTGCTTGAAGACGTGGTGGAATCGTCGGTGCTGCTGCCGGTGACGGACACGCCGGTCGTCGGGTCACCCGTCGAGGTGTCGGCGGATCCAGTCGTGGGGTCAACAGTGCCCGTCGTCGAGCCGTCAGCGGAGGCGCTGGCGCTGGCGGTCGTGGGCGGCGTTGGCTGTCCGGTCGTCGCGGGCGCTCCGGTGCCGTTCCCCGTGTCGCTGCTGGTGCCGTCCCCGGCGCTGTCATCAGAGGCTGGGCACGCCAAGAGCAGAGGTGACAGAGTCAGGAGAAAGCCAAGGTTACGGGTCGTGTCGTCAAGCATCGCGCCCGAGGGTACCTGAGAACACAGCGCACGCCTTTTGCCGATAGGATTCTCTGCGACCGGCGACAAAAAGCGGCCGACTCTTTGGGTCGGCCGGGCGCGCGGACCGGTTGCGGCGAGGTGGAGATCGTACGGCGCTCAGAGCAACTCGCCGCGCGCGGACCACAGCGTCGCACCCAGCCAGAGACTCGTCGCAGCGAGGGCGAGCGGGACGGAGCCCCCGACGGCAGCCATGAACTTGAGGTCCGCCGCGATCCAAGCGAACAGCCCCGCGAGTAGACCGACCGCCGCCATGATGCGCCCGACCGTGGAGCGCTCACCGACGGTGTCGCGGACCATCTCCGCATGTTGCGAACCGAGGTCCCCCGTGCCGAGTGCCCACAAGCCCTCGGACGACTCTCACTGGCCTCGCGCTCCCCCTCAACCCTCCAGCCAAATCTTATTCCTAAGCCTCGCTGCCTATGGCACCGGGGCTTTCGAAATTCCAGGAGCCACTCTGCTGTGTGCCCAAGACACTCCCACCCCCAGCGTCCTGTTCGTCGACGACGGACGCTAGCGCCAAGAACTCGGCCGTGAGCAGGCCGCGGACGAATCGAGCCCGGTGGCGCTGCTCACCACCCCTGGCTGCCAGGCTCGCCTTTGAACGGGCCTACCAGGTTGGGTGTGATCCACCCTCCGTAGAAGCGTCCGGGCTGCGGGCGCACCAGTTGCCCGCCGTACAGGCAGCGCGTGACCCGTCCCGGGTAAAAGGCGATGAAACCCGCCAGGGGCGCGTACTCGGGATGTGGATCCGGGTAGGTCCACGCGACCTGCGGTAGGGCGCGACCGTCGACCCGCGCCCCGAAGTAGGTGGCCGCCCCCTTCCACTCGCACATCGATAGACCACCCTCGTCCACCAGGACGTCCGCCTCAACGTCGCCGGGCGGGATGTACACGGTCGGCGGGCTCGCCGTCTCCAGCGCTCGCAGGCAGTGCCGGCTGTCGGCGATGCATGTGGCGCCAAGGAACACCTGCACGCGCACCGGGACCCGCTGCAGTGCGGGTGGGCGTGGGTAGTCCCAGACCGACTCCTGCCCGGGACCCGCCGCGACGACGGTCTGTGGCCGTGGGCTGTTCCGCCATCGCTCGGCTTCGCGGCGCAGACGTTCGGTTTGCGGAACATCCAACGTCAAAGCCTCTTCGTGCTCAGATTCGTGCTCAGACATAGCTTGCCAAAAATCTCAATGATGCGGAGATGAGCACCGCAGAGGTCATCACCATTCCAGCCGCTCGGAGGCGGCACTTCTCGTGACAGTGTCTCTGCCCGGCTGGGCCCGTGTCCACTGGCGACCTCCGATGAGGTCGCGGATCACGCTGATCACTCAAGGCTCGTCGATGCCGACGTGACCTGATGCCCCGCCCGTCGGCCGAGGTGTTCCATCGGCATCCAGCTCCGGATCCCCCGCTGCCCACAGCGCGATGTCACCGAAGGGCGACAATGGGCCGGCGGCTAGCCGGAAATCGCCCGCCGACGGATTGATGAACGTGGCTGCGGCGTAGGAGGGGACCTTCTCAACTTTGACGCGTAGCCCGCGACATTCACCGCTGGCGGCGGGCGGTGCCGCGGTTGTCGCCGATGGGCTGTCGCAATGGTTGCTGTGTCACCGATGCCGTCGCCTACACGCGACCCTCGATTGACGCTTCGGCGACCCAACGAGCTCGCCGGATCGGATCGCCCCGAGCCCGCACTCGGCCTCCCCTCCCATCCAACGACGGCTTCGGATCGCCTATACGCTACTCGGACACGACCGGCTGGGGTCTGAGCCTGACCGCTGGCGCTGCACCCGCCGGGTAGAGCGTACCTCGCAACCAACGTCGCCAGAATGGGTAGCCGGGTGCGAGATTGGCCGTTGGCCTGCGTCGAACGCCGACAATCTTCTATTGCGTGGCATTGGACGCCCATCGGCTCGAACGGTTGGACATGAATCGCGAGCACTGTAGCTCCAGCCGCTTCGGGCCGCAGAATGTGCCAAGCCAACGTCGCCGTACCGAAACTCTGTGTTCCCACCGCTCACAGCGGGGGATGGCAGGTGCAATTGCCCTTCTGGTACCAGCCCAGCGAATGAACGAGGCGGCGACATACGGTGGGTACATTCGCGAGGAGCGACATAGGCGTCTCAGTGCGATACGAAACGGCTAGGCTTATGTCGATGTTCTCTACGGCGTGCCACCACCAGCGCGGAATGTACAGAACATCGCCGCGGCGCAGCGTGAACGGGCGAGCGCGGATGGCAACGAGAGTCGCGACGCTCGTTGTCCAGAATTCGAGATCGGTTGTCTTGGCGCCGTCATCGAATCGTTTGCTACGCGGTATGTCGTTTGCCGCACGAGGCTCTATCAGCCAGACACGCTTGGTGCCATAGAGCTGACACAGAAGATTGAATCCGTGCGGATCGGCGTGAAGGCCGGTTCTAGAGCGAGGTGGCCCGAGCCACAGCGCGCTCTCCTCGGTGATGTGCGCGGTCCGTGGCACCAGCGGACCAACATAACTACGCAAGGATGGGAGTAGTCCCCAATCCTCGACAAGTGCCTCGTCCTCGGAGATGTATAGGGGTTTTCCTTGTGTGTCCGCCTCAGTGAGCACGTGGTCCTCCACGTATCGCCGCAGCGTCATCGTGGTCCATGCCGATGGCCTCTGTTCTTGCTCGCTTCCCGTCACCAAGACCTCGGTCTGTCCGTAGTCGGCGACTATGGTCGCCGGTGAGAGCGCGGCGAGGTCAGGAAAACGAGCAAGGTTGCCCCGGCTCACGAACGGCCGCGGCGAAAGCGTCCACGGTCGCTTCTTATAGCTGACCTCGTCCACGCATCCGGGCAAAGTGTGGTTACTCATCTCTTGGGCAGGCAAGGCGGCACCGACCGTTCCCCGCACACGACCAGGATGTGTCAGCGGGACGCGCTCGCGCGCACAGCAGTACCACGGTGCGACCCTCGTGATCCCGGTGTACCTTCCAATGGCTCGAAACGGCCAGCTACGCGGCATTCCTGAGCCTCCGAGCGTAATGATGGTGGAGCCCTCCGAGCCGTGGATCTCTTTCGCGGTTTTGTTCGTGGAAAACGTGCACGGCGGGGTGAGATCATCGCGCACTGGGACGACGACGACTGGATGTCGCCGCATTGGCACGAATCTCAAGTCCGGACCTTGCTCGACGCGGACGCGGATATGTGTGGCCTCGACCAAGTGTTCTTCTACGCTCCGGGCACCGACCAGGCCTGGCGGTATGTCTATGATGGGGAACAGCCGTGGGTCTGCGGGGGCGCACTCTGCTACACCCGCGACTTGTGACGGAAGATCCGCTTCCCGCCGACAAACGTCGGTGAAGACACGGCACCAACCCCCCGCGGTGGAAAGTACTTGGCCGTCGCGGGGCCACTCCGATGGCGGCACGCGTGCGTCGCGAACGCGTTGTTACCCTTGCCAGGCGTGCGTGCTCGCTATTCAGCACTCGCGACTTTGATCGGGCTCGCGGCCGCGTGTGGCGGGGGTAGGAACGCGACTCCCGGCCACGGTACTGGCGAACCTTCTCTCAGGAGCGAGGCCCCACGAAAACAGGATGCGGGCGCCACGGCCCCGACTCGACGTGACCGTGGCACCCCGGCGAGCCTGGAGAACATCGACTTCGATACGCTTGTGGGCGGCGTCGGACTGCCGCTGACGGGGATGCATGGGCGCTTCGACGTCACCGGACGCCTCGACCCAGGCACGGACTTTGGCTCCGCGTCAGGCTCGCTTGAGGTGCACTGCGCCGAATGCCGATTTGTCCCGGTCGAGGCGTCGGGGCCCTTGGCGGGACCGCCTGAGTTC
>Ga0316189_10001202_pt1 | contig 25744 bp, 20 predicted proteins | sample LowCovwburrow_MG_FD_204930 | JGI IMG/M metagenome (GOLD analysis project Ga0316189, IMG submission 204930) | Coastal sediment microbial communities from Maine, United States - Lowes Cove worm burrow | ecosystem: Environmental > Aquatic > Marine > Coastal > Sediment | place: USA: Maine... | reverse complement strand
TCGTAAACTTTTTTTCTGCAAGTTTGAAAGCTGTTTTCGATGCCGTTTTCAGCACTTACTTAAGCGCATCCGCTGTCTCGAGGAAGGCGCATTCTACGTTTTTATAGCGCTACGTCAACACTTTTCGTCGGTTATTTACATTGATTTAACTTTGCTGTTAATACACTGCATAAAGCCATAAAAAAGCCGCTCTTAGATCACAAGAGCGGCTTAATAGAGTCCGTTTAAGCTATTACAAGGACAGCAACGGATCACCTAATAACGTCACTCCCCAAAGAATGTCATTAAATTGCAGACCACCACTTGCAGCAAACTTTTTCTTGGCCTGAATAAAGGCCTCACCATAAGATTGATCACTTTCTATTATCTCACGTTGAAATAATGCCGCGAACTCAGCCTCAGCAGAGGCATTGGTCAGTGTACTTGAGCCGATCACAACAGCCGCCCCTTGCCGACCTGTCAACATTAGGCCATGACTCATACTATCTGAGTAAGGCGATGTAAAATAGGTGTTGTAGCAACCCCACTGAATGTATGCACTTGGGGAATTGACATTTAACAGAGACAGAGTATCTCGGTACGTTAGGATCTTATCCGCCGACCAAACGCTTGGACCTGAGTGTCCTGTGTACTGAGCTAAACGCGGGCCTGAGTTTAAGCCATCAATAAGCGCTGCCTTAGCACCCGTAACACCTAGATCGTCGATATAAGCTTTGGAGATATTCCAGCCTTTAAATTGCAGCACATCGGCAAGCGAGTCACTGCTTGCAGCGAAATCATATTCACTGTCATCACGTTGCGCGTCAGCTGCAAATGTAGCCGTCGTATCCCCTTTCTTATCGGTATAAGCTTTCATCTTATCGAGCAAGATAACCAGCTCACTAACAGTTCTCACGGGCAGTCTACCTATCGCTATATCAGGCACTCCATCATCATCAATATCGCCAAATACTGAATCAACCGGTGAGAATTGAATTAAACGACCGGTCGCACGATACAATGTTGGTACAAAGGATTGGGCTCCAATCCCCAAATTATCGTGATAGTCGTATACATCACCACCCACAATCATTACCGACTTTAAATCATTGTTTTGAGCGTATTCCTTAATAAAAGAATGGATAGCATCAGCATCCCGCAGCCCGCCGCTGTATCGAGCGTATATTTCATCTGTAGTAACAACCGCTGAACGTCCCGAGCTAAAATCAGTTCGGGCTAGTAGATAATTATCTAAGGCATCGCCAGCGAAAAGTGGGTGCGCTATTACTATGTGCTCTACCGCCAGCGCATTTAAGTCTCTCAGTGTCATCTCACTGACGCTAGGATTGCCAATAGAAGACTCTCCAAATACTTGGTAACCGGTAGCATCGACGACACCCGCAAAGCTAACAGAACCGCCATTAGTCTCTAATTCACCAATATAGCTAAGAGCGTTGCCCGATCGAGCGTAGGCATACACACGCTGATCAGTAAAGCCATCAACAGTGAACCATGCATCATTCGAGTCGAAACTTAATTGATTGTCTATTGCGACATACTCTCTTGGGTACATTAGCGATACTTTATTGGTGTAGACAAGACTGATAGCTCTAGAATTGATGCCTGTCAGCTTTAAGTCGATACTAAGCTCATCACTTATCCCTGCCATAGACACCGGCCCTTGCATCTCGGTAGCAGCTAAGCCATCAAACTCGAGTGAAGCAATAGACTCTGAGTTTGCCTCGATATCAATTTTGTGGTCGACCTCATTAGGGAAATTAATTCCACCAGCCAGTTCCGCGGTGACAACCGCACTCGCTGCTAAGGGGCCCTGATAAACATTAGAAACAGGCACAACAAGCGAGCTTGTCACTGTCCGACCAATCGCCACAATTCGATTCATCATCCACGGATCGCCTGCGACTTTAGAGGTAAATACATAACGATTGTCGTCGTCAAGTGTCTCAGTGTGCATGTAATACTTTGATGCAGCATCGCCGCTAACAGCAATTGCCTCCGACATCTCAAGCGCCGAGGATGGCTTTTGCGCTGAACGCAGTTGATAAACGCTTTCATTAGAATAAAAATTTCGTTCTGCAAAGGAAACAAATTCTAAATAACTACCATTTGCCGTATCTACCACGCGTGATGCAACTTGATCCCCATCGCTATTGGTTAGCACATAGCGTCCTTTAGCCATATCATTCTCGTTAAACCCAGCAGAAGCTAGGCCACTCAGGCTGATTCTTTGCAAACCTGCTTTTTGTAAACGTATATTGACAACAGAGGTTAAAGGATCGGATTTGCTAGTCTTTTTATTATGCTGCTCTTTATCTGATTTATTTTTTTGCGATTTATTTTTCTTTGCTCGGCTAATGGCGTTTTTAGATGTGATTTTTCCCCAGTTAGTAACCGGGCCAGAGAGGTCTTTGAGTGGCTCAACAACACTCTGCTTGCTTGACAAGTTAAACGGTCCATGGCGTGCTGTGTTACCTTCGATATCGAGATCTTCAAGATAAAACTCAGTTGTTTTAGCAAATTGCCCTGAGTCAAACCAACTTGAATATTCTGTTGGCTCGAGAGTACTAATCATTTCAGATGGAATTAAATCTGTATTGATTTTGTATAAGGATTGACCAAAGCTAGCATAGACATTAAAGCCAAGATTATTGGTCTCGGTAGCGGTTACCCAATTAAACTGCAACCCACCTGCGTGTCGATAAGCATGAAATTCGGCTAAGGTTACCGGTGTTGTGGTAATAGTTTCAGTTGCGCAATCGCCTGAAGCAGGGTCGGCATATGCAGTAGTCGTACCACCGTTAGCTGTATCATAATAGTTTAAACATACAGTATTGCTAATATCGACCTCAGACTGACCACCAGTAGCATTATCACCAATTGTATATAGATAGGTAACGATTACGTCGTCACCAGAAGCTATGTCGTCAGGGTAGATAGAAAGCATACCCGCCATAGGCGTGTCGTCAGAGGATGTCGGGCTACCGCCACCTGGGTTAGTAATGTTGACTGTGCCTATTGACCCAGTACTTTCATCATAATCGTCAATATAAAAAAAACCTTCAGTTGTCGCATCGGTGGCTCCGTCTAGTGCTAGTGCTCCCGCCCCCAACGCATTGCTAATCGTAATTGTGCACAGAACAACATCGCCGTTAAAGTATTTGCCATCGACATCGGGGCTATTAGTGCCATTACCGGCTGCATCGTCACCGGCACATACCTTAGCCACAGAGATATCTGGAATGGTAACCGCTGGGCTAGTATCAAATGAACCACAATTACATTTTGAGCCAGTACCATTTGACGGCTCTGTAACACCATCATACTCGGGCCCAGAACAATTGGCTGGGTCTGCACTTTGACTCCACCCAGTACAAGCAGAAATATCCATAATCCCATTTGCGTCACCGTCGCGGCAAGGCAGAACAATACCGAATTCCGTTTGCGAGATCGTGCCACCTGAATTAGCACTTGGAACGTCAAAACAGGCGGCAATGCCAGAACCTGGCGCTGTTAGGTCACCGTCGATATCAGAGGTAAAGCTACCTGTCGCCCCAGGGTTAAAGATCTCTAGACCGTCACCTATGCCAACTCGTGTACACCAGTCGCCGCTAACCGCTGCGTCAGGCGCTAAACTAAAGGCCGTGCCGGGTTCTTCTCCACGATAAAAGTAAGCCATTACATCATATCGAATTGGTTGAGCCTTCGAGAAAGCCACTGTCAGATCCGCTTGCATATAGTCGGTGTCGGACGAACACGCATCCACTACATTACTGAGCGTTATGCTTGTAATCCGAAAATCGTTGGCGGTGCAACTGCCGAAGTTATACGAACTGCCGCAGTTGCCTACTTGATTAGTCCCGGTTGTCCAAAACGGGTCATTTGCTATGTTACCAGGAGCCTGAGCATTAACTACGGAACAAGACCAGCTAAAAAAAACCGATAATGAAAAAAGCACATTACGAGTATTGAAAATTTGTTTGCTATAACTTCTTAATAACATGGCTGAACCCTAAAAATATATCGATTGCATACGTCTAATGACATTTATCTCCTTTCCCCTAACAATTCCACGCTCCATGTGTCCTAACGAACATCTGATTAATACAATACATTAAATGTAATAATTTAGTGTAAAATTTGGCGTTTTATCACGGCTTACCCAACAAACTGTTCTGAAAGGCTCAGTTTCTATGTTTTCTTAATACGCCCGTATTGATCTTCATACCTAACAATGTCATCTTCACCAAGATAACTCCCTGTTTGCACTTCAATGATTTCGAGCACGTCGGTTAGGCTAGGGTTGGACAATGAATGAATCGCGCCAATCCGGATGTAGGTAGATTCATTTTCGCTTAGTGTCATTGTCGAATCACCATTTCGCACATCTGCAACGCCTTTAACAACCACCCAATGCTCTGCTCGATAGTGATGCTTTTGAACCGAGAGTTTTGCGCCCGGCCTCACTTGAATTCGCTTCACTTGAAAACTGGCTCCCGAGTCAATCGAGTCATACCATCCCCAAGGCCGATATACTTTGCGATGATGGCTTATTTGAGTTCGTTTTAAGGATTCCAGTTGATTAACGATTTCTTTGACGTTCTGAGAATGGTCTCTATCGGTCACCAGAACCGCATCATCTGTCTCGACTACTATTAAATTCTCAACCCCAACCACAGAAACGAGTTTGCTTTCCGAATAGATGTGGGAGTTTCGAGTATCGACAACAATCACATCACCGGTGATCGCGTTGCCGTTCTCATCTTTATCTGACACATCCCACAATGCAGACCATGAGCCAACATCATTCCAACCAGCATCGAGCGGCACCACTTTTGCCTTAGCGGTTCTTTCCATTACCGCGTAATCAATCGAGGTCGATGGACTGCTGGCAAATGCTGCTTCATCGATGCGAATAAAGTCAAGGTCTGGCGTGGCTTTTGACATTGCCTTTTCTGCTGCCTCGTATACCTGCGGCTCAAATATCTTAAGCTCTTGTAAGAAAGCGGATGCGGTAAATACGAATATTCCGCCATTCCAATAGTAATCACCACTGTCTATATACTGCCTTGCAGTCGCCTGATCAGGCTTCTCTTTAAACTCAGCAACATCAAAGCCTCCTCCAACTGCGGCCCCCGCTTTAATATAACCATAGCCGGTCTCAGGGCCTTGAGGAACAATTCCAAACGTTACTAAACTCCCTTCTTTCGCTAGAACGCTGGCTACCTTAACAGTTTCATGAAAGGCACCTAAGTCTCTAATGACATGATCTGCCGACATAACCAACATAAGCTCATTGGGATCTTTTGCAGCCACCGTCAATGCCGCCAACGCTATGGCGGGAGCGGTGTTACGGCCCTCGGGCTCAAGCAGTATTTGCGCATCTGTGACGCCAATTTGCTGAAGTTGTTCGCCAACCATAAACCGATGCTCTTGATTGCACACAATAACGCTAGGCCCAATATCGTCTATGCCGACAGAGCGACTGACGGTTTGCTGCAACATACTCAGATTTGGATCGGCCAGACATAAGAACTGTTTAGGATACATACCCCGAGACAGAGGCCAAAGTCTTGAACCTACACCTCCTGATAAGACTACTGGTATCATGCGTCTACTCCTCTGGCTGTCTTTTGGTTCTCTAAAAACCAGGCGTAGGTCCGTTCAAGACCAGACTCTAGGTCAATTTGAGCTTGCCAGCCGAGCTCTTTTAAGCGCGACACATCAAGCAGTTTTCTAGGCGTTCCATCGGGCTTACTTTTATCGAACTGCAACTCACCATCAAATCCGACAACTTTCTTAATAGTGTCAGCAAGCTCGGCAATAGTGCAGTCAACTCCTGTGCCTATATTGATATGAGATAGTCTCTCTTGTGTTACGCTTTGATAGTCAACTAGTGGCATATTCATAATATGCATCGATGCATTCGCCATGTCATCCACATGCATAAACTCTCGCATAGGTGTGCCAGAGCCCCAGACTTTTACAACACTTTGTTTCGCTAACTTGGCGTTGTGGAAGCGGCTCAGCATGGCGGGTATTACGTGACTGTTTTGCGGGTGAAAATTGTCGTTCTCGCCGTAAAGATTGGTTGGCATCACGCTTCGGTAATCTACCCCATGCTGGCGATTATAACTTTCGCATAATTTAATACCGGCTATCTTGGCAATCGCATATGGCTCGTTGGTCGGCTCTAGCCCTCCAGTCAACAGTGAGCTTTCGCCAATCGGCTGATCAGCCAGTCTCGGATAAATACATGATGATCCCAGTAGAAGTAGTTTTTTCACACCAGACTTATATGCCGCATTAATGACGTTAGCCTGCATCATTAGGTTGTCGTAAATAAAGTCAGCGGGGTAACTGTTATTGGCATGTATACCACCAACTTTCGCTGCCGCAAGATAAACTTGATCAAACGAATATTGTGAAAAAAAAGTCTCGACATCAGCCTGATTAATCAAATCTAATTCTGCATGCGAGCAGGTAGTTAACTCTACATTAGGGTCATCGTTAAGCAGTCTTAGCAATGAAGACCCTACCATCCCGCGGTGTCCGGCGACGAATATTTTACTAACCATTTGCAAGCAGCTCACTCATATGAAGTCGCGACATCAAAACCATGCTTCTTAAGTAGCGAATTTCGCTTGGCGACTTCAACGTCATTGGCGACCATTTCAGCACACATCTGCTCAACCGTAATTTCGGCCTTCCAACCCATCTTCTCACGGGCCTTGGTAGGATCCCCCAATAATGTTTCAACCTCGGCCGGCCGAAAGTATCGGGGATCAACTTTTATTATTTGATCACCAACATTCAACGCCGGCGCAAGTTCTGGATCTACCGATGCCACAGTACCAATCTCATCAACACCCTCACCGCTAAATTCCAGCTCTATGCCGATTTCAGCGGCGGCCAAGCAAACAAATTCTCTGACTGATATCTGATTGCCAGTGGCTATGACATAGTCATCAGCTTGCTCTTGTTGCAACATCAGCCATTGCATTCGAACATAATCTTTAGCATGCCCCCAATCTCGTAGCGCATCCATATTACCAAGATACAAAATAGGCTCTAAACCATGTGCAATATTTGCTAAGGCTCGAGTAATCTTTCGGGTTACAAATGTCTCGCCGCGACGTGGCGACTCATGATTAAATAAAATCCCATTACAGGCGAACATTCCATACGACTCGCGATAATTTACCGTAATCCAATAAGCATATAACTTAGCGACGGCGTACGGTGAGCGTGGGTAAAACGGAGTGGTTTCTCTTTGCGGTGTTTCCTGTACCAAACCGTACAATTCAGAAGTCGCAGCTTGATAGAATTTAGTCGTCTTTTCCAAGCCTAGAAACCGAATCGCCTCTAGCAATCTCAGGGTTCCCAAAGCATCAACATCAGCGGTATATTCCGGCACCTCAAACGACACCGCCACATGACTTTGCGCAGCAAGGTTATACACTTCGTCAGGACGAATCTCCTGAATTATCCGTGTTAGGTTGGAGGTATCGCTCAAGTCCCCGTAATGCAAAAACAACTTTTGACTACGAACATGGGGGTCTTGATATAAGTGATCAATTCTTTCGGTATTAAATGACGACGCTCGCCGTTTAATACCATGGACCTCATAACCCTTTTCTAATAGAAACTCTGCAAGATAAGACCCATCTTGGCCGGTGATACCTGTAATTAAGGCCTTTTTCATTATTGGTTTATTCCCGAGTTGAAACATCACAAGCACAGTGCGATGTACAATAGATGTCTATGTAGTGTATCGAATTGAAGTTTAAAAACATAGAAACAGATAAAATTACAAAAACGTATTCGCCTCTGCACACGAGGCATGCAGATAATATGAGTGTTCGCTATTCAGATTCAGCGATCATATTACCCGTTAGGTAATCAATGCAAAACCAATCAGGGCTACAGCAGCTGTGACCAAGTTACCCTTTGACACCACCTGCTAACACAATAACTTCTTTTCAGCAGCGTCAACACATTGATAAATAAGAGTGTTAATAGTCATTGGCCCGACCCCACCAGGAACAGGTGTTACCGCTCTGGCCTTTTCCATCAATGGCGCAAGTTCGATATCGCCGATACCACCTGGGTGATAACCGGCATCAACCACGACAGCCTCCGCTTTAATCCAATCGGCTTTAATTAGCTCTGGCACACCTACCGCGCCAACAATTATGTCACCTTGTCTAACGAATTCTTTTAGATTTTTGGTGCGCGAATGGCAAATAGTTACGGTTGCATTGGCGTTTAATAACATCAATGCCATCGGCTTACCTAATATCGGGCTTCGCCCAACGACCACCGCATGCTTACCCTGGAGCTCGATATCATAAGCGTCGAGTAGTCGCATAATCCCTTGCGGCGTAGCGCTACCATAGGCTGATTCTTGCATCGACATTCGACCGAAGCCTAGGCAAGTGACGCCATCGACATCTTTACTCAAGTCAATCGCATCGAAACAGGCGCGCTCATCAACTTGGCTTGGCACCGGGTGCTGTAACAAAATTCCGTGCACATCGGGGTTAGCGTTTAATTCACCAATCTTGGCTAGCAACTCTTCTGTAGTGGTTTGCTCGCTCATCTCAACACGAATAGACTCCATGCCAATACGAGCACAAGCGTTACCTTTCATTTTCACGTATGTCGCCGATGCCGGATCTGCACCAACTAGAATAGTTGCCAGGATTGGCGTCGCGCCATCAGCAGCTTGCTTTAGCTTGGCAACTCGAACCGAGAGTTCTTGCTCTGTTTTCTTAGCAACGGCTTTGCCGTCCAAAATAATTGCGGTCATAGTTCTTCTGTTGTTAGTGAGCAAAAAGGTTATTAATGCCCTAAATTTTAAGTGTATCTAAGTTAGCGTTTAGCCATTTTGAAATGCTACGCTCGTTGATCTCCGTGATACAAGCGCACAACATGGCGCGCTTCAGCAAAGAACAACCATCGCTCTACGAATAAACCAAGATACAACGAAATCATTGCTAAGTAGACTGCAGGAGCGACATCAAACATATAGGTCGCGACAACTAATACCAGCGGCACAACGAAGAGAAGGATAATCATCAACCAACGTAAGCGCAACAATTTCATAGCGCCTGCGTCAAAAACAAACTCATTGCTAAGAAAAGTGTCTCCATTGTGGCCCGCATCGAGTAATCGAACCTGAGCTTGCGTGAATCCGGTGGCGCTGCCTATAGTTGACCCTTCAGGTTTACCAATAGATTTGAGATACACAATTTTTACCAGTAAAGAGGTAAGTAATAAAATTAAAAACGCGCTCATTACAAAGTATGGCAAGCTGCCCTCTAGGGCAAGAGCTAAAATACTGTAGGCCAAGGCACCACTGGTAACACTAAACAACAAATATAAAGGAGTCACTAATGGATTATGCCATTGGCGAATTGGCTTAAGGCTAGCGTAAATCATCCCAGTGCAAATTACCGTTGCTAATGCAATCAATAAAGACACTGCACCTATTATTTTGATAGCGGGATTTAGCTCGCCACCGTTAACATATAGGGCGTAAGCATAGAGTAATATAACTGGGTAATACAGTATTGAGAACACACCCTCACGAGATAACCATGAGGTGCGGAAACGACTAAACGCGCGCCAAGCATTTTTAGGGTTTGCTAAGTGCAAGGTTGATGATAATAAGCCTAAGGTCGCTAGCGTTAGGCCAATAAAACCGACCATAAGAAAGTTCTGCAACTCGCCAACTTGACCACTTATTAGTTGCATTGCCACTAACCACATTAGTAGCCCATAGCCGATACCCGAAGTGACAGTGAAAAATAGTACTGAAAAGGCTGGTTTCATTGTTTGGTCTTTTTAATTATGGATAAGGTGTGTCGACTCAACGAGCAATAACTCGATTGGCCCACTTCTTTAGCTTTGACAGCGCCGGTTGCTTAGTTTTTGCCATCGCAGGCACTTGCGCCGTCTCTCTTGGCGGCAGGTAGCGATTTGTCGGCTTATAGCCAAGCTCTGGCATCAAGCCTTTACCGCCTCGCTCAATAGTTAATCGACTCACATCTGAGCTTGGATCATCAAAGTCGCCAAACACGCGTGAACTGGTTGGGCAACTTAATACACATGCAGGTTGTCGTTCAGACTCGGGTAGCTTTTCGTCATAGATACGATCCACACACAAGGTACATTTTTTCATTACCCCCTGCTCTTCATCAAGCTCGCGCGCTCCATAAGGGCATGCCCAAGAACACAAGTTACAGCCCATACATTTATCTTGATCGATAAGTACAATGCCATCTTCCGCGCGCTTGTAAGACGCACCTGTTGGGCAAACGGTGACACAATCAGCATCTTCGCATTGCATACACGACATAGGCATATGAACCGTTTTACTTGCAGGCGCGCCGGTGGCAGAATTTATACCAGCAAAGCTAAGCGCAGATTCACCTTTAGTCGCGAGTGCGTATAAATCAAATTGCTGCGAACCACATGAAGACTCTTGATTGTCTGAAGGCGGTTTCTGATGGGCTTGTGGCAGTTTTTGGTCGGCTGAGAGCAGTCTTGGGTCGGCTGAGGGCAGTCTTGGGTCGGCTGAGGGCTCTTTAACTTCATAGGTACGGATACGATTTAACCATGAACCTATAGGGTTTTTCCCATACGGATTTTGATCAGATAGCGGCCCGATGGTGCCCGAGGTATTCCATTGTTTACAGGCGGTGGCGCACGCATGGCAACCAACACAGGTATCGAGGTCAATGACTAAGCCGAGTTTCATTATTGTTTACCTCGCTTCAAAATGTCTTTTAGAGAGCGCTTTATATTCACATTTTGATGCGTGCTATAGCTAATGCCTTTTACCGACGAGGGCTGATTAGGCAACGGATTTACCGGCTCAAATTGCGGCCATGCGCCACTTTCTCCATCCAACGCTGGGGTGATTTTGACACACAAATCATACCAAGCGGCCTGCCCTGTCACTGGGTCAGAATTAGTTATGTCAGCAAAGCTTTGTTTCGGCGGTAGTAGCTCAGAAATCAAGTGGTTTAATAAAAACGCGTCTTTGCTTTCGTTCGCGTCTTTATCTAAGCCCCAGGTACCAGGTGCTTTGGCGATTGCGTTCCAGGTCCATACCGTATTGGCCTCAACCCCATCCATATGCTTAACCTGTGCGCGAATTTTACCGTTATGCGATTCAATCCAAACCCAAGCTTCGTCTGCTATACCCATGCGACCGCATTCTTCGCGGTTCATATATAGATAGTTTTGTGAAGCGATCTGGCGCAACCACGCGTTTTGCGAGTCCCAAGAGTGATACATAAACATTGGCCGCTGAGTTATCGCATGAAAGCGATATTCTTCGGTGTCGATACGCTGCTGTTCTAAAGGCATGTAAAAGTACGGCAACGGATCGAAGTGTTCCCTCAACCGTTGCTTATGCTGCTCGTCGGTCGGCATAGGACCGTCATATAATCCTTGACCAGCCAAGCGAAATTTTTGCAGCGACTCAGAATACACTTCGATTAATATCTGCTCTGTTGAGCCGACCCAACCGGCGGTCTTTGCAAGCTCCAAATAATCTTTGTTAGCGTGCCGATAATATCGTTGACTTGGCTCAAGCGGGTATTTAAAGAAGCATTCGTTTTCTATGTAAGCCTCCCATTGCTTGGGATTTGGCTCACCAACTAAGTGTTGATCACCATTTTTACCGCGCCAGCCCGCTAGGAAGCCTATTCCTGGGGCTCGTTCATAATTAATTATGAAATCTTTATAGTCGAGGTACTTATTGCCGCCCTGCTCATTTTTAAACGCAGGAAAGTCCAATCGCCCAGCCAGATCGACTAACACTTCTTGCCATGCGCGCACATCCCGATCAGCCTTTAAAATTGGTTGCCGAATTGAATCACATGCCGCGTCCGTTTCAGATATCGGCCGATCTAACATCGAAATAGTGTCGTAGCGCTCTAGGAACGTAGTGTCAGGCAAGACTAAATCGGAATAGTTAACCATCTCGGAATGGAAGGCATCAGAATTGACTATAAACGGAATCTTGTACTCGCCATTGTCTTTCTTCTCACGCAACATAGCCATCGTATTGGCGGTGTTCATACTGGAATTCCAAGCCATGTTAGCCATAAATAACATCAAGGTATCAATCTCGTATGGGTCACCTTTAACCGCATTACTGATAACCATGTGCATCAAACCGTGAGCCGCAATCGGCGCATCCCATGAATAAGCTTTATCGATTCTTAGCGGTGTACCATCACCGTCGATGCAAAGATCTTCTGGTGCGGTTGGAAAACCCAAAGGCGCTGAGGTCAACGGCGTATTCGGTGACATATGCCGTGCCGGTTTTAAGTTCGGTGGTATATGTTTGGGAAACGGTGGCTTGGCTAAATGTCCGCCGGGGCAGTCAATGGTGCCTAACATCACTTGAAGTAAGTGAATTGCGCGACAGGTTTGAAAGCCATTTGAATGAGCCGAAATTCCACGCATCGCATGCATAGAAACCGGACGACCAACAAACTGCGTTTGCTTGCGACCCGCCCAATCAGTCCACTCGCAGTCAATCGTGATACTTTCTTCGAACGCCACATGGGCGATTTCCAAGGCCAATCGCTCAATTGTATCGGCAGGCACTCCACACACCTTAGCGGCGGCCTCAGGGGAGTAATCATCAACTAAATATTTGTCGGCCAACACACTCATAACAGTGCGAACAGGTCGGCCATCATCTGTGGTGAATTCGCCAAACAGAGCTGGACTTATGTCAACCCGATTACCATCAACTAGGGTGCCTCGTTGTTGGTCATACACTAGTGCCTCACCATCGGCATTGCGTAAAAATAAGCCATCACCAACTTTCCCCGGAGTGTTTACGACTAAGCGAGGTGAATTTGTATAGCGCACCAAAAACTCGTCATCGAACATATCGTGCTGCAATAACACATGAACCATGGCCAATGCCAGCATTCCGTCAGTACCCGGCCGAACCGCGATCCATTCATCGGCAATCGCTTGGTAACCGGTGCGAACAGGGTTAATAGCGACGAATTTAGCGCCGCGCTCTTTAAGCTTTTTAAGCCCGATCTTAATTGGGTTAGAGGCGTGGTCCTCGGCGACGCCCCACATCATGAAATACTTAGTAAGATCCCAATCTGGGTCACCAAACTCCCAGAATGAATGGCCGGTTGTATAGAGGCCAGCAGCGGCCATATTGACCGAGCAAAAACCGCCATGAGCAGCCCAGTTGATGGTGCCGAACTGACTTGCCCAAAACCCAGTTAAGGCCTGCATTTGGTCTCGTCCAGTAAAAAAAGCTAATTTTTTCGGATCAGTCTGGCGAATCTTTTTCAATCGCGCGGTGAGTATTTCGAGAGCTTGATCCCAACTAATTTCGTCAAACTCTCCGGCTCCACGTTCAGAACCTGGCTTTCTCAATAACGGCGAGCGAAGCTTAGCTGGAGAGCACTGTTTCATGATTCCAGCGTTGCCCTTGGCGCATAACACGCCTTTATTTATTGGGTGTTTTGGATTGCCTTGAATGAAACGGACTTGATTGCCTTCAGTTGTCACTTTAATTCCACAGCGACATGCACACATATAGCAGGTAGTAAATTTAGTTTCTTGCTCCTCATGATTCTCAAACTTTGGAAGCAAATCTACGGGCTGGTTCATACAGATCACGATCAGGTTTTAGTCGATGTAATTCCTCAACTGCGGCGAGCCACTAAAACAAGCGATCGCGCCAATAAGTTAAGACATTAGCCATCATACATAAAACTAATTAGTTTATAATAATTAATTATAAGCTTCGTTGGCAACATTGAAGGAAGGTGCTTCATAATCCGCTTGTAGTAGAGATTAGAAGTAAAAAAAGCCCACTAGTTAACTAGTGGGCTTTACCAATATGTGTTTATTCTGTTGTATCTATGCAGATTTTAGTAGGCTATCGGTGAGAACTCTTCGCCTATTTGCTGATACCAGATCTACCGTGAGCGTGTCGCACGACAACGACTATTATGATTAATTAACCAGCTATACCGGCAAAATCAAATGCATCATCACGTTCTTTACTATTGCAGGGGGTAATATGGTTGGCGGTAGATTGTCGAGTGGAGCTCGAAAATTGCATCGGCTTTGCTTCGGAAGCTACTACTTTGGGCAGGTTTGCACCTATCTTTGTGTTGTATGAACCAGTGTATGCACTATCGTAAATACTGTGTTTATTCACTTGCATGGGCTACCTCTTCGTTAGATAGATTAAGTATAACCAAACGTCTGAGCAGAGGTGAAAGAACGCTTTTCACTATCTATAGTCGAACAAGTTATATAAAACAAGATTGGAATTAACCAGACTCGCTACGAGTAATTAACAGATGGGGCTATATACGCAATATGACAATCGTCTCGGATAAATTTGAAAAGTCTTCTGCCGCGCTACGCGTGCTCAGTATTTTGGAAACAGTAGCAGAGTCATCTACGCCGATGACCGCGACCGAAATTAATTCTGAGTTAAAGTTACCAAAACCAACAATTCATCGTCTTTGCAGCATGTTAGAAAATGAAGGTTACCTACAACCGTGTCTAGACGGGCGAGGCTTTCTTCCTGGCAGTAGACTCTCGACGATGGCAATGAGTATTTTCAAAAACAATGATCATTGGCGAACTGAGAGGCACAGAATTCTTAAACGATTATCTGAAGAAGTTGGCGAGACATGCAATATATCGATACCTGATGGTTCACAAATGGTGTACTTCGATCGAGTCGAAACACATTGGCCATTGCGAATTCGATTAAAGAAAGATGATCGTGTGCCAATTTACTGTACTGCGAGTGGTAAGTTGTTTCTAAATAACTTGTCGAGCGTTAAGCGTTCAAGGCTACTCGCAAAAATTCATCTTGAGCAATTTACAAAAAGCACCATAACCGATATTAATAAGCTCAAACGTGAGCTTAAACGTTTAGCACCTCAAGATATCGGCATTGATAATGAAGAATTTATGCAAGGAATGATCGCTGTAGCTGTGCCACTTCGCAGCGAGGACGGTTTGTTTTATGGCGCCTTGGCTATGCATGCTCCGACTGCACGCATGAGCTTGAGTGATGCGATTAATCATATACCAAAACTCAAGAACGCGGCCGCTGATTTAGTTGATCTTATCCAAGAATAAAGAGCTAAATCTGCACACCTATAAACCTAATCAAATAACATCAGCTTACAACACGAGTCTAAAAGTGTCGCCATCTTCCACGGCGAATTTGAATTCTCCACATTTTCGAACTTGCGGCATTAACACCTGATTGGCTCAAAACTTTAACCGGCTTGAATATAAACCTAACATTCAAGCTTCTAGACAAAAACCCACTGAGTTCATCAAGCCGCCGCTGCATGAGCTGCTTGTTTGCTTGATTAGTAGCCTCTAGGGTTGGCGTTATTTCTAAAATATCGCCTTCGTTTAAATATTTAACTGACTCTAATAGTTTCTTTACGGTTAGGTTTCCATCGGCCGTCATTGAAGTTGAACCCGCTGCGTAAGCCAAATCGATATTAATTTTTGGCCTACCAAGCGACAGTAGCAACTGGTTCAAGCTATACGAATTAGTCATCGAGCTAGGACTGTAACTGCCATCAATTTGAGCGACAATTGTTCGGTCGTTGACATCGACCCACTCAATCTCACTCATCTGGGTATAGGTATTATCAGCGTTTTTCCTAGCCGATACAGTCATCGAGGGTAATTCGATACTGCCATTTTGGCCCGCATTTAATTTGTCAATCGGCATTATAATTATTAGACTACAAAGCACCGAACAGTAAAAAATTCTTGGTAAGCGGGGTGTGATAGATTTATTAAATGTGTGTAGGGGCACGAGCCTTCTCAAGGGCTAACAGAATGCGAATTGGGGCTCAATCGACAAAATCTGTTCAATAACAATGGTGAGGACAATTATCACATGCCAAGGTGAGTTTTTTGTTTACAAATGCAAATTAAAGTTTTCATAGCTAATTTTCAAGCATAACTATAAATCCGCTAAACATGTTTCAGCCAATGCCCCACGCTATTTCAACAGTACCGCAATAAGAGCTTACACAATCCCTGCGCACTTACCTATCTAGCATCCTTTTTAACTTATCTTATGTTTGCCTTATTCCGGGTTGTCCATAAGCGCTTGATGAACAAGATTGAGCATCTTTTGATTTTCTTTGACCTTCTGAATAACTTGCCAATAGGACATCAACTCCATTGCTTGATCTCGTTGCTCAGCAGCAATATTGGCTAAATACCTGGCGTGTTGAAAAAATATTTCATAGGCCTGCCAGACCGAATACTTAGGATCGAACATATGAGTCGGCAACGATGCGACACCGTTGACTTCAATCACTACAAACTCGCCACGCTTAAATGCCTCTTCGTCAGCCGCCTTAATGTCAACCCTACCAAAATTAAAACCAGCCTGCCTTTCGAATACCGCGAAAATTGCCTTTTCTAATTCAGCTGTGTGAAGATCTCCATCGTCGGTGAATTTACAGCCAAGCGTGTGTGAGCCAATGAAAGACAGTGTTTTTTCTACACCAGATTCAAGAACCTCAGCGGTATCAATGTCTTGTAAAAACGAGTTCCAATGCTTACTGTAACGCGGGTGCCTCTTTGCCAATACCGACACGGCATCATGGCCGTTACCAACGACAGTAGGAAAGTGCTTTTTGTTGATGCCGGTAATTTTCGGCTTATCATTCTGTCGAATGTAGAACACCCCGCATTCAAATGGATTAGAAGTGAATTTTTGTAGAATGTAGCCACCTAATAAGCGAGGCGTGTGCTTATCAACATCCTCGTCGGTTGATATCTTAACAATGCCTTTGCCAACACTACCAACGTTTGATTTCAATATAACTGGATAGCCATGCTGATTAACAAACGCATGAATCTGCTCTTTCTTTTCTTCCACACTTAATGAGTCTCGAATCAAAACGCTTGGGAGAAAAAAACGTTGATCAAACGCCAACTGGCTATCAAACTTAGAACCAAGGCCGATTTCACCGTGATCTAATGCATAATTAGCCTTGGCAAGGCCTTTAATACCGACTCGGTTAATAAGGCACTGTATGCCGAGGTAGATGTAAAATGGTATCTCGAACAGTCGCGGGTTCCAGAATTCGTACTTTTTAATCAACATGGATAGCCTAAGCCTATGATGAGATTTATTGAGGCCGCCTGTTTCGCTAACAGATTAACCCTGACAACCGTATTGTAAGTCGCACATAGGCAATAATCTAGCACATTTCAAATAGCATAATGAAACTAGGATACTAAGCTACTGGCCCCTTACTCGAGTTACTATAAATTTTTAGCCAAGGAGCGCAACCGAGAGTTTAAGAAAAATAGCGGTACGCCACGCATGTTAAGAAGGAATAATTCTGGCAAATTTACGCTTACCGACTTGCAACACGAACGGTTCAGATTCTACGATCAACATTCTTGGGTCCTCGAGCTTATCACCGTTTATTTTAACCGCCCCTTGTTTGACCATGCGCCCACCTTCGGACGAACTCGAGCATAACTGAGCCTCCTTAGTCAGGTTACCTATCAACATACCTTCGCCAAGCGCTATGGCAATTTCTGGCATATCGTCGGGAATGGCGTTTTTTTGAAAACGTTGAATAAAATCTTGCTTGGCACTGTCGGCCGCCGCCGCGTTATGAAAGCGGGTAATAATTTCTTCGCATAATAAAAACTTAATATCTCGCGGGTTAACACCTTCGGTGATTTGCTGCTGAAAAGCGGTGATCTCCGATAGTGGGCGAAAGCTGAGCAGCTCGAAGTAACGCCACATAAGCTCGTCTGACACGGACATCAGCTTACCAAACATATCGTTAGGTGCGTCGGTTATACCAATATAATTACCTAGCGACTTGGACATTTTCTGCACCCCATCAAGACCCTCTAATATAGGCACAGTAAGGATAGCTTGCTGTGGCTTGCCGTAAGCCTTTTGCATTTCACGACCAACCAACAAATTAAACTTCTGGTCAGTGCCGCCCAGCTCAATATCTGTATCCATCGCCACAGAGTCATAGCCCTGCACCAAGGGGTACAAAAACTCATGAATTGCAATCGGCTGCTGAGAGGTATAACGCTTATGGAAATCATCACGCTCAAGCATCCGCGCAACCGTGTGTTGTGCGGCTAAGCGAATCATATCGGCCGATGTCATTTTGCTCATCCACTCTGAATTAAAGCGGACACGGGTCAATTCGGGATCGAGGATTTTAAATACCTGATCTTGGTAGGTAACGGCGTTTTGCTGTATTTCGGCTTCAGTCAACGCTGGGCGCGTGGCACTTTTACCGGTTGGATCACCAATTAAACCGGTGAAGTCACCGATTAAGAAACTCACCTTATGCCCCAGTTTTTGAAACTGACGCAGCTTATTAATGAGCACCGTGTGGCCTAAATGTAGATCTGGAGCGGTTGGGTCAAAGCCAGCCTTTACCTCGAGCGGTTTGCCGGTAAGTAGTTTCGCTTCAAGTTCAGCTTGAGGAATAATTTCTTCGGCACCTCGAAGCAATTGCTGCATTACCGCTGATGGCTCTTTAGATGATTGTTGTGACAAAATAATCTCTTTAACACTTATAGAGACCTAAGCATAACTCGACGAACGAATAAAAATGTCAGTAACTATGTTACTTGGGTTGAAACTCCTCCACTTTTCGTTGAAAAACTTGCTAATAGCTCGCTATTAGCAAGTTTTCCGCCTCATTTGGAGGCATTCCAACCTGATTTTATTTCGTCCCTGAGTTATGCTGAGATCTCTTACAGTTTGTTGATGCTCAAACGCAACTAACGTTTGAACTCTAAGGCCGCAAGACTAAACGCTCAGAGCCCACATGACAAGCCTTTCACTATGCATCAGCGATATCTAAGCCATCTGCTTATTACAATGCAATATTACCACGGTTCACCTCAGCATAATTCGACGAACGAAAGCAAACGCCTGTAATGCCTCCACTTTTGGTTGAAAAATTTACCAATAATAGTGCAGTCACTCCTGTACATCTCTAGTAAGTTACAGGCAGTAACTGCATTTTTCGCCTCTTTGGAGACATGCCTAGCAATTTTTATTTCACCCTAAGCTATGCTGAGGTCTCAATGAGCATTTTGATTCCGTTTTTTGCTGATAATTATTTGCTTAACGGCGATCAAACTAGCAAAATGTTTGGATTATTAATCTCATACTCTTAAACTAGTATGGGAATGAGGCTGCGAAGACAGCCGCTAACAATCAAAGGCCCCAAGACCATATGCCCTCAAAAATCGAGATATCTATATTCGGGAAAATTTCCGACATCTTCAGTCCCCACAAGTCAAAGGCTCAGAACTCAAGACAACCTTATATGCGTAAACATCACTGGGTTCTAGGCACAGCAGTAATTTTAGGTGGTAGCTGGATTACGCACACCACCACTGCGACCATCGCTACTCCCAAGCAGATAGCAGCGGCCAATATCACTAGCTCAAAAAATCTACTAAGCCCTAATGATGAGCACAATATTATCGCGCAAAATAGACAGGTCGCAAAAGTAGATATTTCGCCATCATCTGCAACAGAATCCATTGCAACTATCGCGCCACTGTCTTCTCCAACAAATACTCTGGCACAACTACCCGTTGTCACACCTGAGGAAGCTTTCACATCGGTTAAACACAAAGTAAAAAAAGGTGAGTCCCTCGGTACCATCTTTAGAAAGATGTCGCTTGATATGTCGTTGCCGTACAAAATTTCTCAGCACGAGATGGCGAAACAATTGGTATCACTCTCGATAGGAAAGGAGTTGGTATTCAAACTCGATGATGCTCAGAAAGTACGCGAAATCAATTACCCAGTCAGTGCACTAGAGCGTTTAGAAATACAGTTTAAAGATAACAATATTGCTACGGCAGACATTAAAACATTGCCCTTCACTACCACACAACAGACAGTCTCAGCCGAGATTGATTCGTCTCTTTATCTATCAGCGTTGAACTCCGGCTTGAGCAACAACCTGATCATGGAGATGATTAGAATTTTTGGCTGGGATGTAGACTTTGTTTTAGATATACGTAAAGGCGATTCCTTTCATGTCATATATACCGAGCATAGCCTTAATGGGGAAAAGCTTACTGATGGCGATATCCTAGCGGCCGAGTTCACTACTCAAGGGCAAACTTATAGAGCAATTCGCTTTGAAGATGATGAAGGCAACGCAAGCTTCTATACTCCAGAAGGTGAAAGCATGCTTGGCACATTTCTACGTTCGCCAGTAGAGTTCAGCCGCATATCCTCTCGCTTCGGCAAACGCAAACACCCGATATCTAAAAAATGGAAGACACATAAAGGCGTCGATTACGCAGCATCTCGAGGCACTCCCGTTAGAGCTACTGCTGATGGAAAAGTTGTACTGGCCGGTCGTAAGGGCGGTTATGGCAATACGGTTGTTATCAGTCATGCTGGAAGATTCAGTACTCTTTACGCGCACATGAAAGGCTTCGCCAAAAACGTTCGCTCTGGTTCACGAGTGAAACAGGGGCAGATTATTGGTTACGTGGGCTCGACTGGCTACTCAACTGGGCCGCACTTGCACTATGAGTTCAGAGTCGACGGAGTTCACCGCAACTCCTTGACCTATAAAACACCAAAAGCATCATCAATTAAGGATGATTTAAAAGCAGAGTTTAGTTTGCTTGCGTCAAACATGTCTAAGAAGTTAAACAAAGTTGAAAACGATTATCAGCTTGCAAAATACTCCGAAAGCAACGAAAGTCAAAATGGAGCTCTGACAAACGCAGCTCTATAATGTCGACCAATAGACCCGGGGAACTATTCATCGGCTTGATGTCGGGCACGAGCGTTGACGGAATTGACGCTGCGTTAGTTTCCTTCGACTCGGCCAATGAATTGCGAGTGATAGAAACGTTATTCACTGAATTCGACCCAGCGATTCGAGAGCAGATAAATCAGGTTGCGCAGAACAATGAGCATTTACGTACTAACCAAGATTCGCCACTGCATCAACTATTAGCGCCAATTTACGCCTCGGCTTGCGACCGTCTATTAGCAAAATCTGGCACCCCACGATCTAAGGTCAGTGGCATTGCTAACCATGGCCAAACGGTAAAGCATGAGCCTCAAGCCAAACCGCCATACAGTCTCCAACTTGGAGATGGGCAAACCATCGCCGATTTGACTGGCATAAAAACGTATACCCAATTTAGACAAGCAGACTTAAATGCTGGTGGCCAGGGCGCACCTTTGATGCCAGCATTTCACAAGTCCGTATTTATTGATAACGCGCCTAAGAGCATAGAAAACGGAACTAGCGCAAGCAGTGATAATGCCTTTATCCTGAACATTGGAGGCATCGCTAACGTCACCCACCTTAAAGAGCCTTTAATTGGCTTCGATACTGGGCCCGGCAATGTGCTGCTCGACCAATGGGTAGATCACAAGTTAGGCTTGCGTTACGACAAAAACGGAGAGTGGGCCAATCAAGGTCAAGTTGACCGCCGATTGCTCGATAACTTACTCACTGACACTTACTTTTCCGAGCCACACCCAAAAAGCACTGGAACTGACTACTTTAACCTGGCTTGGGTCATGGCAAAGCACCCTTCTCTCAACAGCCTCCGCGCGCAAGATGTTCAGGCAACGCTTGTTCAGTTAACAATAGACAGTATCAGCGATTCAATTTTAGCGCTTGGCGACCCTAATGGTAAGGTCTATGTTTGTGGGGGTGGCGCTAACAACCCATTGATAATGCAGGGCTTACGCTTGAAACTCGCTGGATTTCAGATTGACAAAACAGACACTATTGGGGTGCCGTGCGATTGGCTTGAAGCAATCGGCTTTGCTTGGCTGGGGTATTGTTGTGCGCACCGCATAGTAAGCAACATACCGAGTGTTACTGGTGCCAAATCGGGTGTGGTGCTAGGGGAAGTATTCCTTCCCCGTTAATTTGTTACGAGAGCACTAGGTTTCGACTCTTAAGGAGCCTCTGATTAACTCAATAGTAATAATCGATGCTTAATCGTTTATTTTAAAAAGCTCTGCTAAACGACCACCTATAGATAACCATTCTATGGATAATTAGGCTAGGCAGAAAACGATGATCCACAGCCACAGGTCGTACTGGCATTGGGGTTATTAATAATAAAACGCGCGCCATCTAAATCATCTTTATAGTCTATCTTGGCGCCGATCAAGTACTGAAAACTCATTGGGTCAACGAGTAATCGAACACCGTCACGATCGACGGCGGTGTCATCTTCTTGCTGTTCCTCATCAAAGGTAAAGCCATACTGAAACCCCGAACACCCGCCACCTTGCACATAGACGCGCAGTTTCAGTTCAGCGTTAGCTTCTTCTTCAATCAGTTCACTCACTTTTCCAGCCGCTGCGATCGTGAAGTCTAAAGGAGTCACTGCAGACGTTGCTTGTTCAATTTCAATCATGGTGTCACCATTCACTTATAATTTTTGCGTAAAAAGTGTTTTACGCCTATATCCTTATTATGCGGTTAACTGTCACAATCTCAAGTCCAGTCGACCGAACAAAACCTCAAAAAAGCCTATTTCGAAGACTCTTTTTTATCAGTAACTCCAGCACTTACGTCATAAACGGGTGTACTCGCGTCTGAAACTAGACTTCCGTTTAGAACCGCTCCCAGCTCCATCTCTACCGCTTTGTAGTGAATATCACCACTAACATTAGCGTTTGCCTGCAACTCAACATGACCAGTTGAAGCTATATTTCCTTTAACCGTTCCGTTGACCACAACATGAGGTACGTTTATATCACCCTCGACTACACCAGATTCACTGAGAACTAACGTGCCATTACTGCTATCGTGAGCTGAAACATGACCCTTTATATGTCCATCAACCCGGAGTCCACCAGTGAACACCAGATCACCTTGCAAAACCGAACCTGCCCCGATCAAAGTATCGATAGTCTCAACAGGCTTTCCTACTTTTTCTTTATTGCGCTTCATCATTATGTAACCTTCAATTATTGGTATTCAGGCTCAAGCAACTCGTATCGACGAGCACACCTAGCCAGAGGTTGTTTTATCACTATTATTACTGTTACTGGTACTATTACTAACCGCGATATTGGGCACGTTAAACCAACGCTCTAACACCGACCCATCTTGCAAGTGTAACTCTACTTTTACTTTTGCCTTCTCGGCAATAACAGGCTTGTCGATTGAGCCCGACACCTGAGTGAAGTATTGATAATTAACGCTTCTATCACTTGATCGCGGCCATTTTGCAGTAGCAACGTCATTTTCAAACAAGGTTACCTTAAGATTACCTCGAATTTGGTGTTTATGCTTAATTGCTTGCACTAGAGTGATGTCAAAACTTAGTTTACCATCATCATACGAGTGGCTTAGCTGCTGAATTGCTGGCCCCGACTGTCCATCTTCCGGAGATATAATGCTCCGATAAAAGTCTAGACGTGAGCCTAAGACACTGTTCTTTTGTTCTGAATTTGCGTAAGCCTTGTCCATCTGCTTATAGGCTTCTGCTTGAATCTGTTGCTGTCTTTTTGAGAAAATCAAGCCTTCCTGTGAAACCGAGAGCTGTTTGCGCAGGCTATTCATATTTTCCTGTAGTTGGGCGATCATCGCTTGATCTTGCTCGTATCGGCTATGACCCGATCGCAAGCCTTGACCATAGACGAAATACAACAAAGCCAATAACGAAAATATTCCGATACTCGACGATAACATGACCGTAGTACGAGACATCTTCGGCTTTATTGTTAAGTCATTTGTGGATTTTCTAATCATTTAATTATTACAGTTTAACGAAACTCGAAGTCAAGCATAACCCTAAGGCAGCACAGCTGGACTACTTATACCTAGGGTTTGATCGAGGCCAAACATGATATTCATATTTTGAATTGCCTGACCTGCGGCTCCTTTGGTGAGATTGTCAATCACCGATAACACCACTAATTTGCCAGAGCCTCCAGCCTTATGCAATCCGATTCGGCACATGTTTGATGTCTTTACTGAACGAGTATCCGGATGAGACCCCAGTGGTAACACGTCAACAAATGGCTCATTGCGATAACGAGCTTCATAGATCGCGTGAATCTCTTCGATGGGCTGATCAGGGCTTAATAAGTTGGCATACAGTGTCGCATGTATGCCTCGCAACATCGGTGTTAAATGAGGCACAAATGTCAAACCAACTGGCTGGCTTGCGACCTCTGTTAAATTCTGGCTAATCTCGGGGAGATGTCGATGACCAGCAACCGCATAGGCCTTAAAGCTGTCATTGACCTCACTATAAAGGTTGGCTACGCTAGCGCCGCGACCAGCACCAGTAACGCCAGACTTGGTATCGGCCACTAAGTCTGACACATCAACTAAGCCACTCTCAATCAACGGTAAGAAGCCAAGCGTCGTCGCGGTTGGATAACAACCGGGGTTAGCCACCAGTTGGGCGTTCTTCAATAACGCCATGTTGAGCTCAGGAAGGCCATACACCGCTTGCTCAACAAGTTCGGGGCATGCATGCGTCATGCCATACCATTCGCTCCACACAGACACATCTTTAATTCGAAAATCTGCCGCCAAGTCAATCAGCTTTACCCCCTTATTAAGCAATTCACGTGCGTGTGTCATGGCTATGCCATTGGGGGTGGCGCTAAATACCACGTCACAATGATTGAACGACGAAGGCTCAGGCTTAGTAAACGCCAGATCTGTAAAACCACGTAAACTCGGGAATAATTCAGACACAGCACGCCCAGACTCAGATCGTGAGGTGATTAAAACCACGTCAGCGTTGGGGTGAACCAACAACAATCTAAGAAGCTCAACACCGGTATAACCAGTGCCGCCGATAATACCTATTTTTATCTTACTCACGTGCCAACTAAAGAGTTTTTTTTGGGGGAAGCTAAGTTTAGATTGATTTACGTCGCAGTCAATAAAAAAATTAAAAAAGAGAGATAATCGTGAGGCCTATCTTCGGCATTTGACAAGCCCAAACGCAAGAAAGCCAACACAAGGTTGGCTTTCCAAACACTGCATAGCAGAGCGTAAAACGCTTAACGTTTTGAGAATTGTGGACGCTTTCGAGCGCCTTTAAGACCAACTTTCTTACGCTCAACTTCACGTGCATCACGAGTAACAAAACCAGCCGCTCTTAATTGCGGACGAAGCTCTTCGTCATACGCTAACAATGAACGGGTAATACCGTGACGAATCGCACCAGCTTGACCGCTACCGCCGCCACCTTGTACGTTTACGTTAATGTCGAACTTACCTTCCATATCAAGCAAGACTAATGGTTGACGAACAATCATACGCGCTGTCTCACGACCAAAGTACTCGTCAAGAGGACGTTGATTTACAGTGATAGTGCCATTGCCAGACTGAATGCGAACACGAGCGGTCGACGATTTACGACGGCCGGTACCTAGATAAACTTCTGAAGTTGCCATTGATTTCTCTCCTTAAACTTCAAGTACTTTAGGTTCTTGAGCTTGGTGCTTATGCTCAGGACCTGCGTAGATATGTAATTTTTTGAACATAGCGCGACCCAATGGGTTCTTTGGCAACATGCCACGCACTGCATTTTCGATAAGTCGCTCAGGCGCTTTTTCACGCAATTTACGAACATTGGTTTCTTTGATACCACCTGGGAAACCAGTGTGACTATAATAAATTTTGCCTTCTTCCTTGTTACCGGTTAC
>Ga0316189_10001201_pt1 | contig 25763 bp, 22 predicted proteins | sample LowCovwburrow_MG_FD_204930 | JGI IMG/M metagenome (GOLD analysis project Ga0316189, IMG submission 204930) | Coastal sediment microbial communities from Maine, United States - Lowes Cove worm burrow | ecosystem: Environmental > Aquatic > Marine > Coastal > Sediment | place: USA: Maine... | reverse complement strand
CGCGACCGGTCGAAAGACGCCGTTCGGCGGCCCCGGGCGGCGCTAAGGGAGCGTCCAAGAACAAACGCTGCATTCGGATGCGCTGCACGCCCGATGGCTGCGTCGTCGAGTTCTCGGGATATCCCGCTATCCCCTCGACTCTCCTCCTTGCCATCGAACGAGCAGCACCTCCTCGATGCAGCGCGTTTGTTGTTGGACGCCCCCTAAAGACGCCGAACGAGTCCTTCAGGCAGGTTGCGGCGCGCCCTCGGCAACCACCCAGGCATCTTCGACGGGCTGCGGCGCCAGCGCGCCCACGCCCAGCAGCAGCGGCACCAACCGCCGGTAGTTCGACCCCAGCGAGGCGTTGAGCGAGACCACCGACAGCGCCAGGCCCAGCGGGCCCGTGACCGCCTTGACCGCCACTGCACCCCACCCGATCGTACCGATCCAGGGACCCACCACCGGAATGAGCGGCAACAAGCGCCCGATCGGGGTCTTCAGCAGCGCCACGACCTTTGCCGAGGTCCAGCGTGCCGCGAAGGACGAGACCGCGCCGCCGCCCCAGCCCAGTGCAGGAGCCCAGGAGCCAGAGAGCCGCGCTCGCGTCGCGTCGTCGAGCGCGTCCGCCGAGATGCCGTCGGTCGGGACCGCCGGAACCAGCGCCGCCGTGAGCGCGGAGAGCTGCGCCCATGCTGGCGTCGCGGCATCTACCTGTCCAGCGACGCCCAGGCGCCGCGCAACGTTTCCCGCAATGTCCTCCAGGGTGGACTGCTCGGTGACGTAGCCGAGCGGCGTGCTGTAGTTCCACCAGATCGCCTCGGCGACCCGCTCCGCGAGCTCAGCTGCGGTCTCGGCGCCCTTCAGGTCGATCCCTGATGCGTGCAGGATGAGCCGCAGCGCGTCCCGATCCTGCACAGCGAGCGCCGCTTTCAGGTCGTCTCTTGTGGTGGCCATGCGTCGCTCCTGGGTTCGCCCGAGTCTACGGGCCCTCAGAACGCCCTATTTCAGGATCTCCTTCCGTGGTCGGTGCCCCGGGCACGCGGTAGTCGCCCGACAGCCAGCGGTCGAGGTCGATCAGCTTGCACCGCTCCGAGCAGAACGGCGCCGTGGAAGGCACAGGCGGCGCCGCGCGACAGATGGGGCAGATCGGGTCCATGGCGGCGTCATAGCCTCCCAGCTGGAAATCGGCCCGCGCTGGTCGGTGCGACGGCAGCACCAGCGTTAGTGTGGCTCACCGCAGAACGGGAGGTGCGTCGATGTCGGTCAACAAGGTGATCCTCGTGGGAAACCTCGGGAAGGACCCCGAGTCCAGAACCACGCAGGGCGGACACACGGTCACGAACATGCGCATCGCCACGACGGAGCGTCAGAAAGACAGCGACGGCAACTGGGGCGAGCACACCGAGTGGCACAGCATCGTCTGCTGGGGCCGCACCGCAGAGAACACGGCGAAGTACCTGAGCAAGGGCCGCCAGATCTACGTCGAAGGCCGCCTGCGCACCCGCAAGTGGCAGGACCGCGACGGAAACGACCGCTGGAGCACCGAGGTGGTGGCAGACACCGTGCAGTTCCTAGGCAACAAGGGCGGCGGCGGAGGCGGCGGCGGCAACTACGGCGGCGGTGGCGGTGACTACGGCGGTGGTGGCGGCGGAAACAGCAGCGCAGACAGCGCAGGCGGCGCAAGCGGCGCAAGCGGCGGGGCGGCCAGCGGCTCCGGCGGCGGTGGTGCCGATGACGACATCCCGTTCTGATCGGTCGGGTCATGGGCAACCGCCGAGCCGTCCACGCTACGTTGCTGGTCTGCGCAGTGGCAGGACTCGCGTGTAGCGGGGTCGTGCCGCGTGGCGTGGGCCCCATTCCGAGTGTGCCCGATGACGTGGTGGTCGACAGCACGCCGGTCGCGCCGCCCGAGGGAGACAGCGACGTTCGCGGCCAGTACATGGTGAAGCTGGCGCCAGTCGTCCGGGCATTCAAGCTTGACCAGGGGCGCGTGGCCACCGGAAACGCCCTGCTCGATCGCGCGCTGCGGAAGCTCAAGATCAAGAAAGCCACCCAGCTGTACGGCGACAATCCGCCACAGGACGCCCCGCTCGCCGGGGCCTTGGGCCTGGGTCGCACCATCCACATCCACACGGCCACGCCGGCGCTGCAGGTAATCTCCGCGCTCGAGGAACACGCGGACGTCGAGTGGGTGGAGCCCGTGCGCCGCTTCCACCGGGCGCAGGACGCAGGCGGCCCACCCAACGATCCGTACTGGCGCTACCAGTGGAACCTCGCGGCGTTGGACGTCACTGCCGCATGGGCCATGTCGCGCGGGCGCGGCACCGTCGTCGCAGTGATCGACACGGGGGTCTCGCAGAACGCAGACGGCCTGAACGCGCTGATGCCGGGCATCGACTTCGTCGACGGCGACGACCAGCCGCTCGATCCAACCGGCCACGGCACCCACGTCGCTGGAACGATCGCGCAGTCCTCAGCCAACGGCGTCGGCGTGGCCAGTGTCGCGCCGCTGGCCACGATCCTCCCGGTGCGAGTGCTCGACGAGCAGGGAATGGGCAGCACCTCCGAGGTGGCCCGGGGCATCGTGTGGGCGGTCGATCACGGCGCCGATGTGATCAACCTGTCCCTGAGCTCCCGGCGGAGCAGCGAGGTGGTCGCGGACGCGTGCGCGTACGCCTTCGAGCACGGCGTCACCGTGGTCGCAGCAACGGGCAACGACGGCAACACCGACGTCATCGGGTTCCCCGCGGCGCTGCCCACAACGATCGCGGTGGGCGCAACCAACATCAACGACGAGGCGGCCCCCTACACCAACCAAGGCGACCAAATCGACCTCGTGGCCCCCGGGGGCGACACGACGGCGGATGACAACCGCGACGGGCTGGGCGATGGCGTGCTGCAGGAGTCGGCTGTGGACAGCGCGTGGGCCTACCATGCCATGCAGGGCACCTCGGTCGCCGCGGCGCACGTCTCGGGGGTCGCGGCGCTGATCCACGCCGCCGGCCAGACGGACCCAGGCGCTATCCGCATCCTGCTGTCCGACACCGCGCGCGACCTGGGCCGCTCGGGCTGGGATCCCACCTTCGGCGCCGGCCTCGTCGACCCCGCCGCCGCGCTGGCCGCGGTCGGAGAGGCCACCCGACAGGCCGACCTCATTGCGTGGCACCGCGTCGTGCGGCTCTCGAGCAGCCGCGCGTCGATCGATTGGGTCACCACCGAGCCCACCGAGACATTCGTGCGCGGCAGCAACGGCTTCAAGCTGCACGACACGACGCACACCACGACCCACCGCGTGGCGGTCCATGCCCGGCCCGGCGAGAAGGTGAAGTTCACGTTCGGCTCCCGGGTCGGTCCGCGCCACGACCGCGACGAGATCACGGTCCAGTTCTGATGCGCATCGGTGTGCTGACCAACCCGCGATCGCGCCGGAATCAACGGCGCCCAGGCGAGGCCGCAGCGCTCCAGGCAGTGCTGGGGGACCGCGGGGAGGTCGTCGCTCCGCCGGATCTCGACGCGCTGGATGGAGCCCTTCGCACCCTCCGGGAGGCCTCGATCACGGTCCTCGGGGTCCACGGGGGCGACGGGACGCTGCACAGGGTCCTCACCGCCGCGGTCCGAGCCTACGGCGACTCCCCGCTTCCGCCCATCGCGCTCCTTCGTGGCGGCACGATGAACAACGTGGCGGTCTCGATCGGGTCTCGCTTGGCGCCGATCGCAGCGCTGCAGCGCCTCCTGGACGCGTCGCGGCTCCCGGAGCGCACCGTTCGATCGCTGCGCGTGACGAGGGACGACCACGCCGCCCAGTACGGCTTCCTCGCAGGCAACGGGCTCGTCGCGCGCTTCCTGGAGGTGTACTACGCCTCTGGCGACCCCTCGCCTGCGACTGCGGCGAAGCTCCTCGCCCACGGCACCCTGTCGGCGGTTGTCGGCGGCACCATGGTCCAGCAGCTCACGCGCCCGTGGGAAGGGCTGCTTCGGCTCGACGGGGAGGAGTGGCCGCACACGCGCTGGACGGCCGTCGCGGTGAGCACCATCGAGCAGATGGGGCTCGGGTTCCGCGTGTTCCACCTCCTGGGCGATCGCGTGGACCGCCTTCAGGTCGTCGGCTTGGCGGGCAGCGCTCCGGACATCGCACGCGATCTGCCCTCGCTGTACCGCGGCCGCGGAGTCCACCGTCCCGCCCACCGCAGCGCGCTCGGAAGCGCGCTCGTCCTGAAGGGCGACGCGCCCCAGGAACTGACGATCGACGGCGACGTATACGTCGCACAGGAGGGCCGGGTCGCGATCGACCTCGGCCCCGCGGTGCGCTTCCTCCGCCTGTGAGCCGCGTCAGTTCAGGCGGATGGCCTTCTCTTCACGCTGCTTGGCGTCGCCCATGCCCTCGGCGGCCGCGACCTGAGCCACCCAGGCGGCGACCTCGTCCGCCCCCAGGACCGGCGAGGGCGAGACCCGGACCGTCCAGCTGTCGGGCGCGCAGTCCTTCACCTTGCCCTTGAACGCGCGCGCGAGGCCGTCCACGTCCGATGCGATGGACCACCGGCTCTTGGCATCGTGGACCACCGCCCAGTGCAGCACCGGGTCGTCGCCACAGGGCTCGATCGCGATCACGCCGTAGCGGAAGCCTCCACCGGCCAGCTCCTTGCCGGGATGGATCCGTGGCAGCAGCGACGCAGCGCCGGTCTCGTCGCCCTGATTCACGAGCACATCGGCGACCCGGCCCGCGGGCTCGGGCCCGACGGCCTGACCGACCCCGAGCAGTGACGCGAGCAGGGCCGCACGATCGTCGCCCTGGGGCTTCTTGCCGTACCCTGCGGGAGTGACCGCGCGGACCATGCCGTCGAGGATCACGGGCAGCGGCCCGGCGTCCGCCGCTGCGATCGCCGCGCCCTGCAGGACAGGAAGCGCCGAAGCGCCGGCGCGCATGCCAAACAGCTCGACCACCTTGCCGTACTTGTCGTCGAAGCTGCGCGCAGGCGGCTCCTTGGCGAGCGCCTCGAGGTCGGCCGTCAAGCCGGCGTCCGGGCACGCAGCCAGCGCGGCGCCCCAGGCCACGAACCGGCGGTCCTTGACCGCGCTGTGCAGGCCGCGCAGGAAGGACAGCACGTGGGGCTCGTCGGTACAGCGGGCCCCGATCGTGCGGGCGAGCGCGTCGCGATCGCCGTAGTCCTCGATGCCGTCGAGCAGCTCGCGGACCCGCTCGGCGGCGTCCGAACCCGCCTCGATCGCGGTGGAGGCGACCGTCGCCATCGTGGACGCGTCGGTCGCGCGGATCAGAGCCACCGGGAGCTGGGTAGCGGCCTCCCCCCCGTCACACGCGGCAACAGCCGCATAGGCGTCCGTCACGCCGGCGCCCGGCGACGTCGCCTCGAGCACCTGCACCTGCGTCTCGCAAGCGGCCTTAGCGGTATTCGCCCACAACAACATCCCACTCAACAACACGGCCAAGTTCATGCGACATCTCCTCCGCCTCGGGTCGTAACTGCCGCGCTGTCCGTCCGCGCGGGTTAGCCGAGCGTCCGATGCAGGACGGCCCGAAGAACCTGGCGACCTTGATCGTGGTTGCGGCCATGGGCTGGCACCTACTGGCGGTCCTCACGCCAGCCTGGGTTGTCACCTTCGATCAGCAGCAGGGGCGCGACTTCGCCTCGTACTACTACGCGGTGCAGGTCGCGGCCGAGGGCGGCGACCCGTACGTCAAGCCCGCCCTGAACAAGCGCGCCCGGGCAGACGGCAACCGCCGCGGCGTGCATCCCTTCCTGTACGCGCCGCCGTTTCTGACCCTCATGGCGTGGACGCTGCCGCTCGACCTCCCCACCGCGTTCCACACCTGGTTCTGGCTGCACGAGGCCCTGGCGATCGCCGCGGCCGCCGTGCTGATCCTGTGGTGGCGCCGGCTGGGCGATGCCGTGCCATGGCTGGTCGCGCTGTGCTTCGCCCTGATGACGGCCATCCCCAACAACCACGCCATGGGGCAGGCCAACCTCGCCGGCTTCGTGCTGGCCCTGGCCGGGCTGTGGCAGACCGACGCACGTCGTCCCCACCTCGGCGGTGCCCTGATGGGTGCGGCGTCGATGCTCAAGATGAGCCCTGCGCTGTTTGTCGCGTGGTGGATGCTGCGTCGCGAGTGGACCGCAGTGGGCAGCGCCATCGCGACCGCGGTCGTGCTCTCAGTGGTTTCCCTGCCGCTGATCGGCTTCAGCGCGCAGCTGCGGTTCTACACCGAGATCCTCCCCACCTTCGGCAGCGGCCTGTACAACAACCTGGGCGTCCCGATCGGGCTGTTCGGCAACCACTCGATCCCCAACGTGCTGCACCAGCTGTTCCCGAGCGCGGGCCGGACGCTGTCACCCGCCGCCCAGGCGCTGTCCACCGTGACCGGTGTCGGCCTGATGGGCGCCCTCGCCGTACGGTGGCGCCACCCCGATCCCACTGCGCTCCAGCGCGCCGCGCAGGCTGCCAGCGTGGGGGTCTTGCTGCTGTTGGTCCCGGTCTACACCTACGAGCACCACCTGGTGTTCGCGCTGCCGGCAGCGGTGCTCGGCCTGCTGGCGATCGGCAGTGGTGCCCTGCGCGCCGCCTGGGCCGCGCCGGTCGCCGTCGCCGTCGCCGTCCTGCTGTTCGACCTGCGCGACCTGAAGGCCATCGCCACCGCGTCGCCAGGGGCGCTCGGCGTGCTGGTGCAAGAAGCGAAGTTCGCCAGCCTGCTGGTGCTGCTCGCAGCGACCGCTACCCTGGGCGGCCAGGAGGACCCATGACCGACGCGCCGCGCTATCCCCGCACCGAGCGGGTCTACCTGGTGCTCGCCTCGGCGTTCGCGGTGGTGCTCGTGCTCACCAACATCATCGGCATCAAGCTGATGCCGTCGCCGCTAGACGCCAGCTGGGCGCTCACCACCGGCATCCTGACCTACCCGCTGACGTTCCTGATCACCGACATCGTCTCGGAGATCTACGGAAAGCGCCGCGCCGACTTCATGGTGCTGATCGGCTTCCTCATGAGCATCCTGATGCTCGCCCTGACTCAGCTCGCGATGCGCCTGCCTCCGCATCCGTACTGGGTCCCGCCAGCCGGCGCGTTCTACGACGACGTCGCGGGCTACCAGCACGCCTACGAGTCGGTGTTCAGCCTCAACGGCGTGCTGCTGTTCGGCTCGATGGCGGCGTACCTGTGCGCCCAGCTCACCGACAACTACCTCTTCCACCGTCTGCGGCGCCTCACCGGCGGCAAGCACCTGTGGCTGCGCAACAACGGCTCCACCATGGTCTCGCAGCTCGTCGACACGATCGTGGTCAACTCGATCCTGTTCTACGTCGGGTTCGGCTGGGGCCTGCGGCAGGGCGTCATCGTGATGGCCACGATCTACGTGCACAAGCTGCTGCTCGCCGCCATCGACACCCCGCTGGTCTATGCCGGCGTGTACGGCATCCGATGGCTGATCCGCGACGAGGAGCCCATCCAATGAGGCCGCGCGCGCTCGTTACCGGCGGCGGCATCCGCGTCGGCCGCGCTATCGCGCTCGAGCTGGCCGGTGCCGGACACGACGTCGCCATCCACTACCGCCACAACGACAAGGCCGCGCGCGCGGTCGCCGAGGAGGCGGCGGCGCTCGGGGTCGACAGCTTCGTCGTGGGCGCCGACCTGCAGGAGGTCGCCGGCTGTACGGCCGTGGTCGACCGGATCAAGGAGCGGTGGGACACGCTGTCCGTCCTGGTGAACAACGCTTCGATCTTCGCCCCCGCTCCGTTCGCCGAGCTCGCGCTGGCGGACTGGGAGCGGATGCAGGCGATCAACCTGCGCGCGCCGTTTCTGCTCTCCCAGGGACTCCTGCCGCTGCTGCAGGCCGCGCGCGGCACCGTGGTCCACATGTGCGACATCGGCGCCGACCGCCCGGTCAGCGGCTACACCCACTACTCGGTGTCCAAGGCCGGGCTCGTGATGCTGGTCAAGGCCATGGCGGTCGAGCTCGCCCCGGCGGTTCGGACGGTCGGGATCAGCCCCGGCCAGGTCGCCTGGCCCGACGACTATGATGAGGACAAGCGCCGGCGCCTGTCGCAGCGCATCCCGATGGGGGCCGCGGGCGCGCCGCGGGACGTCGCGACCTTGATCCGCTTCCTCGTCACCGAAGCGACCTACCTCAACGGCGTGGTGGTTCCCGTCGATGGCGGGCTGTCGGTTCGCTACTGATCGAGGGCACGCAGCCGCCGCTGGGCTTCGCGTTGAGCGACGCCGGACGTGGTCCGCACCAGCTCGTTGAGCGCGCGCCGCAACCCCTTGTCGTCGCCGCGGTGCTCCGCCAGGTCCGCAGAGATCTGCCACGCACGCGGATCGTCCGGCTCCGCCGTGACGGCGGCATGTGCCCACCGCGCGGGCTGTCGACCCGGACACGACAGGGCCGCTCGGGCCGCGACCCGAAGCAGCGTCGGATCCGCCGCAATCCGCTCCGCGAGCGCCGCAAGCCGATCGGCGCACGGGAGGTCGAACGCCATCACTGCGATCTGAGCGACGGGGTCGTCGGGTTCGTGGGCGATGGCGAGCCGCGCCGCACTCTCCTCATCGCCGTGGGCCCTGCGGGCGGCCACACGGTCCGCCACCGACAGGGGCGGGCACCCCACGGGCAGCTCGAACACCGGTGCGATGGGGCCGCTCGCATCCCAGGCCCGGATCAGCACCGCCTTCGTGGGAGTCAGCACGAGCACCTCGCCGGGCGCAGAGAGGACCGGACAGCCCGCCTCGTCCTGGAGCGTCCCTGCGACATGTGCGGCCACCCACGCCCAGCGCGCCGCAAACGTGTCCTCCGGGACCTCCTCAATGAGGCTGATCTCGACCCGGCTCGGGTGACCCGGCTGACCGAACACGATCCCAGTCTCGCTGTCGAAACGGCTGCGGAACGGCACCTGGACCGTGAGGAGGTCCGGTCCCGGCTCAAGCCAGTGCGCGCCAGGCTGCACGTCCCACGGCGTCCCGAGCAGGACCGCCACAGCGCCGGCTCCCCACAGCAGGGATGCGGCCGCGAACGCGCCGAGCGTGACACGCCAGCCGTCCTGCGCGGCGTAGCGTGGCTCGCGGCGCGCGATCAGGCCGAACACCAGCAAGTACGCCAGCAGCAGCACCGTCGCGACCCACGTGAAGCAGCACGCGAGCCCCCCCACCACGATGGTCGCCGTGGCAGCGCGCATCCACGAGAGGCGCGGGATGTTCGACTCCCAGGTGCTGCGGCGCGGAGCCCGGGGCGCGAGCCCCGCGATCAGCAGTCCGGACAGCCCCGCCGTCAGCCCGACGATCAGCCCTCCCAGGTGCGCCCCCCAGGAGATCCCCGGCATCGCCGACTGCAGCGCCATCGCGAGACCCAGCGGCCACAGCGCCTCGCGCAGGGTCCCGACCTCGGCGCCGTGGAGCATCTCGCGCGGCGAGACCGCCAGCGCGGCGAGCGCCGCCCACAGCGCAAAGATCCCGCCCGAGGCCCCGACCATCATGTTCGGCTGCTCGAGCACGGCGGAGACCAGGCCGCCCCCCAGCACGCCCGCCGTGTACAGCAGCAACCAGCGGCGCCAGCCGATCACCCGCTCGAGCGGCCAGCCGAACGCCACGAGCGCGAGCAGGTTGGCGGCGAAGTGCGGGAAGCTGCCGTGCAGCCACGCGTGGGACAGCATTCGCCACGGCTGAGACGGCCCGTCGTCCGCGGTCCAGGCACCCATGCGTGCGAGGACCTCCATGTCGCCGGTCTCGCCCCACATGGTCTGCAGCGAGAACAAACCCAGCACCGTGAACGTGACCCCCAGCCAGGCAGGGTCGATCCCCAGATCTCCGACCGGGTCTGTCGTGCTCAGGCGGTCCCTCGCGGTGCGGCACCGGTTCGGACCGGTAGTACGGGATACCCGGCCCCATGGACCATATCCACCTCGATCTCGCCGTTCGCTGCGTCGTCGGGATCCTGCCGCGCGAGCGCCTGCACCCCCAGCCCGTCCGGGTCACTGTGCGAATGGATGTCGATCTGGAGGCGGCCGCCACCACCGGTGAGCTGCACCACAGCATCGACTACGGAGCGGTCGATACCCAGGTGCGGTTCCTGTGTACCGAGGGTCGCTTCCGCCTCATCGAGTCGCTCGCGATCGCGATCGCCCGGCTGCTCCTGTTGCCCCCCGCACCTGGCGAGGCACGGGCTGCGCTGGCGTGCGTGGCGGTGTCCGTGTTCAAGCCTGAGGTCCTCGACCACGCGGTCGCGTCGGTCCACCTCGAGCGTGCAGCCTCCTGGGCCCGCGGGGCCACCACGTTGATCGACCTCGAAGAGGTGACGGCGCTGCGCCTGGACGGGCCGCCCAACCCGGCACTGGGCGAGGGGGTCTCGCTGGCGGTGGGGGACGGCGCGCTGTGGGTACAGTCGCGTCCGTGGTCGCCCTGAATGCGCAAAGAAGCTGTCGCGGGTCGGTCCAGGGGACGGTTAGACTGACTTGTCTGATGACGCGCGTCCTGCCCATGATCGCCCTCTGCTTGTTGTCTGCCTGCGGCGGCGGACGGGGCGAGGTCTGCGACAACTCCGTCGACGATGACGGCGACGGGCTCGCGGACTGCCGCGACCAGGACTGCTTCGCGGTGTGCGGCGAACAGTGCGGCAACGCGGTGGACGACGACGGCGACGGGCTGGTCGACTGCGCCGATGAGGACTGCGACACCACGTGTGGGGGCGGCGGGGGCGTAGAGGACTGCAGCAACGACGTAGACGACGACGGCGACTTCGTCATCGACTGCGCGGACGACGACTGCGATGCGGTGTGCGACGCCGACGCCGACGGCTGGATCACCACCGCGCTCGGGGGCCCCGACTGCGACGACACCGACCCGAACGTCCATCCGGACGCAGATGAGGTGCCGTACAACGGTGTCGATGAGGACTGTGACCCCGCCACATCGGACTCCGATGTCGACGGCGATGGCTTCGCCTTTGACGTGGACTGCGACGACGACAGCGCCGCCAGCTACCCCGGCGCCCCAGAGACGTGCGGTGACGGGGTCGTCAACGACTGCGACGCCACCGGGGAGCCGCCCCGAGAGGTGTGCTTCACCACCCGCTCGCTGAGCACCGCCGACGCGGTGATGTTGGGCGTCTCCGCAGACGACTTGGCCGGGTACGCGGTGGCACCGGCGGGCGATGTGAACTTCGATGGGTTCGCCGACCTGGTGATCGGCTCGTACGGCGACGGGCCCGAAGAGACCGGCGCGGCCTACCTCGTGCTCGGTCCCGTGACCGGCCCGATCGACCTGTCCACCGCCCAGATCAAGTGGACCGGCGAGAGCGAGGAGGACTGGGCGGGGTTCTCGGTGGCGCCAGGCGGCGACCTCACCGGCAATGGGCTGCCCGACATCCTGATCTCGGCGCGGTACGACGACACCACCGCCGACAACGCGGGAGCGGTGTACGTCGCCCGGGTCGACGCAGCCGGCACCGTCGAACTGTCCGAGGCCGCCGCGAAGATTCGCGCAGAAGATCGCGGGGACAGCGCCGGATTCAGCCTCGACGGGCTCGGTGACATCAACGGAGACGGACAGGACGATCTGATCATCGGCGCGCTGCTCAACTCCAACAGCGGCAGCCAGGCGGGCGCCGCGTACGTGTTGCTCGGCCCCACGACCGGCAACGTCGAGCTCTCGTTGGCGGACTACCGCCTGTACGGCGAGTCGCCACGCGACGCGGCCGGGTGCGCGGTCGGCGCCGCCGGAGACCTCAACGGCGACGGCGCGCGCGACTTGCTGATCGGCGCCTGTCAGTCGGATCACGCCGGCGAGGACTCCGGAACGGCGTACCAGTTCTCGACCCACGTACTGGGCGACCGCCTCCTGGCCGCCGCCGACGGCGCCATGACAGGGGAGTCCAACCACGACCAGCTCGGCAGCGCGGTGGCCGGCGGAGGCGACGTCAACGGCGACGGTCTGGACGACGTGTTGATCGGCGCCCCGTTCAACGACGCCGAGGGCGACGACGCAGGCGCGGCCTACCTCGCCCTGGGGCCCGCCACCACGGGCATGAACCAGCCGGATGCCCGCTTGGTCGGCGAGGAGATCGGAGACCGCGCCGGCACCAGCTTGGCGGTGGTCGGCGACGTCGACGGCGACGGCTACGACGATGTGGTCGTGGGCGCCCCGGGAAGCGACGAGGCCGGCACGGACGCCGGCGCGGCCTACCTGCTGTTCGGCCCGCTCGCCGGACCCATCGATCTGGCGAATGCCGACGCCCGACTGCTCGGCGCGGCGGCGTTCGACAACGCCGGCCAGTCGGTCGCTGCGGCCGGCGACGTCAACGGCGATCTGTTCCTCGATGTGCTCGTGGGCGCTCCGTTCCACGATGGCGTCGACGGCTTGGCCCCCTCGGGTGGCGCGGCCTACCTCCTCACTTTCGGACTGTGATAATGCGCTGGATCCTGCTCTTCGGCGTTGTGGGTTGCGGGGGCGGCGGGGGCGGCGCCGACGCGGGTCTGGACGCCGCCACGGCCGACCCAGGCCGGGTCGTGCTCCACCGGCTCAACCGCGCCGAGTACAACAACACGGTGCGCGACCTGTTCGGGACAGCGCTGCGCCCTGCCGACCGGTTTCCGTCCGACGACTTCGGACTCGGCTTCGACAACCAGGCGCACGTGCTGTCGCTGTCCCCTCTGCACATCGAGCAGTATGACCAGGCCGCCGACGAGCTGCTCGACGAGCTGTTCGCGGTCGGGTTCATCCCCACCGCCACCCAGACGATCGAGGCCGAGGGTCCGGACGTCACGGCGGACAACGGGGCCGTGTGGGACCTCACCGGCTGGGTCCTGTGGACCGAGGGGGCGCTCTCGGGCGACGTGTGGCTTGATCAGTCCGGCGACTACACGCTGCAGGTCGATGCGTACGGGCTGCAGGGCGGCGACGAGCCCGTCCAGATGGCGGTGATCGTGGACGGGGTCGAGGTCGACGTTCACGACGTGGAGGCCGAGGCGAGCGAGGCGTTCAGCGCACGCCTGTCCCTCGACGCCGGCATGCACACCGTCTCCATGGCGTTCCTCAACGACTACAAGGACCCCGCTCTGGGGATCGACCGCAACCTCGTGGTCGACCGCTTCGCCCTGACCGGACCGCTCGAGGTGCCGCGCACCCCGCCCGCCGGACGCGGCCTGGTGCTCACCTGCGACCCGGCGGTGGTCGGTGAAGGCGTGTGTGTCGCCCAGATCACGCGCGATTTCGGGCTGCGGGCGTGGCGCCGGCCGCTGTCCGAGGCCGAGGTGGCCACCAAGCTGCAGCACTACACCACCGCGCGCGGCCTCGGCGGCGACTGGAATGAAGGCGTGCGGGCCGTCCTGCGGTCATTGCTGCTGTCGCCGCACTTCATCTACCGGGGAACGCCCAACCCCCTCGTGGGAGTGGGGCGCACGCTGAACGGCCACGAGCTCGCCTCCCGCCTGTCGTACTTCATCTGGTCGAGCACTCCAGACGATCGACTTCTACAGCTCGCGGCGACCGATGCCCTGACCGACCCCGCGGTACTCGACGCCGAGGCGCGTCGGATGCTCACCGACCCGCGCGCCACCGCCCTGATCGACAACCTCGCAGGGCAATGGTTGGGGATCCGGAAGATCGAGGAGGCACAGCCCGCGGCGTCGCTGTACCCCGAGTTCGATGAGGGACTGCGCGCGTCGATGAAGCGCGAGGCGGAGCTGTTCGTGCAAGGCATCCTGCTGGCCGATCGCTCCGCCCTCGAGCTGATGTCCGCGCCCGAGACCTGGGTCGATCAGCGGCTCGCCGCGCACTATGGCATCGCGGTGCCGGACGGCCCGGGCATGCATCGCGTGGAGGTCCCCGACCGCATCGGCCTGATGAGCAAGAGCGGTCTGCTGGCCGCGCTGTCGTACCCGACGCGGACCTCGCCGGTGGTGCGCGGAAAGTGGGTCCTCGAGAACCTGATGTGCACGCCACCCCCGCCTCCGCCGCCGGGCGTCGAGGGGCTGCCCGCCCAGCAGAGCGACACGGCCATGTCGCTGCGCGAGACGATGGAGCAGCACCGGTCCGACCCGGTCTGCGCCGCCTGCCACGTCAAGATGGACGCCGCTGGTTTTGCGCTCGAGCCCTTCGATGCGCTGGGCCGGGCCCGGACGCTCGACGACTACGGCTTCCCGATCGACGCCACGGGGACGTGGGGCGAGGGCGGTCCGGCCTTCGACGGACCCACCGAGCTCGCGGCCGTGCTGGTGGAGGACCCGGCGTTCCCCACCTGCATCGCGAGCAAGACGTTCACCTACGCGCTGGGTCGACCGCCGACGGACACCGACGATGCATTCCTGGCCGAGATCGAGGCCGCCTTCGCCACCGCCGACCACCGCTTCACCGATCTGGTGGTGGCCATTGTTCAGTCGCGGGCCTTCCGCGAGCAGGGGGTGACCCCATGAGTTGGTCCCGACGACAGCTACTCCTCCGCGGCGCCGGCGTCGCGCTGGCCCTCCCGGTCCTCCGGTCCGCGCTCCCGCGCGCGAGCTGGGCAGCGGCGCCCGAGTCCGCCGGCCGGTTCCTCGCGTTCTACGTTCCCAACGGCATCCAGATGCCTTGGTTCACCCCCACGACCGAGGGGGCGGGGTTCGCGCTCCCGGACATCCTCCGGTCGCTGGAGGGCATCGAGGAGCACGTGTCTGTGCTCACCGGCTTCGCAAACCTGCAGGCAGAGCAGCAGAGCAGCGGTGACCACGCGCGCGGCACCGGCAGCTTCCTCACATGCTCCCCCATCCGCCACACGGCCGGCAACGACATCGAGAACGGAGTCTCGGTCGACCAGGCGATCGCCCAGGCCAAGGGCCACGAGACCCTGTTGCCCAGCTTGCAGGTGGGCATCCAGCCGGGCGGCAACACCGGCGACTGCACCGCCGGGTACAGCTGCGCGTACACTCGAAACATCGCCTGGGCCAGCCCGACCACGCCGCTTCCGAACATCACTGATCCTCAGGTACTCTTCGACCGCATGTTTGGGGTCGACGTCGGGCTCGACCCCGACAAGCGCGCGCTCCGCAAACAGCTGCGGGCCTCTATCCTCGACGAGGTCGCCACCGAGGCCACCAGCCTGCAGACGCGGCTCGGGCTCGACGATAAGGCAAAACTCGACGAGTACCTGACCGCGGTGCGAGAGGTGGAGGTCCGGGTCAGCGCGCTCGGCGGCGGCGGCTGCGAACCGGGCGAGCGTCCCCCGTCCGCTACGCTCGCGCACGCCGAGCACGTCGAGACGATGACCGACCTGATGGTGCTGGCGTTGCAGTGCGATCTGACGCGCGTAGCCACGTTCATGCTCGGCCCAGGCGCGAGCAACCAGACCTACGACTTCATCGGGGTCCCCGCCGCACACCACCAGATCTCCCACCACCAGGGCAACGAGAAGAACCTCGACGACCTGGTCCGGATCGCCTCGTGGGAGGTGGAGCAGTACGCCCGCCTGGTCACCCGCCTCGCCGAGAGCCCGATGGAAGACGGATCGCTGCTGGACAGCTCCCTGGTGTACTTCGGCTCGGAGATCAGCGACGGCGACTCGCACCATCACCGCGACCTGCCGGTGCTCCTCGCGGGCGGCGCCAACGGCGCACACCTCTCGGGCGTGCACCGTCGGTTTGCCGAGGACCGTCCGATCGCGGAGCTGTACCTGTGGATGCTGCACGCCCTGGGGGTCGAGGCGGAGAGCTTCGGCGCCGACGGCCTGACGCCCCTCACCGGAATGGATAGCTGAGGGCAGCGTCCTTTCGCAGGGAGGACGAGCCTGGCCGAGATGTCCGGGGAGCCCGCGGGCTCGCGACCATCGAGCGCGCGCAGGACGGTCTTGGGGGCGACGCAGCGGAAGCTCTCCTCCACCCATGCGTCGAGCAGCTCCATCTTTGGCGGATTCATGCTGTCGAAGCAGAGCGCCACCCATCCCCTCTTGCTCCCGGGCCCGCTCCAGCGACCTCTGGAGCTTGCGCCGCAGCGTGACCCGGCCACGCGCGCGACCATCGGCTCCTCCGGCTGATCGCACCAGACCGCCAGCCCGAACCAAGGCCGGTTCTGGCCGCGTCTCGCGTCTCGTCCTCGGCCCGGTGAAGCGTTACCGCAATTAAATTGCAATAGCGGTTCACCTGCGATAGCTGTCCGTGTGAAGCGCACCCTGCCAACGCTGGGCGCTGTGCTTGCCCTGGGGTGCTGCGTGGCTGGTCCGGCAGCCGCGGAGCCCCCGAGCTCCGCCGTCGAGTCCGCCGATCTGCCCGAGCCGGCGCGGCTGCTGCAGCGAGTGGCGCTGTTCTATCCGGAGGATGCGGGCTCCCAGCATGGCGATGTGGTGCTCCTCGTCGAGGTGGGTATCGACGGTGTGACGGGCGCGGTCCAGGTGGAGTCGGGGCCCGAGGTCTTCTTCGCGTCCGCCCTGGAGGCCGCGTCCAGACTGGTGTTCGAGCCAGCCCGCAGCGACGGAGTGGCGGTCGCATCCGTGACCCGCATCCACTTTCACTTTGCCCCCCCTTCGGAGCTCGACGACGACGCCACGATGGAGATCGTGGTGCATGGCGACCACCCGGATCTGGAGGACACCAAGGCGCGCACCACCCTGGATCGGGCGGCCCTGGAGCGCGCCGCCGGCCAAGACCTGGCCGGCTCGGTGGAGGAGGTGCCGGGGGTGACCGTTGGCGGCGGGACAACGTCCGCGGCCAAGCCCATCATTCGCGGTCAGCAGGAGCGGCGGCTGTTGGTGCTGGTCGATGGGGTGCGCCACGAGAGCCAGAAGTGGGGCCCCGACCACGGCACCGAGGTCGACCCCTTCTCCGCGGGGTCGATCACGGTGATCCGGGGCGCTGCAGGGGCACGCTACGGGCCCGACGCGATGGGCGGGGTGCTGCTTGTCAATCCCCCGCCGCTGCGCACCGATCCCGGGGTGCAGGGCACCGCACTGGGGTCCTTCGCCAGCAATGGCACCCGGCCCTTCGCAGGGCTGCGGCTGGACGCCGTACCGGCCGCCTTGCCCGCCCTGTCCCTGCGCCTCGAGGGCAACGCTGCCGTCGGCGCGAGCCGGCACACCCCCGACTACGTGCTCGGCAACACGGCGAGCCGCGCCTGGAACCTCGGAGCGACCGCCGCCGTGCGCCTGGGTACGAGCCAGCTGCGAGCGAGCTGGCGCCACCACGACCTCGCCGCCGGGGTGTTCCATGGGGTGCGAAGCGCCACGCCGGCAGAGTTCGAGGCGCAGCTCGAGGCCGGGGTGCCCGAGGGTGCGGAGCGCTGGGAGCCGAGCTTCGCCATCGAGCGCGCCTACCAAGCTGTGTCCCACGACCTTGCCTTGCTGCACCTCGCCACGCACAGCCCGCTAGGAACGGCCGACGTGCGCTACGCGTACCAGCACAACCGGCGACGCGAGTACGAGCAGGTGCGCGACGGCGTGGCGGGTCCCCAGTATGACTTCACCCTGCGCACCCACTCCCTCGACGCCGAGCTCGCCCATCCCGAAGCCGTGGTGGGGGACGTGACGATGAGCGGCGGCGTGGGCCTGCAGGCAGGCCTGCAAGAGAATGTGTACCAGGGCCTGACCTTGCTTCCGAACGCCCGCAGCTTCAGCGGGGGCCTGTTCGCCTACGAGCGCGCGTCAGTGGGCCGAGCGGATGTGGAGCTCGGCGGTCGCTACGACGGCCTGTTGCGCACCGCCTTTCTCGACGACGCCGACTACCAGCGCCACGTGCGCCGGGGCTCCCTCGATGCCAGCCACTGCAGCACCACCGAGGAGGCGGCGCGCTGTCCTGGAGCATACGGCGCAGCGTCGCTGTCGGCGGGAGCGCTGCTCCACGTCGTACCCGAACACCTCGACGTCAAGGTCGACCTCGCCCGGGCCAGCCGCTTTCCTGATCTCGACGAGCTGTATCTGCTCGGCAGCGCCCCCTCCTTGCCCGCGTTCGCCCTCGGCTTCCCTGACCTGGGTGTGGAGACCTCCACAGGAGCTACCGTCACGAGCGGGCTGCGCCTGCCCTGGCTGCAGGCGGAGCTGTCGGGCTTTGCGAGTCGCATCGACAACTACGTCCAGTTCGCCCCTGAGATCGGCGCCGATGGGCAGCCGCGCTTCGAGGTGACGGTTCGAGGAGCCTTCCCGCGCTTTACCTACACGCCACTGCGGCCCTGGAGCCACGGCGGCGAGGCCACTGTCGACCTCGGTCCCACGGCGCCGGTAGGGCTCCGGCTCCAGGGTGCGGTGGTGCGCATCACCGCCGACGGCCAGGAGCTAGTGGGCACCGCTCCCGACCGCTTCGATGCCCGGCTACTGGTGCGGCCACAGCTCGCGGGCGTCGACGACACCGAGCTGTCGCTGATCGCTACGGGCGTCGCACGGCAGTTCCGCGTCGACCCCGAGCGTGACCTCGCCCCGGCCCCCGACGGGGTGATGCTGCTGGGCGCTGCCGCCCAGGCCACCCTGGGCTCGAAGCTGCGCGTCGGAATCGAATTACGCAACCTCCTCGACGCTCGCTATCGTGAGTATACAAGCTTGCTCCGCTACTACGCCGATCAGCCCGGGCGCGACTTTCGCCTGCGGGTCGGCATGGACTTCTGAGGTCACTATGCGCCCTACAATGCTGTTGCTGCTCTGCGCCGCCTGCACCGATGTCGAGAACCCCCACAACGACGATGACAACGAACTGATCACCAGGGTGGAGCTCACGCTCTCCCCCGAGGCCGGTGGAGACGCCGAGGTCGCGTCGTGGTCCGACCCCGAGGCCGACGGCAACCCGCTGATCGACGCGCTGCTCCTGTCGATCGACGGCCCCTACGTGCTGGAGGTGGCCTTCTTCAACGATCTCGCCGAGCCCAGCGAGGAGATCACCGCCGAGGTGGCGGCCGAAGCCGCGGAACACCAGGTGTTCTTCACCGGTGAGGGGGTGCTCGGGCCGGCCACCGGTATGGTCACCGCCGCAATCGTCGAGCACCAATACGCCGATGAGGACTCCAACGGTCTACCCATTGGTCTTCTCAACCGGCTGATCCCGGTGAGCGCCGGCACCGGCGAAATCACCGTGCGCCTGCGCCACCTTCCCCCGGAGGGCAACGCGCTGGTGAAGGTGCCCGAGCTCGCCGAGACCGCCGCTGCCGACGGCTTCGCGGCGATCGGAGGCGACGATGATGTGCTCGTCACCTTCCCCATGTCGGTCGATGCCGCCGAGTGAAGACGCCACCACCTCGGCGGCGACGCCGAGGTCATCACGAGTGATGGCAACGGCCACGCGGAGTTCCCTTGGCTCACGACCTCGATTCTGTGCGCGACGAGATGCGCGCTCTGCTCAAGCAGGGACAGCTGCGCGCGACCTCGCCCCGGCTCGCGGTGCTGGTGGCCCTGCACGAGCACGGCGCCCCGATGAGGCACGAGCAGGTGATGGACGAGCTCTCAGCGGCGGCCTTCGACCGGGCCACCGTGTGGCGCATCCTGTCGGACCTCGCGGATCGTGGGCTGCTGCGGCGCATGGATCTGGGCGACCGGGTCTGGCGGTACGAGTTGTTCGATGCCTGTCGCACGGCGGAGGACGACCACGCGCACTTCCTCTGTGACGACTGCGGCACGGTGTCCTGCCTGCCGCCGCTCGAGCTGCGGGCTCGCGATGGCCAGCTGCCTTCCGAGCTCTTGGGGGCTGACATCCGACTGCGGGTGAGTGGAACCTGCGCGGACTGCGCCTCCAGCTGCTAGCGAGGGAGCGTCCGAAAACAAACGCGCTGCATCGAGGAGGTGCTGCTCGTTCGAGGGCAAGGAGGAGAGTCGAGGGGATAGCGGGCTATCCCGAGAACTCGACGACGCAGCCATCGGGCGTGCAGCGCGGCCGAATGCAGCGTTGGTTCTTGGTCGAGCCCCTCGCAGTGTTCGGGGCAAGTCCGGCCCCCGGTGGGGGGCCTCTTCCCGAGCGCTGCGAGGACACCCCGGCCAAGAGGTCGCGGGGCTTCCGATTCGGGCCGATGGGGGGCTTTGGCTCATGGCTCGACCTCCTCTTCGGGTGCCCACTGCGCCATTCGGCGCGCCCCAATCGAGGCGTCGCGCCCCCCTCCCGCCTTCATACTGACGCGGAACAGACCCAATTGGGGCGGCGTTCCAGCTGGCATACGGCGTCGAGAACGCCGGCGCGAGCGACGACGCGTCCGCCCGGTCGCGAGGAGCGCTGCGCCAAGTTCTCGGCGTCGTAGGCCGCTGGCTCGCCGTCCTAGCAGCCCTGGGAGCCCCAGTGCGAGCTCACCTCAATCATGCGCTGAATCCGACCTCTGACCACGTCGTCATCGACGAACGGCTCGATCTTCCGCAGCGCGTTCTCCCATCCCCCGAGGTGCAAGCCCATGGTCGCCTGGCCGACGGCCTTGTCAACCTCCTGCCTGGCCAATTCGATCCGTTCGGTGGTCGGACCGTCGAGCCCGTTCACCAAGAAGGAGATCGCCCTGACCAGTGGCCAGGTCCTGCCAATGGGATCGGGGGAGGCGAGGAGGGCGTGTCGGTCGGCCAACAGCTCGGGGCCCGCACCGAACAGATGATCACCAGGCTCGGGCGAGGCCAGGTCGCCGCCCAGGGCGGCGACCACCGCGACATGGGCGGTGAGGCCGCGCTGCAGGTTGGCCCAGTCCCGTTGGACGAGGGGATGCAGCCCATGGGCGTCGATTCCCATCACCTCTGCATGCAGGGCAAGGGGGAGCATCATGGATGCGCGGGTGTAGGGGCAGTTTACCGAGAGCACGCGGTACGACTCGGTGACCGCGGCGCGGCGCTCGGGCGTCAGGGCCTCGATGTCCTGCAGTGTCAGTGCGATCGACCGAGCGGTGCCTCGCACGTCTGCCCGGGTCAACTCATCGCGATCGAGACCGTCCCAGCTGACGACTTGACTCGGCGGGGCGCGCACTGCGTGGCCGGGTCCTTCTGCGGTTGCGATCGTACAAGCTGTAAAGAGTGCCAGCAGCGCGATGTTGTAAGTCCTGGGCATGTCCTCTCCTGTCTGCTGGTTTTCTAGCACTTCCACGGCAGGGAGCCTGTCTTGGTGTGTCACGAAGAAGGCTGGAGCCTCTGGGTCCCCAGGGGCGCCACCCATCCATCTGATGGGTTGGCCGGATGGCAGTGGAGCTCCTCATAGAGGACTTTCCTGCCTTGCTCGCCGCTGCCCCTGCCGCACTCACCCTCTTCGCCGCGGTACGCCCGGCCACGGATGCCAACACTGGAACCCGGGCCTGCTCCATCGCAGACAAACTCCCCCAGGTGAAGGAGGCTCGGAAATGGAGAGGTGCGAAGCGGACGGCAGAAGCTCTGAACCAAGTCGTAGCGGGCACCATCCTCACCGTGAGCGACCCGATCAAGGCCGGCGTGGGGTGTCAGGTCACAGCACCGCTGGTGCGCGTGAAGGGGAGACACCCGCCGCGCGCTACCCGGCGTTCGCCGACCGCCGACCGCCGGCTCGGCGAGCTGAAAGCGGCCCAACATCCACTATGTTACCCTGCCGCCCACAGATGGAGTTGCCGTGAGGAACAGCATCGTTGCCGCGCTTGTAGTGCTCTTGAGCTGCTCGCAAGAGAACAACCTCGAGGCCAAGGCAAAGATCCAAGTGGTCGGCGAGCCAGCCTACCTGGCCAACCCAGTCCACACCGACCGGATAGCCCAGATCCAGCCCCCGCAGGCGGACGTGCTGTGGATGATCGACAACTCCTGCTCCATGTCGTGCATCGTCGGATGCCACACCGGCGGCAGCGTGACTGATCTGGTCACGGAGAACTTCTCCAGCTTCATGCAGCACTTCGAGGGCTCCGGCGTGGACTATCACATCGGGGTCATCACATCCGACATGAAGGCGAACGCAGAGTCCGGGAAGCTGCAGAGCGGCGGCGGGCTCCCCTGGATCGAGCCCAATACTCCCAATCCCGAGCTTGTGTTCACCGCCATGGCGGTCAACGGCACTGGAACGGACGGGTCGGACGAAGAGCACGGGCTGGGCGCAATCTACACAGCGATCGAGGTTCTTGGCGACGCCAACAACAACGGGTTCTTCCGCGACCAGGCCGACCTGCACACCATCGTGCTGTCGAACGAAGACGACCAGAGCACTGAGATCACTCCCGACGAGTTCACCGACTGGTACGACGCCTTGCGGCCTACCGCAACGGTCGCCTTTCACTCACTGGTGTGCACCGACGCAAACACGCCGGAGTGCACCTCGATCGGCCGGCCCGGCAGGTTCGGCGGTGCCAACTACCTTGGCGTGACCACCGCCATCGGCGGCTTCTCGCACGACATCACCGACCCGAACTGGACGGGCGTGCTCAACGCGCTGGGCGCTCAGGCCGCCGGCCTGTCCAGCGAGTTCTTTCTCTCGGACCTGCCGGCGCCGGGCACGATCGAGGTCACGCTCACGCAACCAAACGGAGGGAGCACCACGGTCGACGAAGTGGATATCGACAGCGAGGAACCCGGCTTCACCTACCGGCCGGACCGGAACAGCGTGTTGTTCCTCCAACTGATTCCCGATCCGGGAGCGACCGTATCGATTTCCTACGAGCTGGCGGCGCACCAGTACAACAGCAACGCCGAAGAGCCAGAGTAGACAAGGAATCGTCCAACACCAAACGCTGCATTCGGCCGCACTACACGCCCGATGCCTGCGTTGTCGAGTTCTCGGGATAGCTCGCTATCCCCTCGACTCTCTTCCTTGCTCTCGAACGACAGCCGAGCCCTCGATGCGGCAGGCTGTGTCGTTGCGAACCCAGACGCCGGGCTTCGCGCGGCGGCTCGCCCTTCCGAGCGCCGGAGGTCCGGCGCAGTCGACCGATCCCGGGGTCGGGACACGCAGTCAGCCTCGATGGGCCGGCGACACGTCCTCTCGGGGGCCGATCAGAAGCTGGCCATCTGATCGCAGTACAGGTCGGGGCCCGTGGTCGTTCCGAGGATGTCCACGTACCTCCTGAAGAACTCGACGCGGTCTTCGACCCTGGCGTCGGTCGGCTGGTTGCACTCCAGGCCGCCGTTGATGATGTTGATGGTCATCCCAAAGCCGGGCACCCTGCCCGCTGCCTCGTCGGACGCCGATGGAACCCACTGGCCGATGATGGCATCGTGGCAGGACGGCTTGGGAGACTGCGGCGTCATCCAGAACCACAGCGCCGTCTGAAACGAGGTGGTCCCGTCGGCGACGACTCGATCGGGCTGCGCCAGCAGGTCGAGCCCGAGCGCGTCTCCCGCCTGGCCGTAGTTGTAGTTCCAGGACAGCTGCATGGGACCACGGCCGTGGTAGGTCTGGCCGTCGATGCAGGGATACGCGTCGGACGGCGCACAGTACCCGGTGCAGCCGCCGTCGCCACAGCCCACTTCCTCCTTGAAGCACAGTCCCCAGCTCTGCGGGCCATCGGGGGCGGTCGCCCAGCCCCCCGTGGTCTCGTGGGAGATGTTGCCGAGAAACGCCGCGACCTCCCGAAGGCGGGTCGTTGTGTCGCCCTCCGCGGCGAACGTCGGGAACGCGCCCGCCGCCTCGATAAAGGCCGTGTACGTGAAGATACCGCCCTCGCACGCCGGATCGTCCTTGTGGAGGAACATCTCGGCGAACTGCGCTTGAGACAGGAGATCAGCGAGCGCCTCACCACCACCGTCTGACCCGCCCGTGCCGCCGGTCGTGCCGCCAGCCGGAGTTGCCACGCCCCCGCCCCCGCCCCCGTCCGTGACCTCGACTGCTCCATCGCAGCCCCACAGCACCAGGAGCAGCCCCGCGTTCGTCCATCGCATTGTCGTCATGCCGCCATGATAGCAGTGGGACGAATGGCGCGCCGTGGCACTGGTCCCACTACGCGCGCCATAGCATGCGCTCGATCTTGTCGACCAGAACGTCCAGGCCCTCGCCCGTCAGCGCGCTGATCGCCAGGCCGCCGTGCTCGTCCAGCAGCTCGCGAAGGGCCTCCGGCGTCGTTCGATCCGCCTTGTTCCACACCAGCACCTGCGGCGTGTCGTGCCGACCCAGGTCGCGCAGCACGCCCTCCACCGAGACCCGCTGGTGCGCGACGTCGCTGTCGCTGGCGTCGAGGACATGCAGCAACAGGTCCGCCTCCTCCAGCTCCTCCAGCGTGGACTGGAACGCCTTGATCAGTGTGGCCGGAAGGTCCTCGATGAACCCCACTGTGTCCGACAGCACGATCTCGCGCTGCTCGGGAAACCGCATGCGCCGCGTTGTGGGGTCGAGCGTCGCGAACAGCTGGTCCTCGGCGACCACGTCCGACTGCGTCATCCGGTTGAGCAGCGTCGACTTGCCCGCGTTGGTGTAGCCCACGATGCTGACCACCGGAATCCGCGTGCGCTCGCGGCGGCGGCGCCGGGTCGAGCGGTTGCGGGCCAGCGTCTTGAGCTGCCGCTCCAGCCGGGTCACGCGCTCGAGGGCGCGGCGGCGGTTGATCTCGAGCTTCGTCTCGCCGGGGCCCCGGCCGCCGATGCCGCCCGTGAGCCGCGACATGGCCGTGGGCATGATCTTGAGCCGCGGCATGCTGTAGCGGAGCTGCGCCAGCTCGACCTGCAGCTTGCCTTCCCGCGTCGTGGCGTGCTGTGCAAAGATATCGAGGATGAGCTGGGTGCGGTCGAGCACCTTCAGGTCGGTGGTCTGAGCGATGTTTCGGAGCTGGCTCGGCGACAGCTCCCGGTCGAACACCAACACCTCGACGCCCAGATGCATCGAGCGCACGATCAGGTCCTGCAGCTTGCCCTGGCCGATCACAGTGCGCCCATCGAGGCGACGGCGCCGCTGAAGCACCTCGTCCTCGACCCGCAACCCCGCGGTCTGCGACAGGCGGCGGAGCTCGCGCAGTCCGCGCTGCGCGCGCGGGAGATCGTTGGTCGCGACGGCCACGAGGATGGCCCGCTCGACCCCGTCTACGCGCTGGAGCTGCGGCGAGGCCGAGAACTGATCCTCGAGGTCCACCACCAGGGCGAGCCAGTCTTCGTCCCAATGGTGCACCGACGGGTGGGTCTCGACGCGCCATGCGGCGTCCTGCCCCGGCGGGAGCAGCGTCGCGACGTGCACCACCCCTGGCAGGCCGTCCTCGCCAACGCGCACGGTGGCCACCGCGTCGAGCTGGAGCAGGACCAGGTCGGTCAGCTCGTCCTCACTCAGACCCTCGGGGCGAAGCTGGGTCAGCAGGAGGCGGACCCCGCGGAACCGGGCCGCCCCCGCGCGACGCGGGCCGAGGTCCGGCAGGAACACCCGGTGGGCGTCACCGACGATGACTCGCTCGATCTGCCCCTGCCGATCGAGCAGCAGGCCGATTCGACGTCCGGTCTGCCCGCTGATCTCGGTGAGCGCGCGTGCGAGCGCGGGAGAGACGAACCGGGTCCGGTCGACCCGCCGCCGGTACAGCGCACGCAGTGCTCGTGCGTGTTCTGCCCTCAGTCCAGCGGTGTGACCTTCGAGCTTCTCCAGGAGACCTCCGGCGCAACGCCCCGGACGGCACGCCACGAAATAGTCGATGGGTTTGGGCTCGTCAGCCGCCCGATGGCGGCATCACCCTTACTCGGGATAGCCTGGCTATCGCCTCGGTGGCCCTCCGTGCCATTGAACACCTGACGAGACCTCGAACGAGCGGCACCTCCTCGATGCAGCGCGTTTGTTTTCGGACGCCCCCTAAGGGCTCGACCAAGAACAAACGCTGCATTCGGATGCGCTGCACGCCCGATGGCTGCGTCGTCGAGTTCTCGGGATAGCTCGCTATCCCCTCGACTCTCCTCCTTGCCCTCGAACGAGCGGCACCTCCTCGATGCAGCGCGTTTGTTTTCGGACGCTCCCTGAGGGCTCGGCGGGTCG
>Ga0316189_10001200_pt1 | contig 25775 bp, 26 predicted proteins | sample LowCovwburrow_MG_FD_204930 | JGI IMG/M metagenome (GOLD analysis project Ga0316189, IMG submission 204930) | Coastal sediment microbial communities from Maine, United States - Lowes Cove worm burrow | ecosystem: Environmental > Aquatic > Marine > Coastal > Sediment | place: USA: Maine... | reverse complement strand
AGCCGCTGGTCTTTTTGCGGACCGACCCGCCGATGTTCTCCTGATCGCTGATGACGATGGTGTCAGGGAATTGCGGACGTAGGATCGCCTATTCGGTGCGGGCTTGTACGAGCGGCCCGGGTTTGGGAAGGTGTCTTACGTCCACGAGTTTCAAACCGCCCGCCCAAGCCCAGGAGCACTGAACAAATGCCTCAAACCCGGACGACGCACCCCCGCCCCGTACTCGTTCTTCTCCTCACCGCTCTTCTTACGACCGCCTGCACACCAAGCGATAACCAGGCGCCTGAGTATGCCAACCTGGCTCTCGTCAACGCCCGTGTGCAGACAATGAATGAGGATACCCCTCTTGCTGAGGCCGTGGTCGTCCAGGACGACAAGATCGTCTACGTAGGTGACGCCGCCGGCGCAGCACCATTCATCGGAGAGTCAACCGACGTCCGCGACCTCGAAGGCCAACTATTGTTGCCCGGCTTTATCGACACGCATGTGCACCCGATTTCCGGCGGTGGCTATGCAACCGCGTTGTCACTTGACACGTTCGGCACGGTCGATGAGTGGATCGAGGCTATAGCCGAGTACGCGGCTGCGAACGAAGACTCACCACTATTGTTTGGATACGGTTTCCTCGCGACGACATTTGGTCCCGCGGGTCCGATGCGACAGCAGATCGATGCCGTCGTGCCCGACAAGCCCGTCCTGATCATGGATGAGGGCTTTCATGCGGCCTGGGCCAACACCGCCGCCCTGAACGAGCTCAATATCACACAGGATACACCCGACCCTGTGCCGGGCTATAGCTACTACAAACGCGATGAGAACGGTGATGCGACCGGTTATCTCCTTGAGGGAACCGCCGGTCTTGCCATGGACTCACTGAATGTCATCACCGAGGACGTCCTTGTCGAAGGTACCGATATCATTATCGACATCATGAATCGCTACGGGGTCACCTCGGCCTTCGATGCCGGGGTTTTTGGAACGGGCGAGAGCGTCAAACGTGTTCTGAATCGCCTGGAAGATGCCGGCCAACTCACGATCCGGATCGTGGGCTCGTCGCGTCCTGAATTACAGGAAGAGTACGTGACGGCCGTTGACATCGCCGACGAATGGCGCAAAGAACTAAAGGGCGACCGCTACCACTACAACACGCTGAAGATCCCCGACGACGGTACAGTTGAAGGACGCACGGCCGCCATGTTCGAGGACTACCAGGGCGAACCCGGCAACTCGGGCGAGACTGTGTTCACTGAAGAACAAATGAAGCACATGATCACCGATGCCGCATCGCGCAGCATGGACGTTCACGTGCATGCCCTCGGTGAACGCGCCATCCACGAATCACTAAATGCGATCGAAGCAGCCCAGGCCGCTCATCCGGACAGCCCGACCCGGTACACGATTTGCCACATCCAGGTGATAACCGATCAGGACGTACCGCGTTTCGGCGAACTCGGCGTCATTGCCCAGAGCACGCCGTTGTGGGCGTCGTACGACACCTATGGCAAGGAATTCGTGAGCGAAGACCAGTTCAATCGCTTCTGGCGGTACCGCAGCCTGGAAGAAACCGGCGCGAAACTGACGTTCGGCAGCGACTTCCCTGCAAGCGGTGCGGGCACGCTGGGCCTGTCGCCTATCGTGCAGATCGAAATCGGCCGCACGCGCCAGGAACCCGGCCAACCGGATGCGCCTGTGCAGCCACGCGAGTCTGAACGCCTCAGTGTCGAATCGCTGGTTCGCGGGTTTACGATCGATGCGGCATACCAGCTACACATGGAGGACCAGATCGGGTCAATCGAAGTCGGCAAGAAAGCCGACCTTGTTGCGCTCGACCAGGATATTTTCTCGATCGATCCTTATTCCATCCATAAGACGGGGGTCGTAATGACCGTGATGGATGGCGAGGTCGTTTACGAAAAATAGTCCGGGTTCAGCTTGCCAGGGAACCCGTTACTCCAATACCCGCTCATAGTTGCTGTAGCTGACGTTTTCCGTTTCGTCGATTTTCACAACGAGAAAGGCGCGCCCCTGCACGCTGGCCGAAACGCCGTTCGGCGGTGAGGAGGCGCGGAACAAGAACGGGTAATTTCATCATGAGGGATTGACTCTGACCGCCTTTGGGCGGTCCTCGCCCCTGCGGGGCGCACTCGTTTCACTCGTGCGTCTTCCCTCTCCCCCAGCCAAAAAAAAGCCCGCTTATGCGGGCTTTTCGTTTTGGCTGGGGGAGAGGGATTCGAACCCCCGTTGGCGGAGTCAGAGTCCGCAGTCCTACCACTAGACGATCCCCCAAACAGGATCGCGTGACCGCGTGGTCGCTTAGCGCTTCGAGTACTGCGTGGCGCGGCGTGCTTTCCGCAGGCCGACCTTCTTGCGTTCGACTTCGCGCGCATCGCGAGTCACGAAACCGGCTTTACGCAAGCTCGGTCGCAGTGACTCATCATAAGCCATCAAGGCACGCGTCAGGCCGTGGCGAATCGCGCCAGCCTGGCCCGTCGTGCCACCGCCCTTGACCGTAACGTTCACACTGAACTTGTCGCCCAAAGCGGTCAGTTCCAGCGGCTGGCGAACGATCATCTGCGCCGTCTTGCGGCCGAAGAACACGTCCAGCGGACGCTTGTTAACCGTTATGCCACCCTCACCCGGCGTCAGGAAAACGCGAGCTGTCGAGGTCTTGCGACGGCCGGTGCCGTAAAAAAACGTATCACTCATAATCTCTACTCAATCCTGGAAGCACGCCTTAGGCGTTCACTTCCAGAGGAATCGGCTGCTGCGCAGCGTGGGTGTGTTCGGGACCTGCGAAAACGCGCAGTTTGGAGTACATCTGACGACCCAGCGGACCGCGCGGAAGCATGCCCTTTACGGCCTTCTCAATAACACGCTCCGGATGCTCGTCGAGAAGCTTCTCGAGTGGTACCGATTTCAGGTTGCCAATGTATCCCGTGTGGTGGTGATACATCTTGTCTTTCAGCTTGTTGCCAGTCACACGAACCTTTTCGGCATTGACAACAACGATGTAGTCGCCCGTGTCGATATGCGGCGTGTATTCCGGCTTGTGCTTGCCACGCAGGCGGTGTGCGATCTCAGTCGACAGGCGACCCAGGGTCTTGCCTGTAGCATCAACCACGTACCAATCGCGGCGAACCTCTGCTGGCTTCGCAGAAAACGTCTTCATAATTCTGGTTTCCGTAAGGGAATAATCTTGTTATTCGCAAGGCGACAGGCAGCCTCGAAAGGTCGACCCAGGCCCGGCGAGCCATCCGCGCACGCAAATACGTTCGCGGGATTGGCGAAAGGCGCGAAATTCTACTGCAGGGCCCTCCCTAATGCAAACAAATGCGGGCCTTTATTTGGTACCCGGACTCAGAACGTGTATTCGAGCGAAAGGGCCGTGTAAGTATCTGTTTTTTCGGTCAATGGCGGAACGTCGGAATTGTTCTTGATCGTGTAAGACGCGACCAGGGCGAGGTTACCGACCAGGCGCGCGGACAAGGCCGTCACCGACTCAAGGTAGGTATTCTTGTCGCCGGCCTCAATCGTCAGGTCCTGGCTGAACAGTGACGTCTCGCTGAGATGCCACTTGTAGTACATGCCGCCGCGGAAAATCGTCTCATTGTCGGTCGTGCCATCCTGCAGCTTCGACTGCCTTGCACCAACGCCGATCTCAGCGTTGAGCTTGTGCTTGTCGATGTCGATCAGGCGGCGGCCGTAACCAACCGTCTGCGAGAATTGTGTGTCGAAGCCGCCAAAGCGATCTTTGCGCCAGCTGAGACGGCCGAACATGAAGTCGTGGTCGGTAAAATTGCGCTCACTCTTCCAATTGGCGTCGTAGGCCTCGGCCGTCGTCACCTTGTTCTCAGAGGCATTGATCGCCGCCGCATTAAACAGGTGGTCCCACTTGCCTGATTTGTACCCAACCTCGAAACCTGTGTTCAGCGTCGAGTTCTCGGTATTGCCCGACGTGGCCAGGTAACCCAGCTTTGCTTTGCCCGACCAGGGGCTCTCGGGTTGATCTTGTGCCATCAGCGAAATCGGCGCGATCAGTGCCGCAAACATAACTAACGTACGCAGTTTCATGCGTGTCCTCCTAAACGAATTCGGTGTTGCTGCCAGAAAAGGCAGCGGAGTATACCGTCAGACCGCATCGTTTAGCTATAATTACGTCCATGAATCCACGCCAATTGACGCCGCTGGACCGCCTGCTCGCCAGCGCCAACAACGCCCTTCGAACCGTCGCGGCACCCGCAGGAAGATCAGCCCGCAGTAATCCTGCTGAGAACATCATCGATGCGGACCTGAACGCCAGCCAGAAAAGGCATGCGGCAGGGCTGATGCGAATAAATCATGCCGGCGAAGTCGCGGCACAGGCGCTTTATAAGGGGCACGCCACCGTTGCCCGCGACAAGACCATAGAAGCGCAGATGAAGCACGCCGCTAACGAGGAGTTCGATCACCTCGCATGGTGCGAACAACGCATCCATGAACTCGGCGAGGACGTGAGCAAGCTGAGTCCCTTCTGGTACGCCGGGGCATTTGCTATCGGTGCGGCCAGCGGGGTTCTCGGGGACAAGTGGAGTCTCGGCTTCATTGCCGAGACCGAACGGCAGGTGTGTGCGCATCTGGACAGCCACCTCGATAGCCTGCCGCCAGAGGACGTAAAAAGCAGGGCGATCGTCGAACAAATGCGGGACGAGGAAGAAGAGCACGGAGATAACGCGATCGACGCCGGTGCCGCCAACTTGCCCGCCCCGGTCAAGCACCTCATGAAAATTACCGCCAAAGTTATGACAAAAACAGCGTATTGGGTCTAATAAGCAATAAAAGTACGAAAAACACGGACTTAGCTTGCTCTGACCGGCTTTCTGTATTAAAAGTGGTGCGCAAAATGGGCGAGGGGTTATCAATGCAGACAACAGTGAAGAATCTGAGCGATGTACCGGCAATTAACCGCTTTCTGAGTTACTGCCGCGTACGGACTGTTCCGCAAAAAACCGTAATGATTCATGCCGGCGATCTGCCGGACGTTTTGTATTACATCGTTGATGGCTCTGTCGAAGTCATGATCGAAGACGAAGACGGCAACGAGATGGTGCTGGCATACCTCAACAAGGGGCAGTTCTTCGGTGAAATGGGGCTGTTCTATGAACAACCGACGCGCAGCGCCTGGGTTCGCACCCGGACCGAGTGCGAAATAGCCGAAATGACCTACCCGCGTTTCCGGCAGATTGCGAGCGAAAGCCCGGGACTCGTGTTCGAACTCGCCACGCAGCTGGCGACGCGTCTCGATCGCACCAACCGCAAACTTGGAGACCTCGCGTTCGTTGACGTAACGGGCCGTGTCGCACACGCGATCATGGACCTGTGCAACGAGCCGGACGCCATGACCCACCCGGACGGCATGCAGATCAAGGTTAGCCGCCAGGAGCTGAGCCGCCTGGTTGGTTGCTCGCGCGAAATGGCGGGCCGTGTACTCAAGGTACTCGAAGAGCAGGGTCTCGTCTCAGCCAGCGGCAAGACGATCGTCGTATACGGCGCACGACCCAACCGCAAGCTCTGACAAAACATCTTGCCAGACATGGTTCCAGTTACCTTAGACCCGGTCTACGGTAACTGGAACCATGATTGCTACTAGGGCCGGCGTCAGTCGGCCTTTTCTATTTCGGCCTTCATCGCCGCGATCGTCGTCGCGTAGTCCTCACTGCCAAAGATCGCGGAGCCTGCCACAAAAGTGTCGGCACCGGCGGCAGCGATCTCACCGATATTGTCGATTTTCACGCCGCCATCGATTTCGAGGCGAATGTCACGACCGCTGTCATCGATGATCCTGCGGGCCTCGCGCAGCTTGTCGAGTGCCGCCGGTATGAACTTCTGGCCGCCGAAGCCAGGATTTACGGACATCAGAAGCACCATATCGACTTTGTCAATGACGTACTCGAGCCAATCGAGCGGCGTGGCCGGATTAAAAACGAGCCCGGCCTTGCAGCCCTGTTCCCGGATCAGGCCAAGCGAGCGATCAGGGTGTTTGCTGGCCTCAGGGTGAAACGTAATGTAGCTCGCTCCGGCTTTGGCGAAGTCCGGGATAATCCCGTCAACGGGCTCCACCATGAGGTGCACGTCGATCGGTGCCTCGATGCCATAGTTGCGCAGAGCATCACAGATCATCGGCCCGATTGTCAGGTTGGGCACGAAGTGATTGTCCATCACGTCGAAATGCACAATATCGGCGCCGGCATCGAGTACGGCTTTGACATCTTCGCCCAGGCGAGCGAAATCTGCGGAAAGAATCGAAGGAGCAATTAAGGGTTTCACGACCGGTCCTTTTTGTGGGTTGCAGGTGAAGATTACCTGATCGAGCGCCTCGCTTTCAGCATCTCGTAGGCGACACGAACCTCGCGCGTTCGCCGCTCAGCCTCGGCGATAACGTCAGCTTCAGGGTTGCTGCCAGCGATCTTGTCAGGGTGGTTTTTGTTCATCAGTCGACGATAGGCTTTCTTGATGTCGTCGTTACTGACCTCGGGTGACACGCCCAGTGACTCATAAGCGCCGCGAACCCGGGCCGCATCGGCATCACCCGCCGGCGAGCGTTTGAATCCTTTCTGTGCGCGGATCATTGCCTCGAGCTGGGCAAGCTCGACGCGACCGATATCGAGTTCCGTACACACGGTCCAGATGCGCGCACGTTCGGCCTTCTTCAGGGAGTCCTTCGCCAGCACGACCTCCAGCAACAAGCGCAGAAACAAGGTGCGTTTGGATGCGCTTCGTCCAGTGACCCGCCGCACTTCGCGCAGCGTCTGCACGAAGGGGTAGCCGGGGCGCTTGCCGTCGTCAAACCAGGCAATGGCTCGTCGCACCTGCGCCGGACTCAGTCCGAGCCGATGCATGACCAACCGTGCCGCCCGAATCTCTTCTTCGGAAACGCGCCCGTCTGTTTTTGCCAGATGACCCATGCCGCCGAACAGCGCGCGCACGAATTCATCGGAGACGCGGCCGATATCGGCACCCTCTTTCTCGAAGCTGCGGTAGCGGTGGGCGAAGCCTTTGTCGAACTGGTGCCCCAGAAACAGGCCAACCAGCGAAAGCCAGGGCAAGCGAGTCAGGAAACCCAGCGCGAGACCGCCCAACGTGCCAATGATCTTGCCCCAGTACAATCCAGATTCTCGTTTTCGGGCGAACAGGAAGGTTTATCCTAACTTTTGTGCGCCGCCTTGCCTATGTTGGTCTTGCCTGCATGCCGCCGAGAGGCGATCATCACCCCATGAATACCGCTGACGTCTTGTTCGAATCCTCTATCCCTGAACTCCCCCTGATCGGCCGCGGCAAAGTTCGCGACATTTACAGTGTCGACGACCAGCACCTGTTAATCGTCACGACGGACCGCCTGTCCGCCTACGATGTGGTGATGCCGGACCCGGTTCCCGGTAAGGGCGAAGTCCTGACGAAAATCTCGCTGTTCTGGTTCCGCATGATGAGCGACATCATCGATAACCAGCTGACCGATCTGACCGTTGCCGATGTCATCAAAGACCCCCAACTCCAGGAGCAACTCAAGGACCGGGCACTCGTCGTTAAGCGGCTGAAGCCATTGCCGATCGAGGCCGTGGTGCGCGGCTACCTCATCGGATCAGGTTGGAAGGACTACCAGGACACCGGCCAGGTTTGTGGCATTGACCTTCCCGACGGCTTGCAGCAGGCAGAGAAGCTGCCGGAGACGCTCTTTACGCCGGCATACAAAGCCGAAGCCGGTGCGCATGATGAGAACATCAGTTTCGAAAAGGTCATCGAACTCGTGGGCGAGAAGCTCGCGACCCGCGTGCGCGATATTGCGATCGAGATCTACGAGCGAGCGGCGGCCTATGCGCTCGAGCGGGGCATCATCATTGCGGACACCAAGTTCGAGTTTGGCCTCGACGAACAGGGGCGCCTGCACATCATCGATGAGGCACTGACACCTGACTCGTCACGCTTCTGGCCCGTCGACGGCTACGAGGTCGGCATCAGCCCGCCGAGCTTCGACAAGCAATTCGTGCGCGACTACCTCGAGACACTCGATTGGGACAAGACAGCACCGGGACCCGACCTGCCGGCCGAGATCCTCGAGAAAACCGCGGACAAGTACCGCGAGGCATTCACCCGGATGACGTCAACCGATCGCTGATGCCCTTGCGATGATGTGGGGTGACAGAACGCACATCGCCGCAACGTTGGATAGAGGTACAATATCCGGATGATTTCGGGTCTCCATTACAAGCTGGACCAACTGGTATGGGGCGTTGCTCTCTACAAGTACGGTCTCCCGGGCCGCATTCTTGCCGGCGTGCTGCGCAATCTGTACGCCGTCCTGCGCGACATTATCTCGGGGCAGCTCACGCTGCGGTCTATGAGCCTCGTGTACACGACGTTGTTGTCGGTCGTCCCGTTGGTGGCTTTCAGCTTCTCGGTGCTCAAAGGCCTCGGAGTACACAAATTCCTCGAATCAAAGCTGTACACGGTTCTCGAACCGCTCGGTGAAAAGGGCGTCGAGATAACGGACAAGCTTATGATGCTGGTTAACAATGTTAACGGTAGCGTCCTGGGCGGCATCGGCCTGACGTTTTTTATCTACACAGCCATTTCGATGGTGCAGAAAATCGAGGAGAGCTTTAACTACGTCTGGTACGTATCGAAGCCTCGCAGTTTCTCGCGCCGCTTCACCGAGTACATGTTGATTCTCCTGATTGGGCCCGTAGCCATCGCAATCGCGTTGGGTGCGCTTGCATCGTTGCAGAACGAAGCCATAGTCCAGTGGGCAGCCAACAATGCCTTTCTCGGTCCGCTATTTGCGGCGACCAGCAAGCTGACGCCGTTTCTCATTATAACGGCGGTATTCACGGCCCTCTACAAATACATGCCTAACACGGAAGTTCGATTCCGCTCGGCGCTGGTTGGCGGGCTGACCGGCGGTTTTCTCTGGTCGGCGCTTGGCCTTATCTTCGCCGCATTTGTTGCAAACTCGGCACGGACCCAGGCGATCTACGCAAGTTTCGCAATCGCAATCACGACATTGCTCTGGTTGTACCTGAACTGGCTCATCCTGTTGATCGGTTCCCAGCTCGCATTCTATTTTCAGAATCCGGCATACATGCGTATCGGGCGCCGGGAACCACGCCTGTCCAATGCTATGCGCGAACGCCTCGCACTGAACGTCATGCTGATTGTTGGTACGGCGTTTCGCGACTCGAACAAATCGATCAACCAGCGATCGCTGAGCGAAGAGCTGCGCATTCCATCGATAACAGTTGCGCCGATCATCGCGGGACTCCAGAGAAACGGCTTGCTGACGACTACGGAGAAAGACGAACTCCTGCCTGGCCGCGAAATGGCGCGTATAACACTGCACGACATCCTCGACGTCGTGCGCCTGGATGGGGAGACCGGTTCCTATCGCGATCCGAAATGGAATGATGCGATCGATTCCCTGGGCGAAACGATTGACTCGGCCGTGGAATCGCTGCTGGGCGACAAGTCGCTTTCAGATCTGCTCGATGAGATTGAGGGTCAGTAACGACGTCTACCCGGGCGCCGAGAACACCAGGCTACAACATGTAACCGCGCCTTCTGCTTTCTGCAGCTCAGACAGATCAACAGGAATCACATTGATACCCAGCTTCACCAGCTCATTCGTCGTACGCGGAAATGAAGAAGGGTAGATAAGCCCCTGTCCCACGCGAAGAGCATTTGCAGCATGCGCTTCTTCCCTGTCGACACGAATCAGCTCAAACTCCTTGAACACCGAGCTGCTGATCCAGTCAGGATTTATCAACAGCGTACCCGGTGCAATCTCCGTAACTGCTGACTTCAGATGCAGGCACTTCGTAGTCTCCACTGTCTCCACACGAAGTCCGTGATCCGAAACAATGTCACGTAGCTGCTGGATACCGCTTTGGTTCGATCGTGTCGAAAGCCCTGCAAAAATAGTATTGCCAACACGCAACAGATCACCACCATCCAGCGTGCCGGGCGGGTCTATCGCCCTGAGAGTTCTGTATTGTTGCAGCACATTCTCGACACCGGCCAGCTCCGGTAGTCTCGATGCGACACCCGGTCGCAACATCACGGCGATCTCGTCCAGGACCATCGCGGTGTCCTCGATAAACACAGAGTCCGCCAGTCCCAGGGAACTCGAGACGACAATTATCTCGCAGCCGAGGGAAGCCAGTGCCGATTGATAATCCAGATGTTGTTGTTGCGCGCGGGCAAAGTCGATCCTGACCCTGGGCAAGAACGTCAGCTCGCAACTGCCGATGGCGGCAGTCAACTCTCGTGTAATAGCAATAACCCGCATGCAGCTACGCTCCCGCGATCGTCATTTCCTCGACAAGCAACGAGCCGCAGCGGATCCCGCCGCGCATGTCCTGATCGTCACCAATGGCTGAGATGCGCTGATACAGGTCCCTGAGGTTTCCTGCGATCGTGACCTCGTGCACGGGGTACGCGATCTCGCCGTTTTCTACCCAATGGCCAACAGCGCCGCGCGAATAGTCGCCGGTCACTCCGTTCACGCCCTGCCCGATCAGTTCCTGCACAACCAGTCCTGTGCCCATCTCCCGGATGAGAGACTCTCTGTCCTGCCGGCTGCCGGGAACGATAAGGTTTTGAGTACCACCCGCATTCGCCGTCGTGGTCAATCCGAGCCGACGGGCTGAGTAGCTGCTAAGCACATAGCCTCGCAGCACCCCATCGGTAACGATGTCACGATCGTAGGTACCGACGCCCTCGCCATCATAGGGCGCGCTCGCTATTCCCTTCGGCAGGTGCGGTCGTTCCAGGATACTTACGAAGTCCGGAAACAACTTTTCGCCCACGGCGTCGAGCAGGAACGACGAACGACGGTACTGTGCACCGCCCGCGATCGCCCCGATCGCGTGACCGATGAAGCCGCGAGCCACGTCCGGGATATACAAAACCGGGGCTCGCGTCGTCTGTATTTTGCGAGCGCCCAGCCGGCCGACCACTTTGTCTGCCGCCGCTCGCCCGACAACGACCGCGGCATCGAGGTCCTCGGCGCTGCGCGCTGAAGTGTAATGATAGTCACGCTGCATAACGCCGTCGGACTCTGCGAGGAGCACGCAGGTAATACTGTGACTGGTCCTGGTATAGCTGCCAACGAAACCGTGCGTGTTGCCGTAAGCGCGCGTGCCACGGTTGGTCGATACGGTTGCGCCTTCGGAATTGCTGACGCGCTTATCGTACTCGAGGCCCGCCGACTCCGACTCGATGGCCATGGCTATGGCCGCATCGGCATCGATCTCCCAGGGGTGATCGAGATCGAGGTCCTTGACGTCCTTGCACATGAGCTCTGCATCCGCCAGCCCTGCATATTGGTCCTGCGCAGTCAGGCTCGCGAACGTACACGCCTTGGCAACCGCTTCCCGAATTGCTTCCGGCGAAATGACCGAGGTGCTGGCGTTACCCTTGCGCAAATCCTTGAACACGGTGATCCCGATGCCACGATCATTTGTGTACTCGAGGCTTTCGACCTCACCCAGGCGCGCCGTCGCAGACAGACCCAGGTCCTGGCTGGCCATCACCTCTGCCTGATCCACTCCCCGTCGCCTGGCCTCATCCAAAGCCAGTGCGACCAGGTTCTCGAGTTCGGCACGGCCGAGCGATTCGCGCTTCGCGATTGTTCCCATCTTTGTCAAGAACCCCTGATTGAGTATCTGCCAGCCGGAGCAACGCATGGTAGACTCCCGCCCCCGGATCGCGGGCCGACCGCGGGAGGTACTGTAGCCGGTGGACGAAACAAAGCCCAGCAAAAGCGCAAGAAAACGCGCCTACCTTGCACTGCAACAACTCGGAGAGGAGCTGGTCACACTGCGTGAATCAGAGCTGCAGGCATTGCCGTTGGATGAAGACCTCCGCGAGGCTGTGATGGAAGCACGGCGCATCAAGGCGCACGGCGCGCTGCGTCGCCAGAAGCAGTATATCGGCAAGTTGATGGGCCGCGTTGATCCGGAACCCATACGCGAGGCGCTCAAGCGCCTGCGCCGCAATTCGTAGCAGGGTCTTTAGGCCCGAATCCATAACCGGTAGAATTCCGCAATGAATATTGATGTCGGCATTATCATGGGCTCGCGCTCCGATTGGGAGACGATGCGCCATGCCAGCGAGACGCTGGATGAACTGGGCGTTTCCTACGAAGTTAAGGTCGTCTCGGCGCACCGCACCCCGGACCTGCTTTTCGAGTACGCCGGATCGGCGGTCGAGCGTGGCCTCAAGGTTATCATTGCGGGTGCCGGCGGCGCTGCTCACCTGCCCGGTATGGCCGCATCGAAAACCCGCGTGCCGGTGTTGGGCGTGCCCGTACAATCCAAAGCCCTGAACGGCATGGACTCGCTGCTCTCGATTGCACAAATGCCAGCGGGAATTCCTGTTGGCAGCATGGCGATCGGCCGTGCAGGTGCCATCAATGCAGCGCTGCTCGCGGCCGCAATTCTCGCGAACGAGGACGCCGCCATCGCCGAGGCGCTCGATGGTTTCCGCCAGAACCAGACCGACAGGGTGCTGGGCGACAGCGACCCCCGCAAGTAATTTCATGCGTATCGGCATCATCGGCGCCGGCCAGCTTGGCCAGATGCTGGGCTTCGCAGCCCGCGGCCTTGATTTCGAGTGTCGCTTTGTCGATCCGTCCGAATCAGCACCTGCCGCCGAATGTGGAGAGGTGATTCAGAAGCCCTTCGATGATAGCGAAGCACTCGCCGCACTGGCAGCAAGCTGCGACGTCATTACCTACGAATTCGAAAACGTCCCGGTCGAGGCACTGCACAAGATCGAAGGCCAGGTACCCGTGTACCCGCCTGCCGACGCGCTGCGTCACTCGCAGGACCGCCTCGACGAGAAACGCCTGTTCGACAGCCTCGATATCCCGCTTCCCGGCTACCGGGCGATTGATACGCGCGAGGACATGGATGCGGCTGTCGAGGCACTCGGCCTCCCTGTCGTCATCAAGACACGTCGCCTCGGCTACGATGGCAAGGGACAATTCGTCATTCGCAAACGCAGCGACATTGGCGGAGCCTGGAAGACCCTGGGCGGCAACTCGCTAATCGCGGAACAGTGGGTCAATTTTGATTACGAAGTGTCCTGCATCGGCGTTCGTAATGTCGACGGCGAGGTCGCAATTTACCCGCTCAGCCGCAACGTCCACGAGAGCGGCATCCTGCGGACGTCCTGCTCCCCGGTGGACGCGCCGGCGCTCGCTGAGCAAGCCGAAGCTTACGTCCGGCGCCTTCTGGAGCATCTCGATTACGTCGGCGTCCTGGCGCTCGAACTGTTTGTCTGCGGCGAGGAACTGCTGGCCAACGAGTTCGCTCCACGGGTGCACAACTCGGGGCACTGGACCATCGAAGGCTCGGCGACCAGTCAGTTCGAGAATCACCTGCGCGCCGTCACGAACCAGCCGTTGGGACCCACAACAAGCATTGGGCACGCCGGCATGATCAATTTGATTGGCGATATTCCCAAGGCTGCACGTTCGCTGCACCGGGGAATCCTGCACGACTACGGCAAGGCCCCGCGCCCGGGTCGGAAACTCGGGCATATTACGGTTACTGCCGAAACTGCTGCGAGCCGCGACGAGTTAGTCGACATAATCAGCCGGAGTGTGACGTAGTCCCCGTACTCCGCTGAGACCGCGGCATAGCCCACGAACCAAAAAAGCAGGTAAACTTGATCGGACATGTCGTATTTGAGCCACTTCAATCTGCAGGAACAACCGTTCCGGTTAACGCCGGACCCGGATTTTCTGTATTGGAGCAAGCAGCACGCGCGGGCCAAAGCCTACATGGAATCCACAATCTGGCTCGCCGACGGCTTTGTTGTGATCACGGGTGAAATCGGTTCCGGCAAAACGACCCTGCTGCAGTCCTTCCTGTCCGAGCTCGATGATGATGTTGTTTACGCCGTCGTCTCACAGACGCAGCTCACGCCGACGCAGTTCCTGCAATCAGTTCTGACCGAGTTCGGCTTCAAGCCATTTAATAAACGCAAGGTCGAACTGCTGGACATGCTCAACATGTTCCTGATCGAGCAGTATTCAAACGGCAAGAAGGTCGTCCTCGTAGTCGACGAGGCGCAAAATCTCACGCGCAAGGTGCTCGAGGAGATCCGGCTTATCTCCGGGATCGAGACGCACAAGGAAAAAGTGCTGCGCATTATCCTTGCGGGTCAACCCGAGCTGCGTGACACGCTCGACTCGCCGAGCCTCAGACAACTCGTGCAGCGCGTGCGCCTGCGATTCCACCTCGGACCGCTCGACCGTCGCGAAATGGGCGAGTACATCGAACATCGGGTTGCCGTTGCCGGAGGCGAGACAAAGCTGTTCGGCGACGATACCTACGAGACCATACATCGTTACACGGGCGGCGTACCGCGCCTGATCAACACGCTGTGCGACACGGCGCTGCTGTGCGCCTTTGCGGATGAAAAAGCGGCTGTGGACCTGGACGACGTCATGTCTGCTGTCGCCGAGTTGAACTGGGAAGAACACGAGAGCAACACGGGCATCCACGAGAAGTTGCAGCAGATTCAGCGCGGTGACGCAGACGACTCGCACGTCACGCGTATCGAAGTACGAGCGGATGGGGAAATTGTCGATGACCTCCAGTTTCCGCCGGGCCGTATTATTGTGGGCCGCTCGCCTGACAATGAGATCTACATCAAGAGCAAGTTTGTCAGCCGCCACCATGCACAGCTGATCACCGATAAAGATGGCTGTGTGATCGAGGACCTAAACAGCACTAACGGTGTCTTCCTCGGCGAGAAGCAGGTAAAAAAATATCGCCTGCGCGACGGCGATGTCGTGTCGCTCGGCGTGCACGAACTCGTGTACCACGACCTCCGGCAGCTTGCAGGAAACACCGACGACGAAGTCGATGACGACGAGTTCGACGACTCGATCGAGGATCAGCTGGATGATGGCGACGACCAGGATTCGGCCGTCAACGAGACGTAGTCTGCCCTAGTAATCCTGTCTTTGTCCGACCCGGCGGTCGGTAACACGATGATCACGCCGCTTGAGTAGCACCACAAGCCCGGCGACCAGGCACCCCAGACCAAAGACGAAGCATATGGTGGGCAAGTACCAGTAATTCAGGTAAAGCGACAGGCCCAGCGAGACCGCTCCTGCAAGGAGGTAAAAGTACGGCAGGCTTTCGTAAATCGGTTTGGAGACCCACATATCGTTATCGCTTTGTTCCCCGGGGTCAATTTATTCTCCATAGCCGGGGCCACATGTAAAGTCCGGAATGCAAAAAACCCGGCCAACGGCCGGGTCTCGAAATTTCGTCGCTCATTGTAAGTCTTTGTTATGACTCAGGAGCGACCAACACCAAACAGACCTAGAATGCGCGAAAGTATCGACTCAGACAGACCGTCAACGGCCAGATCCGGCTCGAAATCGCTGGCATCACCGCGCAAACCCTGAGCGAACTGCTGGGAATTGGCGTCCATGTCATATTCAGTAATTGTGTTTTCGAATGCCATCGTTCTACCCCTCCATGAGATACGGCGACTGTACTTCAGAGATATGTTGAATGAAGTGAGGTAACTCACACTGTGAGCAGTGAACTGGCAAAATTTCGACTTATGTGAAATTCAATCCGCCGGAATCGCGCTCATGCCGTACCGCCGACCGTCAGCTCATCAATCTTGAGCGTCGGCTGGCCCACACCTACCGGCACCGACTGCCCTTCCTTGCCACAAGTACCGACGCCCGTATCCAGCTTCAGGTCGTTGCCCACCATCGATATCTTGTGCAGCGCCTCCGGGCCATCTCCGATCAGCATTGCGCCTTTGACCGGCACCGTAACTTTGCCGTTTTCGATCAGGTAGGCCTCGCTGGCCGAGAACACGAACTTGCCTGATGTAATGTCGACCTGGCCGCCACCGAAGTTTGGCGCATACAGACCCTTGTCGACGGACGCGATGATTTCGCCGGGGTCGTCCTTGCCAGCCAGCATGTAGGTGTTCGTCATGCGCGGCATTGGTATGTGTGCGAATGACTCGCGACGGCCGTTGCCGGTTGGTTCAACGCCCATCAGGCGGGCATTGAGCTTGTCCTGCATGTAGCCACGCAGGATGCCGTTTTCAACAAGCACAGTGTTCTGTGCAGGCGTGCCCTCATCGTCCACAGTCAGCGAGCCGCGGCGATTTCTCATGGTGCCATCGTCAACGATCGTACACAGTTCGGAAGCAACCTTTTGACCGACCTTGCCGCTGAACGCTGAAACGCCCTTGCGATTGAAGTCGCCCTCGAGCCCATGGCCAACGGCTTCATGCAGCAGAATGCCCGGCCAACCGTTGCCGAGCACGACAGGCATCGTGCCGGCGGGCGCCGGCACAGCTTCGAGTTGCACCACGGCCTGGCGCACAGCTTCCCGGGCAAATTCCAGTGGCATATTGCCGTCGAGGAAATAGTCGAGGTCAGCACGCGCACCGCCACCGGCATAGCCCTGCTCGCGCTGGCCATCCTGTTGGAGTATTACGCTGACATTCAGGCGTATGAGCGGGCGCACATCCGCAGCCATCGTGCCGTCGGATGCTGCACAGAGAACCAGGTCCTGGCTGCTCGCCATGCTGATGATCACCTGCTCGACACGCGTGTCGAGAGCACGCGTCGCGGCATCAAGCTCGAGCAGCAAGCGAGTCTTCTGTTCGTCGTCGATGCTTGTCGTAGGGTCTGATGCCGGGTACAGGGCAGCGGCCGTGCTGCGCCGCCATGCCTGCACGCTTTTTTCCTGCCCCTGATGCGCAATCGCACGTGCTGCGCCGGCCGCGGACTCCAGGGCCGGGAGCACCAGCTCATCAGAATAGGCAAATCCGGTTTTTTCGCCGCTATTCGCGCGCACGCCAACGCCCTGGTCGAGGCTGAAACTGCCCTCGCGAATGATGCCGTCCTCGAGCGTCCAGCTTTCCTGCCTGCTTACCTGGAAGTACAGATCCGCGTAATCGACACCGCCGCGCATCAAGCTGCCAAGCGTCGTGGACAACTGTCGTTCTCCGAGCCCGGCAGGCTCGAGCAGGCGGGTCATGACCGCGTCAATCGAAGTGTTGTTGGATGTACTCAAGTGTCGTTCCGTTTGCTGTCTTGCCGTCAGGTCAGTCGCCGATTCGAGAGTGCCGGAAACTCGCTGCGCAACCTCGCAGGCAATTCCGGGTCGATTTCGGCGACCACAACGCAATTGCCCTCAGCCTGTTCGGCCAGAATACGGCCCCAGGGATCACAAATCAGTGAGTGTCCGAACGTCGAACGGTCGTCCGGGTGCAGGCCATATTGCCCGGGCGCAACAACATATGCCAGATTTTCGATTGCCCGGGCGCGCAACAACGTGTGCCAGTGCGCCTCGCCCGTCGTCACGGTGAACGCGGCCGGCACGGTGAACATGACCGAACCCGTATCGACGAGCTGCCGAAACATCTCGGGGAAGCGCAGGTCGTAGCAGATAGTGAGCCCAATGCGACCCACTGGCGTGTCAACCGTAACGACCTCGTCGCCCGGGTACATTGAGCTGGACTCGCGGTAAGACTCCTGTTTGTCGACGAGGTCAACATCGAACAGGTGAATCTTGCGATAGATGGCCGCGGGCTTGCCGTCCGCGTCATAAACCGGGCAGGCACCATACACACGCCCCATTGCTATTTCGGGCGATGCCAACGGCATGCTGCCACCCACAATCCAGATCCCGTGCCGTGCGGCGGTTGTCGACAGAAAGGCCTGGATCGGCCCGTCACCGGGCTCCTCCGCGTACCTGGCCTTGTCCTTGCCGCGCTCGGGCATCAGTGCAAAGTTCTCGGGAAGCGCGGCAAGCACGCAGCCATCGGCCGCCGCCTCAGCAAGCAGTCGTCCCGCCAGCTTCAGGTTGGCCGCCACATCGGGTCCGCTGTTCATCTGAATCGCAGCTACGCGCATGTCACTGTTGCTCCACCCCGGTGAGACACCCTGCGAGTTCGCCGTAGCGGACGAAGCGATCCTCATCGACCGAATCGATCTCAGGATTTTCCCATGGACCTGAAATGGCGTAAAACACTCGCCCTACTTCCTCCAGCGGCTTCTTGAATATCTGCGAGAAGATCAGCATCGCGGCAGCGCCCGGCGGCCCGCCAACGACTGCCCCCACCAACGGTAGCGTGTTGCCCACTTTGGCCGTGACCACTGCGCCTTGCTCGTATACGGTGCCTGCGAGATCAGTTTGCCCGACGATACCTATGTCAGCGGCCGGCCCCTCCAGAGACAGGTCACAGGTCACCGCGTTCCCGTCAACGATTGTGAACGTACCCGCAATGATGTCGTAGCGGAACCCCTTGTTGAAGACATCACGAAAATCGAGCGACAGTCGACGCGGCAAGGCGACGAAGCTGACGAGACCAAGCATGCGGCCGGCGCCCGGCTCAACTTCTTCAAGCTGCCCTTCCTCCATTCGGATCTGGACCTGTCCATCGAGAGCATCGAGGAAATTGGCGCGCGGGCCTCCTGACCAGCTCAGGTCAAAGAAGATACCCATCGTATCGCCACTGATGCCCTGTACAAAATCGAGCTGCCTCAGTGTTGACTGGACATTGGAACTATTCAGGGTCGCGGTCACATAGGTTCGGCTTCCCAGGTCCTCGCGTTCATCGGCAACCCATCTACCAGTGCCGACAATCTCGAAACTCTCTTCGGTAGCCATCAGCTTTTCTGTTTCAAGGCCATCAGCCGTTCTGACCATGGATGCGTCGACCGTACCCAGGAATCTGTCTCCAAGCGAAAAGTCGCTTGCCTTCAATGTTATCGACGGCAATTTCCTGGGGTCGAGCGTTGAATCCGAGGGTGGCGTGACATCGTCCCCGGGAAGGTGCATCCGCTCCATCTCGACAACCATTGCCCGATCCGAATCAAAATCATAAGGAACGAACACGGAGCCAATCACGTCCTCCCCCTCGATCTGAACGAGCCAATCAAGCGCGCTCCGATCGACACGCACGTGATGATCCTGCAAATGCTGGCCGATGGCGAACAGGCTGGCGACTTGCAGGTCGACCGAGCGAATGCGCTCAGCCGCACCAGTCTTTTCTTTTCCAGCCCGGGACAGGTTCAGCCACTCATCGAGACGGACGGTGCTCGTCGTGCCGCGAATATGCAGACCACGTGTCTCGGCGGGTTCGATGACACCACCCCCGGCCATCAGGACACCGCGGTCGAAGTCCCATGCACCGTCCGCGTTGGTGAGCGACAGGTTCCAGGCCAGGCCGTTGTCGGCCGACCCGGCACTTTCGATGAGCTCGCCACCCGGCATGAAACGGATGTCGCCGCGAAACCCGAGGCGTTCATCGACAGCCTTACCGACCGGCTCCGGAAAGTTCAGCGCAAGGCCCTCAAGCTCGCTTTCAATCTGGATCGTAAAGGGTGTGGCCTCTTCTTGCTTGCCACGCGGAAACATCACGCGCGCTTCATACTCAGCGGCGCCCTCCAGCAACCCTTCGAGCGGTACACCGAGCTCCTCGATCAGGCCGGTTGCAGTTGCGCTGCCGGTTGCCGTGGCAACCGCAAAGAATCGTGGGTCGTCGCCGGGACCCAGTTGCAGGCTGACTTGTTGGCCCAGGAAACGCCCACCGAGCGAATCACCCGATATTTGCTCTCGAGTGACGGCGACCTCGCCGATCAGGTCTGTGATCGGTGCCGCAAGCCCTTCAACAGCGAGCGTGCCATTGTTGCTTCTCAACAGGCCGTTAATCGTGGTGTCTTTCGCGTTCCTGAGAGGCACCGTCAAGTCGAGGCGGAACGACGCATCACCTGAAACCGATACCCGGCTCAGGTTTCCGCCCGTAAATCCATCGATCGGGCTTTGCAACGCGAATTGCCGCAAGGTCTCAAGCGAGCCGGTAATGAGCCCGTCGATGGTCAGCACCGGCTTTCGCAGGTTGGCAATTTCAATATTCGCGTTCACCGCTTGATTACCCGTATTCACGGATCGATTGCGCACTGAATACAAACGCAATTTGTCGAGTACGATGTCGACGTCGCCCTGCTCTGCCGCAGGCCAGTCGTCGTGATACTTGAGCGTCAGGTTACGCGCGGACCCCTCGACCAGAAACCTGCCCTCATCATTGTCGAACGGGAACCTGTCGAGCGGCCCATCGAGGTCAATGGTGCCGCGCTCGAAGGAGCCACTAACCAATGCCGACTGGAACCAGTTGTACAGTTTCGGCTTCATGATTTTGCGCGGGACATAACGTTTCGCGTCGCCAACGTCGCTGATTCTGAAGCTGCCATCGAGGTCAATCTCGGGTGATCTGCCATCGGCACTGATCACCAGTTGCACGCTCATGCGGCTGTCAAGCACCGGATTAACCAGGCGAATACTGTCCGAAATGACCGTCGTACGATCGTTTCTGCTGCGCCAGATTATCGTGCCGTCTGCCCTGGAGATATCAATGGGATCGTCCATGATCTGCGGCAAGTCCAGAAGTATGTTGGAGGATCGAATGGCGGAACGACCCCCCGATCGGTCCGCACGCAGGTCGCCGCTAAAACCACGCACGCCAGGTCGTTTGCCTGCTGCCGCAAAGCCGGCATTTGAGAAACTTGCCGTCACGTCGTAGTTGGGCTTGTCGGTATCCAGGTCAGAGACGGTAACTGCCAGGTCACGAATTTCACCGCTCGGTGAAAGACTCGTCAGCTGCTCGCCGCGCTCTTCCGGCAACAACGGCAGGATCAGCGAGCTGTCGTCGAGATTCAGGTAGGAGGCACGAATGTCGAGGACGATAACGCTGCCGTCCGCCGCTGTGCTCGCCTCGGCGCGCAGCGAGGATTCAGGCCATGTGCGATCTTCGCTCGAGATCCTGAAATCCTCTGCTGCCACCAGCCAGCCATCAAACGAGGTATCGAGTTCAAATCGACCAGCCAGGTCAAAGGCCCGCCCCTCAACCAGCGATACGTTCGCAAGATCCACATCAGCTGTCGCGTTGCTTACGCGCTCGCCGGAGAACACGAGTGACAAGTCGATGTCGCCGTCCCCTGACAATACGTGCTCATGAATCGCCGGATGCAGCGCCGACCATCCCGCGAGCAGGACATCATCGGCCTCGACCGTTACGTCCCAACTGCGGCGCTCCTCAGGAACATCCAGTAACCGCGTTGCAGATATGTCCATCTGGCGCCCGAGGTCTTCCGGCAACCTGACCGTCGCGTCGAAAGCAATTCGATTCTCGTCGAGACTGACCAGCGCACGACGAATACTAAAGAATCGGGGCCGCTCGTCACCAGGTTGCAGAAAGCGAATTTCAACGTTTTCACCGATGATTTCAATATCGCCAAACCGCTGCTGCCCACTGGTGCGCGCCTGCGGCAACTGATCGACCTCAGTACCCTGAATCCACCACCCACCATTCTCGAGCTGTCGTACCTCGACGCTGGTATCGCGAATCAAAATCCGGCGAACAACTATCTCCTGGTCAAATAACAGGCTATTGACGGAAACTCCGATGCTTATGCGCTCGGCCGCGATTGCCCGTGTCTGGCTGTCGGGGCGAATGAGTTCCGCTTCGTAAAACTCGAGTTCCGGTCCACTCAAACCCCAGCGCGCATTCATGCCGGAGAATTCGACTTCCATTCCAATGGCATCGCTCGCGCGCACCTTGATCGCGTCCTGGTACTCGGGAAGGCGCGGCAGGAACAAGCGAAACAGCCCGACGCCGACAGCCATCAGAATCAACAGTGCCGCAGCCGCATAAGCGACGATCTTCAGTAGTGTCTGGAAGAACCTCTTCATTCGGCAGCCGTCTACATCAGAACCACGTCGAACTGATCCTGCAGGTACAGCGACTCCGTCTGCAGGCGAATTGACTTGCCCGTCTGCTCCTCGAGTTCTGCAAGGCTGCGCGCCTGCTCATCAAGCAACATTTCAATGACATCCTGGTGGGCAAGAACCATGACCTCTTCGAATTCGAACTGGCGGGACTGGCGAATGATCTCGCGGAATATCTCGAAGCAGGCGGTTTCCGCCGTCATGACAAAGCCACGCCCGGTGCACGCCGGACAGTCCTCACACAGAACGTGCTGCAGGCTTTCGCGCGTACGCTTGCGTGTCATTTCGACAAGCCCCAGCGGAGACACCGGCGTAATCTGGTGTCGCGCATGGTCGCGCCCGAGCGACTGCTCAAGCACGTGCAACACGTTGTCGCGGTGGTCAGCTTCTTCCATGTCAATGAAATCAATGATGATGATTCCGCCCAGGTTCCTAAGCCGAAGCTGCCGGGCTATAGCGACCGCCGCCTCGAGATTGGTGCGATAAATCGTCTCCTCGAGATTGCGATGACCAACATAGCCACCTGTATTGACGTCGACCGTAGTCATCGCCTCGGTCTGGTCGAAAATGAGATAACCGCCGGACTTCAAGGGAATGTTTCTCTCGAGAGACTTGCGAATCTCATCTTCTATACCGTGCAGGTCGAAGATAGGCCGACGCCGTTGGTAGACTTCGATCGCCGGGCCTGCATCGGGAAAGAAGGTCGCAGCAAATTCCTGCATGGCCGAGAAGGCGTCTTCCGAATCAACGAGTACTCGCTCGACATCAGTGGTCACCATGTCACGCAATACCCTGAGCGGCAGAGACAAGTCCTCGTGTATCAGTGATTTAACGCTTCGCCCGCTGAATCGTTCCTTAACGACCGCCCACAATTTGAGCGAATATCGCAGGTCCGCAGCCAGCGCGTCCTTGTCGGCGCCCTCGGCGACTGTACGCACGATGGCACCGCAACTCAGGTCTTGTTCTACAAGCAAATCCTCGACCATCGTTCGCAGCCGCTCGCGCTCCTGTTCATCTTCAATGCGCGCCGACACACCAACCGAATCACTGCGCGGCAGCAGCACGAGGTGCCGTGACGGCAATGTGATATAGGTCGTCAGTCTCGCACCCTTGTTACCAAGCGGGTCCTTGACAACCTGCACCATGATTTCGTCGCCTTCGCGCACGAGTTCCCGGATATTGAGCGTGTTCTCAGACTCTTCAGGTGCACTGACCCTGGCGATATCCGAAGCATGCAGAAATGCTGTGCGCTCCAGCCCGATATCGATGAACGCCGCCTGCATGCCAGGCAGGACACGCATCACCCTGCCCTTGTAGATATTGCTTATCAGTCCACGACGCGCAGCACGTTCAATATATACCTCCTGCAATACGCCGTTTTCGAGCAACGCGGCACGTATTTCACTTGGCGTGACGTTGATCAGAATTTCTTCTTTTTGGGATTCATCTGTCATCGGCTGTCCACGTTGTTACGACATCGAGTCCTGCCTTTCTCAGCAAGACGACCGTCTCGAAAACAGGTAGCCCGACAACACCGGAGTAACTGCCCTCAATCCGCTCGACAAATACGCCACCAAGTCCCTGTATGGCGTAGGCGCCCGCTTTATCGTGGGGTTCCCCACTTTGCCAGTATGCAAGCGCCTCGTCCCGACTGATTTCGCGAAAATACACATCAGTCTCAGACAACGCGGTACTGGTACCGTTCGGCCCGCGAAGCGCAACGCCCGTGAAGACCTTGTGGCCGCGACCGGACAGCGCGTCCAGCATAGCCAGGCAATCGGCCTCGTCGGCCGGCTTGCCAAGTGCACGCCCATCGATGACAACGGCCGTATCCGCACCGAGCACCAGGTTACCGGTGTTCACAACAGCCGCTTCCGCCTTGGCGATGGCAAGGCGCAGGACCATGTCCGTCGGCGTCTCGCCGACCAACTGCGTCTCGTCAACGTCGACCTTCACCATCGGGATCTCGAGCTGGAGCGCCGCCAGTATCTCTCGGCGACGCGGCGAACTCGATGCCAGATGCAATACAGGTGGTTGGGTCATGGTCTCTTACACGCGGTGATAAGGGTGGCCGGTTTGCAGTGAATGCGCTCGGTAGAGCTGCTCAGCAAATAATACGCGCGCCAGGCCATGCGGTAACGTCAATTGCGACAGCGACCATGTAAAGTCCGCGCGTTGTCGGCAGGCGTCTGACACACCGTCAGGGCCGCCGATAATGAAGCACAAGTCGCGGCCATCGCCCTGCCAGTCCGCGAGCTTGCCGGCCAGGCCCTTGCTGCTCAGCTGTTTGCCTCGCTCATCCAGCAATACCGCCTGTTCCGAGTCGCCCAGCCTGCCGAGGATCAGTTCACCCTCGGCTACCATCGCCTGACGCGATTTATCGTTCTTGTTGCGGCGTACGGTCGAAATTACGTCGGTTCGGAATTTCCACTCGCGTGGCAACCGTTCAGTGTAGATACCGAAGGCCTCGTCCACCCAGGACGGCTGGCGATCACCAACGGCCAGTAGTCGAATGTGCACGGCTCACCCGTCGGTTGCCGTCGCGTCCCCCGACGGGGAAATCGACCAGAGTCTCTCCAGATTGTAGAACTCACGCACTTTCGGCAGCATGACGTGCACCAGCGTGTCCTGCAGGTCAAGTAACACCCACTCGCCGCCGTCTTCACCCTCGATACCTATCGGGCGATGACCGGCAGCTTTTGCCTTTTCGGCAACGTTGTCGACCAGTGCCTTTACGTGCCGATTCGAGGTGCCACTCGCCACTACCATGTAGTCCGTCACTGCCGTCATATCGCGAACATCAAGCCGCACAATATCCTTGGCTTTTACGTCCTCCAACACATCGACGACCAGGTCGGTCAGTGCTTCGCTGTTCATGCGAGGTTCTCGCGCTTATTCAAGTGTCAGTCTCCTTTGTAAATCCCGGTTTTCAGAATCTCGTCGCGGACCACATCCGGCATCAGGAATCGCGGATCGCGTCCCGCTGCAACCAGCTCCCGAATCTCTGTCGACGATATCTCCAGCTGCGTAACAGCGTGTATGTGAATGCGCCCGTTCGTCACCGTGTGCAAGTCATCAACCTTGTGCGTACCGCGGTCCGAAATCAGGTCGCCCAGCGCACCAATATCCGGCGCTTTCCAGCCAGGCCGGTGCGCAACGACGATATGTGCAACGTCGAGTATCTCGTCCCAGCGATGCCACCCCGGCAACCCCAGAAATGCATCCATACCTATGATCAGACCCAGGGAACGCTCCGGAAATTCCTCTCGAAGCGCGGTCAGGGTATCAATCGTATACGACGGGCCGCCGCGCCGGAGCTCACGATCGTCGGCAATAAGTCCTTCCTGGCCTGCTATAGCGAGTTCCACCAGATGATAACGCTGCGCGCCGTCTGCATACGTCACGCCGCGATGAGGCGGGTCGCTGCAGGGTATCAAGCGCACCTCGTCGAACCTGAGCGCCTGCAACATCTCGAACGCGGATCGTAAGTGGCCATAGTGAATTGGATCGAACGTGCCACCGAAAACACCGATGGGCCTCACGCGCGCGCCATCCCGACAACGATGTCGGCCGCCATCTGCCAGGGGTCACCATAGCGCTGCCCTTTTGCAGCCGCATCCGCACGCCCGCTGGCCTTGAGCATGCGGTGAAAATCGCCCTGTTGATGGCGACCAATGCAGCTGCGCATGAGTCCCTGGCGGTTGTTCCAGACGCGAGCCGCCTGCATCGCACTGCCAAGATCTGTTCCCTGCCGAACCGCATCGTCGAGCGTCGCCAATGTTCGCAGCTCGCGCGTCAACGCCCACATGACAATAACGGGTTCGACGCCCTCGGCCTTGAGCCCTCCCAGGATCCTGACGGCGCGTGGTGCATCGCCTGCCATGGCCGCATCGGCGAGATTGTAAACGTCGAACCGGCTGCTGTTTGCCACCGCGCCATTCACGTCCTCCGCCGTAACCT
>Ga0316189_10001199_pt1 | contig 25778 bp, 18 predicted proteins | sample LowCovwburrow_MG_FD_204930 | JGI IMG/M metagenome (GOLD analysis project Ga0316189, IMG submission 204930) | Coastal sediment microbial communities from Maine, United States - Lowes Cove worm burrow | ecosystem: Environmental > Aquatic > Marine > Coastal > Sediment | place: USA: Maine... | reverse complement strand
GATGAAGTCGACGACCCCGGTGCCGCCGCCGGGGGCCTCACGGAAGGCGCGATCGAGGCCGTTGCCGAGGGCGCCGCCGGCGAGGGCCCCGAGGGCGAGGGCCTCGCCGCGGCCGCTTCGCCAGTGGTGGAGGACAAAGACCAGGAGGCCGATCGTGAGGAGGGCGAGGATCCCGAAGATGAGCCGCGTCGCGCCGAGATCCGGGATCAGGCTGAAGGCGGTCCCGCGGTTGTAGGTCAGGGAGAACTCGAGCCACGGCTCGATCACCATCATGCTCTTGCCGGCGAGGCCTCCGAGGGTCTCCTCCGCCCAGGACTTGGTCTGGAGGTCGCAGCCACCGCCGATCGTGGTCGCGAGGGTGAACCAAGCCAGGCGCTGGAGATGGGCCCTTGTCGCTTCCTGCATGCGCGCCCAGGGTAGCGCGTTGGCGGGCGTCTGGGGATGCCGGGTCGGCTCGGCGATGTCCTCGCCTAGGTCGAGGAGTCGCCCGCGCTGGCGCTGGCGCTATCGCTATCGCCGTCGTCGTCGCCGTCGCCGTCGCCGTCGCCGTCGCCGTCGTCAGGGTTGTCGTCGACGCTCGTCCCAGGGAGGCTCCCCGCCGGAGCTCCGTCCTCCAGCGACGCTCGGACGAGCCCTGAGCAGGAGGCCTTGGCGGTCTGTAGCGCCGCACGCGTGGCGTCGAGGCGGTGGATGACGAGCGCGGCGACCATGAGCGCGGTGAGCGCGATCGCGGCGCTCAGTGCGGCTACGCGCCGGGCGTGGGGATCTGTCGGAGTTGGCATAGGGCAGGAGGTCGACCGCTCCGCCGCCCCGTTGCGTCGACCTGGCGCGGGCGAACGGGGCCGAATTCCTCCCGCATCTCGTGTACCCTCGCCACTCTCGGCCTTCGGAGGGGGTCGTCGAGGAGCGTCGTGGAGGGGATCGTATTGCTCATCGTGCCGATCGGAGTGCTCGCCGCGATCGGCCTGACGTGGCTCTGCGGTGGCTGGGTCGACGCGCGGATCGCCGACGCCGAAGAGGCCGGTGAGCGCCTGCGCGAGCTCGAGCCGGGCTTTGAGGTCGCCGAGGTCTGCCTCGCTGAGGGGGGCGCCGGGGCGATCGTCGCCGGACGCTACGACCAAAGGCCGGCGATCGCCGTCCTCTTCGCCAACGGCGATGAGCTGGTGTCGCGGGTGCTTCACGCCGCGGATCTGCGGGGCGTCGAGCTGGGGGAGGAGGGGGGGCTGCTCCGGATCCACACCCGTGACTTCACGAGCCCGGTGATCGACCTCCGCCTGGACCCCGCGGAGGCTGACGGATGGCGGCGCAGGCTCGCCGGTGGGGAGGCCGCGCATGGGTGAGCCCCTGCCCAACATGGTGCTCCTCGCGATCCCCGGCTTCTTGGTGCTGATCGCCCTCGAGATCGTCGTCTGGCGTCTCGCCCGGAGGGGACGCTACGAGACCCGCGATACGGCGGCGAGCCTGGCGATGGGCATCGTCCACTTGGGCGTCGGCATGGCCACCGGGGCGCTGGTCTTCGGCGTTCACCTGCTCGTCTATCAGCACCGTCTCTTCGATCTTGAGCGGTCCTGGTGGGTCTTTCTCCTCTGCTTTCTCGGCCAGGACTTCGCCTTCTACTGGTCTCACCGCTTCGCCCACGAGCGCCGGTGGATGTGGGCCTCCCATGTCATCCACCACTCCTCGCGCCACTACAACCTGTCGACGGCGCTTCGCCAGACATGGACCGGGACCCTCTCGCTGGCCTTTATCTTCACCCTGCCGCTCGCCCTCCTCGGCTTTGAGCCGCTCATGATCTTCTTCTTCGCCGGCCTCTCGCTGGTCTATCAATTTTGGATCCACACCGAGGTGATCCGGACGATGGGCCCCTTCGAGTGGATCTTCAACACGCCGAGCCACCACCGGGTCCACCACGCCTTCAATCCCCGCTACCTCGACGCCAACTACGCCGGGATCCTGATCGTGTGGGACCGCCTCCTCGGCACCTTCGTCGCCGAGGAGAGGGCCGAGCCGCCGCGCTACGGTCTGGTGAAGAACCTCGCGACCTTCAATCCGCTGAAGATCGCCTTTCACGAGTGGCTCGCGATCCTCCGCGACGTCGTCGGATCCCGCAGCCTCCGCGAGGTGCTCGGCTACACCTGGGGGCGGCCTGGGTGGAGCCCCGACGGCTCGCGGAAGACCAGCGCGATCCTCAAGGCCCAGTGGCGGCAGCGGGCGCTCGCCCGCGCAGCGGCGGCGGAGCGCTCCTCAGCTGGACCATCGGCGCGCTCTTGAGCCTCCCGAGTCGGCCACGCGCGGGCTCGCGATCGGCCTGAAGGACGACGGCGACCAGCTCCCGGAGCTGGTCGACGACTACGACTTTGTCGTCAACGAGCAGTGCCATGAGTACGATGAGCGCGCGCAGCTCCTGCCTCTCCTCGGCCGGGGCAAGCCGGTCCTGAACGCGGAGTACATCAGCGCGGACGACCTCGGGGCAGCGCAGGGGCTGGCCGCCGAGCTCTGTCCCGCCGCGCAGGCTCAGGGGATGCGCACCTTGGTCCTCCCGTGGGGAGCTCGACGACGCCTTCCGCGTCAGCTGCGACGACTCGCGGGTTGTTGAAGGACTGTCCAGAATTGTGGACTGCGCTAGCGGTGGGGCGGCCTGGAGAACGAGCGAAAGAGTCTCTAGTCGGAGCGGCCAAGGCATGGGAGTGTTGGGCGGATGACGTTGATCCCCCGCGTACCACGGACCTCAACACCCACAGCGATCCCAACGCCGCTCCTCGGAGGCTGTGGTGACGCTCCCGCGTCCTCTCGCGGCGCAGTCGTCTACCGGGCGGTGCCGGAGGTCTTGGCGGAGCGGAGCGGATCGGCGAGCGAGAGCGAGAGCGAGAGCGTGCGGGACTTTCGCTGCGCGTTGCCAGGAGGCTGTAGTGAAGCTCCCGTGTCCTCTCGCGGCGCGATCGTTGCTCCTCTCGGATCTGGCGAAACACCGCGTAACCGGGCCATCGCGCAGGTTGTGGCGGTGCCAGGAGGGCCGGCGAGGGCGAGCGGGAGCGCGCGGGGCCTTTGCCATGGCCTCCTCGCCCTGGGGCTCCTCGCCCTGGCCCCTGGGTGCCCGCAGTCGGGGGAGGAGACGAGCGTCGCGGAGACGGCGGTGATGACCAACGTGACTACGGAGTCCTCCGACGGAGGTGAAGCGACACAGTCCGGGGGCGGGACGACCGGCATCACGGGGGAGACCTCCGGCTCGGAGACCGATGCGCCTCAGCTCGATCCGGACAGCGTCGACATACTCTTCGTCATCGACAACAGCGGGACGATGTCGGAAGAGCAGGCCCAGGTCAACGAAGAGATCGAGGCCCTCATCGACCCTCTGATCGAGGCGGGGCTCAGCCTGCGGATCGGGATCACGACGACCGACGCCGGCAACCCTCAGTGCTCGAAGGCCTCGACGACGCCCGAGAACGGAGCGCTCGTCCTGTCGAGCTGTCTCGAGAGGGTCGCGCTGGGGGATTTTGACTTTGACGGGACGGACCCGCCGATCGACGGGGCTCCGTCGTGCACCGACTATTGTGGCCTGGGCGACTCCGAGCTTCAGGTCGAGCCGACGGCGACGGCCGAAGACCCAACCCCGGCGCCACGCCCATGGGTCGAGGTCGAGGGCGCAGACTCCAACGTGGGGGAGGTGGGCGTCGTCAACGCGCTGCGCTGCTTCCTTCCAATGGGGGTGAACGGGTGCGGCTTCGAGTCTCCGCTCGAGGCGATGCACAAGGCGTTGCTCCGATCCGACGTCGCGGGTGAGGTGAACTTTGGGTTCCTGCGTGAGGAGGCGAGGCTCGTGATCGTGATGGTCACGGATGAGACCGACTGTTCGTACAACGAGAGCTACAAGGACATCTTTCAGACCAACAAGGTCTTCTGGAATAGCCCCGACGACCCGAAGCCGAGCAGCGCCGTGTGCTGGCGTGCTGGGGTCAGCTGCGTAGGGAGCCCTCCGAACCGTGAGTGCTTCGCGGAGAACCACGACATCTCCGGCTCCTCCGGCGCCTCCGACTCCTCGGCGGTCCTCCACCCGCTGAGTCGGTATACGGATCTCTTGACGGAGTTGGCCGCGAGCAAGGGCAGCGCGAGCGCGGTCGAGCTCCACCTGATCGCAGGCGTGCCCGAAGGCTACGCGGACGGAGCATCGATCGAGTACAGCGAGGGATCTAGCCCGGAATTTGTCGATAACTTCGGGATCGGGCCTGGCTGCGTCTCTGCGGTGTTAGGGGGGGCGGTTCCTTCGGTCCGCGAGCGCGAGGTCGCGGAGGCGCTCGCGGGCGGCGGGCGCCCGGTCTATTCGATCTGTGCGTCGAGCTATGTCCCGGCGTTCGACGCGATCGTCGCTTCGATCCTCGACGAGTGAGCGACCGGCTGACGCCGACCCGGGGGGTGCAAGCTCCCCCCTCAAAACGGCGTATATTCGAGGGCTCTCTTGAGAGAGAGCCGCCGGCTGACGCCTCTCCGGGGGGAAGGCCAGGTCGTTCCCTGAGCTTTGTGCGTCGAGGGAGCTGGGCTGACGATCGCTGGACGAGCGCTGGCGCTAGCGCTCGTCAGCGGCGCAGGCGTACTCGGTGTTGGTCGTCGTCTTCCAGTCGAGCATCGCCGCGATCGCGTCATCGGCGAAGTCACGGTTATCCCCCTCATCGAGGATGTTGGTCTGCTCGAGCGGATCTACGGTGAGGTCGAAGACCTCCGGGGAGCGCTCCTCGTAGTGATAGATCGCCTTGCGATCGCCCTCTAGCATCGCCATACAGAGGTCGTTCGCCCAGCACGAGGCGAAGAGCCGCTCATGACCGGCGGTCTCGAAGAGGTCGAGCCCTGGCATGTGTCCGTTGAGCTGGAGGCCGAGGAGCGAGGCGATCGTCGGGACGATGTCGATGGTCTGGCGGAGGCCGTCGATGACCATCCCCGGAGAGCCGACGCCCGGACCGCTGAGGAGGAGCGGCACCCGCAGTCCCTCCTCCCAGAGGACGTTGTCGTGCTGGGTCCGGCCGTGTTCGCCAAAGCCCTCGCCGTGGTCGCCGGAGACCACGAAGATCGTGTTCTCGAGCAGCCCGCGATCCTCCAGCCCAGCGTGGAGCTTGCCGATAAAGCGGTCAGTGTAGGCCACCGTGTTGAGATAGTTGTTCAGGGTCGGGTCGTCGACATAGGGCTTGCTCGGGAAGCCCACTGGCACGCCGTAGTCGTGGTGCGGGGTCAGGGTGAGCACCGCGAGGAAGAAGGGGCTCTCCCCTTGGCGGTCGACCCACTCGAGCGCCGGCGCGAGCATGATGTCGTCCTCGTAGCCGAAGTAGCTCGACTCGTCGAAGCCTGCGCGCGGGAGATCATCGGGGCCGAGGAATTCCTCAAAGCCGAGGCGTTCGACCATCGACGCTCGGTTCTCGAAGGAGGGCCGGGCGGGCTGGATAAAGAGGGTCCCGTAGCCGCCCTCGGAGAGGCTCTGCGCGAGACATCTTCTCGGGAGCGCGCCCGGCTCTGCCTCGTTCACGGCCTTGACGATCTCGGGATAGAGGCCGCAAAAGATCGAGACGAGGGCCTTCGAAGTGTGGGGGATCACCGTGTACGCGGTGTTGACGAGCACGCCCCCTTTGGCGAGGGAGTCGAGGAAGGGCGTCGTCTCTAGGTCCGGGGCGTAGGGCGTGGCAGAGCGGGAGCGGAGCGACTCAAACACGACGACGACGACGTTGAGGCGCTCGCCTGGCGGCGTCTCGAAGTGGTCGTCGCCCTCGCTCTCGGCGACGCTCGTCGTCTCGTCGCAGCGCTCCTGACAGGCGATCGACGAGGCGAGGGGGAGGGCGAGGGCGAGCTTGAGCGCGAGCTGGGGCCGGGCGCGGAGCCGCTTGGCGAGGCCCTGGAGGCCCCAGAGGCCCCAGAGGCCCGGGGCGCGCTGCCACGACCTTTGGAGGGCGGACGCTGACCCGAAGGGCTGATGCTGCGAGCGGCGCATCCGTGGAACGTAGCAGGGATGGCCGCGGAGAGCGTGGCAAGGATCGCGAGGCCCTCTTCATTCTTGTCCTTCGTCCTCACTTCTTCAAATTTGGCCGAGCGGGCAGGCTCGCGCGGTCATACCGTCGATCGCCGTCCGGTCGACCCGCCCCCACGCGGGCCCATCGCCGCGCCGGCGTGCTGGCGTGCTGGCGTGCTGGCGTGTTGGCGTGAGGGGGGTCGGCATGTTCGGTCTCGCTCGGGTCTGCCTTTGGAGCTGCAGAGCGTCGCCGGGCCGCGAGAGCCGAGCAGATGCTGCGACGGGCATGCTGCGTTATCGTCGCTGGTGATGGCGAATTGGATCGGCCAGCTCACGCTCCCTGGGCTCATCGCGCTCGTCGCCGGCTTCCACGTCGGTCTCACGGTCCTCTGCACTGGCATCGGCTTCCTCCTGGAGCGGCTCCTCCGTCATCGCCGGGTCTGGGCCGTCCCCCTCGTTCGCGGTCAGCATCGCTTCGAGCTGGCCGGCAACCTCCGCTTTGTGAGCGTGCAGATCATCGCCTTCACCGCCGTTTTCTACAGCGGTCTTCTCTGCTTCGACGAGGCGGGGGGGGGCTCGGCTCTCGGCACCTTCATCGCCGTCTACTACAGCTTTCAGATCTACTACTACGGCCTTCATCGGCTCCTGCATCGACGGCCGTGGATCCGCTTTCATCGCTGGCACCATCGTTCGCGGGTGACCACGCCGCTGACCGGACAGTCGATGAGCGTGGTCGAGGCGATCGGCTGGGCGATCGGCTATGTCGGGCTCCCAGCGCTGCTGTCGTGGTTGACGCCGCTCTCCTTCGCCGGCTGGGCGGCCTACATTGTCTACAATATCAGCGGCAACATCATCGGTCATGTGAACGTGGAGTTCCACAACCCCTTCGGCCGGGGACGGCTGATCTCAGTGTTCCAGCCGCCGGTCATCTATCACGCGCTCCACCACGCCCGCTGGACCGGCCACTACGGTTTCGCCTCGACCGGCCTCGACGGCCTCTTTGGCACCGAATTCGCCGATTGGCGGGCGGTGTCGCGGCGGGTCGACGGCGGTCAACCGCTGACCGACCTCAAGCAGCGCGTCACGCCCTGAGGGAGGTCTGGAGGGCTCCGACGACCAGGGACAGGAGCCTGTCTTGCATCTCCAACGAGCAGCCCGGGGTGAAGGTCCCGTGGGCTCTCGCCGCAATGGCCCGCGCTCCACCGCGAGCTCGGCGGCATGCGCAGCGCCCTCGGGAGATCGAGCGCTCGTTCGTGAGCGAGTCCGTCGGGGTCCGCTCGTCGAGGGTCCGCTCGTCGAGGGTCCGCTCGTCGAGGGTCCGCTCGTCGAGGGTCCGTTTGTCGAGGGTCCGTTTGTCGAGGGTCCGTTTGTCGAGGGTCCGTTTGTCGAGGGGGCGGGGGCGATCGCTGGGAGCGCGGCTCGACCGCTGTGGCCTGCTGTGTAAATGTCGTTAGATGGAATGCGCTGATTATTGTGCTCATGTCTCCCGCCCCTTGTCGGCTCCGACGCACGATCATCAAGTATTGACCCTTCGGGGGGGGAGTAGTGCGTGCGCCATTCGCACTCTATAATGAATACCAAAATCTATAGCGTTACAAAGCTGAGATTGCTTACTTGTTCTGCCTCGAGTACTGCGCGGCGCGCTCACTCGCTGTGGGCCGATGGGATGCGATATACCGACAACATGCCGTGCGCGATCGCCCTCCGTACCTCCATCGTGCCCCTCTTCATCGGTGTCATGGCTGCCATGGCGGTCTCTGCCTGCGCGGGTGATGATGGTAGCGCCAACGAAAGCAATGCCACCGTCGCCGTGACGATCACGGGGGTGACGATCTCCGGCGGGATGAGCACGGCCGATGACAGCGACGGGAGCAGCAGTGGTAGCGACGGCGACGGCGGCGGCGGTGTCAAGCTCGACCTCGGCGATGACACCTGGGTCCCCGAAGACGCCTGCGCGGACGTCGTCCCGCAACCAGGCGACGATGACTACAGCATCATCTGGATCGCCAACACGGGCGAGCATACGGTCTCGAAGATCGACACTGAGACCGCGATCGAGCTCGCCCGCTATCGTACGGGCCCGGGCGACTCCGATCCTTCGCGGACGTCGGTCAACCTGCGTGGCGACGTCGCGATCGGCAACCGCTCGGGCAGCGTCATCAAGATCGCCAACCGCACCGAGAACTGCATCGACACGAACATGAACGGGACGATCGACACCTCGTCGGGCCCCGATGACATCCGCGAGTGGGGCGAGGACGAGTGTGTCCTCTGGTACCACGACCTGAGCTTCTCCATGGTGGCAGGAAGTCAGGGCGGTCCGCGAGCGATCGCCTGGGACGGCGGGGCTGCGAGCGACTGCTATGCCAGCGCCAAGGTCTGGGTCGGCTGGCGCGATCAACCGACCGCGAACGTGAAGATCCGCAGGATCGACGGGGTCACCGGCGAGACCGACGCCGAGGTCTTGGCCGAGAACTGGGAGTGCAACTGGGGCCACGGGACCTACGGGGGCGCGGCGGACAAGGAGGGTCACTTTTGGGGCCTCGGCACTCGCAGCAACCTTGTCCACGTCGACGCTTTCACCCTCGAGGTCGAGCGCTACAAGGGCCCCGACGTGGTGGTCTACGGGATCGCGCTCGACGCTGAGGGGACCCCATGGCTCGGCGGCTGGGACGGCCACCTGTGGCGTTTTGACACCGACACCAAGGAGTTCCAGGACTTCGGCGCCGTTGGTGCGTCCAGCCGCATGCGAGGGCTCGCGATCGACAAGGATGGCTACGCCTGGATCGCCGGCAACGAGCCCTGTGCGCTTGTCCAGTACGACCTCGCCAACTCCAGCGTCGTCAACGGCAACATCAACCTCCCGGGCTGCGGCGAGCCGGTCGGCGTCAGCATCGATCGTCTCGGCATGGTCTGGGTCGTCGACCGCACGGCGAACCAGGCCTACAAGATCGATCCGATGACCTACGAGTCGGTGATCGTCGAGGGCCTCGTCGCCCCCTATACCTACTCGGACATGACCGGTCAGGGCCTGGAGCTCGTCGTCAACCCGCCGGTCGGCTGAGGCGACTCCTCAGCCGAACCTGCGCGACCTGGTGCGCCTCGCGTGCGCCCGCTGTCCGCGGGGATGGGTTTGCTCTCTGCAAGGGAAACGATTATCCTCTTTCTGTGCCGAAGTTGACCTCCGCTACCGCGGCCAAGAGGCGCGCAGCCATCCTCGACGCCGCCCGTCGCTGTTTCGCCCGCAAAGGCTTCAGCGCGACGACCATCGCCGATCTGCGGGCCGAGTCAGACCTGAGTACAGGCGGGATCTACACCCATTTCCCCAACAAACACGCCATCGTCTCGGCTCTCGGCTCACAGCTCACTGAGGGGCGGGCCGAGAGCCAGGTAGACCTGCTCAGCGCCTTCGACCACCTCCAATCCGACGCTGGAGAGACTGACGCCCGGGTCGACCTGCACATGTGGGCGGAGGCCTCGGCCGATCCGATGCTGCACAGGCTCGTCTTCGAGGGCTTCGACCGCATGGCCACGCAGTTCGCCGCGCTGGAATCCTATGCGGGCGACCCGGCGGGGCAGCAGCTCCTAGAGGCCCTGATCATCGGTCTTGAGGTCCAGCGTGCCCTCGGTCGCCCGCCCCGCCCTGAGCTGCGCAGTCGGCTCGCCGCTCTTGTCCTCAGGGGATTGCCATGAGCTCGCTCGTCCCACGGACTCCCCTGTGCTCGTGCTCCTGGCGCTGACGGTCGTCCTGTCCCTGTCGGGCGCATCGACGCTGTTCGCCTCTACTGGGCCTGCCTGCCGCTTTCTACCTTTGCGGCAAGGTCGCGGCGAAGGCTCCGTGGGGCTTGTTCAACTTCACACAAGAGGGCGCTATGAAATATGTCGGCCGTGCACCGGCGGTCCCCGGCGCGAGTGTCAGACCGTGACGCTGGGCCTGAGCCTGGCCATTCGCGACCGACACTTGGAGCCCGCGCTCACGCACTTCGCCCCGGCGGGCGTAGGGTCGCTTGAGGCGGAGCGCGGGTCGCCGAGCCTGTCGCCGGACGGCGAGCTAGTCTGTCGGCGGGCTCTCACATTCGCACTCGCTCAACGTGAGCGAAGCAAAATCCCCAAGTACCGACTCGCGGCTCCCCCGCTCTTGCCTCTTTCGCTGGTAGAATGTGAGCTGGCAGGTCTCTTCGGGCATTGTCGCGCCGAAGGAGACCTCGTAGCGGACGCCGTCGCGCGCATAGGCAATGTCCACCGTCCCGGTCGTCAGGACTGAACGTGCATGCTCCGTCGATGCCTCAAAGTCGAGCCCGCTATGCTCTGCATGGGCATTGAGGGCGCTTATCAGCTCCGCTTCGCATTGGGGGCCGGAGCTCGGCGAGATTTTGACGGTCTGGAGGCCTTGGGCGAAGGATGAGAAATAGGCGAGAAATACGATGAACGCGAGGCATGCAATGCCTACGACGATCAAGGTGACGGCTTGACGGGGCATTTTGCTTCGTTCCTTGCTTGTCTCGAGAGTGTGCGCGGAGTGCCTAGGTCGATCGACGAAATATCATCCCCCCCTCGACCTCGATGACTGTATGCATGTGCGAGGCCGAGGGGGCGCCGTCGAGGCGGATATGACTGCTCTTGATGCTGCCAATCTTGATGACGCTCTTCGTCAGCGCAATCGGATGGTTCGGATCGGTTCGGATTACCCTCGTTGTATACGGCAAAAGTCAGTGAGGTCATACGTTGTTGGTCTCCTGATCCTGTGTCCATCGGCGAGTGCTGAGGGACGTGAAAGGTGCACTGCGGAGGAGAAGACCGTGACAGGCCTGCAACTCCGTCGTGGGGGCCGCTCGGGTTGGGATGATGCTCTGAGTATACAGAAGTAGGAGAGGTGTGTGTGTTGCGGTTATGTAGGCGACCATGCGCCCGCAGAGCCGCTCGCTCATCGCCTAGATCCCCCCGAGCACGCCGCTCTGGCCAGGTCGCACCGCTGGGGCCCGCTGGGCGGTCGAGGGATTTCAGCCGGGAATTTCGGCGAGGCGGCGGGTACAGGGAGGCTCGTGGAGGTTGAAGCGCTGACGGCGCGCGGACTCTCCACGGGGTGCGCCGACCGCTTCAACAGCCCCGCGAGACCGCGATGTCCAGCTTCTCCTTGGCGACATCAATGCCGACGTAAGTGATCCAATTCACGCTTTCACATCCTTGTGTTAGCACCTGGCCTCTCGCCCACCCTTGTGGATTCGAGCTCTTAGAGATGGCTCTCGCAGTTGTTCGGGCTCTTGAGGACAGATTTGACTCCGGGTACCTCGCTCGCGAACGGGCTCGTACCCAAGGGACCTACGGTATCCCGGAGTCTTCGAGTGGAACTGATGTTGGTTGCTTGACGCTTCTACAAGAGATCGCTCTCGCAGTTTGCTCAGGCTCTTGAAAGAGAATTGACTCCGGGTACCACGCTCGCGAACGGGCTCGTGCCCAAGGGACCCTCGGTATCCCGAAGTCATGGAGTGGAACTGTGTTGTTGCTCGACGGTCATACAAGGGACCCTCCTCGTCGCCCCTCGCCCGCCCGCCCCCAGCGCCCAAGCTCCGCCCCTCGCGATCACGAGGTGAGCGCTCACCTTCGGAGACACGGTCGAAGCGCGAAAAGTCGTGTCATCGGTGCTTCTACGCGGATCTGTGAGGGAGCTTCAGCTCAGCGCTTATTTCAGGACTAGGGCGGCGAAGACCCGGGCCAGAAGGTTCGCCGAGCTGATGCGGCGTGGGGTGCGGGCCTCGCAGGGGCGGTCCGCGGTCGGCGAGGGGGCGTCGTGAGCTCGGGCGAGGATGACGGAGCGCGAGCCTACTTGGACAGGGCTTGCTCCTCGCCCAAGTGCTCTTTTTTCCACCCCTCGATCTCATCAAAGAGCCGGAGGTCATTGGTCTTGCTGCTCGCAAGTCGCTCGGTCGCCGCGCTCAGTTTCTCAAGGGCGGCGCTACGTCGTCCTGGCTCTTTCCACATGATGTTGACCTTGGCCATGAGCAGGTGGGTCGTCATGCCGATATGGTCGTCCTTGCCCTCGAGCTGGGTCATGCCGGAGTCGAGGGATGCCTCTGCTGCGGCGAGATTGCCCATGCCCTCGAGCACCTTGGCCCGGTAGAGGTGGAGCTGGCCGTAGGTCGTATGCTTTTCGCCGAGGGTCGCCCGTGCTTGGGCGAAGGCCTCATCACTGTGGGCGAGGGCCTCATCATGGTTTCCGCGGGCAAGCGCGAGGTCGCTAAGGGCCGTGAAGAGCAAGATCCCCTGCGCAGTCCCCAACATCTCGCGGCTCGCGAGGATCGTCTTTGCGCGTTGAAGGTGGCGCTCGGCGTCGTCCAGGCGGCCGATGGTCTTGAGGGCCTCCGAGAGGTTGAGGAGGGGAAAGAAGAGCTCGGGGTGGTCCTTCCCGCGGGCCTCCTCGTCGATCGCCAATGCGCGCTCGATCAGTGGAATCGCGGTCTCGATCTCGGCGACTTCGAGGTAGGCAGCGGCGAGGCTGTTGAGGGTCCGAGACACCTCGGGGTGATTGGGGCCGTGGATGGCCTCGCGGGCCTCCAGCGCCTGGAGGAGGGTGTTGCGGCCTTCTCCGAACATTCGCAGGCGAAGCTGGGTGGTGCCGATGCTGTAGAGGAGCGATGCCTGGTAGGGGTGACCTTCACCGAAGAGCTCAATATGCTCCGCAAAGGCGCGGTTTAGGGTTCTCTCGGAGCTGTGGAGGTCGCCGTTGCGGTGCTGGACACTGGACAAGGTCGAGAGGGCGCGGACGTAGAGGTTTGGGTGCTCCTCGCGGTGTCGCGAGGCGAGCTCATTCGCGGCTTGGACAGCCTCCATCGCCGTCTCTCTGTCGTCGAACTCATTCGCCGTGATCGCCCGGAAGAGGTCGAGCCTGATCCGCAGGGGGGGGGCCTCGCCGACGCGTGCGAGCTTGGCCTCGGCCATGAGCTCCCAACCACGGGCCGCACTGGCGTCCATGTTCGTGGGTCCGTCGAGGCGAAAGAGGCCGAGGATAACGTCCGCCACGAGATGATCGTTGGTGCTCTTCTCCGCCTCCATGAGCGCCCTTTGCAGATACTCGCGGGACTCCTTGAAGTTTCCCAGCTCAAAGGACGCGACTCCGAGCTGGTGGAGCGCGGACGCCCGCACGGAAGGGTCGTTGAGTTCTTCAGCGGCGGCGAGGGCCTGCTTCGCGAACTCGTGGCTCCGCTCGTACTCTGCCGCCCGGTCGGCGACGTCAGCCTCGATGAGGAGCGACTGGGCCTCGGCCCAGCGCGAGGAGGTTCCATCGTGGCCGCTCTGACGGCGTCGGAGGGCGTCTGCGGAGAGGCGCTCGAGGTTCGCGCAATGGTCGAGCGAGGAGAGGCCAGAGACCGCGGCGACCGCATTCTCGAGGATCTTGGCGTCCGCGTCGCGGAGCTTGTCGATGACTGTGCGGAGCTCGAGGAGGCGGTGATCGAAGCACCTGATCTGTTCGTGAAGCGCTGGCGAGAGCTGATCGTCATAGCCCTCTCGGACGATACAGGCGTCGATCATGGCCCCCGAGAGGGCTGCGGCGTAGGCCTGCAGTCGAGGCTTGACGACGCTCCAGGTCGTCGAGCCGTAGGTGAGACCAATATCGGCGATGGTGCCCTCAATCTCTTCGGCGATCGCTGGGCTCCAGGCGCCCTGGAGGTCGCCCGCTGCGGCGCAAGCTTGAGCCGGGTCGTCATGGCCGCGAGTCGCGAGGAGCGCGAGGGCGACGAATGCGGAGGTGAGCAGAGCTGCGCCGGCGATGAGCATGACACGACGCGGGCGATGGAGAGCGGCCTCGAGCGCGTCAAGGCAGTCCTCCATGCTCGGGAAGCGATCCTGGCGGTTGAAGGCGAGGCCGCGCAAGAGGACGCGACCAAGCACGGCTGGGACCGGTCCGGGCGGTGGTGTCGGTGGCCCCGCGCGGAGCTGCGCGCGGAGCTCTTTCGCGGTCTTCCCGGGGTAGGGACGGCGGCCGTAGAGCGCCTCCCAGAGTGAGGCCGAAAATGCATAGACATCGCAGCGGGCGTCCGTGTCGGAGAGGAAGAGCTGCTCGGGCGCCATATAGGCCGGGGTCCCGAGCAGAGTTCCGGCCTTGGTGAGCTCCGCGTTCAACGACGAGTTGGAGTGGCTGTCGAGGGTCCGCAGTGTGGGGTGGGACGCGGAGGAGGGGGTCGGCAGGTTGGTGGCTGTGTCCGCGCGGGCAAGGCCAAAGTCGAGGACCCGCGGACGACCATCATTGCCGACCAGGACGTTCGCAGGCTTGAAGTCGCGGTGGATCAGGCCGGCTTGGTGAGCCGCCGCCAACCCCCTGCCTGCGCTCATGTACATATTGATGGCCTCGCGCCACGACGGCGAATTGTGGTCTTGCCACGCGCGGAGCGTCGAACCTTCAATATATTCCATCGCCAGATAGACGCGGTCATTATGCCGACCCGTCTCGTATACCTGGACAACGTTGGGGTGTGAGAGCTTGGCGAGCGCCTGCGCCTCACGCTGAAGGCGTGTGTACCCCGACTCGCCCGTCTCCGGAGGGGTGAGAAGGAGCTTTAGCGCTACCCGACGATCAAGGTCTGCGTCGTAGGCCACGTAGACGACGCCCATTCCGCCTCGATCGAGGTAACGGAGGATCGTGTAGCGGCCGATCTGGAGCGGGTGCGGGTTCGCTGGTTTCGCCTGATCTGGAGCGAGCTTCGCGGTCGACTCCGCGTTCGTTGAGGGGGGCTTGCGGCCTGGCTTGACGGGTGCAGGCGCCCTCTGCTCGACCCGTGTTGGTGCCTCCGAGAGGTAGGAGTGTGTCACCTCTGAGGGGTCGCTTGGACGACTCACGTCTGCGCCAGTATCACCCGATATCGTCTTGGGGGGCAAATGCGAGGAAGCTGCTCGCAGGCACAGGAGGTTTAATCCGCACGCGAGCTGAGCTGCGCTTCGCTTCGGGACGGCCGTCGCTCTAGGGGCGCGAGAGTGATCCAAACGGCGTACGCCGCCTTGCAGGCATGTAGCCGGTGTGTTGGTGGGCGTGCGAGAGCGTCGTAGGCGGCGGACCGGGGAGGCCGACAGCGACGCATTCGCGCTCACGAGCAACGACGAAAGTTTCCTCGAGAGGATGGGGCGCGGCGGCGCGAGGGCAGGATGCGGGAGGTGCACAGTGGCGGTGTCGCGGCGGCGCGAGGGCAGGATGCAGGAGCTGCATAGTGGCGGTGTCGCGGTCTAGGAGGTGAGTCCGTCCCTCGAAGGCGCTGTCAGGCAAGGGGCGTTGAGCTGGACAGTCGGGCAGCGCTCGGTGCGAAGTCGCTAGACTGCAGTGAGGACGCCTGCGCGGCGCCTATGGGGATGCCTGTGCGGACGTGTGCGGACGTCTGTGCAGACGTGTGCGGACGTCTATGCGGACGTCTATGCGGACGTTTGTGCGGACGTTTGTGCGGACGTCTATGCGGACGTTTGTGCGGACGTTTGTGCGGACGCCTGCGCGGACGTCTATGCGGACGTTTGTGCGGACGTCTGTGCGGACGTCTGCGCGGACGCCTGCGCGGAGCGGTACTACCGAAGCGAGCGGCGATCCAACAAACTGCACGGGAGGGCGGCATCTCGCCGGGCTCGTCGCCGATGTTGTCTGTGTGGCCGGCGCTCAGATCGCTATCGGAGGGGTTGCCAGCAGGAGATCGCTTCACCGGGGGAGCGTTGATTCTAGGAAATAATGCGTATCAGAGCTCCGCGTCCGCAAGCGCCGGGGGGGAGCGCCGCTCTCGCTAGCCGTCCGCGGTGAAAGTCCCGTATGCACTCGCGGCGCAAGGGTCGACCCGGTCGGCTTCGACAAGAGCCCCGCTATCGGGGCCGTACCGCAAGCCTTGGCGGAGCTGAGCGGGCCCGCGAGGGTGGAGAGCGGGCGAGGTTTGTGCCGCGGGCTTCTAGGCTCGGTCGAGCTCGACGAGGGTGATCTCCTGGGCGCTGCCGAGGCGGAAGGGGGGGCCCCAGTAGGTGGTCCCGGCGTTGATGTAGAGCCAGGTCGCGCCGACCTTTTGCAGGCCGGTCGTGAAGCGCAGCGCGAGGCTGAGGAGCACGGTGAAGGGGAAGTACTGACCGCCATGGGTGTGGCCCGAGAGCTGGAGGTCGACGCCTAGGCCCTCGGTCTCGAGGATGCTCTTGGGCTGGTGTGCGAGGAGGATCCGAAGATCGGCGGCGGGCGCCCCGGCGAGCGCCTTTGCCGGGTCCGAGGTGTGCTCTTTGACGAAGCGTTGCGCGCTGAGATCGTAGACGCCTGCGACGACGAGGCGAGCGCCGTCATGCTCGACGACGGTGTGCTCATTGCCGAGAACTCGCCAGCCGAGCGCCGTTTTGCAGTGAGCGATCCAGGGCTCCGCTCCTGAGAAGTACTCGTGGTTACCGGTGACGAAGAAGGTCCCGTGGCGCGACTGGAGATCGCCGAGCGGCGCGACGTAGTCGGCGATCCGGTCGACCGAGCCGTCGACGAGATCGCCCGTGACCGCGACCATGTCGGCGCCGAGGCTGTTGACGATGTCGACGACCCCGCGCATGTCGGCGTCGCGGATCGTCGGTCCGACGTGGAGGTCCGAGATCTGGGCGATCTTGAGCCCGCGCAGCGCCTCGGGGAGGTCGCCGATCGCGATCTTCACCCGCTTGACCGCGGCCAGGCGTCTCGCCTGGACAAAGGCGGTGCCCGAGACCAGAGCCGTGACCCCGAGGACCCCGTAGTTGAGGAGCCGCCGGAGGAAGCGACGGCGCTCCGGGTCGACCGGGAGGAGGTCACGGCCGCTGATGCGGCCGACGAGCCGGAGCAGCAGGAGGACGAGGTCGAGGAGGAGGGTGAAGGCGAGGATCAGGGAGAAGACGCCGAAGAAGATCCAGCCGGCGAACTGGAGGAGGTCGGCCCACCAGACCCCCGTGAGCGGCATCAGGCGGAAGACCCAGGGGAGGGTGAGGCCTGAGATGAGCGCGAGGACCCAGGCGATCCGACGGCCGCGGGGGGTCAGGTTGGCGCCGGCCATCAGACGACTGGCGACGTAGCTGTGCATGCCGACGGAGATCGCCATCAGGACCGCGGTGAAGAGGAGGCGTTGGGTCGTGTTCATCGCGAGGTGAGGTCGGGAGGTGCCTGGAGCGAGGGCTGCAGGTCGCGCGGGGAGAACCTACTATGGACGCTCTTGGCCGGCGTGCATGCTCTGGGGTGGGGCGGCGACGGTCTCAGGTCGCCGCCCCCATCGCTCTCGACCCTGGGGGGACGAGGGTCGAACGCCGCCGGAGCCGTTCACGGGCTCTCGTGGCTCTGTGGACGGCTTGTCCCGTGGGTCGGGGGGCGCGGGTTCGGGCGCGGGTTCGGGCGCGGGTTCGGGTAGGGGGGCGGGCAGGGGCTCAGGCGGGACGCGCCCGGTCGCATCCGTTGCCTGTTAGGATCTCCGGATGCGGAACGGCCCGAGAGAGTTCTCTGCGGTTGCGGTTGCGGTTGCGGTTGCGGTTGCGGTTGCGGTGACGGCCGGCGCTGCGTGTGCCCCCGACGACACCGCGAAGGCGAAGGCCGCGGTCGACAAGACGATCGACGACGCGAGCAACCTGGCGAAGGAGGGGGCGGAGGTGACCGACAAGGCCGCCGCCGGGGCCAAGGAGACCAGCGAGGTCGCGAGCGCCTGGGCCTCTGATCTCAAACGCAGCTCTGGCGAGCTGAGCGCGACCGCGAGCCTCTGGATCGACGACGCGGCGAAGCTCGCGGAGGGCTCCGAGGCGACGATCGAGTCGATCCTCGCGAGCGGTACACAGGTCGCCCCGACGGCGGTCGAGATCGGCACCTCGCTCAGCTCCGCGGTCGATCGCGACACCGTCTTCGAGCCGATCGTTCAGCGGGTCGACGCCCCGACGGAGGAAGGTGCGACGCTGCGGACCACGGAGGAGGCGGACAAGGCGATCGCGGCGATGCCCCGGGTCGAGGTGATCGAGGGCCTGACGATCGGCTTTAAGGATCTGACGAGCACGACCGCCAAAGAGCGGGTGAGCGAGAGCGGGTACCTCGTCATCTGGCGCAGGGACGGCTACCTGATCGGCTTTGTCTATCGGTCGCGTCAGGCGGTCGACATTGAGAAGCTCGTCGCGGACGCGCCCCGGCTGATCGCGCAGGTCCGGGCTGCGCTCTAGCTGGCGGGCGCGAGGTGGCAAGTCTCGCGGTCTGTCTCGCGGTCGCGAGCTCCGAGCTCTTCGCAGCCAGCGGGGCCCGTGGGACTGGCGGCAAGCGTCCCCCAGGTCCTCGCGGCGAGAGGGGGTCGACCTTCGAGGACGATGCGAGCTGGGCGCGACCGGTCGCGACAGCTCCTGCGGGGGCTGCGGGGCACAGATCACGGGGTGATCTTTCAGAGCCGACGCGAGACCGCCGGCTCTGCGCTGTTGATGCCTCAACGCTTCTTCGAGGGCGTCTCGCCGGGGGCGCCTCCTGGAGAGGCTGAAGGGCGCCTCAGCGGAGCTTACGCAGCGCCTTCTGGGCAGCCTCGGGGAGTTTTTCGTCGTCGAGGGCGGAGCCTGCGAGCTCCTTGGCGGCCGCCTTGTCGCCGACGGCGTCTGCTGCGAGGGCCATCACCACCAGGGTGTCGCTCGGGCCCCGCTTGGGGGTGACCTCGCGGGCGCGCTTGTGGAGCGCGAGGGCTCGGGTCCGGTCGCCGGCGGCGGCGCTGGCGATGGCCTGGGCGCTGAGGGTCAGCGGGTGGAGCGGAGCTATCGCCTGAGCGCGGGCGCGGGCGAGGGCGGCGGCCTTCGTGTCACCGCTGACGGACGCGAGCATCAAGAGCCTCGCCGCCGGATCGAAGGACATCCCGTCGATCGCCAGGGCGCCGAGGAGATAGCCCTTCTCTGCCCTGAGATCGCCGCGTTTGCGGGCGAGCTCGCTCAGGCGGATCAGGGGCTCGATCGACTCGGTGTTGAAGGTCCGGGCCTTCTCTAGGTGGGCCGTGGCCGACTCCCAGCTCGGGCCCGCGCGGAGGAGATCGGCGAGGGCCATCCGCACCTGGTAGCCGTCGCCGCGGGTCTGGATGAGCTTGTGCAGCGTCCGCTCGGCGGCGGCCGGATCGTCACCGCGGACCGCGGCGATAGCCTCGCGGTAGAGGACATCGCGCGGGTCATCGGAGGTCTTGTCGGAGCTCGGCGACCAGCCGCGGATGGTCTGGTCGAGGCGGGCGTCGAGGGCCGCGTCAAAGTCGTCTTCGATCGTCTTGAAGGGCTTGCCGAGGTGCTCCTCGAAGAGCTCCTCGGTCGACGCGCCGCTGGCGTAGCCGACGAGGATCGCCCGGATCTTCGCGTGGCCGTAGGTCTCGCCGAGGTAGCGCAGGGCGTAGGCGGAGGTGGCGTAGGCGACCTCCATGCCGAGGGCGCTGCCCGCCCGGAGGAAGGCGAGCTCGAGCTCGCCGAGGCGGCGCAGCTTGCCCTGCCTGCGGGCGGCGCTCAGGAGGAGCGCGCTCTCGCGGGCCCAGGCCGGGTCGGCGACCTCGGACTCCCACTCGCTCAGGCCCTCGGTGAACCATCGCGGGACCCGGCCGGCGCTCAGCCGGATCGCGTAGACGTGGGCGAGCTCGTGCCAGATCACCTGGTCGATGTTGTGGGTCCCCCGATAGGGGCCGACGAGGGTGATAAGCGGGCCGAAGCAGACCCCGAGGGCGCCGAGGCTGGGGACGCCGACGGTGCGGATCGAGAACTCCTCGGGGTCGGCGAAGACCTCGAGCTGGAGGGTGCCGGGGTCTATCCCGTAGCGGCGGTCGAGGGCCGTGCGGGCGCGGGCGTAGGAGCGCATGAGCTCGCCCTCGACCCAGCCGTGGTCGTCGCTCGGCAGGCGGAGGACCAGGCCCTTGCTCTTGACCTCGGTGTAGCGCGGGTCGATCGCGTTGTCGTAGAGGTCGAGGGTGTTGCGGGTCCGCTCGTTGAAGCGATCGCGCTTCCAGGCCTTGGCGAGCGCCGCCCGTCCGGCTGTCTCATCGGCCAGGCGGAGGCGGTTCAGGCCGTAGGAGGAGTTGACGTAGGGGTCGTCGGGGGCTCGCTGGAGCGCTGATTCGAGGACCTGGTCGGCCTCGGGGTAGAGGTGCATCGACACCAGCAGCTCGGCGAGGGCGACGGCGTAGCGACGACCGTCCTTAGCGCTCGCGATGGCCTTGGCCTCGAGGTCGGCGGTGGCCTTCTTGTCGCCGTCGATGATCGCTGTGGCGGCGAGCACCGCGAGCGCCTCGTGATGGCTGGGGTTGACCGCGGTGGCCCGGCGGGCGAGCTCCTGCGCCTCGCGGCGGCGCCCCTCGATCACGGCGATCCGGGCGAGGGCGGCCAGGGCCAGCGGGTGCTCGGGGTCGGTCTGGAGGGCCATCGTCGCCAGGCGTGAGGCCTCGCCGAGCTTGAACTCCCCCTCCAGCACGAGCGCGAGGCCGCCGAGGGCGTCGGCGTGCCAGGGATCGTGCTCCAAGATGAGCCCGTAGGTCGCGCTGGCGTCGGCGCTGGCGTATTTCTCGTGGAAGATGGAGCCGCGGACGAGGAGCACCCGGTCGCGGACTGAGACCTCGGGCTCTGGGCCCGACACCGGCGCGCTCTCGGCCTCGCCGAGGACCATGTTGGCGTCGTGGAAGGCGCCGCTGGTCCCCCGGGCGAGGGCGGCGCGGGCGACCGCGAGCAGCTCCTCGGCGGTCTTCGCCGCGCTGGCGTCGTAGGCGTCGTAGAGCGCCTCCATCAGCGCCTTCGCCTCAGCTTCGCGACCGTCGCCGCGGTCGACGAGGAGCGCCAAGAGGTCGCCCTGGCTGGAGATGTCCTTGGGCGCGACCTTCAGCGACTCGCGGAGGAATTCTTCGGCGCGGGCATCGTCGCCGCGGCTGCGCCGGAGGCGCGCGCGGGCCCGGAGCACGGCGGCCTTGGCCGCGGGATCGGCGGCCTTGGCGTTCTCCAGGGCTGCTTCGGCGCTGTCCCGGTCGCCGAGCGAGGCGCTGGCGTGGGCGAGGAGGAAGGCCCCCTCGAGATCGTCGGGGTGAGCGGTCGTCCAGGTCTTGAGGAACTCGAGCGCGCCGCCATGGTTGCCGGTCGTGACCGCCAGGACGACCGCCCCACGCTCGGTCACCGGCTCTGGCGGCGGTCGCTTGGCGGGCGGAGGCTCCTCAGCCGGGGGAGGCCGCTCGCTCCGCGCCTGGGGGTTGGCCGCGGCCCCCTCGGGCTCGTCGAGAGCGTTCAGGTCGTCTGGGGTGATCGTCGGCTTCGCCGGGCAGCCTGCGGTCACGACGGTGAGGGCCGCGATCCAAAGGGCTCGCAGGCCAGCGCTGGGGCCGATTCGAGGGGTGCTGCGCCGGTCTGGGGGCATGCTGAGGAAATCTTTCGGGGCTCGGCGCGCCGCGGTCAACCCGGGGGCGGGCCTCTGCTATCCTCGCCGCAATGGCTGGTCCGAGCAAGGCACACACCGCCTATCCCACCGAGGTCTACGAGAGCTTCGACGCGTTCATGCAGAGCGTGCTCAAGGACGTCTACGAGCGCGGGGCCAAACGGGCGGAATTCGTCGCCCTCCTCCTCGCCTCCGGGGAGCTGATGCCGATGGCCTGGGGCCGGGTCCGGAGCAGCGGCGTTCGCGAGTTCGCGATGGGCGCTGCGGGCGTCGTCGCCCTCCGCTACGCGATCGCCTACCTCGTCAGCGGACCCCTCGGGATCGCCCTGACCGGCTTCACCGTCGCCACCCTGATCTCCTTCTTTTGGAGCAATCAGCGCGAGGTCATGGCCCGGCGCAAGCCCTACAAGCAGCTCATCAGCGACACTCGCGAGAAGTTCGAGGACATCCAGGCCCGCTACCAAGACGGTCGCTACGATAGCGGCGAGCGAGCGCTCCTGATCGAGGGACTGCTGCGACGGATGCTCAGCGTCATCGAGGCGCCGATCGAGTCCGACGACGACGACGCAGAAGAGGGCTAGAGCTCCGCGACGGCCCGGGCGACGCAGACGTCGAGTGAGCTGTCCCCGTGGGCAGGTTGTTGAGTGTCTGCCCGGTCGCGATGTGGAGGGCATGGCGCGCGTTCGAAGATCGGCCACAGGGGCGCCGGTGGACGCGGTCGAGAGAGCGCCGAGCGCGAGGGGAGATGCTCGTGCACGCCCGGGCGTTTCCCGGCCTCCAGCGCCGTGATAGTGTCATCGCGTTTTGTCGGGTACTTCGCAGAGCGTTTTTTCGGGGACCTCCGCGGCCCTTCGCGGGGTTCGCTTCGCGGTCTCGCACCCCGAGGTCCGCGGCCTCTACCGCCAGCTCCTGCTGGTCCTCTTCGTGGTCGCGATCGCCTTGACCGCGCTCTTCAGCGGCGCGCTTTGGCATTTCACGGCGCTCGCCGAGGACGCCTCGGGTTGGATGGTCGCGGGGATCTGGCTCTTGCGGGGAGCTGGCGGTCTGATCGTCTTGATGGCCTCGCCTCTCCTGGCGTTGATGGTCGTCAACGCGGTCTTTCCGTTCCTCGGCGAGCGCGCCTTCCTCGGGGCGATGCGGGTGCTCGATCCAGCGCGGGCCGAGGCGCTCGCGGCCGCCGAGGGGCTCAGCATGGCGGCAGGGCTCGGCTCCTCGGTCCGTCGCCTGGTCCACTTCCTCGGCCTGACCTTCCTCGCCTTTGGAGTGACCCTGATCCCGCTCGTCGGGGCCCTCTTGGGGCCGGCGCTCCAGCTTTGGTCGACCTCGCGGGCGCTGACCTGGGAGCTCCTCGATCCTTACTTTGACCGCCGCGGCTTTGGCTACGTCGAGCAGCGCAGCTACCTGCGATCGTACCGAGGCGCGGTCTTTGGCTTTGGCCTGCCGCTCTCGTTCCTCCTCGGCGTGCCGATCATCGGCCCGCTCTTCTTCGGCCTCGCGCAGGCCAGCTCGGCGCTGCTGATAGCTGAGGTGCTAGAGCCCTCAGGCGCGTCCCAGCCGTCGCTCTCGGCCTCGTCGGCCTAGCCGCGGCGGGCGTCGGCCTCGACCAGCTCGGCGCTGGTCGCCGAGGCGGGCGTCGGCCTCGACCAGCTCGGCGATGCTGGTCGTCGAGGTGCTAGAGCCCTCAGGCGTCCCAGCTGTCGAGCCCGGCTTCGTCGGCCTAGCCGCGGAGGGCGTCGGCCTCGACCACCTGATTCTCCGCGGTGGGGTCGGAGGCGAGGCGGACGAGCGCGCGACCGAGGGTGTCAGCGTCGATCGAACGGTAGCGCTCGCGGGTCCGCTTGCCGCCCAGGGCACCGACGGCTCCGAGCAGGGCGTCGGTGAGGCTCGCGCCGATGCGCTCGCCGATCCTCCGCTCGTCGCGGTCGGGGCCGCTGATGAACGAGGGGCGGACGATGGTGAAGGGGAGGCCGCTCGCGCGCAGGGCTTCCTCGACATCACCGCGGGCCCGCATGTAGGCCGAGGAGGCGCTGGCGCTGGCGCCCAGGGAGGAGAGGTAGACGATCCGCGGGCGGATCCTGGCGTCGACGCAGGCGCGCATGAGCATCAGGGTCAGGTCGCGATCGACCGCGCCGTAGTCCGCGGGGGCAGCCCCGGCTTTGGCCGCTGCGCGGGCGCGGGCCTGGGTGGTCCCGAGGAGCGCGTAGACCTCGGTTGGTTGGACCTCGGCGAGCCGCTCGCGCAGCGCCTCGGGCTCCCACGGAGTGACCTCGACCGTCGCACCGAGCTCCTCAAAGCGAGCGCGGTGACGGTCGAGGCTGGGCGAGTCGGGGCGGATGTGGGCGTGGGCTCGGCCGCCGGCGAGGCAGGTGTGGCGGACCACCTCACGGCCGGTGTAGCCGGTGGCGCCAGCGATCCAGGCGACGGCGGGGGAGGGGGCGGACATGGGCGCCAACCTAGCAGTCCCCGGTCGAGAGTCCGCGGCAAAACCTCGGCGGCCTGCTCGCCTGGGCTCCTAGGGTCGCTCGCAGGCGGTGAGCCGGGTGTAGTCGCCGTTGTAGGTGTTGTTCCAAAAGGTGCAGTTGTCTGCGCCCTGACAGCCGAGGCAGGGGCCGACGAAGCGGTTGTTGGCGCCGTCGTGGAAGTGCCAGGCGTTGTCCCCACCCGCGCAGTCTCCCGGAGTCGCGCAGCAGATCGGCGCGCCGCCGCACATCGTCGCGTGGTCGAGGACCTGACGGTACTTGGCGCTGACATCGGGGCAATAGCCGTCATCGAGCCAGTTCTGAGAGGTGATCTGCTGCCATCCCATGCAGGTGTCGCAGGCGGTCTGGCTCGCGTTCCCTGGGGTGCAGGTGAAGCGGATGCATCGTCCCTCGGCCGTCTGGCACCCCTTGTCGCCCCAGCAGTCGTCCCCGCACTCGAAGAGGCAGTCCGCGGCGCAGCCGTCGTCCGGATCGTTGTTGCCGTCGTCGCACTCCTCGATCGGATCGTAGACAAAGCCGTCGCCGCAGGTCGCCATCTTGCAGCTCGTCGGGCACGTGTCGGTGTCGTCGTCGTTGCCGTCGTCGCACTCCTCGATCCCTGCCTGGACCTGGCCATCACCGCAGCTCGCGCTCACACAGGTCGTCAAGCACGTGTCGGTGTCATCGTCGTTGCCATCGTCGCACTCTTCGACCCCCACCTGGGTGAAACCATCGCCGCAGGTCGCGGCGAGGCAGCTCGCGGGGCACGCGTCGGTGTCGTCGTCGTTGCCATCGTCGCACTCCTCGACCTCGGCGTAGAGGTAGCCGTCGCCGCAGCTCGCGCTCAGGCACGTCGACAGGCAGGCGTCGGTCTCGTCATCATTGCCGTCATCACACTCCTCCGCCCCCTGGATGACGCTGTCGCCGCAGCTTTCGAGAACGCATGTCGACGAGCACCCGTCGCCATCGTCGGTGTTGCCGTCGTCGCAGCCCTCGACGCGGGCCTGGAGCTCGCCATCGCCGCAGAGGGCGTTGACGCAGGTGGAGAGGCAGGCGTCGGTGTCGACGTCGTTGCCGTCATCACACTCCTCTCCGTCATCGACGTTGCCGTCGCCGCAGCTCGCGGCCGGTGGGGAGACACAGAGATCCGCCTCGCAGACGAGATCGTCGCCGCATACACCGGCATCACAGGCGCAGTCCTCGGTCCCTGGCACACAGCCGCCGCTCGACTCGCTCGCGGTCCCGGAGTTGCTCTCGCTGGTGGTGGTGGTCGTGCCCGTCGCGGTGGTGGTGGCAGTGGCGGTGGCGGTCGCAGCGGTCGCTGTCGCGGAGGTCGAGAGCGTCATCTCCGGCGAGTCGTCGCCTCCGCACCCGAAGAGCGAGACGGCGAGCGTGAGCGGGAATACGGCGACGAGGCGGAGAATGGATCGAGGCATCGATCCAGGTTAGAGGATTCGCGAGGGCGACTGTGAATGCATGCCCTAAAAGACATGTTGTTGTCAGGTCGGTGACCTCTGCAGGTCGGTGACCTCCGCAGGTCGGTGACCTCCGCAGGTCGGTGACCTCTGCGGGTCGGTGACCTCCGCAGGCAGGTGACCTCCGCAGGCCGGCGCCCAGGTGCGCAATGCGCTGGTCTGGTCGAAGTACCGAAGCGAGACCATCAACCTGTGGGGCGGCGAAGCGCAGGTGCTCTTCGCCCAGCACCACTGGCCCGTGTGGCATGACACTGGTGACGAGGTGAGAGCCTACCTTCGGAAGCGGCGCGACCTGTACCGCGACCTCAACGACCAGACGCTGCGTCTGCTCAACAAGGGCTACACCGGCATCGAGTTCGCCGAGAAGTTCGTGCTGCCCCTGGGTCTGGAGCAGTCCTTCGACCTGCGCGGCGACTACGGCACAGATTGCCGCTTGGGCTCACCGCGGCCCCGCGGAGGTGCTCTGCGCTCGAGGCTCGTCCGGGCGCGTTCTCCGGGCTGCGGGGCGGCGTGCTCGG
>Ga0316189_10001198_pt1 | contig 25779 bp, 20 predicted proteins | sample LowCovwburrow_MG_FD_204930 | JGI IMG/M metagenome (GOLD analysis project Ga0316189, IMG submission 204930) | Coastal sediment microbial communities from Maine, United States - Lowes Cove worm burrow | ecosystem: Environmental > Aquatic > Marine > Coastal > Sediment | place: USA: Maine... | reverse complement strand
CATAATCAACAAACCTTTCGAAAAGAATATCATCTACCTTAAACTCACGAATAAATTCATCTTCAGAAATATCATCAAAGCGTTTACGGTCTTCATCCAGGTATTCAAAAACAAAAAAGGAAAGAAAACCAAGACTGTCCATGCTTTCGACAGCTTCTTCCTCATTGGTCCCGATCGGGACAAAAACATCTGGAATAATACCACCTCCACCATAAACAACCCTCCCTTTTGGAGTTGTGAATTTTAGGGAGTCAGCAACCTTTATACTGTCTACAGATACCAATTCCCCATTGTGGTATCTATCGGTAAATCGCTTGTAATAATCTTTATTTCCATTTTCATAGGCACGTTGTATACTACGACCCGTAGGGGTATAATACCTAGAAACCGTTAATCTTACTGCGGATCCATCACCCAATTCCATTTCGCGTTGTACCAAGCCCTTACCAAAGGAACGTCGTCCCACAATCGTTCCAATATCGTTATCCTGTAAAGCCCCAGCAATAATTTCACTGGCAGAGGCAGAACGCTCATTGATCAGCACATAAATGGGTTTGTCCTCAAAGCTGCCTTTATCCGTGGCGTATATATTATCGATCTTACCCTTCTTGTTTTTTGTGAAAAGAATCAATTTTCCGTCTTCCAAAAACTCATCAGCTATTTTTTCCGCAATGCCCAAATAACCACCGGGGTTGTCCCTTAAATCCAAGGTAAGCTTTTCGGCTCCCTGTTTTCTCAATGCCTTAAGAGCAGCTTTAAATTCCTTAAAGGTAGATTCTGCAAAACGGTTCACTTTTATATAACCCATGGTAGGGGTCATCATGTAATAAGACTCAACACTTTTTATGGGGACAATATCCCTTTTGACAGTTACCTTAAAAGTCCTGTCCTCGCTTCTACGATACACTGTTAACTCAACATAAGAACCCTTTTTGCCTTTCAGCTTTTCCACAATTCTATCGCTTTCCAGGCCTCGCCCAAACAGTGTGTCATTATCTGCCATTAAAATACGATCCCCAGGCAAAATTCCCTTTAAAAAACTTGGGCCATTATTCACCGTACGTATTACAGAAATTGTGTCTTTGTACGGGTAAAAATTAATGCCAATACCCACAAAATCCCCTTTCATATTCTCGGAAACCTCATCCATTTCCCGTTTGGGAATATACACTGAATGGGGATCTAATTTTTCAAGAATATTATTTACGGTAACATCAACTATACTGTCAGTATCTACATCATCAACATATTCGTAGTCTATATAATCTATTAACCTATTAAGTTTATCCTTTTTGGAGTTTGTGGTAAATAGTTTTTCAGGCGAATCATTAAAATGAAGCTTGCCTCCAACAAAAACACCTAGTGCTAGTGCTGCGGCAATGATTGTGGGCAATATGTAATTATGTTTCCTCTTCACAGGGTATTACTAATTATATTAAACTACCGATTCCTCTATAATGGGCATATGAACCAATTCAACACCAGCCCTTTTCAAAAACTTTAAGCCCGAATCATCTTTATATGCAATTTGATATACAACACGTTTTATGCCAGATTGATGAATCAATTTACTACACTCCTTGCATGGTGAAAGTGTAATGTATAACGTCGCCCCTTCACTTGATTGTGTTGATGATGCTACTTTGGACAATGCATTGGCCTCTGCGTGAAGCACGTACCATTTGGTATAACCATCATCGTCCTCACAAATGTTTTCAAATCCGGTAGGTGTACCATTATAACCATCTGAAATGATCATTCTATCTTTCACGACAATCGCTCCCACTTGTCTACGTTCGCAATAGGATAATTTACCCCATTCCTGGGCCATTCTTAAATATGCCTTATCGTATTTTTCTTGTTTGGTCTTCTTCATAAAGGCAAAAACAAATTTTTTGGTAAAGGACTAAGATACCTGCTTTAAAAAATCCCTACAAAACTATATGGTTAAATTTAACATAAGCCTACCAAGGGAACGTAGCAATTAACATTGGTATTGTAATAATAATGATCAAAATTGAAGCTAAGGATACAAAATATTTCCGTTTTATCTTAAAAATGGATTGAATCACAGAGGCCAAGGCAAGCACTATAAACACAATAAGCACTTGGGATAATTCAATCCCAGTAGCGAAACCCAATAATGGTGAAAGTTTTTCATCTTCCCCAGACATCAGCATCTTAAAATAATTACTGAAGCCAAAACCATGGATAAGGCCAAAAAAGGCAGTTGCCAAAACATGTAATAAAATACTTCTTTCACCAGAGACTGTTTTCATATATAATACGTTGAAAACCGCCGTCAAGAGTATGGTCACCGGGATAAGGAATTCTATCAAACCAACATCCATTACCATTATATCATATACCGACAGCCCTAGAGAAAGGCAGTGGGCAAACGTAAAAACCGTTGCCAAGACCAATACGCTCTTCCAACTTTTAAAGGTGAACGGAAGGCTAAGTGCGGTCAAAAACAAAATATGGTCATAGGCTGCGAAGTCCAATACATGATTAAGGCCCAATTCAATATAGAACAAGAAATTCTCCACCTTTTATAGTATATAAATCTTAGGTTATACCTCTTTCTTTTTGGATTTGCTCATAGGCCTTTTGAACTTCCTTGAACTTTTCTTCGGCTCCTTTTTTTATGGCCTCATTTTCAGTATTTACCCGATCAGGATGATATTTTTTAGCCATTGTGCGGTAAGCCTTCTTAATTTCATCGTTAGTGGCTGTTTTATCAATCTCCAGAATTTTATAGGCATTATCTGCTGACTTCACGAACATGGCCATTATACTTTCAAAATCCCGCATGGTCACCCTTAAGTATCCGGCAATCTCACGAATTTTATTTATCTCTGGATTACTGACAGAACCATCAGCTCGGGCAATCCCAAATAAAAAGTGAAGCAATTGCAATCTAACCTCATACCTTGTTCTTTGGTTTAAAAAACTACAAATACGCTGGGCCGAAATTTCATGTTTTTTGTTAATCTCATTAAATGTCCTGAATATGGCATTGGCTTTATCCTTACCATAATTGGCCACAAAGTATTGACGCACATAGTCCATTTCGCGTTGATTGACCGTGCCATCAGCCTTGATTACAATAGAACATAAGGAGAGTAAATTCAGTTCAAAATCGGCCGGAGAGACCTGTTGGCGAGTCATATCGCGAAACACGGTGCTTGGCCCACTACCTTTGCTATTTAAACTATCAATAAAACTACCGAGTAAAAATCCGATAATCGCACCAGGCAACCTAAAAAACGAATACCCAAGGAGTGCAATGAACCATTTAATCATACTTTAACTAAATTTTTGCCAAAGATATAATATTAACCAGCAAAACAAGTGGTAATGAAAAGTTAAGGTAACCTAATACATACGACAATTTGGTTATCTTTGAAAACTTTTATGAATCAATAAATAATAAAATATGTATCCTGCTGAATTGGTAAAACCTATGCGAGAAGATTTATCTTCTGTTGGGTTCGAAGAATTATATACGGCCGAAGCGGTCAAAAGTGCTATTAATAAAGAGGGCACTACATTGGTAGTTGTGAATTCTGTTTGTGGCTGCGCAGCGGCAAATGCACGCCCAGCTGCCAAAATGAGCCTAATGAACAATAAAAAACCTGATCATATTGTTACGGTCTTTGCCGGTGTAGACACTGAAGCTGTCGATGCTGCCCGTAATTTGATGATTCCTTTTCCTCCTTCTTCGCCAAGTATGGCCTTGTTCAAAGATGGGGAACTGGTTCATATGATCGAACGGCACCATATTGAAGGAAGGCCTGCTGAAATCATCGCAGAGAACTTAACAGAGGCGTATAACGAGTTCTGTTAACTCCTGAATAAAAAAGTAACTTAAAAACCGCTCCTAACTGAGCGGTTTTTTATTTTTGTGACATGCAAAAGATATTGGCATATCCACTTACTGTTATTTACTTCCTGCTTTTTGGTTTAGCGCTTGCATTGTTTCATCCTATACAATGGATATGCTATAATCTTTTTGGTTATGAGGCACACAAAGGTAGTGTTGCCCTTCTTAACCTTTGTTTGCTGCGATGTACCCATGTTTTGGGTACGACCTATACGTTCAACAATCCACATAAAATACCTACCGATAAGCCATTGATCCTGGTGTTGAACCACCAAAGCATGAACGACATCCCTCCCATTATTTGGTTTATGCGTAAACATCATCCCAAATTTGTAAGTAAGATTGAACTGGGCAAAGGCATACCCAGCGTTTCTTATAACCTTAGGCATGGTGGCTCTGTGTTGATTGATAGGAAAGATAGCAAACAGGCCCTATTACAGATAGCAAAACTTGGCAAGTACATTGAAAAATACCATCGAAGTGCTGTTATTTTTCCGGAAGGAACGAGGAGTAGGGATGGGTATCCGAAAAAATTCCAGCCTACTGGACTCAAAACTTTGATAAAAAATGCCCCCTCTGCATTGATTGTTCCCATTAGTATCAACAACTCTTGGAAAATGCTTCGTTATGGTAAATTTCCATACGGGATAGGCAATCGAATTACGTTTGATGTTCACAAACCTATAGAAAACCATGGCAATTTGGACGAATTGATTGCCTTAACAGAAGAAAAAGTAACCTCCGGAATAAATGCACCTAAATGAATGATCAGGAGATAATTGACCTAACCATGGGCTTCGTTCAAGAAACCTTAAAGGGAGCTGAAGGTGGCCATGACTGGTTTCACACCTATAGGGTGTTTCTCAATTCAAAGCATATTGCCAAAGGTGAAGGGATTGATGATCTAGTGGTTTCATTAGGGGCCTTGCTACACGACATCGCCGATGCTAAATTCCATGATGGCGATGAAAGTGTAGGGCCTAAATTAGCCAAGGATTTTCTTGATTCAATAATGGTTGACCCAGAAGTTATTGCACATGTGGAAAACATCATTAAGCATATTTCATTTAAGAACAGTTTATCCAATGATGGGATGGCCAAGTTCGATTCCAAAGCGCTTCAAATTGTGCAAGACGCAGATCGTTTGGATGCCATTGGTGCTATTGGGATTGCCCGAGCCTTTAATTATGGCGGATTCAAAAATCGGGAATTATACAATCCAGATATTTCGCCCAATTTGAACTTAACCAAAGAGGAGTACAAAAAATCAGCCACTCCGACAATAAATCACTTCTACGAAAAACTACTTTTACTTAAAGACAAAATGAATACGCCGACCGGTAAAAGAATGGCTGAGGAAAGACACAGTTACATGCTCAATTTTCTTGATCGGTTTTACAGGGAGTGGAATGGCAATTCGTAATGCCTAAAAGCTATAGATCCTGCTGAAAAAACGCTTTCCGCTACTTAAAATAACTTCATTTGGCCGTTTTTGAATTCTTCATGAAGCACTTTGTTAAGTTTAGGAAACTCCCTTTCTGTAAAATAGGTGCGCTTCGCCAATCGTGCCAAATCATGTATCTGTTGCGCAATTTTACCTTCTCCACGACCGCGAATTCCTATACGACTATCGTTCAAGGAACCGCCGTGGCAAGCCTTGATTAAGTTAAGGACCTTATTGGCTTTATCAGGCATGGTCTTACGGATCCAATCGGTAAAAATATGCCCAATGGCCCCATTTAAGCGAACCATTGTAACCACAAAAGACAGTGCCCCATGGTCAGAAACTGCTTTTGCCATATTCATTATTTCATGACTATTGATCCCTGGGATTATGGGAGCCAACATGGCATTCACAGGAATCCCATTCCCAGCAAGTATTCTGATGGTTTCCAATCGTTTTTTTATGGTTGCCGTTCGCGGTTCCAATATGCTACGGGTATCTTCCGACAGTGAAGTTATTGATATATTAACAGCTATTAATTGATCTTTGGCAAGTTCTTTTAAAATGTCCAAATCCCTTAAAATCAAGGCGTTTTTAGTTATGATTCCTACAGGATGCTTGTACTTTAAAAAGACCTTTAAACAAGCTCTGGTAATTTTGAATTTCCTTTCGGCGGGTTGATAACAATCGGTATTTCCTGAAAGCACAATGGTTTCGGCTTTCCACCTTTTATTTTTTATTTTTTCCTCCAGAAGCTTTGGAGCGTCTTTTTTTACCAAAATCCGTTGTTCAAAATCCAACCCGGCACCATAGCCCCAAAATTCATGGGTATTCCGTGCATAGCAATAAATGCATCCATGCTCGCAGCCTTGATAAGGATTGAGTGAATATTTCATTCCCACATCAGGGCTAATGACTTTGTTTACAATGGTCTTTGGAAAAATTGGAAGGTAATTGGTTCTGGTGCGGTGTGCTTCTTCACCTTCAATACGGCAAAATTCGAGGAAATCTTCACGGGATTCGTGAATGAATTGCATAAACTTGTTGGGAACATATTGTTGTGCTCCCCTGCCTTTGGTGTAGTTTATATTTTTCAATATAGGATTTATTCCAAATTTATGGATTATTTCCTATTAATGAATATGGATTCTGTTAATTTAAAGAAACTTTTACCAATTGTTTTTTACTTCCTCTTTTGGCGTAGAAAAGTATTTGGTTTTCCGTAGTATTGACCAGTGGCATAGATACCATTAATGGCAAACGAGCTTCCTTATCATCTATCAATTTTTTGTAGCTAAGATGTCCATCGGTATCAAGCTTAATCACGAACACATTTCGGTTACGGCTTAATCCTTGTTTAAAAATCAATCGATCGCCACCCAATAATTGTGGATTCTCAGCGGCAGTACTTATAAAAAAGTAGGTGTTCCCATTTTTTGTATAAGAGCAATAGGAAGCATAGGCCCCATCACCTTGGGTTACCTCGGCCTTGTTTATATTCCTCGCCCATAGCATGTCTCCTGTTGCACTGAGTTTGACACTCACAATATCGTTATGGTGGTATCTGGTTACCTTAAGTCTACCCCCGCTTGAATTCGCCTGTACACTGGAGGTTACAAAATACTCCTCAGCATTGAAATGTATGGTGCCATCATTGGCTACGTCAACATTTTTAAACACTAAATCTTTAATTACCTTATCCTCTTCACGACCAAATTTGTCCATCATAAACTGTTCTGAAAAGTGACTGTATTTTTTTGAATTAATAGCTAGTGTAGTTGGATTTAAATTGAAATACGCCAAACCATTATATCTATTGTCCTTTCTATTGGCATAAAAACCAACACAGAGCAACTCATTTCCTCTTACAATGGGAATCAAGGCCTCTGAAAACTTACCTGGAACATCAAAAGTCTGGGTTTGGGCCCCACGCTTTGAAATTTTTATCAATTCATATTGGAACTTACGTTCCGTAGCTTGAAAACGCTTTTTCTTGAAATATGCCTTGCCGACTATATAGGCCTCTTCCAAATTGTTGGAGAAAGCAACATTTTCAAAGGCATAGTTCTTCTCTTCCACTTCAGCTGAAAAATCATGCGCTATTACTTTTTTTAAGCTTGAATTGAAGAGATAAATAAAATGCTTGTTGTTCTTCCCCTTTTTAAAATGGGTACTGATAACGAAAGCATTCTTCTTATCATTGAAAAGAACAGATGTTGTAAAGCCTGATGAAAAGTTTCGATTATAGTAGTTTTTGTCCAACGGATTGGAAACCTCTTGTGATGGAATGGTCAATAACGATTCCCTTGTAAAATTCATTCCTGAAAGTGGACTGCGATGCACTGAATATTCGTATGCAAAAGCTTCATAGTCATAATCCAAAAAGATGAGATAAATCTGTCCATTAGCAACATAACCATCTACCAAGTTCGCATTTTTGAATTTGTAATTATACTCATTGATCAACTGCATATTGGCATCATAATGCTCAATAAAATAGCCTTTAGGCCTAAGAACAACCCCGGTATAATAAGACCTTACAAGGAAAGTACCCCCTGTGCCATCTTCAGATATGGTCAATAGGTTTGAATATTTATACCTATCGTTATATTTTTCTCCTATGGCAAAATCGAGAGGAATATCCTGTGCAGTCAAAATACAAGAAACTACTAGAAAAAAAAGCAAGGACATACTTTTTTGCAAATTCATAAATAGGGTTTTATAGACTTTTATCTGCCTGGGAAATCGGCCTTTCGTTTTTCCATAAATGCTGTGGTACCTTCCTTGAAGTCTTCGGTCCCAAAGCACTTTCCGAAGGCATTGATCTCCGTGGCATATCCGTTAATACTATTGTTAAAACAATCATTTACGGCTTTTATTGCATGGCCAATGGCAACGGGGGAATTATTCGATATTTTGCTCGCTAATTTCTGGCAAAGGCCTATTAATTCATCCTGGGGAACAACATGATTCACAAGACCGTAGTCCAAGGCCTGTTCAGCATTGATCATTCCTGCAGTCATGATCATTTCCATTGCCCTGCCCTTACCCACTAATTGAGGTAAACGTTGTGTACCCCCGTAGCCCGGAATAACACCCAAGGAAACTTCAGGCAAACCCATTTTGGCATTGTCACTAGCTACCCTAAAATGGCAGGCCATGGCCAACTCCAATCCTCCACCCAGTGCAAAACCATTGACAGCGGCAATCACCGGTGTAGATAGATTTTCAACGAAGTCGAATAACAGTTCCTGACCTTTGGCGGCCAATTTTTTTCCTTCCTTTACGGAGAAGTCAGCAAATTCTGAAATATCGGCACCCGCAACGAAAGCTTTTTCGCCGCTGCCCGTAATTATGATTACCAACACCTTTTTGTCTTTTTCCAATTTCGAAAAAGCCTGGTGCAACTCCATGATCGTATCTCTATTAAGCGCGTTTAGCTTGTTTGGGCGGTTTATGGTAATGATAGCGATAGTACTATCGATATCAACCAAAATGTTCTGATATTTCATTTGTTCTATGTATTAGATGGTTGCTCTTTGGGGAAAATTACGGTAAAAACGGTACCCTTTCCCGGTTGGGATGTAAAATCAATACTACCGTTATACGTTTCAACAATATTCTTTACCATTCCCAATCCCAATCCCATTCCGCTGGATTTGGTAGTGAATTTTGGTTCAAAAATCTTGTCAAGAAATTCATCTGTAATGCCTATTCCATTATCTGCCACTGATATCTTTACCTTATCACCTTCTGACGCCACAGAAACCAAAATCCTAGGGGAAGCTACATCCGGAACTGCTTGTGTTGCGTTTTTGACCAAATTGGTTATGACCCGAATAAGTTGGGTCCGATCCAATTTGGCGATAATCTTCTCTTCATCAGAAATAAAATGAATATAGGGCTCATTAAAAATATCCAAGGCCAGGCGAACAATGTTTACCACATTCAAGGTCTCATTCTGTTGGGCCGGCATTTTTGCGAAATTGGAAAAGGCCGAAGCAATACTGCTCATAGTATCAATTTGCTGAATCAATGTTTTTGAATACTCAGCAACCTTCTTTTTGATATTGGGATCATCGGGATCGAACTTGCGCTCAAAACTTTGCACAGTCAACCGCATAGGGGTTAATGGATTTTTAATCTCGTGTGCCACTTGTTTTGCCATTTCACGCCAAGCTTGTTCCCTTTCACTTCGGGCCAATTTTACAGCGCTTTGTTCCAATTCGTCAATCATGGCATTATAAGAAGTAACCAACTTTCCTATCTCAGAACCCGAATCTTCTATAAAGATTTTTTTATTCCTTTTGGTTAGATCGGTTTTGAACATCATATCGGAAACCGTCTGTAGGGAGCGCGTTATATACTTTGTAATGAAATAGGCCAATCCTATGGCGATTAGCAGCATTAATAAGTATACCAAACCCAATCTAGATAAGGCTTCCCGAAGCTCCATATCATTTAAGGCATTATTCTCAAAATAGGGTAAATTCAATATACCGATAGGTTTAAACTTGCCATCGTTAATGTAGGTATAGGAAGCCTGGAATTTATCGCCGGCGGCCGAGCTTTTTTCCAAATATCGCCTGGTAACACTTGACGCTAGATTATTGAGTACCTCTGCGTCCAAACAATTTGATTGTACGTCTATTTCAAATCGGGGTCTAGAGCTTTTAATCAATTGGCCTTCTAGATCATAGATGTTGAAAGGTGCGTTAAGAACATCTGCAATTTGATAGATATCATTCTTAAAAATAAGAGCTAGGTTTTCTGTGGTCTGCGGATATGTAGTCTGCTGCAGCGTATATTTAACACTCTGTTTCACCTGTTCTTCCTTACGCTCTAGACGATGGGCATGATACTCTTTTAAAGTTTCGCGATAGTGATAAATGGTCACTCCGGATATTAAGACCGATGCGATAAGCACCAGCAAGATCATGGTTGCGAATATTCTTGAACGAAGTGATAGATTTTTGAACAAGTACTTGTAATTTGATGCTAAAGATAGCGATTATGACTTTGCCAAAAGCTTCAAAAAAAATACCAATTACCAAAAAAGATGGCTGGGTAAAATATATGTGAAACTTTTAATTTGTGCTGCAAACATCAAGCCAAAGGACTTCACACAGCATTTGAATACCAATTATCAAATTACCAGTAGGGCAATTGAAGATTAAAATTTAGGTTTTATTATTTCCGTTTTGTCATTGCCCCTAGGCATTGGGGTTCTTTTTCTGTATACGCCTATAAAGACGAATACCAAGCATGAGTAAAATACCAAGAACAAAAATACCTATGACGCCAAAAATCCAATTGAATGCACTTTTGAGAATCACCAAAAATACAATCGCAAACAAGATCAAGGTAGCGCCCTCATTCCATATACGCATAAATTTTGAAGTATAATTTACCTCATCACGTTGCAATTGCTTAAAAATTTGATGGCTCTTTATATGGTATAAAAATAGAAGGATAACAAAAGCCAGCTTTACATGCATCCAAGGTTCCTGTAACCAAATGGGCTGTAGTATCAATAACCATATAGCAAATACAGTACTCAAAATTGCCGAGGGCCAAGTGATAATATTCCATAAGCGCTTGGTCATTAGTTTCAACTGGGTTGATAATATTTCTTTGTCCGGCGAAGGTTTTTCTGTCGCCTCAATATGGTAAATGAATAGCCGGGGAATATAGAATAATCCAGCGAACCAGGTAACCATAAAAATGAGGTGCAATGCTTTTATGTAGTTATAGTATTCCAATATTTAGAGGTATATTCCTTTTAGTTTCAAGGCGAAATATACAAGAATTTCATGGACAATTAATACAATTTACAAACCAAACTTATTTAGGATACCTTTGTCCCAAATTAAATCTTAGTGTACATTTACTTCGATATAATAGTAGCAGAACGCCCAACTAATTTGGGGTATTACGAAATAAGATAAATCCTGACGATGTCCGAAATACATAAAAAAATTGAACAGAAATATACGGAATTAGGAGAAAATCCTGACACCTACCTTCAAGGTTTACTCCACGCCAAACCCATTAACTATTGGGACTATATAGAAGTGGACACTTTACTTTCACTTCAAAAACCCAGGACCTATTTTAAGGATGAATCAATTTTCATAATGTACCATCAGGTTACCGAACTTACCTTGAAAATGATGCTACATGAGGCCGAACAAATTGTGGATGGGGATATTGTTTCTGAGGACTTTTTAATTTCAAAGATCAACCGCTTGAATCGGTATACCAAAATGCTCATCACCTCTTTTGATATCATGAAGGATGGGATGGACTATGAAGATTATAATACGTTTAGAAGCACCTTGACCCCGGCTAGTGGTTTCCAAAGTGCCCAATTCAGATACTTGGAGTTGTATTGTACCCCCTTGAAAAACTTGCTCAATGCGGAAGGGAAAAAACGACTTCCGAACAAGCCTACGACAGAAGATTATTTTAAGCACATATATTGGAAAGATGCCGGCCTAAACCGCAAAACAGGAGAAAAAAGTTTGACACTTATTGAATTTGAAAAAAGATATTTAGACAGCTTCATTCAAGTCGCCCAAAAGGTGGATGGAAAAACCATTGAAGAGAAAATCATGGGGATTTCACCGCTTACCGATACCTTAAAGGAAACGCTTAGGACCTTTGATCATCTTTATAATGTAGAATGGCCTTTGGTGCATCTAAATACGGCAAAACATTATTTAAGCAGTAATGGGGGAAACAAAGCTGCTACCGGAGGTTCGGCTTGGGCTAAGTATCTGCATCCCAAATACCAGCAACGTAAGTTTTTCCCATCGCTATGGTCCAAAACTGAAAAAGAAAATTGGGGTCAGTAGTCCTTTCGCGACTATAACCTAATCGCCCCAATCCCTGCATCCCACAATTGTTTGTTGTAAGCTGGTATGGCTATTTTTATTAATCTATCCGCTTCTTTTTCAAGTGTCATCCACTGTGTATCCAGTTCTACCTTACGATCTTTTGAAGGCTGATTTACTTTAGGAATACTACTGTTGGTTGCATCAATCAAAAACAAATATTCAGCAGTGAATTTATTGGGAAAATTCTCTACATCGTCATAAGCTTTTGACTTTCGCTGTACCATATCCTTATCCCAAGCATCTAATTGCTTAACCAGTTTTTTCCCTTCAGCCATTAAATCTGGATTCTTTAGATCCTTGATGACCGTTTTCAATTGTTGTTGTGCCTTGTACAAGGAATTTATTGTATTATGCATCACAGTCAGTTGCTGCTCCATTTCAGTCATGAAGGCATCATATTCCTCATATTGGCCCGGTTTTGTTTCATAGGTGGGTACTTCCACAATATTTCCTATTGTGGTTACCACTTCTTTTTCCATATTTAATTTTACCGTATAATTTCCAGGAGATGCAACATGGCCCCTAAAACGAGCTTCCATATAAACATTGGGGATTCCAGGCAAAAGTGGGTGCTTCATATCCCACACAAAACGATTTAGCCCTTCTTTTTTACTTAATACTGGTGCTTGTGGTGGTCCACCCCCGTTAAATTCAGGAGCTTCTTTGTCTCTTTGAGAGCTAAAGCTACGCACCAATTTACCTTTTGAATCCACGATATCCATGGATATGTGTGTGGAATCAGAAAGCTTGGGTAACTCATAATAAATCACCATCCCGTTCGCGGGATTCACACCATTAAAAGGATTAGTACCTTTAAATTTATCTGAATTACCACTAAGCGGACTGCGCCATGAACCATTCAAGGCGTCTGCAGGTTTCAATATCCCCAATCCCTTTTTAGAAGGCTGATATTGTTCCAAGACCTTTAAATCATCCAATATCCAGAACGACCTACCCGATGTAGCAACCACAAGATTCCCTTTATGGACCTTCAAATCCGTTATGGGTGTTTTAGGTAAATTCAGCTGGAAAGTTTCCCATGATTTTCCGCCATTCCACGAAATATATAATCCTTTTTCAGTGCCTGCATAAAGTAAATCCTTTCTATTGGCATCTTCCCGAACCACTCTTGTAAAAGCTCCATAAGGAATACCAGTACTGATATTGGTCCAGCTCTTACCGTAGTCCGTCGTCTTATAAATGGCAGGCGTATAGTCATTGAATTTATACCGGGTCGTGGCGATATATGCAGTAGCTGGGTCATGCGGTGATACTTCTATGGCATTGACCAAACACTCTTTAAGTACTTTCGGCGTTACATTTTGCCAAGTTGCTGCATTGTCTTTGGTAATATGTACCAATCCGTCATCGCTACCGGTCCAATACACTCCTTTTTCATGTGGTGATTCAATCATGTAGGCTATGGTCCCATAATTTTCAGCACCTACAGCTTCATTGGTATATGGCCCTCCCCCTTTTCCTTGCTTATCATCCATATTACGCGTTAAGTCGGGGGATACTTCTTCCCAAGTAACACCCATATCCTTTGTGCGTAAAACCAATTGCGCACAATGATAAAAAGTTTCTGCTTCTTGTTGGGAACGTATGACAGGTGCATTCCAATTATACAGATATTTCATGTCGCGGGCTTCCCGGCCTAAATATTGAATAGGTGCGGTCATTATTTGGGTTGATGCTTTTGAATGCATATCCAAAGCCTCAATAGTTCCTAAATAACTTCCCCCTAAAACATATCTGGGATTATCTGGGTCAAAGGCCAAAAAGGCACTCTCCCCACCCGCAGCATAGGTCCAATCCTGTTCTGTAATTCCACTTCTTCCCAAAGAAAGACTGGCAATCCTTACAGAAGTGTTGTCTTGCTGGCCACCATAAATATTATATGGAAACAAATTATCCACACTTATTCTATAAAACTGGGCAGTGGGCATTATGTCTTGCGAAGACCATGTCTTCCCAAAATTGAAACTGATAGCAGCACCACCGTCGTTGGCTATCACCATATTATTGGAGTTGTCTGGATTGATCCACAAATCATGATAATCACCATGTGTACCCGACAAAGTTTCCCAGGTTTTTCCGCCGTCAATGGAACGCAAGGCGGGAGCACTCATCACATATACCGTGTTTTCATCGTTAGGATCTGTAAATACTTCGGTATAGTACCAGGCACGCTGCACCAAACGATTATCCCCGCTTGCCATGCTCCAGTTTTTTCCCGCATCGTTGGACACAAAAAGTCCACCTTTATCTTTGTCAGAATCACTTTCGACAACTGCATATACTTTGTTTGAATTAGCTGGACTAACAGATATGGCCATTTTGCCTTTCTCTTCGGGCAAACCTTTTTCTATTTTAAACCAGCTTTCACCACCATCGGTAGATTTGTACATACCACTACCCTCACCACCACTAATGACAATATTCGGTTTTCGCTGGTGATGCCACATTGCGGCGTACATTATTTCGGGATAATTGGCATCCATCGATAATTCAGCACAACCAGTCAGATTATTGACAAATAGGGTGTTTTTCCAGGTTTTACCCCCGTCTGTTGACTTATAAATACCACGATCTTTATTCGGGCCATAAAGCGCCCCTTGGGCCGCTACATAAACAATATCAGGATTTGTTGGATGAATTACGATACGGGCAATATGTTGTGTTGCCTCCAGTCCCATTTTTTGCCATGTTTTACCAGCATCGGTAGACTTATAAACTCCGTCACCATAGGAAGTCATTACCCCTCTGGGAGCATGCTCGCCCATACCACAATACAGAATATTAGGGTTAGAGGCCGAAGCTGCAATAGCCCCAACCGAGCCCAGCTCAAAAAAGCCATCCGAGATATTTTCCCAACGAACGCCGGCATCCGATGTTTTCCAAAGTCCACCCCCAGTAGTACCCATATAATAGGTCAAGGGATCACCAACGACACCCGTGGCCATAACGGACCTTCCGCCCCGAAATGGACCTATGTTTCTATATTTAAGGGGCTTAAAATAGTTTTCGGCCGTTTGTGATATACCTATTGCCGTTGTAAAAGCTAAGAATAATAAAATAAGTCTTTTCATATTTTAAGTTTTGTACGTGTTTTGTTGTTCCCTTTTTTTTGGATTATGGGTTTGGGTCTCGACTCCGCTCGACCTGATAGTTTAATTTAAGTATATCAACCAACATTCCCGTCCTATCGAGCCTTTCGACCCAGCTTGTACCGAGCGAAGTCGAGATACTCAAAACAGGCTAAGACGAGATATAGTTTCTTATTCAACAAACAGATAATTCAATTTCAATGTGTTGAATGCTGCGTTAAATTCCTTAAGCTCGTTATCCAATACTGCATCGAAAGCTTCTAGCTGATCGTTTATCTGACCTGTAAGTTCATTTTTTACCGCAATATCCTGTTCTGTTGGAGGGAAATCATCAATAGCTACCAAACTATTTAAATGCCCAAGCTTATTATTCAATCGAATTGGGAAATTCAAGGGATCTTGACCACTTTTATTTTTGGTCTGGTACAGTGCTTTTTCAACAGTTGCAAGACTTTCTTTCATTTTCTTGGCTTTTTCAACCAATTCCTTGGTTTGATCATTGTCTTTATACTGTTTGGTAAAAGCATCCAATTGCTTGGTTACTTTTCTGATTTTCTCAATGGATTGATGCGCTTTTTCGATAGTCGTATTGATATCAGTAATAAAATCGAACTGTTTTTGCATATCGGCCACTGAAACCTCAGCCCTTGGGTCTGGAATAATCTTGAAAGTCTCTGAAGTTGTATCCCCATTTACGTTCAAATGCACTTTATAATCACCAGGAACGGCTTTTGCGCCATCCAAACTGGCCCACCAAAGAATCATCCCTTCCAATTTCTTGGCTCCTTTACCGCGGGTATCCCATACAAAAGTGTTACCCCCTTTTTTAACCTTTAGCTTTTTATCCTTATCCTTGGAAGAATTGCTATAAGTGGCCAAGGTGTCCCCAGCCATGGAAGTATAAGTTAAACGAACACTATCTTTCTCAGCAACGTTTTTCAGATAAAAATGGGTGATTACACCGTTAGGATGATTGGCTCCTGCTGTTTTAGAAGGCGTTCTTGCTACTCCCCCTTTTGTTCTATAGGAGTCTTTGGGCTTATACAAAATAGAGGATTCACTTTTCTTGCCGGCATCCATTTGATACAATACGGTTAGATCATCAATAATCCATAAGCTGCGTCCTTGAGTGGCAACAATTAAATTGTTGTCTTTTATCGTTAAATCGGTAATGGGAACAATGGGCAGGTTCATTTGAAACGGACTCCAATTGGCACCATCATTAAAGGAAATATACATTCCGGTTTCTGTTCCTGCATACAATAATCCCTTGCGTTTAGGGTCTTCACGGACTACTCTGGTAAAATGTTCATTTTTTATACCGTTCGTTATTTTTTTCCATGTTTGCCCATAGTCCGTGGTTTTGTAAAGGTAGGGTTGAAAATCGCCTAACTTGTATCTGGTAGCGGCCACATAGCAGGTGCCTTCATCAAAAGTAGAGGGTTCTATACTGTTGATCATATTCCATTCGGGCATGTTTGCTGGGGTAACATTGTCCCAAATCCCACCACCATCTTTGGACACATGGATCAAGCCATCATCACTACCCACCCAAAGTAATCCTTCTTTCAACGGACTCTCATTGGCTGCGAAAATGGTACAGTAATACTCTACACTGGTATTATCCTGGGTAATTGGCCCTCCACTGGAAACCAACTTTGCTGGGTCATTTCTGGTTAAATCTCCGCTCAACAATTTCCAACTTTGCCCTTCGTTCTCAGAAACATGCACGTGATTGGAAAAAGTGTATAGTTTCTTGGGGTTGTGTTTGCTGAAAATAATCGGGAAATTCCACTGAAAACGGTATTTCATGCCTTCCGCCCCATGACCCATGGGATTGTCGGGCCAAACATTGATGCCACGAACCGTATTTTTGTCGTGATTCACACGTGTCAGAAAGCCATCATAACTACCCCCATACACAATATCATTATTCAAGGGATCAACGGCAATATGGGCCGATTCACCACCTGCAGTGGGCTCCCAATCATCATCATCAATAGAACGACCATCACTTCTATGCTTGATCCTTACGGTTGAATTGTCCTGTTGTGCCACATAAATGCGATAAGGGAATGCATTATCGGTAGTAACCCTATAAAACTGTGCCGTGGGTTGGTTGTAATACGTACTCCAAGTTTCACCGCCATCATAAGATATCTGGGCTCCACCATCGTCACCTATGATCATTCGTTTTCCATTTTCAGGGGCGATCCAAAGATCATGGTGATCCCCGTGTGGTGCATTAAAGGTGTTGAATGATTTACCTCCGTCGGTTGATTTGTGGTAGTTCACATTCAAAACATACACTACATCCTCATCTTCGGTATCTGCATAAACGCGGGTATAATACCAAGCCCTTTGCCGCAGTTTACGCTCACTATTGACCAATGTCCATTTTTTACCCCCATCTTCCGAACGATAAAGTCCGCCTTTTTCCTTGTTCTCCACAATGGCCCAAACACGTTCTGAATTTTTTGGGGAAACCGTTACCCCAATAATCCCCAAAGTATCTTTTGGAAAGCCTTCGTTTTTGGAAATTTCTTTCCAAGTCTCACCACTGTCGGTACTTTTCCAAAGGGCAGAACCATCCCCACCGCTACTTAAACTATAGGGGGTTCTTTGCGCTCGCCAAGTGGAAGCGTACATGATACGTGGATTATTGGGGTCAAAAGTCAAATCGACCGCACCTGATTGGTCGTTGACAAACAATTTCTTCTGCCAAGATTTTCCGCCATCGGTACTTTTGTAGATACCACGGTCTTGGGTTGGTTTATAGATGTTCCCCAATACGGCCGCATAAACAGTGTTATGATCAGTGGGGTGTATTCTAATTCGGGGCACATGTCGACTGTTTTTAAGTCCGGCAGAGGTCCATGTTTTACCTGCATCCTCGGTTTTCCAGATACCATAGCCGGAAGAGACATTCCCACGTAGCGTTTTTTCGCCACCACCTACGTAAATGACATTGGGATCGCTTTTGGCCACCTCAACGGCGCCAATGCTGCCCCCAAAATAGCCATCTGAGATATTGCTCCAAGTACGGCCACCGTCCAAGGTCTTCCAGACACCACCACCTGTGGCCCCAAAATAAAAGAGGTTGGGTTCACCGGGAACACCAGTTACTGCCGCGGAGCGGCCTCCGCGAAACGGACCTACCAAACGATACTCCAAACTGGAATACAGTTCCTCAGGATACTCGGGAGTTACCGTGTTTGATTTTTTTCTTTTTTGAGCTAAAGTTGAAGAAGGTAATAGAAAAATGGCCAGCATAATCATGCTCGCCCAAGCGTAGAAAGTTTTCATTTTTTAAGTGTTGTAATTAGTCAACACTAAATGTAAGCAAAAAGGTTAAAAAAAAACCCTTTTTTTAACCAATACAATTATCTTAAACACCTAAATTTAAAATCTATAACTCAATATAGCTCCCAACCAATGAATAAAAGAATTGCCTTTGTTATAATATTCTTATCCTATTTTCAATATCATGCATATTCTCAAAATCTAAAAACCTGTACCTATTCTGGATATATCACCCCTACCGAGTTCATTTCAACTTGCGGTCTTGAAAAAAAAGGGCAGACCAATGTCGACATTGCTATAATAGACTCTCTTTTATTGGAAATTGGTCTTAAAAAAAACTTTGTCATCAAGGAATGCCAGAATATTAACAGCTCTTCGGCGGCCATGATTGATCCATTCTATGGATATATGGAACGTTATGTTACCTATCCGAAAAATCTATTGCAGAATTGGAAAAATTATAATTCGATTAATTGGATATACTTTGGTCAATTGATGCATGCAATAGGCCATCAAATATACCGACATGCCTTGATCGAGGGAATAGACAACCACAATGAGGAACTAATAGCAGACGAATTTTCAGGTTATATATTGGCCAAATTGGGAGCCTCCCATAAAGAAAGCTTGTCCAGTGCAAACTTTACCAAATCAGAAGCACTAATCAATAATTCATTTCCTGGTATTCATTCAAGAATCGAAGCAACAACAAATGGTTGGAAGAAGTTCAATAATGGGATTTCAAGCTTGGAGTTTTTATCAGCGTTTTTACCCATCAATAAAGATTTAGGCAAAGTATCATCACAACAAGACATGAGTATAGAAAATAGGCATGCGATGTATCATTCCGCAACCGATGCCTTGGAAGAAAAAGATTATGATAAAGCCCAATTTTATTATCAAGAATTATTGAGTAATGGAATTAATTTTCTTACTAAAACACACCAACAGTTTATTTTTAAAAATCTTGCATTATGCCATTATTATAAGAAAGAATACAAAATGGCCTCAGACTATTTAAAAATTGCTATAAAGTTAGACCCTCTTGATACAGATTCTATGCTAAAAGAGGCGGAAATCAGGCTTGAAGAAGGTAACTATACGAAATGTATTGACCTTTTAAAAAGTGCGTTGCGCCTTACTCCTTCAAACCCAATATTATATAGAAAACTAGCTGAGGTCAGTGAACTGAAAGGCGATGTCACTTATGCTATAAAAGCCTATAGCAGAGCCTTAATTCTAGAACCAAAATTAATAAATGTGAGGATTAATCTTGCCAATGTTTATATTAATGAAGGCAACGATATGACGTTAATAATAAACACTCTTGATAAATCACAAAATCAAAGGAAGGAACTCAAAAAAATTGAGAATGTTAGACATGGATTGTTTCAAAAAGCTCAAAATGTATTGGAAGAAGGATTAGCAATTAATCCGAATAGTAGATTGCTAGTAAACGAATTACTCATTTTATACACAGAACTAGGTGATGGGAAAAATGCTAGAAGAATGAAAAAATTACTAAAAAATTAATGCATCATATAATAGTCCCTGCTATAAAAACTCCAAACAGACCGGGCTCGGCAATGGCACCTTATGAAGGAAACTTAAAGTGCCATCACCCACATTTCTTCTATAAACAGTAATGTTATTACTTCGTTGGTTAGCAACCAGTAAAAAGTTGCCACTGGGATCCAAACCAAAATTTCTAGGCCAATCGCCTTGTAGACTCTCCCGACCTACCAAATCCAGTTTTCCATTGACTTGATCCACTTTAAAAATCACGATGGTATTTTCCCCACGGTTAGATCCATAGAGGAATTTACCATCCTTGGACAAATGTATATCGGCACAAAAACTTTCTCCTTCAAAGTCCGAAGCCAAGGTGCTCAGTGTTTCCAATTCGGTATATGAATAATCTGCTTTTCGCTCTAAAACCGTGATGGTGGAATTCAATTCATTGATCACATACAGGAATTTACCCTCTTGGCCAAAGGTAAAATGTCGTGGGCCTGCCTTGGGAGCCATTTCCAATGGTGGTTGTTGGTAAGGAATCCATTTGTCATCTTTCAACGCATATCGCAGTATCGCATCCAACCCTAAATCGGCCACATAAAGTTCATTGTCAGTAAATTTTGCCGAATGGGCATGTGACGTATTGGTAGTGTCCAACACCTTATGGTCAATAAATTGGGGATTGGGCATAAGCTCCCCTTTCCCACCTAGTTTAAAGATCGCAACGCTACCGCCTGTATAATTTGAAGTTGCCAGAAACTTACCGTCTGTGCTTATTCCGATATGACAAGGGTGTGCCCCTAGGGTTTTACCTTCATTTATTTTCTTTAGGGAATCCGCCAAAATCCCAAAAGCCACTACTGCACCACTAGAACCATCGTAAGCATCAGTCTCCTCAACGGCGTACAAATACTTCTTGTTGGGTGAAATCTTTAAAAAAGAAGGATTCCCCATGGGTGCTGCCAGTTTTTTATGGGTCAATTCCCCCGAATTCGCATTAAAACTATAGCTATAGATACCTTCGCTATCATTATCGGTATAGGTGCCAACAAAAAGGGTATAGGTTTTCAATGCATCGGTTTTTTTACATCCGTTAATAAAAAGAAAAGCGCTTAAAAGTATAAAATAGTACTTCTTCATAGGATAAGAATATAATTGGCCTTAAAAATAGGAACTAAATTCGAGAATTGGTCCTAAGATGGCAAAGCTTGTTTGATTTCTTTCCTTAGGAAATACCCTGTTACTATGGTCGCCAATACATCGGAAATAGGAAAGGAAATCCAAACGCCCAATTCCCCTAATAAATTTGGCAAAATCAATATCAAAGGAATAAAAAAGAAGCCCTGTCGCGTTAAGGTCAATAACAAAGCTGGAACCGCCTTACCAACGGCTTGAAAATAGGCCGCACCAATCAATTGCAAGGCAATAATCGGGGTTGCAGCAAACACCCATCGCATGGCAGAAGGCGTATGTTCCAAAACAAAGGCATTGGTCGCCAATTCCAAGGCAGACAAGTCGGGTTTACTGCTTAAAAACAAGGCTGCTATTTCGCTTGGGAAAATCATCAGCCCAATAAAAACCAAGGTTGCCATAAATGCTGCGTATTTGATGGCTGTGTTGATGGATTCCTTGACCCGTTCATATTTGTGGGCACCATAATTGTATCCTGCAATAGGCAAAAAGCCTTGGGTAACCCCAAAAACAGGAAATAGTGCGAACATGAGCATACGACCAATAATGGCATAGACCGCGACCATGGCCTCACCGCCCAAATCGAATAAAATATTGTTCATCAACAGGTAAATTAAACTTACCATAGCTTGTCTTGACAAGGTGACAAAGCCGAGTGACCCTATTTCTTTAAGAATTGGGGTGCTTAATCCAAAGTGGGGCAATCGTAGTTTGAGCTCTGAATTTTTGGAAACAAAAAAATAAAATACATAAGCAAAACATAAGAAATAACTAATAGTACTGGCCCAAGCGGCGCCCGCCATTCCCCAATCAAAAACATAGATAAACAGGAAATCCATGAACAAATTACCAACTGATGGGATTATCATCGCTATCATGGCAAATTTAGGTTTCCCTTCTGCTCGAATAACGGTATTGCCCATCATACAAAGGGCCAGAAAGGGCACCCCGCAAACAACAATAATGTAATAGATTTTGGCAGGGTCAAATATGGCTCCCTTACCGCCAAAAGCGGGAATCAATTCATCAACATAGGTCAATCCCAATGCCACCATGGATAAGGTGACCAAAAGGGTCAACGAAATCTGGTTTCCGAAAGTCTTTAAGGCTTTTTCGGTATTATCTGCCCCTAAGGCACGTGAAATGATACTGGATCCACCGATACCAATGGCCATACCTAAAGCACCGATAAAAAAGGAGACGGGCAAAACCACATTGATTGCGGCAATGGCAATGGAACCTATCCAGTTGCCGACAAAAATAGAGTCAACCAGGATGTTCAGTGACATGACCAAGATACCAATGGAAGCTGGCACGGCCTGTTTCACCAACAATTTACCGATGGGTTCTGTACCTAGTTGGTCTGAGGTGACTATAGCCATTTAAACTTAATTCGATTGTTGAAAACCAATTATTCTCGAAATCCTGTCATATCGAACCTTTCGGCGCAGCCTGTACCGCGCAAAGCCGAGGTGCTCAAGACATGCTATGACGAGACCTTTTGGACTATGCAAAATTAAAGACCTCTCGACTCCGCTCGAGGTGACATTCTAACTGCTATGCGGGCAAGGTTTCGGTGGCCTGCCAAGTGTCAATCCATTTGGCCATTACCTGTACCCAGGCATCGCTATCATTCAAACAGGGAATATGTTTATAAGCTGTGCCTCCCGCCTCTTCAAACTGCTGTTTACCTTCCATGGCTATTTCTTCCAAAGTCTCTAGGCAATCGGCCACAAAGGCCGGTGTAATAACGACCAAACGCTTTTTTCCTTCTTTGGCCAAACGTACAAATTCAAAATCGGTAAATGGTTTTAGCCAAGGATCATTGGGCAATCTGGATTGGAATGAAATACTGTACTTGCTCTCATCCAAACCTAAATACTTCGTTACCCTTTCCGTAGTATTGAAACACTGATGGCGATAACAAGTAGTATGGGCCACTGAATTTGTTGTGCAGCAGTTGCCATCTATTTTGCAATGGAATTTAGTGGGGTCCGATTTTCGAATATGCCGTTCCGGTATCCCGTGATATGAAAACAAAACATGGTCGTATTCAAAATCCTTCAATCCTGCTGCAATACTCTCCGATAATACTTTTATATAATCCTCATTCTTGTAAAAGGCAGGCAAGGTGGTCAACTGCATGTTCGGGAAATGCTTTTGTTGTTCTTTCATGGTTTTTACCACCACGGTCTCAAAAGAAGACATGGCATATTGCGGATATAAGGGCACCAATAATACCTCATCAGCGCCTTTATCGGACAACTCCTGAAGCGCATTTTTAATGGTCATACTCCCATATCGCATGCCTAAAGCGACTGGGATCTTAACTTCCTTACTGACTTTTTCCGAAAAACGCTCCGAAATCACGATCAAGGGAGAACCCTCTTCCCACCAAATCTTTTGATAGGCCTCTGCCGATTTTTTGGGTCTGGTTTGAAGTATGATCCCACGTACAATGATGTTTCGCAACCAATTGGGTACGTCGATAACACGAGGGTCCATTAAAAACTCATCCAAATAGGGTTTTACATCTTTTGCGGTAGGGCTATCCGGTGAACCCAGGTTGACCAATAATACTCCTTTCATCTGATAATGCTCATTTTCTTATATAGGACAGATGTAATTCGCCAGAAACCTTTCGATGGTCTCAAAAGTTGCAATGGCTCATTTCATCTGATAATTGCTATTTCAGCCGTAAAAATACCAATTGTTGGCAAACCTAAATGATTTAAATACAAATAGTGCTTTTGGTATGCTGGATTAGGGGTTTGCAGAGGTGCCGTAGTTGCAAATCGTTTTAACTCAATAACTACAATCTTTGGGTAATCGAACAGTTTTATTAATTTTTTTCAGTCCAACTAGTTTTATTTTATGCTCAGTTTCCCCATTGAAATTGATAAAAGTTTTTTCTTTAAAAATTCCAGCCGGTAAATTTCCTTCAATTTTCCACTCTTCATAAGCTGTCGGATGAGTTAATATCGGTAAATGAAAGGTCGTCAAGTTGTCAATTACGTAATCATTACGGCCTACTTTCTTCCGATTCCTTTTCTTTGGATTGTAATTAGAGACCAATGTATAATGACTAAATAGCTCGCCATTCATTAAGGTGTCGGTTAAGTTGATAAAGTGATAATCATTTATCCGATTCTTATATGGGTTTTTATAATAGCGTACATATTGGCATTCAATATTTAAAAATTCGGCTGAAGGAAATTCGGCTGTTTTAAAAAATACCTTAAAGTGATGTCCGTCATGCTCGTCAAATTGAAATTCAGATCGAACACTATCAATGGATCTTACAATGCCATGGTAGCCGTTATCTCGGGAATTGGTCAAGTAATGCTCAATTGTAGTAGTTGAATCTTTGTAATTAACATTCTGATAGGTAATTTGATAATCAAATTCAAATTGTTTTTGAGAAATACCCAAGAATGGGATTAACAGAAAACTAATAAAGAGTAGTCGCATGAAATGGTTTTTGTATGCTTAGTTGCGTCAAATCCCAGGGGCCTCCAAAAAATATAGGATGCTTGATTTTTTCTCCAAGGTGGTATTTATGAACAAATTCAATTATTGTCAAAGTAAAAATCAAAGATTTTTACTAGATCATCGCCTATATCAATTTTTAATTTATTGTCTTTTATGAACTTTTTTACTGGCTTTGAACTATTGGGAAAAAATGCTACAAACGACTTTACTTTAGTAGGTATTCTTATCAGTTGGTCAGATGGTGTTTTAAAATCCGTGAAATAATATGCTGCGTGCTGTTTTTTAAACGTCGCCGGTTTAGCCTTGTCATACCCTTGGGCCTTTTTCGCTTTGTAAAATTTTATTTTCTCTTTGAGATAAAGTTTATAGTCTCTTTGATTCGCTATCAATTCAAAAAATGTGGTGGTTGTATTGCCTTTTTCATCAAGGCTCTTTTTTGTTTCAAATATTCTGTCCGAACCATCAAGGAGCGAAATAACATAGGGTTCTGAAGCTTGTAAAATAACAACCTTGTTTGCACTGACCCTGATCTCAACCCTATCTTCAAAGGCGTCAAAACGCACCAATTTGGTTTCCGAAACATCGTTTATTTTGGCAGGGGTAAACTCCTCATTTAAATAGGGAGTACCCTCGAAGGTATTGTAATTGGTTTTGTACAAATTGGCAGCATAATACACATCCCCAAACTTATTTCTAAGCTCTTGTTGGCCACAAACGGCAACGCTTATCAATAAAACTCCTAATACGATAATCTTTTTCATGGTTGGTGCATTTAGCTTTAAAAGACCACTCAATTTTTATGCCAATATACGTCCCTATTCTTATGGATTAGCATTAGAGAAATGGACTAGGGCTTTTCATAGGAGGTGTTGTTGGCAGCAGGTTTTTATTCTTTAAATAGTTTAGTTATGAGATTGAAATGCGTTTCATAATATCCAA
>Ga0316189_10001197_pt1 | contig 25786 bp, 27 predicted proteins | sample LowCovwburrow_MG_FD_204930 | JGI IMG/M metagenome (GOLD analysis project Ga0316189, IMG submission 204930) | Coastal sediment microbial communities from Maine, United States - Lowes Cove worm burrow | ecosystem: Environmental > Aquatic > Marine > Coastal > Sediment | place: USA: Maine... | reverse complement strand
ATCTGCCATTCATTTGCTGAGCATAGAAGCCTTTTTATCGCGACACTGACTCAGGCCTTCAGCTCAACCATTGCGGACAAAATACCGAGAATTCTGCTCAGTTCCTTGATTCCGATCAACCGTCAGTTCAACCCCGGAAAAAAGACTCGGATTTCCCTTATGTTGTTTTTTTATCTCAACCAAAATCGGAGCAATAATAAGCTCGGAACGGGCCTTTTCCGTATTGATCGCGGCTGTCAGCGAAACGTTCTCCCTGAGTGTTTCAAGGAGATGCGAACTCGCCTCTTTCTTGGGAAGATCGGCAAACAAGCCCGTTGTCTCGTGCAGCTTAACCTGAAAAACTTCTTGTACCTTTTTTACGATAAAGTTGCTGTAGGGCATGGTATTACTCCGGGTGGCTCAGAAATTTCGTTTACGATCAGCACAGGAAACACGTTTGGATTTCAGGTGTTTGGTTTTCATCCACACATTCCCGAAGCTCTTTGATCGCATTCTCTGCTGATTGGGGCTTGAGTTTTCCCAGGCGGAACATCGTTAAAGATTCTTGCGCATCTCTGGCAATTTCATGCCGCACAGCTTCAGTTTTCCATTTACTCATCAGGTCAGGTAAAAATTCCCGTTGTTTTGGTGAAAACTGTTTTACGGTTTCCACCACCTGTTCAAATGTCATAGCCATTGCTGCACCTCCTATATAACCCCTTGCGCATTTTTCCTTCTCACCGCACTTCTTTCTACAATACTCTATTCCGGGGGTTGTTTAAAATCTTCTCTGGGATCATCATGGCTCGGTCAAAACTGACGAGTTTTCGCGTTGGCATGTTGCTTCTCTGTGCTGTTAGGGCTTCATGCTTTTAAATGCAGCAATATACTCCCTGATCTCAGGGTCTATCTTATCGCCATCAGCAATCTTACGTGCCAAGGCCAAACGATAATCATCAGGCTTATCCAGCTTCTTTCCCAACAAACCTTGTCGTTTCAAAATCGCTTTTCCGTTCAAAATTCGACTCAGTTGTCTCCAGTGTTCGACCGAGCCCTCTTCCTCCTCACCAACAAAGCAGGCGACCTTGGTCATTTCCTGATCTAACGCAACAGATTGAACGCCTTTCTTTTCCAGAGTGTGACGCAGTTCATGAGAAGTTTTGTCATAACCAGCCATGCTGTCGCTGACCTTTGCCTTTCCCACGGCATGACAACAAGCATCAGCGGCAGTAAGCATACTAAACAAGGCTGTTTCTTCTGCTGAGAGAGGGATAGGAGCCGGTCGTTCAAGGGCATGACCAAAGCGATCGGCCTTGACTGATGCAATAATCTCCGGTTCCAGCAGCAGGTAGTTTTCAATCTCCCAGCGACTGAGCACCTTGATATTCTTGCCGTAGGGCTGACAGGCCCGAAAGGCGGTATCCTCATGCTCCCACCAGCAATCCCAGTGGCAATCTTTCAGCAAAACATCCCGGTCAACCAACCCAACACTCTTTATGCCCTTTTCCTCGTCATCAGTAACTTTTCTGATAACCTGATTGCAGCCGCCTCCCTGCCCTTCTTCACCGGCAGAGCGAAACTCCAGATTCTCATCATAGAACCAGCGATCACCAATAATCAGCCTGTCTTCTTCTGATTCCAGATAAACAACAATCCGATTGAGATAGGATTTTTCAGCAAATTCGGTTGCAGATTTATCCTTGAAGGCCGTCATGATTACACATTACTCCATATTCTCTTCTATGATCTCACCACCTTTGCGCAAGCCCTTTTCCTTATGCTCAAAGCCGAAAGCCCGTAGCATTTCTATGGAATGGGTGGCAAGAATAATGGTGATTCCCGGATGTTCCTGAGCAAACTCCCGCAACTGTTTCATCAGGCGTTTCTGCCAGTTCGGGTGGAGATGAATTTCTGGTTCATCAATCAGGATAATGGAATTACGGGTGCAATGCGCTCCGATACGTAAGAACAGCTGGACCAAGTTTTTTTCCCCGCTACTCAACCGATCAAGTCCATGTTCCTGACCCTTGGAAATAACGATTGCCTCCGGCGGAGTTTTGCGTACGCCTTTGATAAAGGTCGTGCTGCCCTGAAAGACGCGCTTGTTGATAATCTCAACGGCCTTTTCCAAGCGTCCGTCATCCAACCATTTCATCCAGACCAAAACATTATCCAGAGAATTTTCCCAGGATGTGCTGTGGGAGGAAAACTTTCGGACAGGGCTGTAGCCCCAATAATCAGGCTCTGAGATTCTTCGTCTTTGCTCAGTTATTTTCGGGATATCACGGTATGCGCTGAAATGGAGCAATGTCGGAAGGTTCAACGAATTCTCCTCAAAACCATCAGGAGCGGCACCTTCCCATTCTCTGAAAATTGCCTGTATTTTCTGAACCGTTTCACTGGAAGACAAAGAGCGAAGCCCGATAGACCTTTCCCATTTGAAACCCACCCGTTCCTGCGCATCCGCCTCGTATCGTTGCAGCTCTTCTTCTGTCCAAGGAATAAGGCTGCCTCCAGAAAATTTACCAGCCAAGAGGGACAGGACAATATTGCGTTGTTTGTTATTTTCTACAAGACGAACCAAGATATCCCATTGGACAGCAAGTTCTCCATTGTCAAGCCCATCCACCCCGTACGAAGATATCTCTTTTTTGCCGAGCTGCCTCATGAGGGCGGCCATGATTTCCAAGAGAGTTGTCTTTCCCATGCCATTTTCCGACATGAGCATAAAAATATTGCAGGGCTGCCCCCCCTCATCGGTGAAGTCGATCTCATACGGAACTGAAGGAAATGGGCCATCCCCTTCAATTCGCAGGCGCAAGGGCTGAAAGAACTCAATGGTCAGGTCATTCATTGTCGTTGGGCCTTTATGAAATGTTTTACAGCCTGTACGCTGTCGTCACGGTTGACAAAAACGCCATGCACCCGCTTCGGCACTGCTTCTGAATTCAGTTTGACCAGCATATCGCCGTGACCGAGCAGTTTTTCCGCTCCAATATCATCAAGGATGATTTTCGACTCTGTGGACTTCTGCACAGATAAAGCAATGCGTGAAGGAATATTTGAGCGTAACAAACCGCTGAACACTTGGGAATCCGGGCGTTGCGTTGCCAAGACCAGATGAATTCCTGCCGATCTTGCTTTCTGCGCCAATCGGATAATATCAGCCTGAATTTCTTTTGAGCTCATAACAAGATCTGCCAATTCCTCTATCACCACCACTATACGCGGTAATTCTTCACCCTTGCTCAGTGCTTCATCAATATTGGTTACGCCGATACTACGGAACAAAACATTCCGTTCATTCATCTCCTCGACCAAATGCCGAAGCAGCTCCATGACTTCAGCAGCATCCTCACCAAAAACCTTGCCCATGAATAAATTGGGAAGATTTTCATAAACAGAAAGTTCCACTTCCTTTGGATCAATCAACGCAAACTGTATTCTCTGCGGTGTAGCCGCCATACGCTCCAGCAGTGAGATAATCACCGCATGTAAACAAACGCTCTTTCCGCTGCCTGTTGTTCCGGCAACAAAAAGATGCGGAGTATCTGCCAGATCAAAAAAATACGGTTGATTGACAACATCTGTACCTATCCATACTGGCAGCTTATAATTTTCCGGTAAAAATGTTTCCACCCACTGGCGTAAATCTTTTCCAGCAGCATACTTCCAGCTATCTCTCGGTCGTGGTATATCAAGGTATATCGTTTTCGGTTCATTGGTATCTTCCTGAAGAACCCCCTGCTGCTGCACCCCCAGCAGGTTAGCCAGTTTATCAAGGCCACCCCGTTTTAATCTATCCAACTCGTTGATATCGGATAGAAAAACCTTATAGCGAGTTAACCGTGGGCCGATAGATTCCGCACGGATTTCCGCTTGAATGCCTATCTCGGAAAATGCGATAACCAGTTGTCCCTGATTCTCTGTTGCTTCTGCCGGGGCGGACTGTAGATTAGAAAAAAATTCATGACTCAGCCAAGCATGAAAATCACTGCCTGATTTCCAGCTGACATTTATCTCTCGCAGACCGCGTCGAATATGCCGTTGCAGAAGTTTCCGATAACCAGCCTCGTCGCTGAAAAAATCTTGCTTATGATAGACACCAAGCATGGCCCGACAGGCTGCATCCCAGTCCTGTGCCTTCAACGTATTGTCCTTGCCTTTACCAGTCACCTGTTGCAGGTTATATTCTTTTTTCCCATCGCCGGGAACCTTGTCCAATAAATCATCCGGCTCCGTATCAATTTGTAATGATTTTGCGAGGGCAATGCGCAGGACTTTCCACTTATTTCCTGAAACCTCCAAGCCTAAGCCATTTCTGAGCACCCTGCTGATTGTCTCTTCATTTTCCTTGCTTGTATAAATATCGGCCATTGAAGCCCTTCCCTATGCAGAATACATTGCTTTTTTTACAAGGTGACTTCTGGTGCCGCTCTTATTCTCAAGAACATATTCTTGATAAATATACGGTTTCAGGAGATTGTACTTCCGCTCGTCCATTTCCGAATCAGTGGGCAATAAAATAACTTGCTCACTCACTGCGGGATAATAATGCTGCAGCAGGTTCTCCTGATTTCCCTTGTCAATTCGGGCCATCGGGGTATCAACAATAATCGGCAAGGGGCGACCTGAGCAGTTTTTCAAGGCCCACAATAATGAAGTAGCTGCCAATTGCTTCATACCGGCAGAGAGATTCCCCATCCCAATTGATAATCCGTCTTTATCCTGATAATGAACACCGAAATCGTCATCAATAGCAATATGCTGAATTAATTCATTCGAGGTCATAAGTTGCTTGAAATAACAATTGATAGCCTCTTCCAACTCATTTTTTCGTTGTTTTTTTAGCCGATCTTTATACTCATTAAAAAAATGTTGAAGCTCCTTAGCTTTGTCAACTTTTTTTCTAACAATCCTATTAAGTTGCAAGGTCTGCTCTTTTTTTCTGCTCTCTGCTCGCAATTCTTCCTGTTTTTTAACAAGCCCCGCTTCCTTTCTGTCAACTTCTCCTAATTGATAAATAAGAATATCACGCTCTTCTCTTTTTTCTTTCAAGTCAGCTTTCAGTTGTTCGTAAACTTGTTTTTCATCTGCTGAAAGGCTACTAATATTTGAAAGTTCATCCTCCAATTGACGAAGTTTCTTCTGCACCACTTGTAGATGCTCAAAGGCCTTCTTACGTTCCATACGCAAAAGACGACTGTCAAGATAGGGTTGAATGCTCTCATGTAATGCGCTGGCTTCTGGAACATTCAAAGTGAACAACACATTATTTTCAGCAATATCCTGCCCCGCAGTATATTCTTTTAGTTTACTGATCAATTTCTTCTTATAAAATCCTTTCTGTTCTTCAGATAGCGATTGGGCCGGTTGAACGGGAAAAGGAGGACGGTCAAAAATATCATCCGGTAAAAAATCTAGCAGTTGTTGAGCTAACAAGTTATTCTGAATAATTTTCTTCGAAAGCAGCTTATCTAGTTCTTCCTGCACTCCAGTCAAAAGTTTCTCATTCGCCAGCAGAAAAATATCATAAGGTAAATCCTCACCAATTTCATTAATCAGCTCTTCTTTGTCCTGCCTGAGCTCCTTGATCCTTCGTTGAACAACAACTTCATCCTGCTGACTTATAAAACTACGAGAACTCTCCTGCTTATCCTGCAACCGGGCAATTTCCTCTTCCAACTGTTCAATATCGTATTGTATTTCTTTTTTTTGCTGCAACTCAGCCTGTATTTTTTTCGCCACAACCTGACATTCATTCTTTACCTTTTCAAGCTCGGCTTCTGCAACCTGATCCAATGCGCCTTCACGTCGCCAATCTGCAATGGCAGCTTTCAAGGCTTCCCGAAGATTATTCACATGAGAAATATTTAAAAGCCGCTCTATATGCTCTGCGGTACGGGCGATATTTGCCGAAGCCAACTCCTGAATTTTTTCTCCGTCAAAGAAAAAAAATGGTACATATTCTCGTGGTAAACGTTCATCCAGAAAAAATTGCGCTTCCTCATCTTTCAAGATCTTGCTAGGAATCTCTATGGTTAACTGCTCATCATAATTATCATTTTGAACAGTCCATTCTCTTCGAACAGTCACCTGCTCGTTATTTTCCCGCCATATTATTTCAACACTGCAAAGGGTACTATCCGACTTGGCGTGGCGGTTAAAAATTCCCCACCAGTCATCGCCTGAGCCTATGACATATTGTTTTGGAGAAGGCTTTCGATGTCGCTGTACTTCTGAACGTAGCTCATTACTCACACCGGTAAAAAGCAATTTTATCGCGTTAAGAAAGCTGGTCTTGCCGAACCCATTTCTCCCACTGATTAAGACAATATTTTTTTGATCGGTTTTGCCGGTAAAATCAAAAACGACTTCTCCGTAATAGGAAAATATGTTGTTGAGGATAATTTTTTCAAAAATCATTCTTCCACCGCTTCTGCTGCTGTAACGGCGTGTTCAATCACCTTCATCACATCATCTTTCAAAGCTTTTTTCTTTAAATTTGAAGGCGGATATTTCCAAACGACCAAGTTCATCAATTCATCAACCCATTGCTCGTTAATTTCATGTTCAGCAGCCAGCTCAATCAGAAGATCATTCTTTTTATCACGCTGCATGCTCACCAGATCACCTTCCAGTTGTTTTATGTTCCGACCATATTTTTTTGCCAGTTCAAAGACCAATGTTCCACGGGTATCAAAATCTTCTGTCCATTGCAACTGAATATGGGCAAGCTCATCATCATGAATAAGAGCTTGTTTGGTTTCGATCTCAAGCTGCAACAATTCCTCAAGTATTTTCTGTCGCGCCTCTGGAGTAAACGGCCCCTTGCCGCCCGGTGCTGGCATTCCGTTCCGGCGCTGATTCATTCGCATTTCAGGATTAGGGCGTATTTCATTTCTTAAACGATTTCTGAAATTATACAAAGGGGTAAGTTCGGTTGCGCCAGAATCAATAAAGCCCTTCATTGATTGATCTTCCGCAACCACTGTACAAGTCCAGCAACCGAAACGACTATTCCCACAAGATTGAGTGTTTAAATCCAACGCAACAGGGCATTCACCGCCATTGGCCTGCCGGTATAAATTCAACATAAACTTGTGATCAACGCCCCAAGGTGCCGGATTATTTTTAAAAAGGTATTCCCAAACCGAATCAGTATCCCATTGCGCAATGGGCGACATAATCAAGGCATTAGGGATGTCGCCGTGAGAATGCAGCCCCCGGCTATTATACTCCCTTGCATTGATAGTTTTGGCTCGATTTGAACTCTCAGAGCTTCTTACACCGATTAAAATAATAACGCCGCCATGCTCTTTGACAATTTGATCTATCACCCTTCGGCTTGGCTTGATCTTCATCTTAGTGGTACACCAACGAAAACTGGAAGTCGGTGTTGGATAGCCTTTTCCTATGACATTAAACCAAAAGCTCTCATTGGGTGTCGGCTGCACAATATGAACAAAGAGGGGAAATCGACATTGCTTGGCATGCGCTTCAAGCTGTTGCAGGCTCGTGTGGATATACTCAGCAATATTGAGAGGTTCTACGCGGGTATCAGAGCAGACGATATGGACAGGCTTTACGGCTTTATCATTGAGTTCAATCAAAAGCTCGTAAACAAGCTGTAAAACTAGCGTTGAATCTTTACCTCCAGAAAATGCAACCACCCATGGTCTGTCATCGGCAAGATAATTGCTTTTTAAAGCTTCGCGGGTTTCCTGTAATATTTTTTTCAATGTGTCACCAAGAAATCAACAACTCGAAATTCTTCCTTCCTCATCACACACGTCCCCCATTTCCTTCTTCCAAAGCCGCAATCTCCGCCGCTGATAAACCGGTGGCCTCGGCCACAAGATCAGGAGCAATTCCTTTTTGAAGAAAGTTCGTTGCGATCAGCCTCTTTTCCTTTTTTTCGCCCTCTTTGAGACCCTCTTCATATTTCGTCTGCTGAAGCTCCTCCTGATTATACTCCTCAATCATCCTGGCCCGTTCCTCCGGCGACAGATGATCCCGCCGGATGGCCTCGAACAGCTTCTGAATGATCCCCTCACCATACTGACTTTCATCCACCTCTTCATCCAAGGTATCATTGATCGCCCGCAACCATTCCCGATACGGCTCCGGCGTTGCTTCGGAAACGTATTTCGGGCAAAGATAGATAACCTTATGGGAAACTTCCCGGAGCGGCTGCCCAGCCAGATCATGCGGATCAAAATCAATCACCGCAATATCGCGCTGATGGCGGTCGCCTGATGTGAGAACAACCAGGGTGAATACCGACAGCGGCGGACGGTAATTTTTTGAACTGGCCACCTGCTCCAGCAGAGCTGCACAGTGGTAATAGAGGAAGCGATCATAATGATCGTTTGTTCGGGCATGCTGAATATCAACAACAAGTCGATGCTCAGTGTCTTCAGCAAAAAGGTCAAAACGGGGCTTCACATAACCGATAGGCGGATCAAACTCCTTTTCCGTCTCCACATGATCAATGCTGACAGGCCGACCAATCATAGCCTGAGCAAAGGCGGTGAAAATCTCCGGGTCGCAGAAAGCCTTTTTAAAAACAACTCCATACTTCAGGGACGCTACTTGCTTCATTTGGGTTCACCAGGTTTTGTTCATCGGAAAAAACGCTGCACAAACTCCTTGTGAGGGAAAATTACCCCTTCCGCATCAACGCCGGATAATCTTCCCGCAGAAAATTATGAAGTAGCACGGCCCCCACATCGGTCATGATGGACTCCGGATGAAACTGCACACCCTCCACATCCAGGGTCTTATGGCGTATACCCATCAACTCGCCCTGATCCGTATGGGCCGTAGCCTCAAAGCAATCAGGCAGGGTGGCTTCCTCGACAATAAGGGAGTGATAGCGCATCCCCGCAAAGGGATTGTCCAACCCGAAGAACACCCCGCGATTATCGTGATGCATGGGGCTGGTTTTGCCGTGCATCACCCTGCCCGCCCGGATCACCTTGCCGCCAAAGGCCTCGCCGATGGACTGATGCCCGAGACAGACCCCGAGGACCGGAATTTTGCCGCTGAAATACTGAATGGCCTCAACAGAAATCCCCGCCTCTTTAGGGGTACAGGGACCGGGAGAAATCAGCAGGCGGTCCGGTGCCATATCGACGATTTCCTGCACCGTGATCTTATCATTGCGAAACACCCGGATATCAGGCTGCTGCCAATCAACGGACGCACCCGGAGGGGCAGCGGCTAAGGTCTGGACAATATTAAAGGTAAACGAATCGTAGTTATCAATAATAACAATCACGGTTATATCCCCTGTTCAGCAAGTTCGACAGCCCGACGTAAGCCTTGGGCCTTGTTGACCGTTTCCTCGAATTCTTTTTCCGGCACAGAATCAGACACAATGCCCGCCCCGGCCTGAATCCAGAGATCATTCCCCTTCATCACAAAGGTACGGATGGTGATACAGAAATCCATGTTGCCGGAAAACCCAAAATAGCCCACAGCCCCGGCATAGGGGCCGCGCCGCGCCGGTTCCAGTTCGTCGATGATCTGCATGGCCCGAATCTTAGGTGCGCCGCTCACCGTCCCGGCCGGAAAACAGGCCTCCAACACGTCAAACTGATCCTTACCCTCTGCCAGTTTGCCATGCACCCCGGAAACAATATGCATCACATGGCTGTAATTTTCTATAACCAACAGATCACCGGTGGTCACCGAGCCGCCTGCCGCCACCCGACCCACATCATTACGGCCCAGATCCACCAGCATCAGATGTTCAGCCCGCTCTTTCGGATCAGCCAGCAGCTCCTCTTCCAGCTCCTTATCTTCCTGCGCGGTTGTGCCTCGCTTCCGAGTCCCGGCAATGGGACGGAGCTCTATCTCATCATCTTCCAAACGCACCAAAATTTCCGGGGAAGAACCGATCAGGATAATATCGTCCAGGCGGAGGTAGAACAGATAGGGGCTGGGGTTGATATGGCGCAGGGAACGATAGAGCAGAAAGGGATCCATTGTAGTTTCAGTATGAAACCGCTGAGAGAGCACCACCTGAATGATGTCACCGGACAGGATATACTCCTTGGCCTGCTCGACCATACCGGCATAGGTTGCCTCGTCCATATTGGAGGTAAAAGTATGCGGGGGGCAGCCTGCTGCATGGGCTGCAAGTGACGTCGGCAAAGGGCTTCTGATCAATTCAATAATTTTATCAATGCGTCGACAGCCGTCCTGATAAAGTGCCGTAGTATCGACTGTACCGGACGAATCTGACACATCAGCCCCCTTGCTCGGCACCACATTGCAGACCACCGTCAAGGTCTGCTGCACTGCGTCGTGAATCAACACCAACCTAGGCACAATAAAAGAGGAATCAGGAAAATCAAGCGGCACATGCTGATCCGGAATTTCTTCAATAAAACGGATCATATCATAGCCGAGAAATCCCACTGCACCCCCATAAAAACGGGGCAGGCCCGGAGCCGTACTGGCATTAAAGGAAGCCAGCAGGTCACGGAGTTCCTGAAACGGGTTCACACCCTCCCGGATATCCTCAATCTTAACATCAGGCTCAGCCTCGGAACCGGCCCGGCGCAAAGTTACTGCGTCCCCGATAGATGAAAAGGACAGCAGCGGGTCCAGTCCGATAAAAGAATACCGCCCCCACTTCTCTCCGCCCTCCATAGACTCAAAAAGAAAAGCGTGTTTTTCCCTTTCCGCCACCTTGGCAAATATGGTCAGGGGGGTATCAAGATCTGCGACAATTGTCCGGTGAAGGGGAACAAGCCCGGCCTGTTCCAGCATCCCGGAAAAGGCTTCCAAGTCAGGAGAGTACATGATTACCTATCAACAAATACGATGAGCAGAAACGCGATCTCTGCCTCAACAGCAATGAGCGCAGCCTCAAACAAAAAAAGCCACGGAAGTCCAGCTTCCATGGCTCATAATCCTTCTATGAAGTCAAAGGATTCCCGTCGGGAACCGATCCGATCAACCGATGGGCATCATGCGGTTAACTCGGCCGGTCAGCCTGGAAATCTTGCGGGAGGCTGTCTTCTGATGAATGGTCCCTTTCCCGGCGGTCTTCTGAATAACGGGTATGGCGATTTTCAGGGCTTCCTGAGCTGCATCCTCAACCCCGGCCACCAAGGCTTCTTCAACACGGCGAATGACAGTGTTCATTTTTGATTTGTTGATCCGATTACGCATACGGCGTTCCTGGGATTGCTTGTGCCTCTTGATCGCTGACTTATGATTAGCCATGAAAACTCCTTGATGCTTTCTGTAAATAAATATAATCCGGAGAGCTACCCCTAACAGATAGCTGCTTATGACGAAATAACGGAACGATATTTCTTAGACGGAGATCTTTCTTTCTCCGCAAAAAACCATTTTAAAATAAACTATACCGTATAGCTGAATAAATTCCTCTTGTCAACTCTATTTACTCAACGACACCTTTTTGCTGACTCTCATACTTATTCCTGAGCAGCCTCAACCTTTGCCCCGACCGCCCCCGCCCCGGTAAACGTGGTTGAGTCAATCAATGCCCCTTGCAACTGCGCCCCGGCGAGGTCGGCATCGGTAAAATCAGCAAGGTATAAATCAGCCTTGCGCAGATCTGCATTTTTCAGATTTGCATCGGTGAAATTCACACCTTTCAGATTGGCAGCCCGCAGATCAGTCCCTTCCAGCCGAGCCCCGCTGAGATCCGCCCGTTCAAGATCGACCTCTTCCAGGTCTTCACCGGCCAGATCCGCACCGGCTAAATCGCAGGCCACGCAACGTTTCTCTTCATGCAGCCTGTCGACCAAGGTCTGCAATCTGGCTCGGCTTTGCGTAAAGGTCTCTACGGTGTAGGACCCAACCTGCTGTTGAGCGGTAGACTGCACATCCTTTTTTTCCTGAGCAACAACCTTAATTTCGGACGCTTTCAGATCCGGCCCTCTCTTCTTTGCAGCGCCGGATTCAACTGCACCCTTTTCTGTTTTTTTCTGCGCCGCAGCATCAGAGCCGAACAGGGAGGTGAGCGTATCCCAAAGACTCAACTCTCTTTTCTCATTCTCAGCTCCGCCTTTTTTCTGCTCAGGTGCGGTCTCGATCACCGGAATCTCATTAAGTCCTGCCGATTTCTTCTCTGCCTGCGCTGTCTCAGGCAGGACATCAGGCAGATTATCCGACCGGCCGGGATTGACTATCTGAGCCTCTGCAATAGGAACCAATTCTTTAGGGCGCACTGTTGTTGCGGTCCTTCCCTCAATATCAGGCAGTTCAGGTAGCCTTACCGCTTCTTTTTTTTTCTCTCCCGACTCCTGGGCCGTCTTTGCAGGCTGTTCAGGCAAGTCCGACGGTTCAGAGGAATCAAGTACCGCGCTGCTTTCTTCAATGCCTGCTGACCTATCGGCAGGAAGGTCCTCCGCAGGGCGCAACGTCTCTTCCCCTGAATCGGCAGAAGGAACAGTGGAAGGCAGAATCTTCTCTTCCTGAACCTCTTCTTCCTCAGCAGCAGGAGCGACAGCATCCGGTTCCGGCTCCGGAGTTATGAGTTCCTGAGCAGGAGGCGGGGGCGATGCCTCGGGGAGTTCAACCTCCTCATGCAAAATTTCCGGGAGTTCCTCGGGTTCATACGGTTTTTCCGAGGTAATTTCCTGGTCTAAAAGGGCCTCTTTCAGATAAGCTCCGGCCAGCTGCGCATCCGTCAGATCAGCACCTCGGAGATCGGCTCCGGCAAAATCCGCTCCGCCAAGGGCGGCACCCCGCAGGACGGCGTTTTTCAGATTGGCCTTGGATAAATTCGTCAGATTGAGCTTGGCTTCGGAAAGATCAGCCCCTTGCAGATCCGCCTCCTGCAAATCCATTCTGGTCAGGACAGCCCCCCGCAAATCACAACCCGGGCATTGCCTGGTTGTCACCAAGCGATTAAAATTCTTTTGGATACCCTCAACCGCAGAACCCAGGGATTCAGCCGACGCAGCCGTGCCGCAGAGCAGCAGACACGCGCAAAGATACATATACTTATTTTTTTTCATTATCCTTCATCAGGCCGACTCCGGCTGCCATTGCATCCCCACCGTTTCGTCCATCTTTCTCCCTGCTCAGCTTGCTTCTCTGGGCCAAACAAGATTGTTGTATATCCAACCGGTCAATTCAGGATGGCTGACTTTAAACCAATCCCCTTCTGTCTTCACCTTTTTCAGGATAACATCGCGGACCACTTTCCCTACCTTATCGTAGGTTGTACCGGGACCGGACCGGACATTACCTTCATCAGCTTTCACGATAACATAAGGAGTTTTGGAAACAAGACCCGCATAAATCCACCCCTTATCGTTTTCATAATCACTGACCTTGATCCATTTCCTGTCCCGCTCCAGCACCTTCAGCGGATAGCCTGCAGGCAGCTGAAAGAGTACCTCATGGCCGGTTGTCGGGCCGGAACGGAGATTAACCCCGTCTTTCACAACTGATACAAATTCAGCAGCTCCGGCGACTCCGCTCAGCATTATTGCCAGCACCGCTGTTAAAATACAGACTCTCACACCCTCCTTAAAAGTTCGGCATCGCATTAGATTCTCCTTATTTTTACCAATTTTCTTTTTCAGGTTTTTTTCTCGACATTGTCAGCAGCTGCAAAGTACCTGTAAAGTACAAAAGGAACTCCTGATTACCCTTGGCCCCGCAGATCGACGAAGCCGCTTCTCCTCTACAGCTCAGCCCCAGCTCTTCAGCAAATCGCTTCACTGAATCAACAGCCTCTTTATGCAGTCGGCTCTCCCGCACAATCCCCCCATCCCCGACCTTGTCCCTGGCAAGTTCAAACTGCGGTTTCACTAAGGCCAGTATGTGAACAACCGAACCGAACAGCGGAAGCAGCGGCGGCAGCAGGGAGCGCAATGAAATAAACGAGGCATCCAGGACAGCCAAATCCAGAGGTTCCGGTATATGCTGACGAGTCAGATAACGGGCATTTGTTCGTTCATGGAGGATAACCCGTTCATCCTGCCGCAGCTTCCAGGCCAGCAGGCCGTATCCCACATCCACGGCATAGACACGGGCCGCCCCCCGCTGAAGCAGGCAATCCGTAAATCCGCCGGTTGAGCAACCGATATCAGCGCATATCCAGCCTGTCGGGTCAATTGCCAGCTGTTTGAGGCCGCCGGCAAGTTTTTCCCCGCCTCGGCTGACAAAAGCGGAACTTTTCCTCAGCCGGATTTCAGAGTCCGTCGGGACAAGGCTGCCCGCCTTATAATCACTCCCGGTGTTGACAATGACCTGACCCGCCCCGATCAGGGCCTGTGCCTTTTTCAGATCAACCGCCAGACCGCGTTCCGTCAGCAGCTGATCTAAACGTTTTTTTCCCGGCAACAGCCTAACCTTCCAACTTTTTTTTACAGCCCTTCCAGCCGCTGCCGAGCCACCCCGGCCTCTCTGCTGTTCGGGTAATCTGCGATCAGCTTTGTATAGATGATCTTGGAGGTCTCATGGTCGGTCAATTTTTCAAACGACATTCCCTGGCGCAGTAATGCTGCGGAACTGTGAGGATTCCTGCTGTAATTAGAGATCACCTTTTGGTAATCAAGAATGGCCAGATCATACTCGCCCAAATTAAAGAGGCATTCTCCCATAAAATACAAAGTCTTGGCCGCCTGATCATCCGCAGGACGCCCGGCAAGTACCTGCTCGAAAACTTTGTAGGCAGACTTGTACTCTTTGGCTTTAAACTGAGAAACACCCTGCGCGAGCAAATCATCCCCCATGTCCGCCCCCTGACTCTGCGACGGATACTCCGCAACAGGAGGCTGCCGCTGTACCGGTATCTCCTGTATTTCCTGAATTTTGCGGACCTGCTGCACCTGCTGTATCGGCTGATGTATCTGCACCTGCTGCCGGGGCTGCTGCAGAGACGAACCCACAGCCTCCTTCTGCCTCTGCGGTGTAATCCGGGGATAGGTGGACGAGGTATCGACAACCGGCTGATTAATCCTCAGCTGCGTCTGCTGATGCGGTACTGCATCGACGACTGTTCCGTAATTCTTCCGAACCTTCCTGTTACTCGGCAGCAGAGTTGCCTTTTCGCTCGGTCGGGTTTGCGCCGCTGCCACGGCCCTTCTCTTGGCCTTTTCCGCCCGCTCAGCCGCCTGCCGGGCCTTCTTTTCCGCTGCGTACACCCTGGCCTGACTTAACCGCTGCATATTGCCGGATAATTTATTAATTTTCCCTTCAAGTGACTGGATAAGCCGTTCATTTTCCCTCCGAACCTGACTGCTTTGCGAACGAATTTCATCACTTTGCGAACGGATCTCATCACTTTGCGAGCGGATCTGCTGATTTTCCCGCCGCAGCTGTTGCAAGGCCTCTTCCAGCTCTGTAATCTTTTGCGCATCCTGCTCTCTCATCCGAGTGATCGCTTCTAAATTTTCCTCGGTTATTGTCCGCAACTCACGAGTTTCCTCGGCCACGGTATCCAACTGACTGGAAGACTCGGCTGTTCGTTTCAACACCTGATTTTTCGTGTTGGATTCCACGTCCTTAACTTTCTGGTTCATGGTGCGGAGCTGATAATTCAACCTTCGCACATCATCCACACTTGCGCATTGGCAGAGCAGGAAAACCGAGCAACCGGCAAAGGCAATAGTTTTTATTTTTTTCATATCTCTTTCCTTATATGTACAGCTGAATTTAAAGTTTTTCTCTCGTATTTTTCATAACCGGATTCAATATAAACGAGGAGACCAGCGCGGATAGGACTGATTCCCCTCCAAGGCGAACATGGGGCGCATCCCTTCTCCGTTAGCCTGAACAATATATATTTCCATTTTTCCGTTCAGTTCACGGGAAAAGGCTATCAGTCTGCCGTCAGGCGACCATGTCGGCGCTTCGCAGCTCCCGGAACCTGATGTTACCCGAGCAGGAGCACCGCCGCTGACAGGGACAGTATAAATATGATACCGCCCTTCGACACGATGCGTATAGACTATTTTATCTCCCCGAGGAGACCATGACGGTTCAACGTTTTCTTTCCCTTTAAAGGTCAGACGCTGCACCTGCATGGTCTGCAGGTTCATAATATAGACCTGGGGACTGCCGCTGCGGTCGGAAACAAAACATATGGCTCCGCCGTCAGGGGAAAACGACGGGGAAACATTGATCCCGGCCCGTTTTGTCAGACGCCTGATGATGTTTCCTTCCATATCGATAAGATAAAGATCAGGATTACCGTCTTTACTCAGGGTGACCACAGCAGTCCGGTTATCCGGTGAAAATGCCGGGGCCAGATTCATTCCCCTGCGCCTGGACAGGGTCCGGGTTTTTTTATTCTGATCCAGATCTGTCAGGTAAAGATCCTGATTGCCCCGGTGGTAGGAGGTATAGGCCAGTTTTTTCCCGTCGGCTGTAAAACGCGGCGACACACAGAGATGACGATGCCGTGTTATCTGACGAACATGGCGCCCGAACACATCTGCTATATAGATCTCCTTGCGCCCGGTTTTATCCGAGACAAAGGCTATTGAACTTCCGGCGACTCCCGGCTCACCGGTAAACTCCTGAACCATGGCATCAACAAGACGCAGGGCAATGTCTTCCCGCTGCCCTGAACTTCCTTTATAATTTCTGGCTGCAAGCTTATCCCCGCTCATGACATCAAACAGATTCCCGGCAACGGTCATCCGCTCGCCCGCCAGCGTGTAATTGCCCATAACAACGTAATCCGCACCGAGCCCGCGCCAATCCGGCCTGGGTTGTCCTTCATAGCGACGGGGGTCCAGAATCCGGACAAATCCGTGAAACTGCAATCCCTCCTCCATCAACCGGGCAAGATCCCGACCTGTTGCGGTATTCTGATCACCTGAGGCATCCGCAAAAGAGGGGACAGCTACAACAAGTTTACGCACACCGGAGCTGGCAATATCCAAATAAATCCGTTCCGCGGAAGCACCGGGGACGAAAAAAAAGACATTCACCAGAAAAAGTAAAAAAATTGCACAACGACGAAGCGGGGATTGCAAAGGGTTCATTACATGCATGTCGGAAGAAATGAGTTAAAACAACGGACAAGGGTTATTGGTCACGTTTAAGGTCACGCTCGGGATAACGAAAAAATATTTCTGAAAAACAATCACAGAGTCAGGCCCTGCGGGGTGAAATTCAACACAAATTCCTGGGTGCGCTGATGCATAAGAGCGGGAAAACCGGGCAGAGGAGCTGCGTTCCGCAGAGCTTTGATCACGGATTGATCAAAAAAACTGTCCCCGGATTTCCGCTCAATCCGCATATCCTCTATGGCACCGTCCCGACGAAGGGTGAGGGCAACCTCTGTCCTGAGATTCGATTTTGCTTTGACAATTTCAGGAAGCTGCCAATGGCTGCTTATCCGGCCGTTCAGCGAGGCCGCATACTGCTTGAGCACAGCCGGATTTACCCGCTCGCCCCTATAATCTCCGTACCCGCCGCTTTCCCGCCCGCTCGGTCCGCCATACCCTTCACTATACCCGCCTGATGAAAAACCGGAATCGCCGGATACCAACGGGGTATTGAGGTCGGAAACCGCCTGCGCCACAGAAGCGTACTCATTTCTCGCTCGGGCAGCTTCCAGACGGGCCTGTTCCGCAGCCTGCTCCGCCTGCCGAGCCAAACGGGCGGCTTCGGCAATTTTTCTCTTTTTTCGCTGCTGATCAGCCAGCCTCTTTTTCTTTTCCGCTTCCTGCTGCCTTTTCTTTCGGGCGGCCAGTTTTCTTTCCCGCTGATCAGCCTGTTTTTTTTTCGCTTCCGCAGCCTGTTGCTTTTTCTTTCGGGCGGCCAGCTTTCTTTCCTGCTCAGCAGCCTTTTCTTTTTCCCGCTGTTCAGTAAGACGTTTTTTTTCCAAGACGGCAAGCCGCTCCCGTTCTTGCTGTTTTTCCTGCTCCTTCACCTCGGCCAGCCGAATATCCTCAACAAGCTTTTTCTTTCGTTTTAAAGGGTGAAGTGAAACAGATTTGACCTGCGCAACCGGCTCAGGAGGGGGTGCCGGTTTTAATACAGTTTTCGGCACAACCTTTAATTTTTTTTTCGGTGCAACCGGTGTAACAACAGGAAGCATCGGTGCCGGTTCTGCAACCTCCGCAATTTCAGGGGCAGACTGCTCCGTCGGTTTTTCAGCCTCAGCCTTTTCCTGAGCAGCGTTCCGGGCAACTTTCTCGACAGGGGGCGGCTGTTGAGGAGCCGATTCCTGTTTTTCACTGCGGGGTGCAGCCTGCTGTCCAGCTGCCGAAGCCGCAACAAAATCCGGACCGCCCGGAGGCAAAGAAAGCAGATCAACAGTGATCACATCATCCGGCTTAAACTTTTTGCCGATATCGGGAAAAACAGCCGCACTCGCAAAAACAAAAAGATGAAGAACAGCCGCTATGCTCAGGGGAATCTTCCAGTTCGGCAGCCGGTCCCGCTGCGCCACGAATGTCTCCCAAGTATCACCGATGTAGCCGTTCTTTGTTTTCTTCACTGTTTCTTCAATGCCGTAGGATCTGCTATTTCTCCTTGTTGTCCGGCTGGGTCACCATGCCCAGCTTTTCAAAACCGGCCTGCTTTATCCGGGCCATCACCTGCACCACCAGACCGTAAGGAACTTTTTCATCCGCTCGCAGATAGATCGGTTCCTTCTTTTTTTCCTGCGGCATTTTTTCCAGCTCCTGCCGCACAAGAGCCAGATGCACCTTTGTTTTTCCCAGGTGAATTCTTCCTTCCCTGTCTATCTCCACCACCATAGGCTCTTCCTGCTGCCGCAGGGCCTTGGACGTGGTTTTCGGCAGATCAACATCCACCCCCTGGGTCATCATCGGGGCTGTCACCATAAAGATAATCAGCAGCACCAGCATGACATCCACAAGCGGGGTCACATTGATTTCAGCGTTCAGGCCTTTTCGGCCTCTCCCCCCGGAAGGTCCCATAAAAAATACAACTCAGTGATAAATGAATATTGTCAACTGCACCGGTAAAAATCCCGGTTGCGCCGCTGCTACTCTCTTGACAGCATATCACGTTCAACCAGATTTAAAAAATCAAAAGAAAAATTCTCAATATCCGATTCAAAATCAGCCAATTTGTTGGAATAAAAGTTATAAAAAATAACCGCCGGGATAGCCACGGCCAATCCCGCCGCAGTGGCGACCAGGGCCTCGGCAATACCCGGAGCAACAACAGCCAGCGAAGCCGACCCGTGCGCCCCGATCTCCTGAAACGAGGTCAGGATACCCCACACGGTACCGAAAAGCCCGATAAACGGGGTCGCACTCCCTGTTGTGGCCAAAAAGGCAAGGGAACGCTCCAGCCGATCGCTTTCCACCCGCTGGGCCTTGCGGACCGCCCGATTCAGGTTGTCCATAGAGGCCAGCTTGCTTTGCAGGGTCTCCGCCTTGGCCCGCTCGCTGCGGGCGGCACTGAGCTTGCGCAGCTCGTTAAAACCCGAAACAAAGACGGATGCCTCCGGACTGAGCGTAAAATTTTGCGCCGCCTCATAGGCGTTATTCAGCGTCTTGGACTCCCAGAAGTCCGCCAGAAAATCTTCCGATGCATAGCGGGCACGGGAAAACAGGATATACTTGGAAACAATAATCCACCAGGAAAGCACGGAAAAAATAAGCAGGACAAGCATAACCAGCTTCACCACCAAGCCGGCATGCGCCATCATGCTGAACACAGAAAGATTCACAAATTTACTCCTACCGACCCTACCGATCAGATCATTCAGCTCTGATCGGTGATACTGTTCAACCCGGCCTGTTGTCGATCCCGAACAACGCAATAAAAAAATCCATCCTCTCTTTTCACCGTTGAAATAGGCTGACAATGCGAGGCCTTACAGGAACTCAAGAGGATAAAGCCAGAGCAACTTTACCCGTTATTCGTCTCAAAAAAACTTAAAAAGAGTATAACGGGTTCTGAAAATTATGTCGACCCTGAACTGAATATAGTGTACATAAGCCAGAATAAAATCAAGTAAATTATTTTCAACTTTTTTCAGAGGGTTAAATCTTCACTGAAAAAACGAAGAAAAAACATCCATAACGACAAGCGGAGGTCTCCATGTCGGATGCAATCTATGATGTTGTTATAATCGGTGCCGGCCCGGCAGGTATCCAGGCGGCCATTCATGCAACCAGAAAAAAAACCGATGTCCTGCTTCTGGGACGGATTGAAAACAGCGCCATCTATTGGGCGCATGTGGAAAATTATGCCTGCATCAGCGGTGTCACCGACGGCAGGGACTTGCTGGAAGCCGGCATAAGCCAGCTGGAGCGTTTCGGCACGGAAATGCGGCCTGATGATGTCCTGAAAATCGCCCAAGGAGAGGATGAGCTGTTCACCCTGGAACTGGAAAGCGGCGATGCCGTCACAAGCCGGGCCCTGATTTTTGCAATGGGGGTTTCCAAGAACAAGCTCTCCGTGCCCGGTGAAAAAGAGCTTGGCGGTATGGGGGTCAGCTACTGCGTTGACTGCGATGCCAACTTCTACCGGGGCGACACCGTGATGGTGGTGGGCAATCAAAGCGCGGCCATTGACGGAGCGCTTACCCTGCTGGATTATGCCGACAAGGTCTATCTGGTTGCGGAAGAGCTGCAAGGCTCCGAGGCTATGCTGAACAAGCTTTATGCCAGCGCGGTTGAACTGCACAGCGGCGAGTGGGTGCAGGAAATCTTGGGGCAAGGCAAGGTGGAAGAAGTCCTCCTGAAGAGCGGCAAGAAGATTGAGGTCGGCGGGGTGTTTATCGAACTCGGCTCCAAGGGTGCGCTTGAGCTGGCCACCCAGGTCGGGGTGATGCTGGACACGGAGCGATTCAAGTATATCAACGTGAATCGTCAGCAGGAAACGAATATTGCTGGCATCTATGCTGCCGGAGACATTGTCGGTCCTCCGTACCAGATGGCCAAGGCTGTGGGCGAAGGATGTGTGGCAGGTATGGAAGCGGCTATGTTTGCCCGGAAGAAACGGCAGTAGTTGCATCACCGTTCTCGGTGAGGAATTGTAGGGGCAGCCCCATGTGTCTGCCCTTTATTTCTCAGGACGGCATTAAGGGCGGGCAGGCACAGGAACCTGCCCCTACACCGTACAGCCCCGTACCGAAATCATTCCCCCTCGCCTTTCTTTTGCACCGGTTCCTTACGTAATCCGTCCACAAAATGCCGCAAGGCCATGATCGGGTTGGTCAGAATCATACGGGGGCCGATGGTTCGCATCACCTCACGGATTTTCTCTCGCATACTCGGCTTATAGCAATGGACCTTGCAGTTTCCACAGGTTGTTTTTCCTTCCTGAAAAGGGCAACTGGCAAGACTTTTCTCTGCGTAGTTCAGCAGTTCGGTGCAATCCGCACAGAGGTCCTTGCCGCCGCCGTGATTTGATCGACAGTATTGGCCAATCATCACCGCGACCGTATCGGTTTCGCGCTGTATTCGCCCTGACTTTTTATTTTTTATTCCACTCTCTTTCATCGCATCCTCCAAGGTGTTTCCAGCTCGTTGCGGCGATGTTACCTCTGTTTTATATCAGATCGATTAACCTCAACTCAAACAAGTTGCTCCAGGGTCAGGATGTGTACATCCGGCAAAGCAGGCCAGCGGATATCATTTGTCAGCAATGCCGATGCGCCTGTGTGCAGAGCCGTTGCTATCTGAATCGCATCCGGTGTGCGCAGCGAATATTGACTCCGCAGCCGGGCAGCCTTCTCAGCAATAGCAACAGAAACTTCCACCGTTGTCAAACCGTCAATATTGAGCAGGATATCCCGATACTGTTCTGCCAATCGAGTATCACCGTCACGCAAAGGTTTTACCAGTACCTCCGTCAGAGTGATGACAGAAGTCACAACCTGCACTGTTCCCTTGTCGAGCTGCTCGAAGAACGGCTCAACAACAGGGCAGTATGCTGGATGCTCCTCAATAAAATAAATGAGCGGAGCCGTATCCAAGGCAATGAGTTTTCCGCGCAATTCATCTATCCATCCCATGCGTCACGCTCCGCATTGATGTATTCTTTGACCGACGTATCTTTCCACAGGTGTTTGCCCAGACCGCGCAGTTCCAAAATGCTGCGGCAGGGCTTCTCAGTATCGCGACTGCATTCCTTTCCGCCTGCTTTAAGCCTGTTCCGCATAATAAGATTTCGGACAAAATGCAGCACTTCTTCCTGAAGGTTCAGCGGCAGTCTTTCCACCTGAGCAGAGATTGTTTTCACCGTATCCATAACAAGTACCTCGGATTACTATCTAGTTTCGTTTCATTCGTCGTATGATAAAGGTCGAAGCTGTCTGTTGTCAACAACAAGGAGGATCATTGTAGCACCTCCCAGTCGTCAACGGCTATCGGTTCAGTCGGATCGACATATGTAAACGGAAGCCCCCGCAGCGGATATTTATCCTTTATTTCTTCGGTCTTATTGCGAGATACTCTCCCGAACAGGGCCGTCTCTCGGAAGAGACGAATAATCTTCAGCAGATTCGGAACATACTCCGGTGGAATCGCTTTGATCTCACGGAGCAACTCCTGTTGATAAATTTCAGCCTGATTCGACATGACAGACTCCTTTGCATTGGTTTGACATAATATTTTTGCAGCGACACGACGCCTCAACAGTCAGGGTAAGATCAACAGCTATCATATCCCCTTATAACTTATAGAAGGTTACCTCACAAAAGAAGATACAGCAAGACAAGAGCAACCGGGCAAAAAAAGCCCTGAATCCTACTGGACTCAGGGCGGTGGATTGAACAGAGAAAGCCTCAGCGTTACTCTACTATCCGGAACACTTTTGCCTGCACGTTATTGCTGTAATCCGATTCAGGCACCTTGCTTTCGCCGTTGGCAATGAAATACATCACATACCAGCCCGACCCCATCTCGGCAGAATGTCTATCCGTGTAGACCTCTTCTTCTCTGCATTCACCGGCATTCATACCGTCGTCACCGTCGCCGTCAAAGTGGGTAAAACCTGTGCCGTCGCATTTGGCAAAGGCCCACATGGCTCGTGTACCAAGAGATGTACCGGAAACCGTACAGTTTGTTGCCTTGGGATGCATTTCATCTCCCCGTTTAATTGTATCGGAGAAATCAATGGATGTTGCCGCCATGTCAAAACTGCCCGTGGTCGGCAGGTCTTTCATCGGGTTGAGGATAACGCAGGCCGGAGGAGGATTTACCTCAAAGGTCATCTCGGTACAGTTATTTCCTTCATCGGATTCGGGGACATTGCCCTGATAATCAGCACAGGCGCGGGCTGTGTAGGTTCCGGGCACATCGGAGATATGCGCCCCGTGGTTATCAGTGATATGCTCCCATTGGGTTGCGCCGGGAGCTAATTCATCCGCACCAGAACCGTCATCAGCAACAAACTGCCACGCATCGCCGGTACCCGGGCCTTTGATTTCGTATCTGCTGCGGAAGCCGCTTGACGGTGTTATCTCACCAATATTCTGAATGCCGACCTCCAAGCCGTACAGGTCGCCGACGTAAAGCTCGGTGCGTCCGTGGGTCAGGCGAAGGGAATGGGTGATCAAATCCGGCATGGGCGGCGGAACAATATACACCTCCAACTCGGTGCAGTTATTGCCTTCGTCGGTTTCCGGCACCACCTGCTCGTAGTCGGCACAGGCGCGGAAGGTGTAGTCACCGCCCACCATCGGTGCCCTGGCTCCGTGGCCGTCCGTGATGTATTCAAACTGGGTTGCGCCCGGAGCCAGCTCATTCGCATCCGAACCGTCATCAGCAACCACCTGCCACGCGCCGCCGGTACTCGGTCCTTTTATCTCGTAACTGGTACGGAAGCCGTTCCAAGGCTGCTTCGTGCCGAGGTTGGAGATCTCAACTTGGAGGCCGTAGAGTTCACCCGCCTGAAGTTGAGTTCTGCCGCCAGTCAGGGCAAGCATACCGGTGATCAGATCAACGTCGCGAGCAGGACCGAAGTCCACGTAGAATACCGCTTCGGTGGAGCAGTTGTTGGACTTGTGCTTCTCCTTTACATCGCCGTCCTTGTTGCCTTCATCCTTGGGACGGTCGGCACAGACGACGAAGTTATAGGTACGTCCGGGCAAGATTTTGCTTTCATTGGCCCAGTCGGCCAGCTTGAACTTGATCTTTTCGTGCTTAGGCTTTTTCTTAACCTTGAGTTTTTTCTTCTTGATGCTTTCCCGGTCCACACGTATCCATTCAGAATGGCGGTCTTCCTTGGTTCCTTTGGACAGGTAGAAGGGAACCTTGATCTTTTTGGCTTTGCCTTCCCAATCAGCATCACCGATGTTGTCCGTCCAGGAGTGGACGTAGGCGGTTTCGTTGATTTGCCAGCGATATTTCTCTTTGCTGCCGCTTTTATTGGCAAGGACGACTTTATCAATAATGAAGTCGGGAAGCTTGCCAGAGACAGGTGGGTCGGTTGGAGGAGTTGGAAGACCAGGACCGGGTACATCAGTTTTCACCTCAACATATCCGCATACCCCTTCAGCATATGCCAAACTTGATGTAACAATGTACAATAATCCGGCAAACAGGAATGTTATCTTTTTCATTGTATACCTCCTATTTACTGACAGAATTTTATATGTTCTTCTTTAAGTGGTCCATCTCCAAAGAAAATTCTCTTCCATTTATCTTCAAAGAATAACTCGCTACTCCATAAGTAAATGTTCTTCAGTCTTTCATAGATATCTCGACAAGAGCAATAACAACTCGTCATCTCAGGGCAATTGCAAACATTATTTATATCAGGCTCTCCATCCAACATCCACATGTCAGCTTTTTCACAAGACTTATCCGGAGGATACCAAGCTACGTCCACTGTATCGAACGGCCCCTTCTTGTATACTTGGAAGAAATCGTATTTGCTCATAGGGCCTTTTGAACGGTATGTTTTTTTATTTAAGCATGTACCAGCTACATTATTCACCAATGGTTTTAGTTTCACACCTGACAATTCGACAAATGTATTCTTTCCATTTACACGACTGGAAATATGCAGATGCGCTCCGGTGCTTGCACTACCTGTATTGCCGAGTGTGCCTATTTTGAACCCTGCGGGCAGATTGTTGAATCTTGCTCCCACAGTCCCTTTTTCTGTTAAATCACCAAAGTCATTCAAATGCGCAAGATGAAATTCTTCATTACCTGAAACATCTCTCCAGATAATTGAATTTCCCCAAGCACTAGGATCAATAGTTGTAATCTCAACACTTCCTCCATACTCTGGGGCAAGAAGTGGAGTGCCTTCACATCCGGAAAATGTTATATCATTAACCATTTGAGAATTAACACTATCCTTACCCCAGTCATTCCATGTCCAATGCGATGGATATGAGTCCGCACAATATTGAGTACCTTTAGGTAGAAAATCACCATCCGTCGCCTTTGCCGGAATTGACCATCCTGCTGTTGATACAAGCAAACACAGCAGAACAAAATACCTTGTTAGTTTCTCAAGGTGCCGCGTTACTTTCTTCATTGAACCCTCCTGTCTATTCGATATGTTTTTTCTGCCGCTAAAGCAGCGGGCTGCATTCGCAGCGTCCCTACGGGACGTATTTTGTCCCGAAGGGACACCCGCCAATAGCCCGGAGATTCATCTCCGGGCCGGATTCCGTGATATCCCCGCCGTCATCAGAAATAGCCCCCTCTTTCTTCAAGGACGAGGAAAAAACCGTCCTCGGGAGCAGCTGTCACAGCTGCGGATGATATTTCGTGAAATTTACTTCGCAAGAAACATGCCGTTCTCACAGAGAAAAAATAATTCATCGTACAAAAAGAGACCGTACCGCAGATTTACGGGGTTGTAAAGACAGAGAATATATTTTTCTCTAATGGTTCCGGGAATT
>Ga0316189_10001196_pt1 | contig 25788 bp, 17 predicted proteins | sample LowCovwburrow_MG_FD_204930 | JGI IMG/M metagenome (GOLD analysis project Ga0316189, IMG submission 204930) | Coastal sediment microbial communities from Maine, United States - Lowes Cove worm burrow | ecosystem: Environmental > Aquatic > Marine > Coastal > Sediment | place: USA: Maine... | reverse complement strand
CAAAGCCAAAACCCCAAATAATTGCGATTAACAACAGGACTAAATTATTGACGATCGGATTTTTCACCAGCGCGATACCTACAGTAGTGTGTGCTTTAACGGTTGGTTGCTGATATTTCTAAGCAGGAATAGAGTCAGTCACAACGGCAGGTTCTGGTTGATCAATGCGCTTAATTCGAATCATGAACCATGCAAAAATAAGCGTCATAATGGGGCTAAGCAAGTTGAAGAAGCAATACGGAAGATAGGTGAAGGTGCCTATTCCTAATACCGCTGCATGATAAGCGCCACAAGTGTTCCAAGGTATTAGCACTGAGGTGACGGTGCCTGTGTCCTCCAAGGTACGGCTCAGGTTTTCTGAGGCATAGCCCATTTCCTTATACAGGCCAACATACATACGCCCGGGAATAGCAACCGAAATGTACTGGTCTGAAGTACTGATATTGGTAATGATACAGGTGCCTGTGGTACAGGCAACCAAACTAAAAAAACTGGATGCCAAGGATTTAATCGAGTCCATTATTCGATTTAACATACCGGTCGCTTCCATCACTCCGCCAAATGCCATGGCCGCAAGAATCAACCAAATGGTTCCCAACATGCCGTACATTCCTTTGGCGATGAACAGATCATTCAGCATGGGGTTACTGGTGACAATCTCAGTCTTACCAAAAAGTGCAATCATGACTATCTTATACAGGCCGAATTCTGCATGATTGATCACTAGGTCGTTTAACAAGTCTTGCTGAAATACTAATGCACATATTATGCCTGCCAAGATGCCAATGAAAAGCGCTGGGATAGCATCAACTTTCTTGATGATCAGCCCTAGCGTAATAACTGGTGGTGCTAGCAACCACAGCGTAATATTAAATCTTTCATCAATGGCAAACAGCACATCATTAACGTCTACCGTTGTGCTGGATGTGTCAAGACTAAGCCCAATCGCAGTAAACGCAATTAAGCTAATGATTATGGATGGTCCGGTGGTGTTAAATAAATACTTAATGTGATCGAAAAGCGGTGTCTCGGTAACGGCGGCGGCCAAGTTTGTAGTATCAGACAGCGGCGATATTTTATCGCCAAAGTATGAACCAGATATTATCGCGCCGCCTATCATTCCGTCGGGAATCTCTAAGGCACGACCAACACCAACCATGGCCAAACCAATTGTAGCTGCGGTCGACCATGAACTGCCACTCACCAGAGACGTCAAAGCGCAGGCGATACAGCAAGCGACTAAGAATATAGTCGGGTTGAGTAGCTTAACCCCATAAAAAACCAGCACCGGTACGGTGCCACATAGCAACCAAATGCTGGCAAGCGCACCGACTAACAACAAAATTATAATTGATGGCATAGCATTGCCAATGGTTGAGACCATGCTAGCTTGCTGCTTTTCCCAACTCACCCCTCGATAAAGTCCAATTGCTCCGACCAGACCAGTCACCAAAATGATTATCATCTGGCTAGAACCGCTAAGTGCATCATCGCCAAACACAAAGACGTTCCAGCTCAGTGCAGCTATTAATGCCAAGACCGGAAATAGTGCCAATAAAAGCGGCATCGATGAAGGTGTTTGCGGCGCATCAGCGCCACTATTCTGTTTATTATTAGTCATTATCAGCTTATATTTATTGTTATGGTTTTAAGAGATTTATGTATATGAAAACAACATAGCGGTATGGTTTCAATAACAATCAGATGCGACGACCTGACTTGAAACAATTTTTTAGCCCCACTCATGATAACTGAGCGCTTGCCTTCATGAAATAGAAAATCGCATAGAGTACAGCCCTAGAGTGGTTGCAAAACGACCACTTATGTCCAAAATTAGATATTGTGCACACAGTTAACCCTATGAAAGGCTTGTTGGAGGGCTGTTTCTGGCGTACGATTACGGGATGTTGGCCGCCTTTATAATCGGCGAACAATAAATTTAGAAAAATACTAGTTAGAAATTCCTAAAAAGTGGATTTATTAAATTCACAGGAGAAGAAGAAAATGAAATCATTTCAACCTCGAGTCACGGCGATTGCCTTCGCCCTAGCTGCGCTTGGCGGTGCCTCAACTCCTTCCTTTGCTCAAAATGAAACATTGGAAGAAATTGTAACCGTCGGAACGCGTGGTAAACCACGCTCAACCACAGACTCTATCGCCCCAGTAGACGTAATCTCAGCATCAGATTTCATCGCTCAAGGCGGCGTTGATACAGCCAACATGTTACGTAACGTTGTGCCTTCTTTCAACGTAAACGACCAACCAATTAGTGACGCGGCTACACTTGTTCGCCCAGCTAACTTGCGTGGCTTGGCACCAGATCATACATTGCTATTGGTAAACGGTAAGCGTCGTCATCGTGCTGCTGTTATCTCTTGGCTAGGCAACGGTCTTTCAGACGGCTCTCAAGGGCCCGACATCGGCGCTGTTCCAGCGCTCGCATTAGGCAGCGTAGAAATTCTACGTGACGGTGCTGCTGCACAATACGGTTCTGATGCCATTGCTGGCGTTATTAACTTCAACCTGAAGAACTCCGACTCAGAAGGTTCTGTTGAATTTAAGGCCGGTCAATACAGTGAAGGCGAAAATCAGTTCTCAATTGCAGTTAACCAAGGCTTTGCTATTGGCGAAGGTTTCTTGAACCTAACCGCTGAATTTGCTGAAGCAGACGCAACTGACCGTTCAGTTCAGCGGGCTGATGCCGCTGGCCTAATTGCAGCAGGCATTCAGAACGTAGGCACCCCTGCGCAAGTATGGGGAACACCTGAGATTGACGGCGATGTTAAACTTTGGGCCAACTTCGGCACTCAGTTAACTGATGACGTTGAGTTATTCGGACAAGCCAACTACAACAACAAAGATGTCGCAGGTGGTTTCTACTTTCGTAACCCAACAAATCGTGGCGGCGTTTATGCTAGTGGCGACAACCTTTTATTTGGTGATTTGACTGGCAACGGAACAGGCGGATGCCCGACTGATATTCCAGGATCTGCCGCTGGTCTAAACAGCGCTGCGTTCGCAGCTGCTGCAGCCAACCCCAACTGCTTCCATTTCACTGAAACCATCTCTGGTGGTTTTACCCCAAGCTTTGGTGGTGAAGTAACAGACAACTCAGTTCTATTAGGCTTGCGTGGTGAAACTGCTGGTGGACTTGGCTGGAGCGTGAATGGTTATTATGGTCAAAGCATTGCAGACTTCTTTATTAACAACACTGTTAATGCAAGCTTAGGCCCCAATACTCCACGCGACTTCAACCCAGGTGATTACGAGCAAGCTGATATTGCAATCAATGCTGATTTCAATATGGCGCTTAGTGATAACATCAACCTTGCCTTTGGTGCGGAATACCGTGAAGAAGAATTCACTATCGTAGCTGGTCAAGTAGAGTCTTACATTGATGGTGGATTAGGTTCTCAAGGTTTCAGTACTTCAACCAATGGTTTCCCAGGATTCTCACCTGCAATTGCTGGTGCATTCGATCGGGCAAACACGTCTATCTATGCGGATCTTGAGTACGAAGCAAGTGATTCGCTTTTGCTAGCAGCAGCGGTTCGATTCGAAGACTATGATGACTTTGGTAGCACTACCAATGCTAAGGTTGGCTTCAACTACTCCTTAGGCGATAACGCTGGTATTCGTGGTTCAGTTAGTACTGGCTTTAAAGCTCCAACTCCTGGCCAATCTAATGCCTCAAACATCTCTACTCAGTTGGTTGGTTTAGTCTTGGTAAACCAAGGTGTTATCCCATCAACTAGCCCTGCAGCTCGCTTACGCGGTGGTGATGTTCTTCAACCTGAAGAATCAACTAATATGACGCTTGGTGGTTTCTTCAGCCTTGGAAATGTTGATTTGACAGTGGATCTATTCAAGATTGATTTGGATGATCGTTTAAGCCTATCAAGTGACTTTAGCTTGACGGAAGCGGATAGAGTTACGCTAGCCGGCCAAGGTATTGATGCTTCAGATATCGCCGATTTTCGTTTCTTCACCAATCAGTTCGACACTGAAACAGAAGGCGTAGACATTGTTGCTAATACTTCATTCGATTTCGCAGGTGGTGTAACCACTCTTAATCTTGCGTTCAACAAGACCGACACTGAAGTTTCACGTCGTGACCCAGCTCTGCTTAATGATAGTCGTAAGCGTTTGATCGAAGACGGTGTTCCTGGAACTCGTTGGAATCTAACGGCTAATCATCAAATGGATAAGTTACGCTTTTTAGGCCGCGTAAACCATTACGGCAGTTACTTTGATAACGAAGCTGGTGGCGAATTCAGCAGCGCTCAGACGGTTGATTTCGAACTTGGTTACAATCAGTCCGAAAAACTCGATTTAGTCTTTGGCGTACGTAATGTGTTTGATGAGCAAGGCGATAAGACGGTTGATATTGTCGGCGGATTCGATGCTGGCGCAGCGCTTGGCTTAGAGTACAGCCAATACACTCCTTACGGCTTTAACGGTACGTTCTTCTACGGCAAAGCCACTTACAATTTCTAAATTTTGAAACTGTAAGACATGAGTCAAAAAATGGGCGCCTCTGGCGCCCATTTTTTTGTCTAGCAATTTTTATTACATCTAGCAAATGTCGTATACTGCAGGGCTAAGAATAATAACAACCCCAAAGAGGTTCCATGCAAGCATCAGTCGATTTTATTAACGGCATTATTTGGAGCCCGGCGCTTATTTATCTTTGCCTAGCTGCCGGCCTATTCTATTCAGTACTTACGCGCTTTGCTCAAATTCGCCATTTTGGTGAAATGATACGGCTGATAACCACCAACAAACAATCAGCACGCGGCATCTCCTCGTTCCAGGCCCTTACTGTGTCACTCTCAGGCAGAGTTGGAACCGGCAATATTGCTGGCGTTGCTGCAGCTATCGGCTTTGGCGGACCAGGTGCTGTATTCTGGATGTGGGTGGTAGCTTTCTTTGGCGCTGCAACCGCCTATGTGGAAGCAACCCTCGCGCAAATATACAAAGAAGTCCAAGACGATGAATATCGCGGTGGCCCGGCTTATTACATTGAAAAAGCGATGGGCCAAACATGGTATGCATGGATTTTTGCCCTAGCCACCATCTTAGCCTGCGGTTTTCTACTGCCAACAGTGCAATCGAATGCCATTGGCAATGCGGTAGCGCAAGCGTTGGGCCAAGGCACAATGATCGATACCGCTCTGGGTGAATTGAGCTCTACAAAAATAATTACCGGCACCATTATCGTTGGCATGTTGGGATTTATTGTTTTTGGAGGGGTTAAACGAATAGCCGGTTTTGCGCAGGTGGTTGTACCGTTCATGGCACTAGCGTATATCATCTCTGCCTGCATCATTGTTGGTTTGAATATTGATCAATTACCGGGAATTATTAAACTAATTGTAAGCGATGCCTTCAGCCCAATGGCGGGTGTTGGCGCAGCAATTGGCTGGGGTGTAAAACGCGGCGTGTATTCTAACGAAGCTGGTCAAGGCACTGCGCCCCATGCGGCCGCTGCGGCCGAAGTAGAACATCCTGCTCAGCAGGGATTGGTTCAAGCATTTTCGGTCTATATTGATACGCTGTTTATCTGTAGTGCTACAGCCTTTATGATTCTGATCACCGGCGCCTACAATGTACATGACCCTGAAGGTGGCTTTCTGGTGCAAAATGCCATGGTCGCGGGAATGGATGCCAATAGCCCGAGCTTCACCCAAATGGCGATTGAAAGCGTGATGCCTGGCGTGGGTAATCCGTTTGTCGCGATGGCATTGTTCTTTTTTGCGTTCACTACATTACTTGCCTATTACTACATCGCCGAAAGTAATGTTGCCTACATTCGACGATTCATCAAACTTCCAGGCGCCATGATGTTTCTTAAAATTGGCTTAATGACAATGGTGTTTTACGGTACAGTCAAAGCCGCGAATATTGCTTGGGGACTAGGTGATATAGGGGTGGGGTTGATGGCCTGGATCAATATCATTGGCATATTGATTATTTTTGTAATGGGTCGCCCGGCTATCAAAGCTTTGAAAGACTATGAGGCTCAACAAAAAGCGGGGGTCGATGCCTATAGCTTTGACCCCAAAGCCCTTGGCATAAAGAACGCAGACTTTTGGGAATCTAAAAAGTAAGCCACTCAAACATTATCCAATAAAAAGGGCCCATATAAAGGGCCCTTTTTATTATTCTATTAGTTCCGCTTCTATCCGTCAGCTAACAGCGTCCGCAAATCTGCAATTGCCGCATTGGCCCTAGTGATATAGGACGACATTACTAGTGAATGGTTGGCAAACATTCCCATACCACTACCGTTTAGAATTACTGGGCTTCGAATTGGTTGTTGTGTCGCCTCCAGCTCTCGGATAATTTGACGCAGGCTGACAAGTGCATTTTTGTCTTCCAGAACTTGGCGAAAATCTATCTCGGCAGCGCGCAGATAATGAATTAGTGCCCATGCAGTTCCACGCGCCTCATAAAAATTATCATCAATTTCGAACCACGACATATCGGTTGCGATTTCTGATGCAGCTTGAGTAGATTGTTCAGCATTTCGATCACCCGCTAAATCAGTATTGATTCGCATCTGCGGTCGCGCGGCGCTTAAGCGTTGCGACAAAGAGCCTAAACGTTTTTCCACCAAGCTTAACCATTCATTCAAATTATCCGCACGACCGTAAAACTGTGCATCTTGCTTAGATACATCGCGTAACTGTTCAAGATATATGCGCATAGCTTTCAAGCCATCTTCATACTCGCCTTCAGTAGATGGCAATACCCATGAGTCGCTTTGAAAATTAAACCTCGGTTCCGCATTTTCTAAATTTATGTCTGCTCTTGATTGGGACTGCGAGCGACTATAATCGTTGCGTAGAGCTTTCGCCAAATCTCTAATTTGCTGCAATACCCCAAACTCCCAATTGGTGATGTTATCTAGAAATACGCTGGGCGGAGCAATATCATTGCTCATATACCCACCTGGCTTTTCCAGTAGTGTCTCCATTGACTTGATAAGCATTTCAGTCGTCGCAACACCCACCACTGGCTGGCCACTGGCTTCGAGCTTCAAGAATGCAGGCTCCCTGCTCCAGAACCAGGAAACGGCACTGAGAAAAAGAAATACTAGAATGAGGACTGCAGCTACAGGTTTTTTGAAAGATTCCATTACGGGGCCCAGAAAAAAGTTTGAAGATTAGCGTATAGCTAAGATATAGGGCCTAGCAATCCTATTTCAATCTAAATACGGTGAAAGCTGCAGAACTTAATAGTTCCCTAAACGGCGTCAGTGGCGATTTTACAAAGTTTGCTTATCGTATCCCAGTCTTCATCAATTATTTTTTGCTCAGGGCAAAGCCAACTACCGCCCACACACATCACATTCTTGATCTTCAGAAAGTCCTGATAGTTATCGCCGTTAATTCCACCTGTTGGGCAAAATTGAATATTTGGAAATGGCCCACCAAGTGCCTTCAAAGCACTCTCTCCGCCAACCACTGTTGCTGGGAATAATTTGCATTCACTTAATCCATACTCCATTGCCAAAACCACATCGGACGCTGTCGCGACCCCTGGAAGATAGGCAATACCATGCTCTTGGGCCGCCTGCAATAAAGCTGGAGTAAGCCCTGGACTAACAATTCCATCTGCACCTGCATTAACTGCTTCCAACATTGACTCAACAGAGGTTATTGTTCCCGCTAAGATGAGCATATCCGGAAAATTCTCTTTAATTACCTCTATCGCCTGTAGACCAAAGTCATTTCTTAGCGTTATCTCAATTACTGTAACACCGCCTTCCAGCAGGGCTGCGGCCAAACCCAGGGCCTGGGACTCATTTTCAAGCACCACTACAGGCACTAACTTTTGACCTGCCAATATTTTTTTTACACTCAACACTTTATTCACTATATTCTCCGACTGATTATTATTTAACTTCGCCTGACTAAAAGACCGACGCGCCCAAAGTTGATGTCTGTACAACCGAGCGCATTTTTTTAAACAAGCCCCGCCCTACCGTCATGGGATTTTCTGGCGCGGCAACGGGCTCCCGATTCAGCAATTCAGACAGCTCCAATTTCACTTCTAAACTGCCCTCATGGGCATCCAAGCGCACCACATCGCCATCTCGTAGCAAAGCCAGCGGACCACCGTTTTTGGCTTCGGGGCTAACATGAATCGCCGACAACACCTTACCAGAGGCACCTGACATGCGGCCATCAGTAACCAACGCCACTTTAAAGCCTTTGTCTTGTAGAATGCCTAGATAGGGAGTTAGTTTATGCAACTCTGGCATGCCATTTGCTGCCGGCCCTTGAAATCTAACCACCGCAACAAAATCCTGCTCCAAATCGCCTGCCTCAAAGGCTTCTTTCAATGCATCCTGAGTGTCAAAAATTTTGCACGGCGCCTCAATTAAGTGATGTTCTTTATCGACTGCAGATACTTTGACGACTCCGGTTCCCAATGCACCCGTTACCAACCGCATACCGCCTTCTGATAAAAACGGTTTATCCATCGACGCTAGTATTTCTGAATCTGTAGTTCCTCTAACCGGCTCTGACCACGAAAGAGTCTGTTCGAGCAAACGAGGTTTACTTTCGTAACTATCCAGCCCAACGCCCATCACATTCACTACGTCTTCATTCAGTAGTTCAACCGAACGCAATTGATTAAACACATACGCCAGACCACCTGCCGCATCAAAATGGTTAACATCCGCCTGCCCGTTTGGATATACCCTAGCCAATAGCGGTGTTATGCGAGAAATTCTATCCATGTCCTGCCAATCAATGATAATACCGGCAGCAGCGGCCATAGCAATAAGATGTAATGTAAGGTTGGTAGAGCCTCCAGTGGCCATCATTACCACCATCGCGTTGACTATCGATTGTTCAGTCACTACCTCAGCCAATGGTCGATAATTAGAGCCTTTGGAGGTTTGGTCAAGAAGCTGCTCTACTGATTGACGGGTTAGTGCATTTCTCAAATCGGTGCCAGGATTCACAAACGACGTTCCAGCGAGTTGCAGCCCCAGCGCTTCCATCAACACTTGATTGGTGTTGGCGGTACCATAAAAAGTACAAGTGCCTGCGCTATGATAAGAAGCTGACTCAGTCTTTAATAGCTCTGCCTTACTAATTTCACCAGCGGCGAACTTTTGCCGCATCATGGCTTTCTCTTTATTAGGAATGCCCGATGGCATGGGACCGGCAGGCATGAACATGGTAGGCAAGTGACCAAACTGCAGCGCACCAATCAACATTCCGGGAACGATCTTGTCGCACACTCCTAGACAAATAATCCCATCATAAACGTCATGCGAAAGTGATATTGCGGTCGCCATGGCGATTACATCGCGGCTAAACAAGCTGAGCTCCATACCTGGTTGACCTTGAGTAACACCATCACACATGGCAGGCACACCACCCGCTACCTGAGCGGTAGCCCCTTTATTACGAGCGGCCAGCTTGATTACGCTAGGGTAAGTAGCAAAAGGTTGGTGAGCAGATAACATATCATTGTAAGCCGTCACAATACCTAGGTTGGCACCTTGTCCAGCCGGGATTGACTTCTTTTCATCCACTGAGTTGGCAGCAACCACATGCGCCCAGTTACTGCATGACATTCTATCAGTGGATGGTGGCTGCGAGCGAAACTCATCAATCATTGCCAGGTACGATGAACGTGATTCCTTACTTCGTTCAATAATTTCTTTGGTAATAGTTTGAATGGTATCAGTCATAATGATTGCTCGATTAGTTGCGTCTAGGAGATTGTATGAAAATGAGTATCGAAGTGAGGTTATGGCAATAGCCTAACCATTCTCGAACAGCCTTCTAGTCAGCGTAATAAATATTAAGCGGTGAGATTGATTGACGAATTACAGCGCCAATAGGCAGTTGCTTCGAATTGTTTGAGGCTAAAGCATTCGCAAACACTCTTCGTTTTTCTTGGCCCGTAAAATGGAGTATCAATGATCCAGTATTTAGCAACATCGGCAAGCTCCAGGTAACTCTCATCACCTGAGAGCTGTCAGAGATACAGCTAATCAATTTTGCATCTGATTCTGGATCAACTAATTCGGCCACGTTTGCGGCATCAGGGAAGAACGATGCGGTATGACCGTCATTACCAAGCCCCAAAATCACAACATCAAACGGCCTTATTTGCTGGATAGAAGATTTCGTTTTCTCACAATACTCCTTGAGTACTAGCTCCAATGATTCAGATACTTTTTCAGTGCCCACGTACAGAGGCACAAAGACTGGTTTATCATCAAGCAAGTCAATTAAGTGTCGTTTTAGAAAGGCCGCATTTGAAAGCTCATGCTGCTCATTTACCCAGCGCTCATCAACCAAGGTCATGATCACCTTAGCCCATTCGATATCCAGCTCGGCCAGCCTCTCAAATAGAGGCTTAGGCGTTGAACCACCCGAAACCGCAATCACCGCTGAGCCCAAGCGAGTGATAGCACTGGATAAATTTTCGGCAATGTCGTCAGCTAATTGATGTACAAGCGTTTTGCGATCAGAAAATTGTGTCCAGCTTAGAGTATTAGTATTCATAGAAAATTGGGCGTAGTTGGTGTTTGTAACTTATTCAAAATTTTGCCACTTGCGGCCATCTTTCAATATCAATGCCAGAGCGTCGTCGGGGCCGGAGCTTCCGGATTTATAACTCAGCGCGGCTTGAGCTGTTTGCTGCCAACCGTCAATGATTCCATCCACCCAGCGCCAAGCGCCCCGCAATTCATCCGAACGCATGAATAAGGTTTGATCTCCTCTAGTTACGTCTAATAGCAATCGCTCATAGGCGCTCGGTGAGCGGTGCTCTTCAAAGGCCTCTTCAAACGACAAGTTCAAGCCAACATTTTGTAGGCTCATGCCTTCACTTAGACCGGGAACCTTATTCATCATCGACATTTCAATACCTTCGTTGGGTTGCAAACGAATAATCAGCTGATTGTTGTTAATGGCATTTGGGTCTACATCGATGAACTTAAAAATAACCGGTTTGAATTGAATGACAATTTCCGAATACCGATTCGCCATGCGCTTTCCCGTGCGTAAATAAAACGGCACACCCTGCCAACGGTTATTTTCTATTTCAGCCTTCACTGCTATGAAGGTCTCGGTATTCGATTTTTTTGACTGTGCATCTTCTTCATCTGAATAAGAAGCCACCAGCTCATTATTTACAGAACCATCACCATATTGGCCGCGAACGGTATTTTGCTGCACATTGCTCGCGTCTATGGTTTTCAAGCTACGAATTACTTTAAGCTTTTCGTCACGAATATCATCAGCTCTATTTCGAGCTGGGAACTCCATTGCTACCAGACAAACCAACTGCAAGATGTGATTTTGCACCATATCTCTTAAGGCTCCCGACTCATCATAATAGCTCCATCGCCCCCCCACTCCGACAGTTTCTGCCACGGTTATTTGCACATGGTCTATGTAGTTGCGGTTCCACAGGGGATCAAAGAAGATATTAGCAAATCGTAGTGCGAGCAGATTCTGAACAGTTTCCTTTCCCAAGTAGTGGTCAATGCGATAAATCTGGTGCTCTTCAAAAGTTCGGAACAAAGTATCATTAATTTCGTCGAACGAGGCTAACGATGTACCTAGGGGTTTTTCAACTACTAGGCGACAATTGTCCGACACGACACCTGCTTTACCCATGGCTTCACAGATAGGCGCAAATATAGAGGGTGGCGTAGATAGATAGAAGATAAAGTCTTCGGCGCCTAAATCTGACTTTAAGCGTACAAGGTCTTGTGGGTCTGTCGCATCTCCAACAAATTGAATCACGCGTGCCGCAAAAGTCTCCCAGCTTGCATCGTCCACTTCTTTTACATATTCGCTGTCTATGGCCCATTGGCGCATGGTCTGCATAAACTCTTCGGGCGAGAGATTGCCGCGACCGAAGCCAACTATTTTTGTACAGTCAGCCAACAGCTTTTCTTTGTGCAAGCTGAACAAGGCAGGGTATAGCTTACGAAAAGCCAAATCACCTTCGCCACCTACAATTACAATATTACAGCTATTGAGCATGTTTTTTTCGCTTAGCTATGCGCTAGGCCTCCAATTCAATTACATTCTCAAAATAAAAATGTAATATATTTACATATTTTAGCTTCAATGTTATTTTATTACAAACATATTGCCGATTTATTACTTAACGTCGACTAGGCAGGTCATTCAAATAATAATCCTAGAGGCCACCGTTGAACGCGAAAAGGAAATACAAACTTTCGTTTTTCAAGCGCGGCTTCAGAACAAAATTAAGGAATCTCTAAATGAATCCAGCCATATTCGTTAGAATACCTTAAGCAAGCTCCGATCAAGTGACAAATGCCCTTGAAAATGAAGTATAACCAAGTAACTATCATTACACGATTTCTATGAAAGACTCGCCATTACTCATCGCCGATATTGGAGGCACTAATGCTCGATTTGCATTAGCAAGTTCGACGTCACCCTATTTTGAATTTGCGCAAACTCTGCAATGTGAGGACTTTGATAACATTGAAGAGGCCATCGACACCTACCTAAAAACCCATGACATACAGTCATTGCAAGGTATTTGTTTTGCTGTTGCCGGCCCCATAAACAATCAATCTGTGCGCTTCACTAACAATCACTGGTCTATCAATGCGCTAGATTTGCAGACCCGCTACGCAACCAATCAAGTACAGTTACTTAATGATTTTGAGTCAATTGCCTATAGCCTACGACAGCTGGATGAGGGCGACTTGAGCGTAATAGGAGAATCTAATTCGCTAGATCTTAGTAAGGACTTTACGGTTGGGGTGCTTGGCCCAGGCAGCGGTCTCGGAGTCGCCGGGCTATGCCAGCGCGGCGAGTTATTGCACCCACTGGCTACCGAAGGCGGCCATGTTGGCTTCTCCCCAGACAATGCACTTCAAGAACTGATAATGCAGTGTTTACACAAAAAATTTAAACGTGTTTCCAATGAACGGCTTTTGTCTGGTCCAGGCTTGGTCAATATTCACGAAGCTCTGTGCGAGATAAATGATAAACCGAATCCTGGCTTTAGCCCTGCCGACATAGCCGTCTCTGCGCGCGAGAAAAGCGACCCATTGTGTGTGCAGAGCATGCAGCTGTTTTTTGAGATTCTAGGCCAGGTAGCGGGTGATACTGCAATGTCACTTGGCGCCCATCAGGGCATCTATATCGGCGGTGGGATTGCGCAGCGCTATCCAAACCAATTGGCTAGCAGTAAATTTAGAGCCGCATTCGAACGCAAGGGGCGCTACCGCAAACTAATGGAGGGTATTCCCACTTGGCTCATCACGCATAAGAACCCTGGCTTGCTAGGTAGCAGCGTGTATGCGAGAAACTATCTATAAGCCCAGAAACCACACTCGAGACACGAAAGCCCGAACACTTTATTTACACTCAAGAGGCACTTCTAGCATACATAAATTTCGTTTAGACAATGCGCCTTATTGGCCAACTGATGAGGAAGTAGGTTCATAAACTCTAACATAGTCGACTTCCATTTTTGCTGGAAAAATACTGTCATCGATAGGCCCGCCGGCTCGACCCCAGTCGCCACCGATCGCAAGATTCAAGATGATGTGATAAGGATGATCAAACGGCCATGACTGCCATCTGTCTGACTCCTTGAGATAAGAGAAATAACGAGTACCATCAAAAAAGATATCGATTCTCTCAGGAGTCCACTCAATCGCATAATCATGGAAGGCTTCGGCCACGTTTTTTGCTTCGATGCTAGCTTTACGTTGTTTACCATTGACCCAGTAATAGTCTTTAGTATGCACAGTGCCGTGCACTCGGTTCATGTCGTAACCAACATGTTCCATTATGTCTATCTCGCCTGAATTTGGCCAAGCATCGCATTCTGAACTGCCTTGCCAATCCGCGCCAGCAGCACATGTGGTGGCGTATTTAAAAGGATCGCTTGGTAGCATCCAGATAGCAGACCAACTTCCCTGACCTGCCGGTAGCTTTGCACGGACTTCAGCTCTGCCGTAGAGAAAGTCACCCTTTCCAAGCGAATGAACGCGCCCAGATGTGTATTCCGCATTACCGTACTTCTCCTTATGAGCTTCAATAATCAACTTACCATCGGCGATGCGCACATTCTGCGAACGCTCGGTATAGGCTTGATTCTCAGTATTAACCTTTCCAGCTGGCCAAACGTCGTAGTTCCATTTGTCCGCATCCGGTGCGCCGTCAATTTGGAACTCATCACTCCAAACCAGTCGCCATGCGTCTGGTCGAGGCTTTGTTTTTCGCACAAGCAGACCATTAAGAATGGGCTTACCGACGATCGATTGCAATTCGATGTCGAGGAAACCATCGTTCACCTCAACACCAACCACAGTACGATCTAAAGATGCATGGTGATTACCATCTCTTGCCAGCTTCACATCCATGCTATTCAATACCACCTCGCCCTCTGCCAGCACATCAAACACACGTGAACCAACAGCGATATCCTCAGGCTCAGCAAACTGCAAGGAGATATCGTAAACGCCGTTAGCAAGTGCTCGGCTGAACTCTATCTTGCCTTCTTTATAAGAATTAAAGATAGTGGGGTCTTGTGCACCACGAAGATTCTCAATGCGCCCAGTTTGGGCATCGGTGCCCAAGGTGTCGCTTTGGTATTTTATTCCGTCGGCCCCCGCATATTCTCCGCCACCGACATTTACTGCCCAAACAATGTCTGCATTAATGTTTTCGGCAAGCGTCTTATCACCGCTCACGGGCTTGTCTGTGAATGTATTTGTTATATTCTGTTTTGGCATCCCCTGGCTACTGCAAGCGGAAAGTTTAAACAAAGCTATAAATACGGCGAGGGCAATAAATTTCTTCATTATTAGGCTCATTCTGGACAATTATTTTATTCTTTCTATTTGTTGTTTCTTGATGGTTCTCGTCACGGTCGCACCAAAAAATACGCGATTCAATAAATACTTCGTAGTAGAAAAAAGAATTACTGAGCAAGCACTATATTTGAGAGCCGCGGTAGCATTCGACCAAATTAGGGTACTTTCACTAATTAAGTCGATCAAGTTTCGGAATTAACGTTAACTGGGCGCATGCCAAAGAGCAATCCCTTATAATCCGAGAATCCCCAGTTGAAACACGAAGTTGTGCTCAACTATAATCGTGGCGAAATTAGCCTTCGCTACATAAATTTTAAGCTGGAAAATCCAATCTGATGGTTAAGGCATTGTCGCAAATCACCGAATGGACCGATATCAACGCGGCTCAATTTCACAGCGAGGTTATACCCCTCAATCAACCAGCAATATTAAGGTCTGTGGTTAGCGATTGGCCAATTGTAGAAATGGCCACACGCTCAAGCGCTGAGGCTATTGCTTACCTTAAATCATTCGATCAAAATACGCCCATGTATACCATAGTCGGTGATCCAAAGATTGAAGGGCGTTTTTTTTATAGCGATGATCTAAGCGATGTTAATTTTCAACGCGCACAAGCCACGTTGACCACAGTACTGGATCAATTGAGTGCTTTATCGGACTATAAAAACCCGCATGCAATTGCTATTCAAGCCGCATCAGTTCGCGATGGGCTACCCAACTTTGAGAATAAAAACAGACTTCCGTTGCTCGACGAGTCAGTGGCACCAACCATGTGGCTGGGTAATGCGGCTATTGTAGCACCGCATTATGACGTTCACGACAATATAGCCTGCGTTGTTATGGGGAGAAGAAAATTCACACTATTTCCCCCTGAGCAAATTGCTAATCTTTACGTCGGCCCAACGCTAAATGCGCCAGGAGGCGTGCCGATTAGCATGGTCGACCTAAAGAAGCCAGACTTCGATCAATATCCAAATTTCAAGGAGGCTTTAGCGGTTGCTCAAGTGGCAACACTAGAACCCGGTGACGCGATTTTCATACCTACACCTTGGTGGCATGCCGTGGAAGCGCTTGACCCAATCAATGTATTAATTAACTATTGGTGGGGTGGGCTGCAAGAAGGCACTTTATCGCCCAATCACAGCTTATTGCACAGCATGCTCACCGTCGCAAAGTTAAGTCCCGCACAGCGTGAATCATGGCGTCACTTTTTTGACTATTTTGTTTTTCATACCAGCGGAGACCCCGCTGCACACTTACCGAGCGATACCAAAGATATCGTCTCTGAACTAACTCCAGACCAAAGAAAATCAATATACGAATTTTTAAGAGGCAAGCTCCGCTAGGTCAAATTACACTTGATTTACAATAGTGATTGATGAAATCATTATGACTAGGTAACTGTCCAACTAAATTGGTGACTGTTTGGTCAATACCACTTAAAAAAGTCTTTAACTCATCATCACTCATCATATTAACAATGGGGTGATACTGCTCAGGCATTAGCCCTTGACCTAGCATAACCTGCGTCCATGAATTTTCACCGAACAGCTCAGTCGGCACTTGGAACACCCGGCCAGTTTGTTTAAACAATTCAATTCGGTGCTTCAAGGAATCTGGAATATTCATTGAGCGACAAAAACGCCAAAAAGGAGTGTCGTCCCGATTAGTTACATGATAATGCAGCACAATAAAGTCACGAATATTAAGTATTTCAAACTCCATTTGTTTATTGAATTCATTAATGTCCGGTTCGCGAATTCCGTCATAGGGAAACATTTGCATTAAGCGCGTAATGCTACGTTGAATCAAATGAATACTAGTTGACTCAAGCGGCTCAATAAATCCACTGGATAAACCCATAGCGATGCAGTTCTTGTTCCAATGTTTACGGCGCATGCCGGTCTTAAACTTGAGCACGCGCGGCTCGTTGACTTTTTCACCCTCAACATTCTCTAACAGGGTTTGAATTGCCTGATCATCATTGATATAGCGATCGCAAAACACTAAGCCATTACCAACTCGCGATTGAAGCGGAATTCGCCATTGCCAGCCAGCTTCACGGGCGATAGAACGAGTATAGGGAATAGGCTCATGAATCGTCTCGGTTTGCATTGCGACTGCGCTATTCATCGGCAACCAGTGCGACCAATCATCATAACCCGTATGTAAGGTCTGTTCGATTAGGAGACCGCGAAAGCCACTGCAATCTATAAATAGATCACCTTCCACTTGCTTGCCAGAAGCCAAGATTAGCTTTTCTATAAAGCCGGTTTCGTTGTTTTGGCTAACCTCTACGATCTTGCCTTCAATACGTTTTGCACCGTGTTTTTCAGCCAGCTTGCGTAAGAACTTGGCATAAAGTCCTGCATCAATATGATATGCATAGTTAAGCCCGTGCTTGGGTGTAATAGCGAATTTGTCTTGTTGAGCAGCTACCAACTCAGCACAATAATCACCAAAATCTTTAGCGATACCCATTTCCTTGCCTTTTAACCAAAAATGTTGGAATCCGGCTGCCCAGCAATCTTTGCCAGTAAAACCAAAAGAATGGATATAATCTTGTTTCAAATCGCGCCAGCCTTCAAACCCGATGCCAAGCTTAAACGTACCATTAACTTCGGCCATAAATTCACGCTCATTTATGCCCAATAGTTCGTGTAAAGTTAATAAAGTAGGGATGGTAGCTTCTCCCACCCCTACGGTTGGTATTTCATCGGATTCAATCAAGGTTATATCTAAGGTTTTACCCAACAGCTTTGCTAGGGAAGCTGCAGCCATCCAACCGGCTGTACCTCCACCTGCAATAACAACCTTTTGAATTTTAATATTTTCCACTTTAGACCTCTGTGTATTCACAATAAACTAGGAGCGTCAAACCGACACCTATTCACTATTTTAAAAATTTCACCAATTGTGCTCGAATGGCTCTGGCTGACGCTTCATCCACGCAGGACAGTATCCCACGAGCATGTTCAGGTATGTGTTCAAACAGCTGTTCATCATGATTAAACACATAATGATCGAACATTTCTTTCCAGACCCGGAGTTGTTCAGGCGGCATGTCGTGCAGAGCCATTACAGCATGATGTAATGCATTCATTGGCGAGCCAAGATATGCAGGCGTTGACCTCCACCAATAATTCACAAGTACGTTGAACGACTCCTGCGCTTCGACGTGGTGCCACCACATACTCGGAATAAAGACCGCGTCGCCTGGTTCTAATTCAACAACTAATGAGGCTGCAATAGCTTCTGCATATTTAGGGAATTTCACCAAATCCGGCGCACATGAATCAACTAAACTGATCGGTTGCCCTGAAGGGGTAAACTCAAGGGGACCCACGTAAAGATTGTCAGCTTGGTCAGGTGGAAATAGAGTTATCTTGCGGCGCCCTACCACCGAGCAAGCAATATTATTCGGGAAGTCATAATGAGCAGCGATGCGGCTTCTATTGCCGAGCCAAACACTTATTAAACGTTCTCGATCGCCAAGGTCGATATCATTTTCTGCGCGAAACCCAGGCAAGCAATGATCGACCATGGTCGATCCAACATAATAAGTCGGCGCCTTGACTTGGTCTATTACATCAAATACCTTAACTAATACCTGCTCCAATGTCTGGCGGGTACGTTTGAAATTAAAGCCAGTAAATTCTTCATCATAGAAAATGCGACCCTCGATATCTACTTCGCCTTCATAAGCTGTTAGCTGGACCCCACGATCAAAGCTACGGATATAATCAGCCGCATCGGTAGCCGATCGTTTACCTGCCGCAACGAGCGGCCATTTATCCACCAGCCCTTTTAACAATACTGGTTCTGTCGATGCAAACACCTCATCGGGTATCGAACTGGTTGAGCAATTCTCAAGTTTCTTGATTTGGCTGGTAAATATAGACACCGGTAAAGCTTAACTTTCTAATTTTTTGTTCTTCAATTCTATTAAAGTTCGGATACTAGAGTGTGACGCTAGCACCATGAATATCGGTTGTAAAAAACCCTGAGCATTCAGACTCGCTAAACTCTCCGCGCCTAATTGCTGCACAGAATCTTCATTTATTGTGTAAAAGCCTAGTAGTTGATTGCTGCTTTGGTCGTCCAACTCGATGTTAAGCGTAAACGACTCCAACAAATCATGTTCAATTAAGGCCTCTATAAACCTTTGACTATGTTCATGGGCCTGGTGAATCAGCTCAAGATTTGCGGTTGCCTTTTGTAAAAACTCACTGCTTCCGCCATGCTCTAGAAACAAGGGTTCACCGTCTGTTTCGCTAATACGTGGATTATCCATATCAATAGAAACCACAGCATTCTTTGCTTCGGGGTCATCTGCATCTTGCTGGAATCCAATCAAAAAAGGCTGGCGTCGTATCATTATAGGCACATAGGGTGCCTCCCAGCCGGCATCTGATAAGAACAAATTTTCACTATTATCAAAACCAAACAGAGCAAGCGGGAAAAAACTACCGGTCTCAGGATCTTTTTGAAAAAAAATCGGATAACAGGATTGAATATTTCTAAACTCGAAAGGAAATGTCATTGCGTATTTGACGTTGTCGCCATAGTCAGCCGATCTCGTGGTGATGACTTTCAATTTGGCGTGTTTGCTGTCACTTAGTAAAACGTAATTTGTCATATTAGTATCCAAGGTGGGGTCCACCACCACAATTTAGATTTTCTGTAGACCGAATTCATTAATCTTATTAATTAATTCGCGGTTGCTTGGTTGCGCATTCAATAGCTGGGTAGTTTTATTAAGATTATCGCTAAAAAGCCGATTAATTTTAGCCTCAGCAACTATAGCATTTCGCTGCGATATTGGACTTTCTTTGGTAACAAAACCCATGCCATACAATACGTACTGAAAACTTGCCGAGGAAAACAATTCGTCAATCAGCGGAGCGTCTTCGACCCAAGGCGGTCGATGCCGCCACAGCATGACAGCATCCTGTAGACTCTCAGGAACACTCTCTTTGTTTCGGTTGGCCTGCCAATAAGCATCATCATGCTGTTGATTCAATAGATAGTGCAGTTTCAAAAAGTCGATTATTTGCGCCCAATGATAACTGAATTTGGCGTTAAATCGCTTGGCGGTAATTGACATCAGATCACGATTTTCTGGCAATTGCTGTGCAATCATCTTGGCAGAGTACTCAACCAATACCAATGCTGAGGCCTCTAGGGGTTCAACAAATCCCGCAGACAGCCCCACCGCCACACAGTTTCGGTGCCAGAACTCTGCCCGATAGCCTGGTTTAATTGGTATTTTTCTGAGTGACAGTTCTTCCGCCTGTCGACGCCCGACAATGGGCTCCACATAGTCTCTTAATTCTCGTTCCGCATTTTCGTCGGAAATATAACGACTCGAGTAGACGTGCCCAATTCCACGCCGTGTGGGCAAACCAATATTCCAGATCCAACCAGCGCTTTGTGCTGTAGCCAAAGTATGTGAGGCAATCGGGTCATTTTCATTATTGTAGGGCACTTGCATTGCAAGCGCTGTGTCGTTGTACAGTACGTCACTCACACTTCTAAACGGCACATCATAGTGCTGGCCAATTAATATGGCGGCAAAGCCCGTGCAATCAATAAACAAATCGCCATTGATGGGGCCACTAAGTTTGGTTTCTACAGCATCGATGTCGCCATTGGGACGTGAACTAACGCCCGTCACGTGGTCCAAAAGATGTTTTACACCTAATTTTTCAATGCAGTGCCGTTGTAGAAAGGTTGCAAATTTACCAGCATCCAAATGATATCCATAATTCACATTGAACGCATATTCGGGAGTCGAAATCTGTTTCGCCGCCAAGCCTCTATCACATAGCTGACCTTGTTGACAAACGGCATCCGCAAAACTAACCTTGTCGCGAACTCTTTGCCAATGCCTCACTAGGTTAGTTTCACCAAAGCCTTGTGGTAATGAAAATGGGTGATAGTAATAATCACTCGCTCCTGTCACCCAATTATCAAAACGCGAACCTTGCTTAAGGCTGACATCACACTGTTGGATAAAGTCTGTTTCGGAAATACCCATTTGTTGCAGTGTTGTACGCATTGACGGCCAGGTACCTTCACCTACACCTATGGTCGCCACATCAGGAGATTCGACAAGCACTATTTCCAGGCGCTCCGAGCCTGATTCCTTATAATCCGGTCCAATTTCAGACCCCATATTATAGTGACTGGCCACTATGCCAGCGGTTAACCAACCTGCTGTACCACCGCCAACTATCACTATCTTCCGAACCGGTCTGTACATTCTTATACCTTGCGCTTAATCAACACATAAAATGAAAAAGGTTAGGTAGTGTAACCTACCTAACCTATTCACTGACATATCATGCTGGTTAATTTGGCGCCGAACGTTGGTGCAGCCCCAAAATCAAGCATGCATTGGAGAGCTACTTAGAAATTGTATCGAACACCAAAATTATAACGCGCTCCGGTTTGTCCAGCTCGAATTACCTGGCGAGTACTACGACCATATGATCGAGTAGTTTCATCGGTCAGATTTAAGCCTTCAATGAACACAGTAAGATTATCACTAATGTCATAACTTGCACTAATATCCCACTGCCCGAAGGACTCAACATTGTTCGGCCCTGAAGTTCCAGAAGATGCTCCAGTTCCGCCGGCATAAAAGTCATCACGCCAGTTATACGCAATTCTTGCTTGGAACGTTTCATTTTCGTAGAAGCCAATCAAGTTTGCAGAATCACTTAAGCCTACCAATGGAAATTGAGCTTCCAAACTTAGGTTATCAAACTCTACATTTGCATCAACAAAAGTGGCATTTGCGATCATTCCAAAACCACTATCACCAAAGGATTTTTGTACCGCAACTTCCCATCCGTCTACCGTGGCTTCGCGCTGGTTTACCGGAACGGTTACATCAAAGGTGACTGCCGAACCTGTTGCCGGGTGTATCAAGCCTGGAAAAAGGACTTCATCTTGAACTGTGCTTGTGCCGATGAAATTACTCACATCTTTAGTGAAATAGCCAATTGATGCGTAATCAGCATCACCGAAGTAGTACTCTAAGGATAGGTCTATGTTCTCTGACTCAAATGGTAATAATTCTGGGTTACCACGATTTCCGTTACCACCACTAACCCTGATCAATGAACCAATTGTTAGACCGCCTTGAATATCGTCATAGTTTGGTCGGGTAACCGTTTCACTGTAGGACACGCGCGCCACTAGCTCATCGGTAAAATCAAATTTGACATCAAGGTTGGGAAGAATATGGTCGTATTGACCCGTTAGCCTGGTGAAATCTTGAACCACTTGACCACTAGCGTCTATAGCCTGAATCGCACTAAATTCGTTGTCGCTTTGTTGCACAACATTTGCGTAAACTGGTACCAGTGCTTGTGACTCAACGTCTGTTTCCTCATAACGCAAACCAAACTTGATGTTGACTGGAATATCACCCAACTGACGATCATGATTAAACTGCAAATAAAGCGCTGATGTCTCTTCTTCGGTAATCCTGTCGGTCGTGAATACGCTGCTCGGACACAGGCCTGTACCGCAATCACCGCCAGTGGACTGGGTAGCCCCTAAGGCTTCAGTTCTTGCCGCCAAAGCGTCGATATTAAAGGTAAAGTACTGTGTTTGACGACGCGGGTCATTGCCATTAGAAATCTGATCAAAAGCATTGCCGGCATCCGCAGGGGTTAACAAATCAGCAATATCGCCGGGCTGTGTAGTTCCGCCCCAGGTATCGCGCTGTACATTTGCGAACTGTGAACGGTTATTCACATCTGTCAACTGCACGCCAAAATCAATACTGCTCGAATCATTCAGCTCAAACTTTCCTCGAACCGTAGCTTGCTCGATTTCCATTTTGGTTGCCTTGTTATCAAATACGCTGCCAGTCACAATCATATCGTTGGCGCTTAATGGCCTAGCTAACTCAAGCTCGAGAATAGGTAGATCGCCATCAAAGATACCGCGAGTGACATCACGTGTAAAACTGGCAATAGCAAGCTGAGATGCTGTACCGTTGTCACCGCTAGCTCCACTCTTGGCTTCAGAATTATGATAGTCCAGCTCCATATTTAAGCGATCATTAATTTGCCAACTAAGGTTTAGACCCACTGAATTATTCTTGGTAACGACACCATCGCGACCAGCCGCCATTGCGAAATCGGTTGCCGCACCATTTTCCTGATAGATGATTGGAGAGGCAATTGGGCCATCGGTATACTCTGTTACTTGTGCGCCAAAATTAAACCAACCAGAATAGTTGTTAAATGTGCGTTCAAAATCTACTTCAGAATAGGTGTAATCTACCGTCGCGCGAAGGTTTTCAGTGGCATCCCATTGCATGGTCAATTGGCCGTTCAAGCGTTCGCGACTAAATTCAGCAATTTCATATCCAATACTTTGTGGAACGGCGTAAATATCGGTGGCGCCCGGCCGATTGATTTGATCTGCGTTTGTTGGCAGACCACCCCATTGCTGTGTGCCTTGATTTGAGCCCCAGTCGCTGTTTACGCTGCCAAGAAAGTTGTTGTAGTCACCTACTGTTGCCTGATTTTGGCCACTGTCTCGCTCCTGATAACTACCGCTGATAGCAATACCAAAAGTATCGTCAGCAAATGTATTACTATAGATACCTGATAACTCCGGAGTAATATCACTACCTTTGTCAGTAGATGTGTCATGCACAGCTTTCATGGAAACAACAGACTTTAGACCTGGGTTGTTCAACGGCTTAGTCGTTTGAATATTGATGGTAGAACCAATACCGCCACTAGGGACATCCGCATTGCCTGATTTATATATTTGTACTCCGGAAATGCCCTCAGACGCTAGATCGGCGAAATCAAAGGATCGATCCTCACCATTAGCAGTTGGCATTTGGCGGCCGTTCAAGGTAACAAGGTTAAATGAAGGACCAAAGCCACGTACAGTTACCTTGCTGCCTTCGCCGCGTGAGCGGTCAATTGAGACACCGGTAATACGTTGCAAAGATTCTGCAAGGTTAGTGTCTGGGAATGCACCAATGTCGGTAGCAGAAATCGCATCAACTACACCGCTTGCATTACGTTTTTGGTCAACTGCACGCTTCAAACTACTGCGGATGCCCGTCACCACTATTTCTTCTAGCGGACTAGCAGATTCCCCTGTTTGGGCCATAGCCACGGAGGGCGCAACCATTGCACCGCCCAACATCATACCGAGCACGGCTGATCGTGATTTGCTTGTTGGCGAAATCGCCATCGACACAGCCTGTGCCAATTTAGTTTTAGCTGTCATTCCAGAATTATTCATTCTTGTCTCACTCCACTTATTTTTATCTATAGATCTATGTTTTAGTTCTTTCGAAACACAAAATACCAGTATGTATATATATTTGTTGCAAAACCCCCATTGCGGTTCTGCAAACGTAATATATTTAATAGCTGCGATAGAACGCGACCAAGTTAGCGTATATTCCGAAACTTGGTCGTATAAATTAATTTTTCACGCGCAAAAATACATCTCATTCGACGAAACGGACTATTTTGAAGACAAGATGGCAAGAGCCTAGTAATAAAAATGTTAGACTTAATTTCAAGATAATACTGAGTTGGTAAAGAAAGTGTCTGAAACAATTTTTAATTTTCACGATACAGTACTCATAGCAACTGCTTTTCAATGCTTTTTGTTCGTTTTGTTGATGCTGGTGGCAAAGCGCGATCCACATCTGAGCGACTATTTTCTGATAGGGTTTTTCCTTGCTCAAGTCATCATTCCAATCCATTTACTGATTAGCTATGGAGAAGTTTTCAGACTCATTGCATTAGACAAATCTCCAAACCTTTTCTTTACTTTAGACATAGCCTATTGGTTAGAGGGGCCCCTGTTATTGTGGTATACCCGCTCTCTTCTAAACAAGGATTTTTCCCTAAGTCGCATGGATGCTATTTACCTACTACCAGCGATACTTTATGTTATTTACAATTCATTAACTTTTTTCAGTTGGGAAACCACCGAAAAAATACAATACATTCATGATTATCACGAGTTACTAGCACCTTCTCTACCGCACACATTGGAGGCCATTCGTGAAATCATCTTCATTATTTTTGGGATCCTATGTTTAATGGAAATCAGGCACTCTCAGGCACATATCCATCATCGCTATTCAAATATTGAAAAAATCGATTTTACTTGGCTGGCATCACTGGTTGTTGCCTTAATGATATTGCGGGCTTGGACCCTAATGGTGGTAGGTGTCGCGTTTATAATGCCCGACTTAGGGCCGAGCACCTTTAATGTGATGGGTTTGATGGGCAATTATTTAATGTTCGCTATCATGAGCTCAATAATATTTTTTAGTTCATCACGTTCTGGAATTTTCGCCGGAAAAATTTCAAAAACACATATTGAGCCGCATCCGCAGGATAGCCAACCTGACCCAATACTACGGCGCAAAATTGAACGACACATGCAGGAACAAAAACCCTTCCTATCGCACTATTTAAATTTGGAGGAACTCGCCAAACAATTGTCTATGCACCCACGCTCACTATCGGTGGCGATCAAACATAATTTCCACACAAATTTCTACGAATTCATTAATACCTATAGAATCGAAGAAGCTAAACAACTGCTGGAAGACCCCGAAAATCTGCATCGAACTATGATTGATATTCTTGGCGATGCCGGCTTTAACAGCAAAGCGACCTTCAATTCGTTTTTCAAAAAGCTAGTAGGCATGACACCTACCCAATACAAATCGTCGAAACGCGCTTCAGTTTAGTATTTGATTTGATTAACACTAGCCTGAGACTTTTGAAGTAAACTTAAACCCGGATTATGCATTAGGGATCGTTGCGAGAAGGAAAAGAGCAAAGAAAACAAGGGCTTTCGAAGGATTATTTGGCGATGCCATAGTCACTCTATGGTGAGCGAAATAATTCGAGAAAGTC
>Ga0316189_10001195_pt1 | contig 25788 bp, 18 predicted proteins | sample LowCovwburrow_MG_FD_204930 | JGI IMG/M metagenome (GOLD analysis project Ga0316189, IMG submission 204930) | Coastal sediment microbial communities from Maine, United States - Lowes Cove worm burrow | ecosystem: Environmental > Aquatic > Marine > Coastal > Sediment | place: USA: Maine... | reverse complement strand
AGGTCTTGCTCAGAAGCCCTGTTTTGAGGTCTTGCTCAGAAGCCCTGTTTTGAGGCCCTACTCAGAAGCCCTGCTTTGAGGTCTTGCTCAGAAGCCCTGCTTTGAGGTCTTGCTAAGAAGCCCTGCTTTGAGGTCTTGCTCAGAAGCCCTGCTCAGAAGCCCTACTCAGAAGCCCTGCTCAGAAGCCCTACTCAGAAGCCTTGTAGCCGAGTTGCTCGATCGCGGCGATGAGTTCCTTCGTCGACGTCAGCCCTGGGTCGTAGCTGACGACGGCGGTCTTCTCCGTGTGGCTGAGGACGGCGCTGTGGACCCCCTTGATCGTCGTGAGCTTGGCGGTGATCGCCCCCTCGCAGGACTCACAGACCATCCCCTCGACCTTGAGCGTCGTTTCGACGGCGAGCTGCGTCGACGACGAGCCCGACTCGCAGGCAGAGAGGCTGAGAACACCGACGCCGCCGAGCTGGAGCGCGGCGGCGACGACTGTGGGCAGGCGGCGCGAAGACATCAGCGCCGAGTGTAGTTCATGTCTAGTTCGGGGCCACGACCACGAGGTTGACCTCTGTGCCGAAGGGCACCTTATCGCCCGCCGCCGGGTCTTGGCGGAGGATGTAGCCGCTGCCGTGCTCGGCGTGCTCCTGGCGTCGGACCTTGCCGGGCTCGAGGCCGGCCTCCTGGAGGAGCTTCTTGGCCGAGCGCTGGTACTTGCCTGTGAGCTTGGGGACCTCGATCATCGGCAGGCTGGCGATCGTCAGCTTGACGTCGCCGCCTGTCGCCATCCGCGAGTTCGCCTTGGGCTCCTGGTCGAGGACGGTGCCGGGGGTCTTGTTCGAGTCTTGGGGGATGGGCTCAGGGACCTCAAAGCCGAGGGCCTCGAGCTCGCTGGTCGCCTCTTCGAGGGTCTTGCCGACGACCGTCGGGATCCGGACGTCGTCCTTGCCCTTGGCGACGATGACGCGAATCTCGCGGGTCTGGAGGATCGTCCCCGGTGGGGGGAGCTGCTCCAGGATCTCGCCGGGGCGCTTGTCGGCGGCGTCGCGCTGCTCATCTTCGATGATGACGATGCCCTGGGCGTTGGCGAGGGAGCGGGCCTTCTTCGCCGTGATCCCGCGGTAGTCGGGGGCGGGGATCGGCTGTGGCTCTTGGGCGTTTGGCTCGGCGGCGGGCGGCGGAGCGGCGGGCGGCAGCTGCTGAACCGGCATCACTTGATTGGCCGGCACCATGCCGTTCATCTTCATCACCTGAGGTCCAAGGAAGAGTTGGACCAATACGGCGACGATCAGCGAGATCAGGAACATCTTGACGGTGTCATTCATGGTCGTCTTGGCCGAGGCTTGTGGTGGTCGTCGCGGCTGTCGGAGCATACATCGCCACACCCAGCGGTGGGTAGGCAGGATCCCCCCGCTGGGGGGGCGGGGCTGCCTGGCCTCGGAGGCAAAAAAGCGCTCTCGAGCGTCGAGGCTCGGTGATATGCTCCGGCCTTCGATCGCCGATGTCTAAGCTGCCTTCAACGCGTTCAGAGACCGTTTTTGTCGACGCAAAGCCGGGGTACAGCCCCGTGCAGGCGCTGACAGAGGCCAATCGCTGCCTTTACTGCGCCGACGCGCCCTGCGTGCAGGCGTGTCCGACGGGGATCGACATCCCCGAGTTCATCCGCAAGATCGCGACGGACAACCTCCGCGGATCGGCGCGGACGATCTTCGACGCCAACATCTTTGGCATGAGCTGCGCCCGGGTCTGCCCGGTCGAGGTGCTCTGCGTCGGCAAATGCGTCTACAACGAGATGGACGTCCCGCCGATCCAGATAGGCAAGCTCCAGCGCTACGCGACCGACGCGGCCTTTGCTCGCGGCGATCGCTTCTTCGAGGCGGGTCCCGACACCGGAAAGAAGGTGGCGCTCCTCGGCGGCGGCCCTGCGTCGTTGGCGGCCGCCCACGAGCTGCGCCGACGGGGGCACGCCTGCACGATCTTCGAGCAGGCCGAGCTCCTCGGCGGTCTCAGCACGACCGGCGTTGCGCCCTACAAGATGAAGGCCGATCGCGCCCTCGAAGAGGTCGAGTGGGTCCTCGGCATCGGCGGGGTGGAGGTTCGCACCGGCGTCCGGATCGGCGTCGATATCGGCGTCGATGACCTGCTGCGCGACTACGACGCGATCTTCGTCGGCCTCGGGCTCGGCGCGGACAGGCTCCTCCAGCTCCCAGGGGGCGATCTCTCGGGGATTCGCGGCGCGGTCGACTGGATCGCCGAGATCAAGACCGACAAGGCACCTCTGGACAGTGTTCGCCGGGCTTTGGTGATCGGTGGGGGCAACACCGCGATCGACACTGTCCGCGAGCTCCGCGGCCTCGGCATCCCTGAGGTTACGCTCGCCTACCGCGGCGCTGAGGCGCAGATGAGCGGGTACGTTCACGAGTGGAACTGGGCGAAGGTCGACGGGGTGCGCGGGGTCTTCGGCGCCCAGCCGCTTGAGTACTTGGGCGAGGGCGGCGCGGTCACGGGGGTCCGCTTCGCCAAGCTCGACGCTGAGCGTCAGCCGATCGCCGGCGAGGAGCTGAGCCTGGAGGGGGACCTCGTTCTCTTGGCGATCGGCCAGGGTCGCCTCGGCGCCCTCCTCAGCGAGACCGAGGGGATCACCTTGGAGCGCGGTCGGCTCATCGTCGACGAGGGAGGCCGGACCGGGAACCCGAAGATCTTCGCCGGAGGCGACTGTGCGAATGGCGGCAAGGAGGTCGTCAACGCGGTCGATGAGGGCAAGCGCGCCGCGATCGCGATCGACACGGCGCTGTGTGGAGGAGAGGCAGCGTGAGCACCATCGTTTCGCCCGATCTGACCGCGAATTGCGCGGGGATCATCACTCCCAACCCCTTTTGGCTCGCCTCTGCGCCGCCGACGAACTCCGGTGACCAGATCATGCGGGCGTTCGACGCCGGCTGGGGTGGTGCGGTCTGGAAGACCCTCGGTCAGCCGATCCAAAACGTGTCGAGCCGCTTCGGCGGGCTTCACTACCGGGGGACTCGGGGGATCGGCTTCAACAATATCGAGCTGATCACCGATCGGCCGGTCGAGACCAACCTCCGCGAGATCGCGGAGGTCAAGCGTCGCTACCCCAAGCACGGCGTGATCGTCTCGCTGATGGTCGAGTCCCGCGACGAGTGGCGGGATCTGATCAAGCGATCGATCGACGCCGGGGCCGACGGACTGGAGCTCAACTTCGGCTGCCCGCACGGGATGTGCGAGCGGGGGATGGGCTCGGCGGTCGGTCAGGAGCCCAAGCTCAACGAGACGATCACCTCCTGGGCCGCCGAGTTCTCGACGATCCCGGTCCTCGTCAAGCTGACGCCAAACGTCGACAACATCGTCCCCCACGGCCTCGCGGCTCAGCACGGCGGCGCCGATGGAGTGTCGCTGATCAACACGATCAAGAGCGTCATCGGCATCGACATCGACAACTACGTGCCCTTGCCGAAGGTCGACGGGCGCTCGACCAACGGCGGCTACTGTGGGCCGGCGGTCAAGCCGATCGCCCTCCACATGGTCTCGTCGCTCGGCCGGGCGTCGGAGTTCAACCTGCCGATCTCCGGCATCGGCGGGATCTCGAACTGGCGCGACGCCGTCGAGTTCATCCTCCTGGGCTCCTCCAGTGTCCAGGTCTGCACCGAGGTGATGCTCCGCGGCTACCGGGTGGTCGAGGACATGATCGAGGGGCTGACCGAGTACATGCAGCGTCAGGGCTTCGCCAATCTCAGCGAGATGGTCGGCCGAGCGGTGCCCAACCTCAGCGAATGGGGTGACCTCGACCTCAACCACGAGACCGTCGCCAAGATCGACCCGACGAGCTGCATCGGCTGCCAGGCCTGCGTGGTCTCCTGTCACGACGGCGCCCACCAGTGCATCCACCCGGCGGAGGACAAGAACGTTCGGGTGCCGGTGGTCGACGAGAGCGAGTGTGTCGGCTGCAACCTCTGTGAGATCGTCTGCCCGGTCCCCGGCTGCATCACGATGGCGGAGGTCGACAATGGCTTTGCCCCGGCGAGCTGGAACCAGCACGCGGAGGAGGGCCTGAGGCTGCGCCCGAAGAAGGGCGTGCACACGTAGCCCTAGCCGAGAAGGTGGAGCAGGCCAGGTCGACCGCTCAAGGTCGAGTCCTGAGAGAACGGCGTGCGGTCGGTGCGCGTTATACCGGCCGCGCTGGCGGAGGGGCCTGTCGACCCGCCCCAGATCGAGCAGGGCGGAGTCCTGTCGACCCGCTCCGGGCGAACCCGGCGAACCTGGCAAGCCTGGCAAGCCTGGCCTAAGGGGCCTGTCGCGCGTCCTCGCACGGCCTCGCCGACTTCGCCGGGCCGACGGCGACGATCGCGGCGCGAGTCGGGGCTCCTTTCTAGACTCATCCCGGCGGCCGAACCGGCGATGCTCAGAGCGGAGGCGACGATCGAGCTGAGCGCGGTGCCGAGCGCTGTCGGGGGACTTCCGCGAATCCCTCAGGACCTCCGGGAGTTGGGGCGATGCGAGTTGAGCGCAGGTCTCGGGCTGTACCCGAGCCGAATACGCACACCAACGGTCGCGTCGTGGGGGGCGCAGAATCAGCATCTAGCCGTCGCCACGCCCGGCAATTCTTCCGCGGGGCATCGACCGCCAAGTGGTGTTCGATAGAGGGCGGGCGTCACCGATCCCAACCGCAGATCCTATGGTATGGGTCAAAGAGCGATGGATCAGGTGACGGCAAATGTATTGCAAGATCTCATCCAATACGTGCAGTTCAGTGCCGATGACGCGGCCGTGCTCGGGCAGATGGCGCCGCTGCTCGAGCCCGCATTTCCGGCGATAGTCGAACATTTCTACGAGGCGATCCACCGCACCCCGTCGGCGCTCCAGGTCTTCCGCGGCGGTGCCCCGCAGATCGAGCGGCAAAAGGGAATGCTCCTCGTCTGGCTGCAGGGCTTGCTGGGCGGTGTCTACGACGCGGACTACTACGAGCGACGGGCTCGGATCGGCCGGACGCATGTCCGTATCGAGCTCGATCAACGCTACATGTTCGCCGCCATGAACATCATCCGCCGTGAACTCCACGGCGCGCTCAGTGCCTCTGCTCTTGAACATGAGCTCCGTCGGCGGGGTCACATCGCGATCGACAAGATCTGCGACCTCGAGCTGGCGATCATGCTCGAGACCTATCGCGAAGAGTCCGACGCCAAGCTCCAGCAGGTCGAGCGACTCGCGACCGTCGGTCAGGTCGCGGCGTCGATCGGTCATGAGCTGCGCAACCCCCTGGCGGTGATGCAGACCTCGGTGATCCTCCTCGGCCGACGGACCTCCGAGGAGCCCAAGGTCCAGCGTCACCTCAAGAAGCTTGGCGATCAGATCGACCTGTGCAGTGCGATCATCTCGGACCTCCTGGAGCTCGCCCGGGATCGACCGCCGGAGCGTCACAGGTGCAATCTCGTCGAGCTCGTCGGAGAGGCCGTCGGAGAGGTGCCGCGGCCGGACGCGGTCACCGTGGACTTTGACCGGCCAGCCTCGGTCGAGCCGGTCATGGTCGACGGGGGGCAGATCCGTCAGCTTGTCGTCAACCTGGTCCTCAACGCGGTCCAGGCGGTCGGCTCTTCGGGCGAGGTCGGCATCAAGATCGAGGATGAGGAGGCCTGGGTCTCCTTGATCGTCGAGGACAGCGGCGCGGGGATCCCTGCGGACGTCCGCCGCCGCCTCTTCGAGCCCCTCTTTACGACCCGATCGAGCGGGACCGGCCTCGGCCTGGCGCTTTGCCGGCGGGTCACGGAGAAGCACGGCGGGATTATCGAGGCCTCGAACCGAGAGCTCGGTGGCGCCCGCTTCATCGTCAAGCTGCCGCGCGGGCAGGAGACTGCGGCATGAACTCACGGGTCCTGATCGTCGATGACAACCACGATCTTGCGGACAACCTCGCCGAGCTGCTCGAGGAGGAGGGGTATGCGGTCGAGACCGCCTACAGCGGCGAGCGGGCCCTGGATCTTGCGTCTTCGGAGAGCTTCGACACGATCTTGACCGATGTCCGCATGCCGGGGATCAGCGGCGTCGACCTGGTCAAGCGCCTGCGGGGGCAAAACCCCTCCACCTCCTTTCTCTTGATGACGGCGTACTCCTCCGACGCGGTCCTCGGCGAGGCCCTCCGCGCGGGAGTTCGCGCCGTGCTGACCAAGCCCGTGGATCTCGATCTCCTCCTGGCACGCTTGCCTCACGATGTGGCCAAGGTGCTGGTGCTCGAGGGTGATGGGGCGATCGGCGCGCAGCTGGTCGCGGCCCTCACAGGTCGAGGCTATACGGCGCTGCTGGAGACCGACTGCACAAACGGCGAAGCGCTCGTCCGCGACGGGGACTTCGATGCGGTCGTGCTCGACGCCTTCCTCGCCGGGTGCAACAGCACCGAGCTGGCGCGCAGTCTCTGCCTCGACCTGCGGATCCCGGTTGTCCTCCTCTCTGGAGAGCTCGATGGCGCGGTGAACATGCTGGAGTCGCTGCCGCCCGACTGCGTGCGCTTTCTGAACAAGCCCTTCCAGACTGACGCGCTCCTCGACGCCTTGCGCTCGGTGATGGAGGTCGCCTGTCGGCAGGAGAGGTGCAACCGATGAGCGCGCCGAGGGTGCTCGTGGTCGAGGACAACCTCGCCCTCGCCGAGAACATCCGCGAGCTCTTCGTCGACGAGGATATCCAGGTGAGCAGCGCCTCCTCAGGGCTCGCGGCCCTGGAGATCGCGCAGGCTGGGGGGATCGACCTCGCGATCATCGACGTTCGCCTCCCGGACATCACGGGGATCGAGCTCCACGCTCGGATCCGGCCGAGCCTCGCCGGCGGCGAGGTCATCTTCATGACCGGCAACGCGACGCTCGACACGGCGATCGCGGCGGTCCGCGGCGGTGTCTTCGCCTACGTCCAAAAACCCTTCCACCCCCTAGATCTGGTCGCCCTCGCCAAGCGGGCGTTGGAGCAGGTGCTGCTGCGTCGTGAGCGAGAGGTGCTCGCCCATGATCTCGCCCGCTCGGAGAAGCTCCATCGCGGGGTCGTCGACGCGGTCGAGACCCTGATCGTCGGCCTCGATCACGACGGTCGGATCCACGTGTGGAACCGTTGCGCGAGCACGACGACCGGCTGGGATGCGGCCGAGGCGATCGGCATGGACGCGATCGACACCCTCTTCGAGGAGGGGGATAGGGCGGCCCTCCGCGAGTGGATTGAGCTCGCCTGGTCGAGCAAGCCCGAGGAGATCGAGGTCCACATGGTGACCCGGGCTGGCGCGCTGCGGACGGTCCGGTGGAGCCAGGCGACGGTCATCTCCAACAGCCACACGATCCTCCTCCTTGTCGGCCTCGATGTGACCGAGCGTCTCGCCCTCGAATGCCGGGCCGCGGACGCTGAGGCGATGGCCTCGCTGGCGACGCTGACCGCAGGCCTCGCCCATGAGATCCGCAACCCGCTGAACGCGGCGATCCTCCAGCTGGAGCTGCTCTCGCGGGTTGGCGGTCGGCTCGAAGACGAGGGGGCGCGCAAGCGTATCGGCGAGAGCGTCGGCCTCGTCAAGGCGGAGATCCGCCGCCTCTCCAAGCTCCTAGAGGAGTTCCTCAGCCTCGCACGACCGCGGGCCTTCGACCTCTATCCGGTCGATCTCGGACGCGTGGTCGAGCACGTGGTGACGATGCAGGGTCCGGTCGCGGAGGCGGCGGGCGTCTCGCTCAACGCGGTCGCGCTCGACACCTGGCCGACGATCCTCGGCGATCAGAGCAAGCTCGCGCAGGTCTTCATCAACCTCATCGTCAACGCGATCGACGCGATGTGCGACTGCGATGGCGGGACGATCACCCTCAGCGCCGACCGTCGTGGCGAGTACCTCGTGGTCCGGGTCGAGGACGAAGGGCCGGGGATGCCCGAGGACGTTCGCTCCCAGGTCTTCCGCCCCTTCTTTAGCACCAAGGAGCAGGGGACTGGGCTCGGACTGCCGATCGTCAAACGGATCATCGACCTCCACAGGGGCGAGATCAGCATCGCCGCTCGACCCTGCGGCGGGACGATGGTCGAGGTCTGTCTCCGCCTCGTAGCGGAGACGGAGGTCGCGAGCAACTCCTGAGGGCGAGCGCGTCGATCAGCCTCCACAGGTCGTGGCCGGCAACACGCCTCAAGCGACTCATGTCGCCGAGCTCCACGTCGGCGGCTGACATCGTCAGCGGCTAGCTGGCGCTCAGCAGGGGTCGTGGCCCCGGGCGAGCGACTCGCCCGGGCCTCGGCGGATGCCTGAGGTGCTCTCGGAGGTCGGGGCAAGGGCGCCGCGCACTCTCCAGCCCTCGCGGGTCCTCTCGGTCGAAGCTTGCGGTACTGCCGGGTGTCGCGGCGCGCGAAGGCACAGCCTTCTAGTCTTCGAAGGCGGCGTCGGTGATCTCGAGGCCTCGGTCGATGATCGCGAAGCCCTCGCGGATCTGCTCTTCGGTGATCGTCAGCGGCGGATTGCACATGAAGTAGTGCCAGCGGACGAAGGTGAAGAGCCCGTTCTCGCGGAAGAACGCGGCGAGCTTGGTCATCGCCGGGTGGGTGCCGTTGAAGGGGGCGATGGGCTCGCCTGCGGCGTTCTTCTGGAGCTCGATCACGCCGAAGAGGCCGAGGCAGCGGAAGGTCCGCACCGAGGGGTGCTTGTCGGCGAGGCGGCCCATCTCGGCGAGCATCAGCTCTTGGAGCGAGGCTGCCCGCTCGACCAGCTTCTCCTCCGCCATCACCTCGAGAACAGCGATCGCCGCAGCGCAGCCGAGGGCGTGCGAGTTGTAGGTGAGGCCGCCCCAGAACATGTGATCCTCGAAGTGGGCGGCGATCGGATCGCGCATGCCCACGGCGCCGAGGGGGACATAGGCGGAGGTGAGGCCCTTCGCCATCGTCACCAGGTCGGGGACGATCTCGCCGTGCTCAAAGGCGAACATCTTCCCGGTGCGGCCGAAGCCGGCCATCACCTCGTCACAGATCAGGAGGATCCCGTACTTGTCGAGGAGCGCGCGCAGGCCCCTGAGGAAGCCGGCTGGCGGCGCGAGGATCCCGTTGGTTCCGATCACCGGCTCGACGATCATCGCCGCGATCGTGTGCGAGCCTTCGGAGACGATCACCTCTTCGAGGTAGCGCAGGTGGGCGGCGGTCCGTTCGGCGTCGGTCTCGCCGAACTCGTAGGAGTAGGGCTGAGGGCCGACGACGTGGATGTAGCCGGGGCCGCCGGGCTCGTTCGCCCAGCGCCGCGGCTCACCGGTGAGCTGCATCGTCAGGTTGCTGCCGCCGTGATAGGAGCGGTAGGTGCTGATGATCTTCTGTCGCCCGGTGTAGAGGCGAGCGAGCCGGATCGCGTTCTCGTTGGCCTCGGCGCCGCCGAGGGTGAAGAAGAACTTGTTGATGTCGCCGGGGGTGACCGCGGCGAGCATCTGTCCCAGGCGAGCGCGGGGCTCGGTGGCGGTGCCCGGGTAGACGTAGGTGAGGCCGCTGTCGAGCTGCTGCTTGAGGGCGGCGATCACCTTCGGGTGTGCGTGGCCAACATTGACGCACATCAGCTGGCTGTTGAAGTCGAGCATCCGCTCGCCCTCGGGCGTGTACATGTACACGCCCTCGGTGCGGGCGATGGGCAGGGGCGAGACCTTGTCCTGCTGCGACCACGCGTAGAGCGTGTGCGCGCGACATGCCTCGATCATCGTCTTTCCGTCCATCTTTCCGTCCATCGTCTGCGTCTCCGAACCTGTCTCTGTGGCCAGTCCTACGACATCCAGGTCATGTCCTTGTGCTGAGCCCAGCGGGTGGTGATCTTCCGCGGCCGGGTCCAGAAGCGGAAGCCGTCCCAGCCGGTGATGTCGCCGTGACCGAACTTGGAGTCGTTCCAGCCGCCGAAGGCGAAGGGCTCGCGGGGCACAGGGACGCCGACGTTGACGCCGCACATGCCGGCGTTGACCCGCTCCATCACGTAGCGGGCGACGCCGCCGCTTTGGGTGAAGACCGAGGCCGCGTTGCCGTAGGGGCTCGCGTTCTCGATCGCGATCGCCTCGTCGAGGGTCTTCGCGCGGATGATCGAGAGGACCGGGCCGAACACCTCTTCGCAGCCCGCGGGCATCTCAGGGGTGACGTGGTCGAGCACGGTCGGGCCGAACCAAAAGCCGTCGGCCCCTTCGACGAGCGCCTTGCGACCGTCGACGAGCACCTTGGCCCCGAGCTTCTCGGCCCCGTCGACGTAGCGGGTGATCCGGTCGACGCTCTCTCGGGTGATGACTGAGCCGATGTGCTCGCCCAGGGCGTAGGTCCGGGCCGCGGCCGCGGTCGCGTCGACGATCGCTTGGGTATCACCGACGGCGACCATCGCCGCCGCCGCCATGCAGCGCTGGCCGGCGCAGCCGAAGGCCGAGGCCGCGACGGTCGTGCTGGTCAGCTCGAGGTCCGCGTCGGGGGCGACGATGAGGTGGTTCTTGGCGCCGCCGAGGCAGAGCATCCGCTTGCCGAGGGCGCAGCCGCGGCCGTAGACCAGGCGCGCGATCGTGGTCGAGCCGACAAAGCCGATCGCCTTGATCTCCGGGTGGTCGACGAGCGCCTCGACGCAGTCCTTGGAGCCGTGGACGATGTTGAGAACGCCCGCCGGGAGGCCGGCCTCGGCGAAGAGGGCGGCGAGCTTGACCGCCCCGTAGGGGACCTTTTCGGAGGGCTTGAGGACAAACGTGTTCCCGGCGACCAGCGCCTGCGGGAGCATCCACAGCGGGACCATGAAGGGGAAGTTGAAGGGGGTGATCCCGGCGCAGACGCCGAGCGCCTCGTAGCTGGTCTCGCAGCGGATCCCGCGGCTGACGTCGAGCTGCGGTCCGGCGGCCATGTTCGGGATCGAGATCCCCATCTCCAAGCACTCGATGCCCTTGAGGACCTCGCCTTTGCCCTCGGCGAAGGTCTTGCCGTTCTCGTGGGAGACGAGCCAGCTCAGCTCGTCGAGGTCGCGCTCGATCAACGCCTTGACCCGGTAGAGCACCTGGACGCGCTCCTTCATCGGCGTCGCTCGCCAGCCCGGCAAGGCGGCCGCAGCGGCCGCGACGGCGGCGTCCACCTCAGCGGCGCCGGAGTGGGGCACACTCCCCATGCTCTTGCCGTGGCGCGGGTTGATGACGGGCTCGGTCGGCCGTCCCTTGGCGTCCCGCCAAGCGCCGTCGATCCAATTCTGGGCGGCGACGTAGGCCATGAAGTCGTAATTGCGGGCGGTGAAGGGCGGCAGTGTGCTCGTCGACATCGGAACTCTCGAGGTGCTCGAAGGGTCCACCTGAATACCGCAAAACCGCCACGCTCGACTAGATGCTGTCGTGGCGTGGCGGCTTGATGCTGCGCCCTCAGGGGAGCTTCGCTCAGCTCCGGGGGAGGTAGCGGCCGGCGCCGCGGACGACCCGGAGGTCGCCCTCCTTGAAGGCTACCCGGCCGCCGACGAGCGTGTGGGAGACCCCGCCCTCGATCTTGAAGCCCTCGAAGATGTTGCGGTCGACGTGGTGACGATGGGTCTTCGCCGAGATCGTCGAGCTCGCCTTCGGATCGTAGACGACGATGTCCGCGTCGGCGCCGACCCGGATGGCCCCCTTGCGCGGGTAGAGGCCGAAGATCTTCGCCGGCTGGGTGCAGCAGACGTCGACGAACTGGTGGAGCGAGATCCGACCGGTGGCGACGCCGTAGGTGTACATCAGCGCCAGGCGGTTCTCGATCCCGGCCGCGCCGTTCGGGATCTTGGTGAAGTCGTCCTTGCCCATCGACTTCTGGTCCTCCTGGCGGAAGGGGCAGTGGTCGGTGGCGACGTGCTGGATCATCCCGCAGGAGAGGGCGTTCCAGAGCACCTCCTGGTGACCCTTGGGGCGGATCGGCGGGCTCATGACATAGGCCGCGCCCTCGAAGTCGTCGGTGTCGTAGACCGAGTCGTCGAGGAGCAGGTACTGCGGGCAGGTCTCGACGAAGACCGTGACGCCCTCCTCGCGGGCGCGGGTGACCGCGTCCATCGACTCCTTGCAGGTCAGGTGGACGATGTAGATCGGCTGACCGGAGCAGCGGGCGAGGGTGATCGCCCGGTGGGTGGCCTCGCCCTCGACCCAGGTCGGCCGGCTGCGCGGGTGGTACTTCGGCGCCGTCTTGCCCTGGGCGATCAGCTTGCGCTGGAGGGACTGGACCGCGAGCCCGTGCTCACAGTGGGTGGTGACGAGGGCGCCGAGGGAGCCGGCGGTGTCGATGACGCCGATGAGCTCGTCGTCGTCGACACCGATCGCCCCGGTGTAGGCCATGAAGGTCTTGAAGGAGGTGATCCCGTTCTCCGCGTGGACCTGGCGCATCTCCTTCTCGACCTGCTCGCCGAACCAGGTCACGGCCATGTGGAAGCCGTAGTCGGCGCAGGCCTTGGCCGCGTTGTTCATCCAGAAGTCGCGGGCCTCGAGGAGGCTCTGGTTCCTCGCCGGGATGATAAAGTCGATGATCGACGTGGTCCCGCCGGCGATCCCGGCCGCGGTGCCGGTGAAGAAGTCGTCCGCCGAGGTCGTGCCCATGAAGGGCAGCTCCATGTGGGTGTGGGCGTCGATGCCCCCCGGGAAGACGAGCTGACCTGCCGCGTCGACCACCTCGGCGTCTGCGGGGACCTCGAGAGCGGGGCCGATGGCCTTGATCAAGCCGTCCTCGCAGTAGATGTCAGCGGTGTATCGATCGAGGGGGGTGATGATCTCACCGCCGCGGATTACGACTCCAGGCATGCTTGCTCCTCCTGCTGCTGGCGCGATCGCGCCGATGTTTCTTCTTCTCTGAATTCGCGTGCGGCGGAGCCGGGGGGGTCTCCGCCCGTAGGGCTCGGCTCAGCCCTGGTCTCAGCGGTCGGTCACCGTCGTCCGGTCATCGCCGGTCACCGGTCATCGCCGGTCACCAGCGCTCTCAGCCGCCGGTCAATGGCCCGTAGCTGTCCGGTCGGCGGTCTCGGTAGAACTGCCAGGTGTGGCGGACCTCGTCGATCATGTCGAGGTCGACGTCGGCGATGATCACCTCGTCGTCGGTCTCCGAGCCGGTGGCGATGAAATTGCCCCGCGGGTCGACGAAGTAGGACGTGCCGTAGAAGCGGCCGATGTTCCAGGGGTCCTCGGTGCCGACGCGGTTGATCGCGCCGACGAAGTAGCCGTTGGCGACGGCGTGGGCCGGCTGCTCGAGCTTCCATAGGTACTGCGAGAGGCCGGCGACCGTGGCGCTCGGGTTGAAGACGATCTCGGCGCCGTTGAGGCCCAGGATCCGCGCTCCTTCGGGGAAGTGGCGGTCGTAGCAGATGTAGACGCCGACCTTGGCGTACTTGGTCTGGAAGACCGGGTAGCCGCCGTCGCCGGGCTTGAAGAAGTACTTCTCCCAGAAGCCCGAGGTCTGCGGGATGTGGTGCTTGCGGTACTTGCCGAGGTAGGTGCCGTCGGCGTCGATGACCGCGGCCGAGTTGTAGTAGACGCCGCGCATCGCCTCCTCGTAGAGGGGGACGACGATCACCATGTTGTGCTTGCGGGCGATCTCCTGCATCAGCGTGGTGGTCGGGCCGGGGATCGGCTCGGCGGCCGTGTACCAGCGCTTGTCCTGGCTTGGGCAGAAGTAGGGCCCGTTAAAGATCTCCTGGAGGCAAAGCACCTGGACGCCGCGCTTGGCGGCCTCTTCGATCATGGGGAGGTGCTTGTCGAGCATCGCCTTTTGGATGTCGGCGACGGGCACGCTCTCGTCGTTGATCGGGTTTGAGCACTGGATGAGGCCGCAGCGGACGAGCGAGGGCATAAAGAGGCTCCTGAAGGTGGTGGTGGCGCGTGCCTGCGAGAGCGCCAGGTCGGCTCTCGAGGCGTCGTGGAGGGAGCCGAACTGTAGCCAATCATGTCGAGCGGCGAAAGGCGCCGACGGGTGGTCTCGACTGCGATCGAAGGCCGAGGAGGCGGGCCGAGCCGCTCCGGTCTGGCGCGCGGCTTTGGGAGCACAGGGCTGTGAGCTTGGTTACCTCTTCACCTTGGATCGCGGTGGCCCTGATGTATCCTTCGTAACGTGGACAAACCCAGACTCCTGGGCGAAGATGCCGCTCCATTGGGGGCTAACCCCACCTGTGGGGACGTCAGCAGAGTTGCTGATGGCCGCCCGCGATCTCGTCTGAAGCCGATGTTCGTCCACGCTTGATCCGACGTACGTCTAATTTCATCACATACGACTGGCCGCGGGCCGCTCCCTGCGGACTCCTTGGAGAGACCATGAACCGACTCAACTTCCACGCTCTTTCGCAGCGCTTCACCTGCCTTTCGATCTTCGCGGCGATGCTCGCGGCGCCGCTCTCGGGCTGCAATGGAGACGACTCGACCTCCGCAGCCTCGGCGACCGACGGGACGACCACCACCGGGACGACCTCGGAGAGCGACTCTGGGACCTCGACCTCGAGCGGGACCGACACGGCCTCCGGGACCGACTCGGACTCCGACAGCACGACTGGCAGCACCAGCAACACCTCGGACACCACGGCGACGACGACCACCACCGGCGTCGACCCCCAGCCCGACGGTGCGATGTGCAGCGCTGACGCCGAGTGCATCTCCGAGTCCTGCTTCGTCGTCCCCCTCCTGGGCGGCCTGTGCGGCGAGTGCAAGGTCGACGCCGACTGTGACGGCGGTGGTTGCACGATCCCGAACCCGCTCGCCGGTGTCGGCGCGAGCTGCAACAAGGGCGAGATCGGCGCGGGTTGTGAGGGCGACGACGTGTGCATGGACCCGAACAACAGCCTCTGCGGGTTGGTCCTCGACGCCACGCCGATCATCAAGGTCCAGACCTGCGGCGAGTGCAAGAGCAACGCTGACTGCAGCGACGACGCGTCGCCGAACTGCTCGCCGACGATCGATGTCAACGAGTTCTCCGGGATCAACACCTGCGTCCCTGACGCCTCGGTCGAGAACGACAAGGCCTGCAATCACATCGAGGAGCAGGGCGTTCCGATCGGCAACGCCGCCTGCATGTCCGGCAAGTGCGGCTTCGCCGCTGTCATGGGCGTCGTCAAGATCGGCGTCTGTGGCGAGTGCTTCGTCGACGAGGACTGCGATGTAGGAACCTGCGAGGACGCCTTTGTCGACACTGAGACTGGCGAACTCATCGGTACCAAGTGTATCTAGGCTAGGCTCGGACGCCGGAGCATAGGCTCCGTAGGGGTCGCGACGGGAGACCGACGCGGCCCCTGTCGCTTGGTTGCCTGCTCAGCTGGGCCAGCTCTGTCGTCGGCGGGGTCGGCAGGCGGGGTCGGGCAGCAGGGTCGGCAGGGTCGGCAGGCAGGGTCGGCAGGCAGGGTCAGCAGGCGGGGTCGGCCAGGGTCGGCAGGTCGGCAGGTCGGCAGGCGGGGTCGGGCGGGGTCGGCAGGTCGGCAGGCAGGGTCGGCAGGCAGGGTCGGCAGGCAGGGTCAGCAGGCGGGGTCGGCCAGGGTCGGCAGGTCGGCAGGTCGGCAGGCGGGGTCGGGCGGGGTCGGCAGGTCGGCAGGCAGGGTCGGCAGGTCGGGCCCAGGCGGGCAGGGGCGGGCAGGGGCGGGCCCAGGCGGGCTCAGGCGGGCCCAGGCGGGCAGGGGCGGGCCCAGGCGGGCAGTCGGGCAGGGTCGGGCAGGGTCGGGCAGGGTCTGGCCCTGGCGGGCAGTCGGGCCCAGGGGGGGCGGTGGCAAAGGCTTGCCGGCGGCGGGCCGGGTTGATATCCCATCTCGGTGTCGCTACGTCGCACACCTCAGCGCGGGGCCGCCGCGATCCTCCTGGCCAGCCTCGCCTGGCTCGCGCCGGGGGGGGCGGTCACAGTCTCGATGATCCCGCGCGACGCGGCTGCGGAGCCGGAGCTGCTCGATCGGGTCGTCGCCGTGGTCGACGAGGACATCGTCGTTCTCTCTCACCTCGATCGTGCAGTGCGCTCATCGCCGCAGCTCCAGGAGGCGATCCAGAGCCTCGGGCCGAACGCGACCGACGCTCAGCTCGACCAAGCGCTCAAGGAGATCCGCGAGAAGGTGCTCGACGAGCTGATCGACACCGTCCTGATCAAGAAGGAGGCGGTGAAGTTCCAGATCGCCTCGACCGAGGCCGATATCCAGCGCTATCTCCAGCAGCTCGCCGCGAGCAACAACTACGCGTCGGTGCCGGATCTCCGCAAAGCGGTGATCGAGAGCGGTGAGTTTGGCTCCTGGGAGGAGTATCGCCAGGACATTCGCGATCAGATCACCGTTTACAAGGCGACGTCGATGCTCGCCAACTGGGCCGTGACCGAGGCCCAGATCCGCGAGTATTACCGAAAACAGGCGCGGGGCGAGGACGCGCGGATCGAGGTCGACCGCTTCCTCTTCACGGCTGCGAGCGCGAAGAGCGGCGCCCGCGATGACGCCGTCGCTCAGGCCCAGGGGATCGCTCGAAGACTCCGCGCAGGCGAGTCCTCCGAGGCGATCGCCGCCGTGTTCGGGGGCGAGGTCGAGGACTTCCGACGGACGATCTCTCGCGGTGAGATCGCTCCCCAGCTGGAGGACGCGCTCTTCCCGGCGGCGAAGGACGAGGTCGTCGGCCCGCTCGCGACCGGCCAGGGCTACATCGTTTTTCGGGTGGTCGAGCACGTGGCGAGCGAGGTGCTCAGCTACGACGAGGCCAAGGAGGGGATCCGGCAGCGTCTCGAGGCTGAGGCCTACGAGCAGGCGGAGCGCGAGTTTCGCCAGCAATTGCGCTCGAAAGCGCACATCGACATCCGCCTCTGAGCCTGGGTGTGTCCGACCTCCGGGAGGAGGCGCGAGTCCGTCGACCGGGGGTCGGCGGCGCAGAGCCCGAGCGTCGGTTGGAGGTCTGCGAGCGCCCGCCTCGACCCAAGGTCTGCGACACGAACATCGGCGCAGGTCGGGGGCCCGAGCTCAGGGGGGCCTGAGCTTCTCAGGCTTCAGCGCCGGCGGCGAGGGTCGGGGCCTGAGCTCAGAGGGGCCCGAGCTTCTCAGGCGTCGCTTCAGCGCCGGCGGCGAGGACCTGTCGGATGCGGGCGAAGAGCACCTCATCCTCGTAGGGCTTGATCACGTAGGCGTGGGCGCCGTTGCGGAGCGCCCAGTAGCGATCGGATTCGCGGCTCATCGCCGTCACCAGGATGAAGCGGGGTAGGGGGATCGCTGGTCCTGCGTCCCGCAGACGGCGGAGGAGCTGGAGACCGCTGAGCTTTGGCAGCAGGACCTCGCTGACGACCAGGGGCGGACGATGGGCCTCGATCATCTGCAGGGCCTCGGAGCCGTCGGCCACCTCGTGAAGCTCGACGGTTGCGCCCACCTCGGCGGCCGCCCGGGTCACGAGCACCGAGAGCCGGAGGCGCTCTTCGGCCTCGGGCTCGGCGACGACGACGTGGACAGGCGCGGCCATCGGCTAGACGAGGACTGGCATCACCCGGCGTCGGACAAGGTTGGACTTGGCGTGGCGGTAGAGCACGCGAGAGACCGCAAAGGTGCCTGTGCGGGTCTTTCGGGCGATCTCCTTGATCGAGTTGCGGCCGTTCACAAGCTCGAGCACGGCGAGCTCCTCGCGGGGGAGGGCGTCGCGGCTGAGGCGAGCGACCTGCTCGTCGACGCGGAGGAAGATGTCGTCGACGTCGGGCATGTGGGGTCCCATCGCCGCGGCCTCCTGGATCCGTCGCAGGCCGTCGAGGAGCGCCTCGGCCACCAGGAGCTCGGCTCGCCCTTGAGCCGCGGCGGAGGCCATCGGCGTGAGGGTCTTGGAGGGGCAGAAGGTGTAGGAGCCCTCGGTCCAGGAGAGGAGCTGGCAGGTGACGGCGCGGGCCTGATCGACGAGCACTTGGGCGAGATCCGCGGCGCTCAGGAGGCCGGCGTCGACCAGGCGCGTGCCGAGGGGGCGCCGCTCTGGATCCTTGCCGACGACGAAGGCCTCGAGCTGCTCGTCCCGGAGGAAGCCGCCCTCGACGATAAAGCGGCCGAGCTTGAGGTCTTCGCCGGCCCCCTTGTACTCGCCGAGGCAGATCCGTCCCTGGTCGATGTGGAGCTTGCCCCACTCGTCATCGCGCTCGACCGCGAGGATGCCGCGCACGCCAGCGTTTCCGAGCATCTCGAGGACCGCCTCGAGCCTGGAGGCCTCTAGAACCCCGCGAAGGGCCGACGGCGAGGGCGGGTCGGGCATGTCCTCATCGCTCTTGAGGGCGGTCGCGAAGCGCTCGACCTCTTCGTCGGTGAAGTCATGGCCGCGGAAATGGTCTGAGAGCAGCTGTTTGAGCCGGCTGGTCGCCAGATCGACCGAGATCGGCGCGGCCGAGATCCCCGGCTGATGCTCGTCCAGGGTCTCGCGGACGACCTTCACCAGCGCCGGCGTCGAGAAGGGCCGACGGAGGCTGGGCAGGTCCTCGGCGCCTGGGATCGGCGTCGGGTTTGAGCGGCTTACAAGCAGGATTCCCGGGAGCTGGGCGGCTCCGGGGATTTGGACGAGGGCCTTGAGCACGCCGGCGGACGCCGCGGGATCTGCGGATGCGTCGAGGAGCAGGGCGACGACGTTCCGGTCCCCCCCTGGACCGTGCATACGGCAGAGATCCACAGCCTCTTGGAGGGTGTGGGCGTTGAAGACCTGGAACCCTGCCAGACGCAGACCCGCAGTCGCGAGCTTGGCCGTGGTCGGATTCGGGTCGTAGTAGAGAATTCCGGGCTGTGCGGGCCGAGAGCCTGGGGATGAGGGGGCCATGGGCGAGGCAAAGGATACTCGGAATTCCCCAAGTCGTGGTAGCGTTTGGCGAACATGGTGATGGGCGAGATTGAGCGACTGGATCCGCCTCAGCGGCTCGGCAACGTGACGTTGCTCGGGATCCTGGGCGAAGGCGGCATGGCGACGGTCTACCTCGCCTCCGTCGGCCAGGGCTCGCTCGCTCGCCTCGCCGCCGTCAAGCTCCTCCGCGCTGGCCTCCCAGACCACGACTATCGGACCCGCTTCATCGACGAGGCCAAGGTCGTCCTCAAGCTCCACCACAACAACGTCGTTGACGTTCGCGAGGCTGGAGAGATCGACGGACAGCTCTTCATCGTCATGGCCCTGGTCGAAGGGCGCGATCTTGCGGATATCTGGGATCGCTGTGCCGCGGTCGGACGGGCATTTCCCGTGCCGCTCGCGGTTCATATCATCCGCGAGTGCTTAAGGGGTTTGCACTACGCCCACACCTTCCCGGGTCTTGGCCTCGTGCACCGCGATGTTTCGCCGTCGAACATCTTGATCGACTGGGCGGGCGCGGTCCGTCTCGCCGACTTCGGCCTCGCGACCTCGACCCTAAAAGGCAGCCTGACCCAGCCTGGGGTGGTCTTTGGCAAGATCGCGTACATGTCGCCGGAACAGGCTCGTCACGAGATCCTGGACGGTCGCACGGATGTCTACGCCTGTTCGGCGATCCTCTGGGAGCTGCTCACGGGACGACCGTTGCGGAGCACCGAGGTCATCGACACCGAGGCTGTCTCTAGCTTTGACGCGCCGGCCGCCAGCGATTTTTCGTCGCGGGTGAACGACGAGTTGAACGCGATCGTCGCGAAGGGACTCAGCCGAGATCGTGAGGAGCGTTACCTCTCTGCTCACGAGATGATGGACGCGCTCAGCGACTGGCTCGCGTCCCACGCTCCCGGCACAGGTCAGGAGCAGGTCTCTGGGTTCATGACCGATCTCTTCGCGGACACCGCCGAGCGCGAGCGGACCTTTCGCGAGGCCCTGCTCCAGCAGCGGACGGAGGTGCACGAGCACGCAGAGGCCGCCGCTGAGGAGGACGACGGCATCGACATCGTCGAGGAGGACATCGACCTCACCTTTGACGATGAGCCCGAGCCTGCACCGCCGCCGGCGACGATGAAGGCGCCGTCACCCGCGCCGATCAACCTGCCCCCGCCCTCGGAGCCCGGCGGTCCGCCGGACATCGAGTACATCGAGCCCGGGACGATCATCGCCGAGCGCTACCGCGTGATCTCGCGGATCGGTCGCGGCGGGATGGGCACCGTCTACCTCGGCGAGCACACGACGGTCGGTCGGCGGGTCGCGATCAAGGTGCTCACCCACCAGTGGAGCCGCAACGAGCTGGTCGCCAAGCGCTTCCGGGCGGAGGCCAGGGCCGCGAGCGCCGCCGGTCACCCGAATATCATCGAGGTCTTCGACGCCGGGGAGCTCCCCGACGGCCGCCTCTACCTGGTGATGGAGTACCTCACCGGGCGCAACCTTTACGATGAGATCCAGGATCTCGGCACGCTCTCGGTCGGACGCTCCTGTCGGATCATCCGCGCCGTCGGCCGGGCGATCCGAGCGGCTCACGAGGTCGGGATCATTCACCGCGATCTCAAGCCGGACAACGTCATGTTTGTCCCCCTGCCGGAGGGCGAGGGCGAGACCGTCAAGGTGCTCGACTTTGGGATCTCAGCGGGCGCTGAGCGCTCGGAGTCCCAGGCCCGCCTGACGATCCCCGGTCACGCGCTCGGCACCCCCGAGTACATGGCGCCGGAGCAGGCGAAGGGAAAGGACGCGACCGAGGCGTTCGACCTCTACGCCCTCGGCGTGATGCTCTTCGAGGCCTTGGTCGGCGAGCCGCCCTTTGTCTCGAACAACCTCGTCGAGATCATGGCCCGCAAGTCGACCGAGCGCGCCCCCTCGCTGGGGGAGAAGCGGCCTGACCTGGCCCGCTCGCTGATCCAGCTCGTCGACGACTGCCTTGAGATCGAGGCGGTGAACCGCCCGGCCACGGCGCGGGACTTCCTGATCCGTCTCGAGGACGTGATCCGGACCTTGCCGCCGGAGGACGGCGACCTCTCCGAGCTCTCATCCGCCGCGATGCACTCCGAGGCGGTGCTCGCCGGCGGTGTGAACACCCCGGTCCGGCCGGGCTCGGCGCCCTCGGCGGTCGCAGGGATCAAGCCGACGGAGGTCGAGCCTCCGACCGGGCTCGCGGGCCTTGCAGAGCCGCGCTACCGCAAGATCTGGTTCACCGGCGGCGCGGTCGCTCTAGTTCTCCTCCTGTATTGGTCCTTCACCTCGGGCGACTCCGAGATCGAGACACCGCCGGAGGGTCCGGGCACCAAGATCGCCGACGCTTCGGGCAGTAGCGGGTCGCTCCAGGATCTCGGCACGCACAAGAGCGTCTCCAAGGTCCGGCCGCCGACGACCAACCCGAAGGTCGTCCCGTCGACGACAGCGGGGGCCACTACTGCGACGACAGGTGACGATAGTGGCGGCGATGCGACCACGACCGGCGGCGAGGAGCCGGTCAAGGTGGTCAAGAAAGATCCCTACTCGACCTCCGAGTGCAAGCAGACCCGCAAGGCGGTCAGCGAAGCTCGCACGGCGGGCAATTGGAACGCGATGCTCAAGTTCCTCGACAAGGAGCGGAGCTGTTTCCGGCGGAGCAACCTCGTGAAGCTCAAGACCCTGGCATACAAGGAGAGGCGTGACTTCAACCTCTGCGCGAAGACCGGCAAGGGCAGTCGTGACCCTGAGGTGCAGAAGTGGGTCAGCCTCTGCGAGAAGCGTGCGAGCAAGCAGTGAAGCTCGAAGGGGCCTGATGAGAGTCTCGCGCCCTCGTGCCTGCTCCTGAGCCTGCCCTCGAGGGGCCTTCTGCGCGGGCGCGCGAAGGTGAGGATCGCGCCGAGCGGTGCGAATTCGCCGAGGGATGGACGTCAGGCGGGTTCGGAGCAATAATACCGCTCCCGCCCATGCTGGTACCCCTCGTCACCGCCATTTCACTCGTGCTTCCCGCCTCCATGGCAGGCGCCGTGACGTCGCCGGTGGCGTCAGTACGCGCCGTCACGGCGCCCCCCCAGGAGGACCCCGAGGTCTTCGCCTCGGTGAAGGTCGACGCTGAGGGGTTCGGTGAGGTCGGCTCGAAGGTCTCCACCCGCGTCGTCGCGGAGGCCCAGACCACCCTCGAAGGTGAGGGGATCAAGCGGCGGACCGGGGTCGATGACATCGTCGTCTTCCTCAAGGTCACGCCGCCGCCGTCGGGCGACGAGGGCTACATGCTCGGGATCGCCGTCACCCATCTGGGACAGCCGATCACCGACACCATCGAGGCCGACTGCGAACTTTGCGTGGAGGACGAGCTGATCGAGCTCGTCGACGCCAAGATCCGCGAGCTCTTGCCGAAGATCCGCGAGCACATGGCTCAGGTGCAGGCCGACGCCGCGGCCGCGGCCGCCGAAGCGCAGGCCGCAGAGGAGCCCGAGCCCGAGCCCGAGCCCGAGGTCCCGCCGCCGATCGTCCCGGAAGAGCCGAAGGGCATGGGCGGCAAGGGGAAAGCTGGCGCTGCCCTGCTGGGGCTGGGCGCTGCTGGGGCGGTCGCCGGCGTCATCATGGCCATTCGGCCGCCCACGCAGGACTCACCGGACAACGGCTACGATCTCCGCAGCACCAAGCCCCCAGGGTACGCAACGCTCGCGGTCGGCGGAGCGCTCCTCGTCACAGGCGCAGTCCTCCTCGTGCTCGACTCTCGCGAGCGCAAGCGCAGTCGGCCGATCGCGACCTCCGTCGCGCCGATTCTAGGCCCGAATGTCGCCGGGATGTCGTGGTCCGGGCGCTTCTAATCTGACTCTTGAGGTTCCTTCATGCGTTTCTCGAATAGCTGGATCACCGCTGCGCTTCTCGGCGGGTCCTTCGCCGTCGTCATCGGCGCCTGCCCCTACACGAACAACAACCACTGTGCGCTCAACGCTGGAGCGTGCGGCGCTGGGTTGATCTGTGACGGCTGCGAGGTCAGCAACGACGGCTGCGTTGAGCCCAGCCAGCTGACCAATGAGTCATGCAAGGTCGCGGACTCGGCGACGACTAGCAGCAGCAGCGAGTCGACGACGACGATGACGATGACGACGTCGTCGACGACGATGGAGACCGTCGAGCCGACGACCGTCGCTCCGACGAGCGACAGCGACAGCGACACATCGACGACCGACACGGACACGGCGACGACCGAGACGACGATCGATCCGACGACGACGACGACCGGCATCATGTGTGATCCGGAGCAGCCAGCCAGCGCGGAGTGTTTCCAGGAGAACCCGAGCAAGCCCTTCTGCGTCGAGATGGACGTCTGCGGCTCATGCTCTGAGCTCGTCGGGATCGACTGCACGGACATCGACGCGGACAACCCTGCCTGCCATCCAGACCTCGGCACCTGTGTCGAGTGCACCGCGGATAACGAGATGGCCTGCGGTCCGGCAGAGGTGTGCAACCAGTACAAGAATGATTGTGGCGAGTGCTTCGAGCATGAGCAGTGCCCGAGCGGCGCCTGCGACATGAAGTCGGGCACGTGCTTCCCCGAGGCGAACGTGGTCTGGGTCGAGCGGCGCAACAACTGTGCCGGTGAGAACGGCAGCGAGGACACGCCCTACTGCCTGCTGCAGTCGGCGATCGAGACCGAGGGCGGCAAGGATCTGGTGATCATGCTCAAGAAGGGGATCGGCCCTCAGCACGAGCCGGTCAACGTCTCCAACGGGATCAAGGTCGCGATCATCGGCGCAGAGATCCCGCGCCCGAAGATCTCGGCGCCCATAGCCGAAGATCCACGGATCACGGTCGACTCGAGCTCGTGGCTCTACATCTCCAAGGTCGACCTCGTCGACTCTCCGAAGGCTGGGCCCTTCCTCGCGTGCTCGGACTCGACCCTCCAGCTCGATCAGGTGACGATCTCCGGCAACGGGAAGCCGCTGAGCACCGAGGACTGCGACATCATGATCAATCGCTCGGTGATCACGGCGAACACCGACTACAACCTCATCATCGGGTCGAGCTTCAAGCTGATCAACTCGTTTGTCACGAGCAACAAGATCAACGACCTCGGTCCGTTTCGGATCGACGCCAACGTCGAGATCACGCACTCGACGATCGTCGACAACAGCGGGACGACGACGTCGGGCTTTATCTGCGCCGTGAAGAAGCCCTTCAAGATCCGTAACTCGGTCCTCCTCGGCCAGCCGGAGACGCTCAAGGACTGCGAGGTCCAGTCGTCTGGGACCTTCGACGGGGTGCCTGGAGATCTCAACATGCTCTTCCAGGCGCCGCAGAAGGGCGTCTTTCGCCCGCAGCCAGGCGCCGCAGAGATCAACGAGCTCGCGGAGTGGGCCGACGGGGATCCCTACGTCGACTATGACGGGGTGCCCCGCCCGAACGTCGCGGGCGCGACGGACTTCGCCGGCGCAGCCCGGCCTGAGTAGTCCATCCTTGACGGGCATCCGCCGACGCATCGCGCGCTAGAGTGCATGTCCTAAGGGGCATGTCCAACGCGGCGGTGCGCGTTCACGCCTACTGAGGAGCGGGATGAAGCGTCGTGCGCTGGAGTGTCCTCTTTCAGAGACGGAGGCGAGCCAACGCTTCATCCTCTGGGGCCTCGGGGCCACAGATCCGCGACGGTGTGTGCGGATGCCTGCGTCTTTTGTAGGCGCGGCCGCGCTAGCATCGCTTGAAAGCGCCCCTCGAACGCGCGATACTCCTCACATCATGACAAAAGGGCGGTCCACGGCGGTTCCTCTCGCGTTCTTCGGTCTCTGCATGTTCTCGTGCACGGCCGGCGAGCCAGCGGATACGGATATCGACACGACGACGACCGAGGCGTCGACATCGACGACCGGTGACGAGTGTGCGATCGGAGCGCTTGGTTGCATATGCACGGGGGGAGGTGGCTGCGATCTTGGCCTCGTCTGCTCGGCCGGAATCTGCGTCGACGAGGGGATGACGACGACGGACACGACGACGACGACGACGACCACCACCGAGCCGACGTCGACCACCGAGCCGACCACCAGCACGACCGGCGAGCCGGGGACATGCGATCCTGAGAACGGCCTCCTGAACCCAGATTGTCCCGAGGAGCTGCCCTACTGCTCGGCCTCCGGGATCTGCGGAGACTGCTCTGTGCTCGTCGACTGCGCTGCGATCGACGCGGACAAGGCTGTCTGTGACGTCGAGAGCGGAAACTGTGTCGAGTGCACCGAGAGCGAGGCTTCGGCTTGCGGCGGTGGGACGCCGATCTGCGATGACGTGGTCAACCTCTGCGTCGGCTGCAACGAGCACGAGCAGTGCCCGGACTCCTCCTGCAACATGGAGACCGGCCAGTGCATGGATCCCGACAAGGTGCTCTATCTCTTCACCGACGCTGCGAACTCCGGAAATTGCACGGACATGGGCGGCGTCGGCGGGACGATGGCCAACCCCTACTGCGTCTTTAATGTGGCCCTGGAGCACGCGAAGAACAACGGGGGCATCAACGGCTGGACCTTCAAGATCCTCCCCGGTGCCCCCTACCCGCAGGCCAAGGTGGTGCTCCAGGACGAGGGCTCACCGTTGACCTTTGCGATCGTCGCCGATGAGAACGACTCGACCGCGCCTGAGTTCGCCTCGGTCTTCCCGACGGTGCGTGTGATCGGTGATGTCACCCTCTACCTCCACAACCTCGACTTCGAGAGCGGAGCGGCGATCAGCGACAACCCAACGTTGCTCTGCGAGCAGGGCGCACGTCTCCACGTCAGCCGGTCTCGAGTTCGCGGGGGTGTTGGCCCAGGCATTCGCGGTGACAACTGCGAGGTCACGCTGCGCGACTCGGCGGTGACGATGAACAAGTCCGAGGGCGTCGAGATGACGGCCGGGGCGCTGGTGATGCGCAACACCTTCATCACCGACAACGGCGGCGGCGACAAGGGCGGCGGCGGCGGTCTCTCGCTCGATCAGGTCGGCATCGACGTCGCCTACAGCACGATCGTCGACAACCGCAGCCCGGAGGGGGCTGACTCGATCAGCTGCACCAAGGCGGAGGCGCCGTACCTCGTCCGCAACTCGA